>Ga0154780_1151_pt1 | contig 12173 bp, 14 predicted proteins | sample Rifle2008BG16ft_FD_105788 | JGI IMG/M metagenome (GOLD analysis project Ga0154780, IMG submission 105788) | Betaproteobacteria bacterium RBG_16_58_11
CATCGGCGGAGTATGTTTCGTAATTTATAGGTCCAGGTACTAGGCGGTCTGCTTAGCTTCCCCGGATTGGCTGGAAATGGCATAGAACATGGCCTCTTCCAGCGCGTCCTTCGCTTCCTTGTACCACGGCTCGAATTCCAATGCCTTGGTGAACGCGCGCGCGGCGTCGGCGAAGCGCGTCAGCGCCATGTAAGCGAGTCCCAGTTGGAAATAAAGCTCAGCATTGCCGGGGGAGAGGCCGATCGCCTCGTTGTAGCAATGCACCGCCACCTCCGGGCTGCCGATTTGGTAGCAGATCAAACCCAGGTTGACCCACGAGGCGAAGAAATCCGGCTTGAGTGTAATGGCTTTTTGATAACAAATCGCCGCCGTGGTGTTGTCGCCCAGGTTTTGGTAGGCCACGCCCAGGCCATAGTGCGCGGAGGCGAACAGGGGCTCGACCCCGATGACGATTTTGAAATGCTCGATTGCTTGCTCGAACTGGCCCAGATCGTTGCGCAGCATGCCCAAATTATTCAGCGCCTCGGGAAAGCGCGGGCGAATTTGGATCGCGTCTTCGTAATGCGTCACCGCGGGTTCGAAATTTTCCAATGCGGCATGCGCCCGCGCCAAGTTGTAGTGGGCAATGGCGGTGCGCTTATCCTGCGTGTTATTGCCGGCAAGCAATAAATCCAGCGCGGATTGAAAACATTCCTGCGCCTGCTTGAATTCGCCTTGGCCCATCAAGCGGTTGCCGGTCTCGGTGAGCACGACGACAGAGTGGGCATTCTGCTGGTTGACCCGCAGCACGGCCTGCGCGGATCGGGATTTAGTCTTCATTTTGATGTTTACGGCAGGAATCCGCCGAAGTTGAGCGGGGCTTGAAATCGGCTGGCCCGCACCCATATTTTGTTATGACTGAGCGCGATGCGCGCCCTACCGATAAGAGGTTCATGCGATGTCAATGAATGTAGTGTTTAACAGCCCGTATTATCAAGTGCTGGAATATCCGGAGTTCAATGCATTCGAGTTGGTGAATCACACGCGCTCGACCGGGGCGCTGATTCAAGGTGAAATGGCCAGTGTTTTACGCGCCAACCTGCAAAACTTGTTCGCTGTTGATCCGACCGGGGAAGACGTGGACGAGATGATCGGCGGCTATGAGGCGTTGATGAATCTGCCCGTTCGCTATCACTGACCCCCTCCCCGGCCCGGCTAGTCCGGGCTGCGCCATCCTGTAGTTCGGTACGCACTTCTTCTTGACGCCTACAGGCCAGCCAGTGCTATGATTCTCCTCACTATTAGCCGGGTGAACGGCTTGCCACGTTTGGGGATCTATGAAGCTGGAATACAACTACCGTATCGGGCAGCAGGGCATCGAGTTTTCGATGGTGGATGGCCTTGATGATGAAATGGATTTCGAAGGCACCGCCGAGCAAAAATCGACCGTGCAGCGCTACATCATGCAGGCTTGGCAAGACGCGATTAACAAGTCTTCGGGCAGTCCGGATGAAATCCGCGAATTACTGGCCACGCCCGAAGGCCAAGTCCTGTTGCAGACCCGCGCCCGTGACTACTTGGCGGAAATCCTGGCCGACTTTCCGCCCGAACTGGATCGGCGCACAACAGCCGACCGGCGCGACCATCATGCGCGCCCGCGCGATAAATCCGGCGACCGGCGTTATTCCAAGAAGCGCAAGAGTTCCTGACCCGGTTTAACTGCAAAACCCGATCTTGGCTTTGCGCTTGGCCAAGCGATCCAAATCCAAATCCTTCAGCGTGAGATAGTCGCGGCCGTCGAGCTTGGCATTGCCGAAGGCATCCAGCAGCACTTTGCGTATATCGCGCGGCGGCACATTCACCAGCGTTTCCAGCACTTCCTCTTCCAATAGTTCAGGTTCGAATCCCCAGCTATGCTCGGACACGATCTCCGCGTACAAAGCGCGCGCGATGCGCATCGCCCCTTCGCGGTCCGGACGCCCGATGGCATAAACATTCATGCGGTTGAGAATCGGCTCCGGAATCGCGCCTTCATCATTCGCGGTCGCAATCCACAGAATATGGCTGGCATTCAGCGGCACTTCGAGAAACTCATCCTTAAAATGCCGCGCGGTATCCTTCTCCAGCAGGGAATACAGCGCACCCATCGGGTCGTAGCGCGCATCGCCGCCGGCCTTGTCCACCTCGTCCAGCGCGATCAGGGGATTGGCGTATTCGCCGTCCACCAGCGATTGCGCGACCTTGCCGGGCTTGGAATTCATCCATTGCGAGGAGGCGCCGGAGAGGATCCAACCCGCCGTTAATGAACTCATGGACACAAACTCAAACCCGGTGCCAAGCACTTGCGCCAAACACTTGGCGAAATGCGTTTTACCCAAACCCGGCTCGCCCAGCAGCAATATCGGCATGAAATACACCGGTTCCTGGCCGGAGATGGCGAGCGTGGTGTGCTTCTTGATATCGTCGATGACTGGCTTGAAATTAGGGCAGGCGTCGTACAAGGCATCGATGCCGTCGGTCGAGGAGGGCCGCACCAGATAGCGATCGCCGCCGCGCTCGCGCATCTTTTCGTACAGCGCCTTGAGCGGTTCGTTCTTGCTGGGCGACGCCGCCTCCATGGCGCGATCGACTTCGGCCAGGCTATACACGGACTTGATATCCGCCAACGGGATGTGACAGGGCGTATTCATGTTTGCCTCCTGCAAGATGCTGCTGAGTTGATTAGCGGCGCGCGGGGCGGATTCCTTGAGTGTGAATGAGGATATAATGCGGCCCAATAAGCCTGATTGATAAATAGCCGTGCATTCCCCCGATCTCACTTCCGTCGGCATCGTCACGCCGCAGACCGCGCGCTTCGATACGCCCATCAAGCTGCGCAGCGGCGCCGTGCTCGATCGCTACGAACTCGTTTTTGAGACCTACGGACAGCTCAACGCCGATAAAAACAACGCCGTGCTGGTTTGCCATGCGCTGTCCGGCAATCACCATGTCGCGGGCTTTCATTCGGAACACGACAAACGCCCCGGCTGGTGGGACACCATGATCGGCCCCGGCAAGCCGATCGACACCAATAAATTTTTTGTCATCGGTCTGAACAATCTCGGCGGCTGCCATGGCTCGACCGGGCCTTCCAGCCTCGATCCGGCGACCGGCCAACCCTATGGCGCGCGCTTTCCCCTGGTGACGGTGGATGATTGGGTCGAAACCCAAGCGCGCCTTGCCGACCGCCTGGGCATCCAACAATTCGCGGCGGTGGTCGGCGGCAGCCTCGGCGGCATGCAGGCGCTGCAATGGAGCATTACCTACCCGGAGCGGATACGGCATGCGCTGGTGATTGCCGCCGCGCCCAAGCTTACCGCGCAAAACATCGCGTTCAACGACGTCGCGCGCCAGGCGATTCTGACCGACCCGGATTTTCATGGTGGCGATTACTACGCGCATAAAGTTGTGCCCAAACGCGGCTTGCGCCTCGCGCGCATGCTCGGCCACATTACTTATCTCTCGGACGATGTGATGGGCAGCAAATTCGGCCGCATGCTGCGCGCCGGCGCGTTCCAGTACGGCTACGACGTCGAGTTCGAGATCGAATCCTACTTGCGCTATCAAGGCGACAAATTTGCCGAGAGCTTCGATGCGAATACCTATCTGCTCATGACCAAGGCGCTGGATTATTTCGACCCGACCCACCATCACAACGAGGGTTTGCTGGCACAGGCGCTACAGCCGGTGAAAGCCGGTTTTCTGATCGTCTCGTTCACTACCGACTGGCGCTTTGCGCCAGAGCGCTCGCGCGAGATCGTCAAGGCGCTGCTGGATAACGAGCGCGACGTGACCTATGCCGAAATCACTTCCAGCCACGGTCACGATGCCTTCTTGATGGTCGATCCCTACTACCACGACCTGGTGCGCGCCTACATGCAACGCATCGATCTGGGAGACGCCGCATGAATGCGCAGATGATGGCGCACGCACGCCAGCGCGCGGATTTCGAGACGATCGCCGGGTGGGTACAATCCGGCGCGAAGGTACTCGACCTCGGCTGCGGCGACGGTAGCTTGCTGCGCTATTTGAAAGAGGAGCGCAAGGTCTGGGGTTATGGCGTGGAAATCGCCGACGAAAAAATCTTGGCTTGCGCGAAAAACGGTGTGAACGTGATTCAGACCGATTTGGAATCCGGCCTCTCCGGCTTCGAGTCCGGTTCATTCGATTACGTCATCCTGTCGCAGACCTTGCAATCGATGAAGCACACCGAGCGCATCATGCAGGAAATGCTGCGCGTGGGCCGCCAGGCGATCGTGACCTTCCCCAACTTCGGCTACTGGCAACACCGGCTGCAAATCATCGCCGGACGCATGCCGGTGTCGCGCGACTTGCCCTACCAATGGTACGACACGCCGAATATCCATCTATGCACACTCAAGGATTTCGAAGCCTTCTGCGCCACGTTGAACGTGCGCATTCTGGAACGCAGCGTGATCCATCGCGGGCATCAGGTTTCGGTGTTGCCGAATTTATTTGGCAGCCTCGCCGTGTATCGGGTCGAGCGGATGGGCTGAATTCTTTTTGCACCACGGAGTACACAGAGGACACGGAGTAAAAACTTTTCGTATTACTCCGTGTCCTCTGTGTACTCCGTGGTGAGGATTTTGCTTACTTAGTTTAAGGCGCGTAGCAAGCCTGTCACACCCAGCGCGACAATCACCAACCCAGCCCCGAGCTTCACCCCGCGCCGCGTAAGCAGCTTTTGCAACTGGCTGGCAAAGATTCCCATCAAGAGCAAATTCGGCAGCGTGCCCAGGCCAAAAGCGAGCATGGTCAAGCCGCCTTGCAGCGCACTGCCGCTCGCCAAGGCGGCGATCAGCACGCTATACACCAACCCGCATGGCAGCCAGCCCCACACCATACCCGCCGCGAACGCTTGCGGCACGCTCTGAATCGGCACCAGTTTTTTGAAGAGCGGCTGCAAGCGTTTCCACACCCCACCGCCCGCCGCTTCCAATACCAGCACGCCGGACCAGATGCCGGCCAAGTGCAGCCCCAAAGCGATCAACACCAGATTGGCGAGCACATAGAGGATTTTTTCCGCCGGGAATAATTGCGATAGAAACGCGCTGGTAGAACCCAGCGCACCGGCAATCAAGCCAGCGATGACATAGCTCGCCAGCCGCCCGAGATTCGCAGCGAGATGATACGAGAGACGCGGGCCGCTGCCCGGCAACTGCAACGAAAACGCGCCGACGATGCCGCCGCACATGCCGACGCAATGCACCCCGCCGAGGAGGCCGATGAGGAAAAGCGCGAGCAGGTTGAATTCGGGCATGGCAACTTATCCAAAAATCTTGCACCACGGAGTACACAGAGGACACGGAGGTAAAAATGATTCGGCTTTCCTCCGTGTCCTCTGTGTACTCCGTGGTTCAATCGTTTTTTTGATTATGTTTGGCTCCCCGCGCCACCAACCACACCAACACCAACACCGGCGCGCCGATCAGCGCGGTGCCGGTGAAAAAATTGGCCCAGCCATAGGCATCGACAAACTCGCCGGAAAAACCGGCGATGAATTTGGGCAGCAGCAGCATCACCGAGGTGAACAGCGCATATTGGGTCGCGGAATACGCCTGATTGGTGAGGCCGGAGAGATAGGCGACGAACGCGCTGGACGCGATCCCGGCGGAGAGGTTGTCCGCCGACACGGTGAACACCAATGCGCCAACATCATGCCCGCGCCCAACCAGCCAGACGAAGAGCAGATTGGTGGCGGCGGATAAGACTGCACCTAAAAAAAGTGTGCGCATCACGCCCATGCGCATGGTCAACAGCCCGCCCAGCGCCGCACCGGCGATGGTCATGATCACGCCGTAGACTTTCGACACGGTGGCGACTTCGTCCTTGGTGAAGCCCATCTCCTGATAAAACGGATTGCTCATCACGCCCATCACCACATCGGAAATACGGTACACGGCGATCAGGGCAAGGATCAGCGCGGCCTGCCATTTAAAGCGCTGGATGAAATCGATGAAGGGCGACAGCACTGCACTGTAAAACCAGGCCGTGGCATTCAGAACGCCGCCAGATAAGCCAGCGGCTTTGAGACGTTCGCGCGCGTGGGCTTCGCGCTCGTTGGTGGCCGTGGAGATTTTTTTCTCCGGCTCGCGGATGATCAGCGTGGTGAGAATGCCGACCAGCATCAGCGCCGCCATCGCCGTGTAGGCCACTTGCCAGGGGCGGAAATCATAGGTTGCTTCCGAGGGATCGACGCTCGCCGCGATCCACAGCGCACCCGCACCCGCCGTGATCATCGCGATGCGATAGCCCGCCTGATAAGTCGCCGCCATCGCGCCCTGCTTCTCGGTTTCCACCGCTTCGATGCGGTAGGCGTCGAGCGCGATGTCCTGCGTGGCCGAGGCGAACGCCACCGCCAACGCCAGCCACACCGTATGCGTCAGATTCAACACAGGGTCATTATTCGCCATGCCGAACAAGGCCATCGCGATACAGATTTGCGACAGCAGCAGCCATGACCGCCGCTGCCCCAAGCGCGCCGTCAGGATCGGCAATCTCAGCCGATCCACCAGCGGCGACCACAGAAACTTGAAGCCATACGCCAAGCCCACCCAACTCAAATGCCCGATCGTCGCGCGCGCAATCCCCGCCTCCGACAGCCAAAAAGACAGCGTGCCCAGCACCAGCAGCAGCGGCAGCCCAGCGGAAAAGCCGAGGAACAGCATGCCGGCGACACGGGGGTGAGCGTAGACCTTGAAAGCATCGAGCCAAACTTGAGCCATGGTGCTACAGAGCCTCCAGGAATTGCGCGACGGTTTGAATCACGAGACCGTCAGTCTTCTTGGGTTGATTCATGAGCGGGCCAAAATCCCAGATATCGCCGGTCAACAAGTGTGTAGCACGGCAGCCAAGGGCGGCCAGATAAATCGGGCAGTCCTTGTTGGGTAGGCCAGCGGGGCATTTGTACGAACGACTTTCCGGCCCGGTCTGAAACGTCGCTAGCAGCTTCGCAAAAGTGCCAAGCGCGGCGGGGAACTTGGCTTCCAGATTGCGTCGCGCTTCCTCGATGGCGTAGGCACTCGTGTAAAGTTTCCAGTAGCACTTGGCGCCCAGATCGATGATCAGCGCCGCCTTCCCTTTCGGATTGTGCGCGACGGTAAACAGCGTGTTTGCGTCGAAAAACAGGCGCATTAGCTACGTTTCTTGGCTACCTTGGCTGCGCGCTTCGACAAGCGATTGAGCACCGCCTTGCGTTGCGCATCGCTGAGCCGGTCTTGCTCATCCCACTCCGCGACTTGTTCCGGGCTATACATCTCAACCTCCATCACGGTGGCGGGTTTTAGCACGAGTTCGCCATTGCGGTCCTCGATGATGACCGGCTCGCCGCTCTTGATGCCGAACTGTTTACGAATATCGGCGGGCAAGGTGATTTGTCCACGCGTGGAAACAATCAGGGTCTGGCGCATGATGGGTACTCCGATAAAATCAGATTTCATCATAGCATGAATATCCGTATTGCGGAAAATCCGCAGTTAATGTCAATTAACTGCTTCCGGCAGGAGCGGCTACGCGCCAAGGGCAAGGGGGTGGGCTGGTTGGCACTGGAAGCGGCCGTTTAAATAAGGTTCAGACTCGATTTATTTGACGCCACGCTGCTGATGATTAATGCGCATGCAGCTTGCCATAGGCAGCGAGCAACCGCTGGTGCATGTCGCAACCCTCTAGCGCCAGCCCCGGCGCGTGCAGATCAAAGAAGCGCTGCTCACGGTTGAGCAGCGCTTTTGCTTGTTGCAGCGCTTCTGCGCCGTACAGTTGTTGCAGGGCGTCGCTGTAGGGGGCGGCATCACTCAGATTCAGCAGGCTTTCGATGCACAGATAGACGCGTCGACGCTGTTCATTCAACTGTGCGAAATGACGCGCCCAGTCGCAGCCTTCGCGGGTGGCGTCTGTGTCGCCGATGGCCAATGCCAGTAGAAGCTTAAGTTCGCCCACGCGCAGGTCTTTCCATAGCGAGCCGGCATCGGGTGCGAGACCAATGAGTGCAGCGACCGGGCGCTGGTCGGCGAGGCCGAGTTCGTTCAGGGTTTCCAACAGGTCTTTGCATTCGTCGTCGTCGAGATCCGACAGGTGCAGGATGGGGGAACGGATGTGGTTACCGACGCTGTTGTTTTCAAATTCCAGATCGTCGATCGGATAGATCTCGGACATGCCGGGCACGAAGATGCGGCAGGCGTAGACGCCCAGGTGGGTGTAGTCGGCGACGTAGATGTCGCGCCCTTCGGCGTGGATGCGCTCGACCGACCACGCATAGTCTTCCTCAGTAGTGTTGCTGAAATTCCAATCGCTGAAGGCGAAATCCGGCGTATCGCCGAGGAAATTCCAACTGATGATGCCGCTGGAATCGACGAAGTGAATTTCCAGATTCTGCGCGTGGGCGATTTCGTCCAGATCGAAGCCCGGTTCCGGGAAGCCGCTCAGCGCATCCAGCGCGCGGCCTTGCAGCAATTCGGTCAATGCGCGCTCCAGGGCGATTTCAAAGCGCGGGTGTGCGCCGAAGCTGGAAAAGCAACCCTGGTCGTGCGGGTTGAGCAGGGTCACGTTCATCACCGGATATTGCCCGCCCAGCGAAGCATCTTTGACCAGGATGCCGAAGCCGGCGGCGCGCAGTGCGTTGACCCCCGCTGCGATGCGCGGATAGCGCGCGATCACGTCCGCTGGCACATCCGGCAGGCACAGGCCTTCGGCAATGATGCGGAACTTTACGTAGCGCTCGAAGATTTCCGACAGCGCCTGGGTGCGCGCTTCGTTGCGCGTGTTGCCCGCCGACATGCCGTTGCTGACATACAGGTTGCCGATGATGTTGACCGGGAACCACACGCTGGCGCCGTCGCGTTCACGGATGTAGGGCAGCGCGCAAATGCCGCGCTCGGCGTTGCCGGAGTTGAGATCGACCAGCGCGCTGGCATCGACTGCGCCTTCCGGGTTGTAGAACTGGTGCAGTTCCGGCGTGAGCAATTCCTCCGGCCAATGGCCGTCGTCGTCATGCTTGAACCATTGTTCGCGCGGGTAGTGGGTGAATGCGCGATTGGCAATCGCCTCGCCCAGATAATAATGTGTCCAAAAATAGTTGCAGGAGAGGCGCTCGAAAAACTCGCCCAGCGCGCTGGCCAGTGCGGCCAGCTTGGTGGCGCCCTTGCCGTTGGTGAACATCAGCGGGCAATCGCGCTCGCTGATATGCACCGACCAGATGCCTTCCACCGGGTTGAGCCAGGTGCGCTCTTCGACGTGGAAGCCCAGGGCGGCAAGCTTGCCTGTCATGGCAGCGATGGAGGATTCGAGCGAGGCGTCCTTGCCCGGGATAAAGGTTTCGGTTTGCATGGGGTCCTGCCAAGAAGGTGGGGGATTGAGAACAGCGATATTTCTAAAGTCCACCCATTATCGCAGAAGCGGCCACCCGAACCCGGTCTGTTCCAAATGTTCTTTGGACAAAAGGCTTTGGGTACCGATGCGCTGGGGTTTTAGATCACCCGGGCGTAGAATATCGCCATTAAGCAATGGGGCGGAGGCAAATTCATGAACTTCACTATCGTGCATGAACAAGAAGAGGACGGACGTTGGCTAGCAGAGGTGCCAGAGTTGCCAGGTGTATTGGCATATGGTGCTAACGCTCAAGAAGCTATGTCCAAAGCTGAAGCCCTCGCGCTTCGCGTTATCGCCGAGCGCCTTGAGCATGGCGAAAGCCAAGCGATCGCAATCAATATTTCTATCCCTGTTGCCGCATGAGTCAATGGCCCTCGGCCAAGGCAAAGCGAGTTCTCTCCGCCTTGTTCCAACTCGGCTAGGAAATTAAACGCCAGTCTGGTTCTCACAGAACGCTTAGCCGTCCTGGATTCCCCGATTATGTGTTTGCCTTTCATGATGGTGAAGAGATTGGCCCCAAGATGTTGGCTCGCATCGCAAAACATACGGGGCTATCTCCTCGCGACTTATAGCTCGGCCACTAAAAAATGGTGAATTCACTGTCCAAGGATGCGGTTGGAATTGGAATCCACGGTCGATGCAAATTCTCTGTTTTTGTTTCACTCTTGCTCACCGCATCACTGGCCTTGCCAGTAGAAGCGCAGATGGGCGGCTTTGGCCGCAGGGGAAGCGGCGGCGAACGGCCCGCCGGCATGAAACAAGCCGAAACGCCGTCAGGCAACTCGACGCTTTCGTCCGATGGCGTTGAACGGCGGGACGGCAAGATCACTGAAACTGGCCTGGCCCCCGCGTTCCCCGCCGGATTCGATTGCGCGCCGATTGCATCGCCTTTTGCCTCGCCCACCCGTTTTGACGGCAGCATGCGGCGCGGCGACCGTCATGGCGGATTGCACGGCGGTATCGATCTGAGTTTGCAGGAAGGCGCCGCGCTGCTTGCTGTTGCATCCGGCGAGGTGATTGCCCGCGGCGAAGGCGGTCAATTGGAAGGCATTTTCCTCTGGCTGCGGCACGCGCCTGCCGATACCGGCCTGGCGTTCTGGGTATTCACCAAATATCAGCATCTTTCCACCCTGCCTGGCCTGAGGGAGGGTGATCGCGTGCAGGCGGGGCAGGTCGTCGCGTTCTCGGGCAGCACCGGCACGGCCGGCGGCTACTTCGGCGCGGCGGGCTATCCGCACTTGCATCTCTCCACTTTCTACGGACCGAGCGCGGAATTCACCAGGAAGGGAATCTATGGCTCCCAGGTGCAGGGCCAAGGAGCGGTGCTCGATGATCCCTTGATTCTCTATCTTCGGAGGGTGAACGATTTGGATCAGGTCCGCGCTTTGCCGGATGAAGGCAAGAAGGCCGGTATTGCCGTGGCGGGCGAGGATGGCGCCGTTTATCCCGCTGGCAGTAAAGCTGTTTGGCCGGTTCGCTGCAAACGAAAATAAACCGGCTGTCTTGGACCTATCCCCGATTCGACCCCGCCACCATTTCAAACAGATACAAGCGGCACTCAATCGGGCCGTTGAACAGCGGAATCTTGCGCGAGGGCTTGAGCCGCATCAGCTTGGGTAGCCGCGTGTCGGCGGTGAGGATGCCGACTTTCCAACCGGCAAAGCGTTGCTTCAACACGCTGCCCAGTTTGGGATACAGCTCGGCCAATTCATCCGCCTCGCCGATGCGTTCGCCGTAGGGCGGGTTCATCACCAGCACGCCGCTGGTCGCGGGCGCGGTGATGTCGAGGATGTCTTGCTCGACTACCGTCGCCACCTTACTCAAACCGGCGTTCTCCAGGTTTTTGTTGGCATCGATCACCGCCCACTTATCGATATCGCTGCCGTAGATAGGCAGAGGCGTCGCGGGTAAAACTTGGTCTGCTGCTTCGGCGCGCATTTGCTCCCACACGCTGCGCTCGAAATTCTTCAGGCGTTCGAAGCCGAACGGTCGATTGATGCCGGGCGGGATGTGCAACGCCATCAGCGCTGCTTCCAAGACGAAAGTGCCGCTGCCGCACATGGGATCGAGCAGCGGCATGCCCGGCTCCCAGCCGCTGAGTTTGAGAATGCCAGCGGCGAGATTCTCGCGCAGCGGCGCTTCGCCAGTGAATTGCCGGTAGCCGCGCTTGAACAGCGTTTCACCCGAGGTGTCGAGGTAGAGCGTGAATTGCTGTGCGTCGAAATAGGCGTGGATGCGCACATCCGGCAGCTTCGTATCGACGCTGGGGCGAATGCCGGTGAGATCGCGAAAGTGATCGCACGCGGCATCTTTGATGCGCAAAGTGATGAACTCCAAGCTCTTCAACTGGCAGCGCTGCGCGGTGACTTTGACCGCGATCGTGTCGTGCGGCGTGAACCAATCTTCCCACGGCAGGCTGCGCGCACGCTGGTACACATCCTCTTCGATGCGATAAGGTGCGCTGTCGATCTGCCACAGCACACGGCTGGCGACACGACTTTCCAGATTGACGCGATAGCACAGCGCCATGGAGCCGGTGAAACTCGCGCCGCCATCGGTGGCTTTGGCATGCGTTGCGCCGAGTGCCACAAGCTCTTGCGCCAGCACAGCTTCTAGCCCGCGCGGGCATGTGGCGAAAAATTGATTCATGATTATTCCTATTGAGGGTGGAACTTGCCGGCAGGGAGGCCGGCGCTACAATTTTTTAAAAGGGTTTGACGACGACCAGGATGACGACGGCGAACAAGATCAGCACCGGCAGTTCATTGAAC
>Ga0154780_1152_pt8 | contig 12134 bp, 11 predicted proteins | sample Rifle2008BG16ft_FD_105788 | JGI IMG/M metagenome (GOLD analysis project Ga0154780, IMG submission 105788) | Betaproteobacteria bacterium RBG_16_58_11
GGGGTCAACAGGAGCACAAAGGGGTCACATCTTGTAATATAACATTTGCAAGCACAAAGGGGTCACATCTTGTAATATAACATTTGTGTGTTAAGTGTTAGACTGATCTCCATGGCCCGCCCTCTCCGCATCGAATTTCCTGGCGCGATCTACCACGTCACCTCGCGCGGTAACGCGCGGCGCAAGATATTTCTGGATGATTCAGACCGCGAGACCTTTCTTTCCACGCTGGCTTGGGTGGTGGAGCGTTTCGGCTGGGTTTGCCATGCCTACTGTCTGATGGATAACCATTTTCATTTGATGATCGAAACGCCCGAGCCGAATCTTTCGCGCGGCATGCGCCAGTTGAACGGCGTCTATACCCAGAGATTCAACCGCCGTCACCGCAAAGTTGGGCACCTGTTCCAGGGGCGGTTCAAGGCCATCCTGGTGGAGCGCGACAGCTACCTGCTGGAACTGGCCCGTTATGTCGTGCTCAATCCGGTTCGCGCGAAACTGGCTAAGGCGCCCGAAGACTATTTATGGAGCAGCTACCGCCCGACCTTAGGGCTCGACCCCGTCCCGAATGGCCTCACTATCGACTGGCTGCTTAGCCAGTTCGCCAAGACCAAGCCGGTGGCGCGCCAGCGCTATGCGGCATTCGTCCAAGCCGGGATAGGCCGACGCTCACCCTGGGCAGACTTGAAAGGGCAGGTATTGTTGGGCGGCGAGACCTTTGTCGAGAAAATGGCGGCCCATCTCAAAGCAAGCGAAGCCGTGGCGGAGATACCAAAACGCCAACGCCGGGTGCATCGACCTTCGCTCAAGAAGCTATTTGCCGAGGCCGATTCCAAGGCGACCCGTGACCAGGCAATGGCGCGGGCGTTCTTGGAGTATGGCTACACGCTGACCGAGATCGGGCGCGAAGCCGGATTGCACTATGCGACGGTGAGCCGAATTGTTAAGGCCAGTGAGGAAATGTGATAATACAAGATGTGACCCCCATGTCCTTGTGACCCCCATGTCCTTCGCTGTGGCCGGCGCGAGGATATTTTCAAGCTATCCAACTGAAGATTTGCTGCGTCAGAACCCCAATGCCCGCGCGCTCTGGTAGAAAATAAAACTCAACAGCCAAGCCAGACCCAGCGACCAGGAGACGGCGAAGGCGGCGAAACCCAGTTTGCCTGATTCACTCCTGAGCGTAGCGATAGTCGATAGGCAAGGCGTGTACACCAGCGTGAACAGCATGAAGCTGTAGGCTTGTACCCAGTCGATCTGGTGCGCCAAATGCTGGGTGAGGGCGGTGCTTTCCAGGCCGTAGATCACGGCGAGCGAGCCGATGACGATTTCTTTCGCGACAAATCCAAAGATCAAGGCAATGGCGAGTTGGGTATTGATCCCGAGCGGGTCCAACACGGGCGCCATGAATTGGCCGATGGCGCCAGCCCAGGTTTGCGCGCTGGCGGGCGCTACGCCGGTTGGAAAATGAGTCAGAAACCAAACCAGCACGACGCCAGCGATGATGAATTTGCTCGCGCGGTTCAAGAAGTGGCGCACTTCATGCCAGCCCCGCAGCGCTATTTGGCGCAGGGTGGGAAAGCGGTAGGGCGGCAGCTCCAACACGAAAGGCTCTTGGCTCGCGTATTTGCGCTTGAACAGCATCGCCGTGAGAAATGCCGTGCCGAAGCTGAACAGGTACAGGCTGAATAGCACCAGCGGCGCGGCCTTGGGCGAGAACAGCGCGGCGGTAATGAAAATGAACACTTGCAGCCGCGCCGAGCAGAGCGAGAGCGGAATCACCAGCATCGTGAGCAGTCTTAGCGCGCGCGAACGCATCACGCGCGTACCCATGAGCGCCGGCACGTTGCAGCCGAAGCCCATTAGCATCATGACGAAGCTGCGCCCATCCAGGCCCATGCGCGCCATCAGCGCGTCCATCAAGAAAGCGGCGCGCGACAGGTAGCCGGTGTCTTCGACCACAGCCATGAACAGAAAAAACAAAATAATAATCGGCACGAATGCGGCAACGGTGCTCACGCCGGTATAAATGCCATCGAGCAGGACGCCGCGCAGCATTTCGGGTGCATAGGCTAAAACAGGTTCCAGCGCCATATGACGCAAGCCGTCGAGTGTCCAGGCTACACCTGCTTGCAGCGGGGCGCCGAGCAGAAAAATAGCCTGGAACAGCAAATACATCACGCCGAAAAAAATCGGCAGGCCCAGCCAAGGGTGCAACATGATGCGATCGAGCCGCGCAGTCAGGTTGTCTGATAGCTGCGGCGGAATTTGCACCGATTCTTTCAGCACTTGCTCCATGGCGTGTTCGATTTCAACGTCGGCGGACAGCACTTCGCGCATGCGTTCGGGTTGCACGGTTCGGCTATGGCGCAGCGCTTGGCTGATTTGGTCGAATGCTTGCTTGTAACCTTCACCGTATTTCGCGCTCAGCATCAGCACCGGCATATCCAGCTTGGCTGCCATTTTGTTCGCATCCACCGTGACGCCGAAGCGCTTGGCCTCATCCGCCATGTTGAGCAGGAGCAAGTTGGGGAGATTAAGTTGCTTGAGTTGCAGCGCAAGGCTGAGTTGTCGATCGAGCTGGCAGCTATTCAGAATGATCAGTACGAGATCGACGGCATTATTTTCCAGGAAATGCCGCACCACTTGTTCATCGTCGGAGAAGCCGTGCATGTCGTAGATGCCGGGCAGATCGACGATCTCGACCATCTCGGCGCCGATCAGCACCTTCGCCCCCATCAGATCGACGGTCACGCCGGGCCAGTTGCCCACGCGTGCAGAGGCGCCGGTAATACGGTTGAAAAAAGTGGATTTGCCCGTATTGGGCATGCCCAGCAAGGCGATGCGTTTCATTGAGTTGCGCTATGCGGCTTGCGGGGTAATTTCAATCTGCCGCGCCTCGCTGCGGCGCAGCATGATGTCGGTCGAACCGACGCGCACATGCAAGGGGCCGGCAAAGCGGGCGGTGCGCACGAGTTCGATGCTTTTGCCCACGCGAAATCCAAGCGCAGCCAAGCGATGGTGCAGCGCCTGCTCTGAATGAATGGCGCGGATAGTTGCGGATTGTCCGGGCTTTAAGCCTGTAAGAGTCGTCATGATTTTTTGGATTCGTTAATGGCTAAATGATAATAGTTCTTATTATCTCACATATAACCTAATTGGCAAAGTGGCCATTGAAAGGGGATGGTTTCACGAACGTAATCAAAGAAAATTCAGATTCTTCATCGGGATGATCGGCATTTGCGGTATCATATCTTCCCGTCTGTACTATCAAATTCTCCATGACAAAATTCGTTTTTATCACAGGCGGGGTCGTTTCATCTTTGGGTAAAGGGATTGCTGCCGCGTCCCTCGCCGCCATCCTCGAATCCCGCCATATCAAGGTCACGCTGCTCAAGCTTGACCCCTATATCAACGTCGATCCCGGCACCATGAGTCCATTTCAGCATGGCGAGGTATTCGTCACCGAAGACGGTGCGGAAACCGATCTCGACCTGGGCCACTACGAGCGTTTCGTCAGCAGTAAAATGGGCAAACGCAATAATTTCACCACCGGTCAAATCTACGACAGCGTGATCAAAAAAGAGCGCCGCGGCGATTATCTGGGCGGCACGGTGCAGGTCATTCCGCACATCACCGACGAGATCAAGCACTCCATCCGGCTCGGCGCTGGCGATGCCGAAGTGGCGGTCGTGGAAATCGGCGGCACGGTGGGCGATATCGAATCGCTGCCGTTTCTGGAAGCGATACGCCAAATGGCGATCGAGGTGGGGCGCAATAACGCCTGCTTCATTCATCTGACGCTGGTGCCTTATATTCCCAGCGCCGGCGAAATCAAGACCAAGCCCACCCAACACTCCGTGAAAGAGCTGCGCGGTATCGGTATTCAACCCGATGTGCTGCTGTGCCGCGCGGATCGCCCTTTGCCGCCGGATGAACGGCGCAAGATCGCGCTGTTTACCAATGTGCTGGAAGAGGCCGTGATCTCCGCCGTGGACGTGGACAGCATCTACAAAATCCCGCGCATTCTGCACGATCAGCGTCTGGACGAGATCGTCTGCCGCAAGCTGGATCTGAATCCGCCGCCGGCCGATCTATCGCAATGGGATCAACTGATCTACGATAAAGAGCATCCCGAGCATACGGTGGATATCGCGCTGGTCGGCAAGTATGTCGATCTCACCGAATCCTACAAATCGCTGTCGGAGTCCTTGATTCACGCCGGCATGCACACCAAGAGCAAGGTCAACATCCACTACATCGATTCCGAGACCCTGGAGGGTGGCGACGTGTCGGCGCTCGCCGGCATGAACGCGATTCTGGTGCCGGGCGGATTCGGCAAGCGTGGCGTGGAAGGCAAAATCAACGCCATCCGCTATGCGCGCGAGAATAAGATTCCCTACCTCGGCATTTGCCTCGGCATGCAGTTGGCGGTGATCGAATACGCGCGCGATGTGGCGGGCATGTCCGGCGCGCACAGCACTGAATTCGATCCCGACACGCCTTATCCCGTCGTGGCCCTGATCACCGAATGGCTCGACCGCTCGGGGCAAGTCGAGCAGCGCACCGAAACCTCGAATCTGGGCGGCACCATGCGCCTGGGCGGGCAGGTGTGCGGCCTTGTGCCGGGCAGCCTTGCGCGCGCCATTTACGGACAAGACACCATCACTGAGCGCCACCGCCATCGCTATGAAGTCAACAATAGCCTATTGCAAAAGCTCGAACAGGCCGGCATGAAAGTAAGCGGACGTTCGCAGGGCGTAGAGCATTTGTGCGAGATGATCGAGCTGCCCAATCATCCCTGGTTTGTGGCGGTACAGTTTCATCCCGAATTCACCTCCACGCCACGATACGGGCATCCGCTGTTTTCCGCTTTCATCCGTGCGGCTGTCCAACAGCGCGAACAGTCCCCTGGCGAAGTTGCTACCCAGAAAGCGCGCTCATGAAATTATGTGGTTTCAATGCCGGCCTCGATCAGCCTTTTTTTCTGATTGCCGGCCCGTGTGTGATCGAGTCGAAACAACTGGCGCTGGATACCGCCGGCCATTTAAAAGAAATCTGCGCCGGCTTGGGCATCCCCTTCATTTTCAAATCGTCCTATGACAAGGCCAACCGCAGTGCCGGTGTCTCGTTTCGCGGCTTGGGCATGAGCGAGGGCCTGCGGATTTTAGACGAGGTGCGGCGGCAGATCGGCGTGCCGGTGTTGACCGACGTCCATGCGGAAGATGAAGTGAATGAAGTCGCGGCGGTGGTGGACGTATTGCAAACGCCCGCTTTCTTGTGCCGTCAGACCGATTTCATCCAAGCCGTGGCGGCCAGCGGCAAACCGGTGAATATCAAGAAGGGCCAGTTCTTGGCGCCCTGGGATATGAAAAACGTGGTGGATAAGGCCAAAGCAGCCAACGGCGGCGCGGATACCATCATGGTGTGCGAGCGCGGGGTATCTTTCGGCTATAACAATTTGGTATCTGATATGCGGTCGCTGGCAGTGATGCGCGATACGGGTTGCCCGGTGGTATTCGATGCGACGCATTCGGTGCAGTTGCCCGGCGGGCAGGGCACCAAGAGCGGCGGCCAGCGTGAATTCGTGCCGGTGCTGGCGCGTGCCGCAGTGGCCGCCGGGATCGCCGGCTTGTTTATGGAAACCCACCCCAATCCCGAAGTGGCGCTGTCGGATGGTCCCAATGCCTGGCCTTTGCCGCGCATGAAAGAACTGCTGACCACGCTGAAAGAGCTCGATATGCTGGTCAAGAAAACTGGGTTTATTGAAACTGAATTTATGAATAGTTAGGAATAAAAAAATGAGTGCAATCGTTGATGTGATCGCGCGCGAGATTCTGGATTCGCGCGGCAATCCGACCGTAGAAGCAGATGTATTGTTGGAGTCCGGCGTAATTGGACGCGCCGCCGTACCCTCAGGCGCCTCGACCGGCAGCAAGGAAGCGGTTGAGTTGCGCGATGGCGATCAGCAGCGCTACAACGGCAAAGGCGTATTGCGCGCGGTGGAAAATGTGAACACCGAAATTTGCGAAGCAATCATCGGCCTCGATGCGGAAGAGCAGACCTTTATCGACCGAACTCTGATCGACCTCGACGGCACTGAGAATAAAGAACGCCTGGGCGCGAACGCCATCCTTGCCGTATCGCTGGCGGTGGCCAAGGCCGCCGCCGAGGAATCCGGCTTGCCGCTTTATCGTTATCTCGGTGGTGCAGGGCCAATGTATTTGCCGGTGCCGATGATGAACATTATCAACGGCGGCGCGCACGCCAACAACAGCATCGACATGCAAGAATTCATGATCATTCCGGTCGGCGCGCAAAGTTTCCGCGAAGCCCTGCGCTATGGCTCGGAAGTATTTCATGCGCTGAGAAAAATCCTCGATGGCCAAGGCCATGTGACGACGGTGGGCGACGAAGGCGGTTTTGCGCCGAACCTCGAAAATAACGAAGCCGCACTCAAAGTCATCATGGAAGCGATCAAGGCCGCCGGTTATGCGCCCGGCGCCGATATCGCCATCGGCATCGATTGCGCCAGTTCCGAGTTTTATGAAAATGAACGCTACACCCTGGCCGCCGACAAGCGCGTGCTGACCTCGGCCGAATTTACCGAGCTATTGGCAAGCTGGTGCGACAAGTATCCGATCATCAGCATCGAAGACGGCATGAGCGAGCATGACTGGGCGGGCTGGAAACTGCTCACCGATAAGTTGGGCAAAAAAATACAATTGGTCGGTGATGATTTATTCGTGACCAATACCAAAATTCTGCGCGAAGGCATCCAGCAGGGCGTGGCGAATTCTATTCTGATCAAAATCAATCAAATCGGCACGCTGACCGAGACCTTCGCCGCGATCGAAATGGCCAAGCGCGCCGGCTACACCGCCGTGGTGTCGCACCGCTCGGGCGAGACCGAGGATACGACCATCGCCGACATTGCCGTCGCCACCAACGCGCTGCAAATCAAGACCGGCTCGCTCTCGCGCTCGGATCGCATGGCGAAATACAACCAACTGCTGCGCATCGAAGAAGAACTCGGCGACAGCGCCACCTATCCCGGCCGCGAGGCGTTCTACCAAATCATCTGATGAACCTGCGCTGGCTCATCCTCATTCTGGCTGGGCTGATTGCCGCGCTGCAATATCCCTTGTGGCTGGGCAAAGGCAGTTGGCTCAAGGCTTGGGAAGTCGATCAGGAGCTTACCAAGCAGAAGCAGGAAAATACCCGCCTCAAGGCGCGCAACAGCTCGCTGGAGGCGGAAGTCAAAGACCTGAAGACCGGTTACGGGGCAATCGAAGAGCGCGCTCGATCCGAGCTGGGCATGGTGAAGCAGGACGAGATTTTTTTTCAGGTGCTGGAAGACGCTAAGCCGGCCGCAACGCCGCCGCCTTCACCTGCGGCCAAACCGCCGGTCAAGCCGAACTGACAATCATGGCAATGGCCGCCCCGGAAAATGAAACGCTCTATAACCGTTATGCCGGGATGGCATAAGGCAACACGCCCAATTTCAGGGTTGGGCCATCCAAAGATTTCCAGTGAATGGCGTTGCCTTCCACGCTCGCTATTTGAATCACCGCCAGCACGTCATAGCCGCCGCCGGGCGCAGGCGCGGCATTGACGATCATGCCGGTCGCTTGATCGGGCAGGTCGGCGCTGAACAATTCATCGCCCGGCTGAGGCGCGGTATCCAGCATCAGATTGCCGACATACATGCGGCGTTTGAGTTTGCCCAAGTATTGGGTGCGGGCCACGATTTCTTGACCTGGATAACAGCCTTTTTTGAAGTTCACGCCGCCAATCAATTCATAGTTGACCATCTGCGGCACGAATGCTTCCTGCGTTCCGGGCAAAATGGTGGGGATGCCCGCGCGTATCATCAGTCCATCCCAGCAGGCCGTGCCCACCGCTTTGGCGTGCGTCGTCAGCTTGTGCCATATCGCATTGGCTTGATCCGGCGCGATCAGCAATTCGAATAGGTCGCCGGGCAAACGCAAAATACTGCCGCTCGCGTGATGCACCAAACCATGCACCGTGGAGGGGGCTTCGCCCAGCACACTTGTCACCACCGCTTGCGCGCCCGCTCCGCCCACGCCCAGACGCACCCAGGCCTCGCTTGCATCGCTGACTTTTACTTTCGAGCGCAGTACAAACATACTGAGGCGTTTTTGAATCGGCTCACGCAAGCTTGCAGGCAATTGTGCGAGATAGCTATTCGGCGCGTCTTGCCAAAGTAGGAAATTAGCGATCATGCGACCCTTGGGCGAGCAGTAGCTGGTGAGCTGACTGTTGCTGCCATCGAGCAAGCGCAGGTCGTTGGAGAGCTGGCCTTGTAAATAGGTTTGCGCATCTTCGCCCGCGAACTGGATCAGGCTCAGGTCGGATAGATCAGCTACAATGACTTGATCAAGCGCATAGCGCAATTCGGCCGACGCGTTGCCAAAATGCTGAACACGACCGTTTTGCATGACGGCGCCGAGGGATTCGAGAAAAGTTTGCCAGCTTGCATTCATGTCGGATAAAGCCTGTGAAAAATAGGGTTAAAATACTTGGCCAAGGTTCGCTAACATAATGGCGATCCAAGCATTTTACAAGCGCGCATGAAATCTAATCGCCCTGTTTATCTTAATTTACGCCACATCCGGCAGCCTCTGCCGGCCATCGTTTCTTTTTTGCATCGGGTCAGTGGTGCATTTTTATTTCTGGGTATTCCTCTTTTACTCATCGTATTCGAAGCTTCTCTGGCGGGGCAGGATTCATTTGTCGCGACGCTCGGCAATCCGCTGATCAAGTTTGCGTTATTCACCTTGCTCACGGCGTATTTTTATCACTTCTTTGCGGGTCTACGTTTTTTATTGCTCGATCTAGGCTGGGGCGTGGCGCTAACGCAAGCACGTCGTGCATCGTGGGCGGTGTTAATGGCGGCGGCTTTCTGCGCGGCTTCGCTCGGAGCCTGGCTATGGTGAAACGCATCGTCTCCGGCGCGCACTATGGTTTAAAAGATTGGCTGGTACAGCGCTTCACCGCGGTAATCATTCTGATTTATACCTTGGCCTTGCTAGGCTGGCTGATCATGCAGCGACCGGTGGAATACGACACTTGGCGCGCCTTGTTCGGTGCGGCCTGGATGCGCTATTTCACCCTGCTGTTTGCCTTCAGCCTGTTGCTCCACGCCTGGGTCGGCGTGCGCGATATTCTGATGGATTATGTGCACCCGACCCGACTGCGCTTACCTTTGCAAGTTGCCACCATTGTGGCATTGCTGGTTTACTCGATGTGGGCGGTGAATATTTTGTGGAGCGTCGCATGAGCTTGCCCAAGCGCACCTTCGACGCCTTGGTGATCGGCGCCGGCGGCGGTGGTTTGCGCGCAGCGCTGCAACTCGCCGATGCCGATTTAAAAGTCGCGGTCGTGTCCAAGGTATTTCCCACCCGCTCGCATACCGTGGCCGCGCAGGGTGGCATCAACGCCGCGCTCGGCAATGTCTCGCCCGACAACTGGCATTGGCATATGTACGACACCATCAAGGGCTCGGACTATCTGGGGGACCAGGACGCCATCGAATTCATGTGCCGCGCGGCGGCGCAGACGGTGCACGAACTGGAGCATTACGGCTTGCCGTTCTCGCGCTTGGATAACGGAAAAATCTACCAGCGCACTTTCGGCGGCCAATCCACCCACTTTGGCCAGGGCCAGGCGGTACGCGCCTGCGCCGCCGCCGATCGAACCGGCCACGCCATGCTGCACACGCTGTATCAGCAGAACATTCGCGCCAAGACGCATTTCTTCGACGAGTTCTATGCCCTTGATCTGGTGAAGGATGAAGAGGGCTATGTGTTGGGTGTGGTGGCCTTGGAGATCGAAAGCGGCGAACCGCTGCTGATCGAAGCGCGCACCACGCTGCTCGCGACCGGCGGCGCGGCGCGCATTTTCCGCACCTCCACCAATGCGCTGATCAACACCGGCGATGGCTTGGGCATGGCGCTGCGCGCGGGCATCCCGCTGCAAGATATGGAGTTTTTCCAATTTCACCCGACCGGTATCGCCGGCGTGGGTAATCTAATTTCCGAAGCGGCGCGTGGCGAGGGCGGGTTTCTGGTGAACCGGCATGGCGAGCGCTTCATGCAGCGTTATGCGCCAGCCACTACCGATCTGGCCAGCCGCGATGTGGTGAGCCGCGCCATTGTCACTGAAGTGCGCGCGGGTAACGGCTGCGGCGAGCAGGGCGATCATGTCTGGCTCAAGCTGGATCATCTGGGGGCGGATAAAATCAAATCGCGCCTGCCCGGCATCCGCGATCTGGCGCGCCGCTTCGCCCACGCCGATCCGATCGAAGCGCCGATTCCGGTCTTTCCCACCGCGCATTACATGATGGGCGGCATCCCGAGCAACCGCCACGGCCAAGTCGTTACGCCGACCGCCACCGGGCCGGAAGAAGCCGTGCCAGGGCTGTATGCGGTGGGCGAATGCGCCTGTGTGTCGGTGCATGGCGCCAATCGACTGGGCGGCAATTCGCTGCTCGATATCGTGGTATTCGGCCGCGCCGCCGGCAATCATATGCTGGAGTACTTGCGTGAAAATCCTTATCCGCGTCCGATCCCGAGACAAGCCACTGAACTTGCGCTTGCGCGTTTGGCGCGCTGGGAACGCGGCGGGCCGGGTGAATCGATTCCCGAGATTCGCGAAGCCATGCGCCGTGTCATGGAAGATCACTGCGGCGTTTTCCGCTCCAGCGCGGGTTTACGCGAGGGGGTGGAAAAAATGCAAGTCCTGCGCGAACGCTTTTCGCGCGCAGTGCTGCACGATCAGAGCAAAATCTTCAACACCGCGCGCATCGAAGCGCTGGAGCTGGAAAACATGCTGCAAACGGCGTTGGCGAGCATTGTCTCGGCCAGTGGCCGGCAGGAGAGCCGGGGCGCGCATTCGCAAGCGGATTTTCCGGCGCGCGATGACAAAAATTGGCTCAAGCACAGTTTGTATTTTCTTGAAGGCGGCCGCCTCGACTACAAACCGGTCCGGCTTAAGCCTTTGACAGTGGAGTCTTTCCCGCCCCAACCTCGTACCTATTGACGGAGTTTGCCGCCAAGTTCCGGATTGCCTAAACTTTATGCAATCCGGGTCGTTAAAAATGACGTACCCTGAAGCAAAGCTTTGGTGACCGTCCCGTGCTCAGAATCAACCTATCCGATATCAAACTCGGCGAACCCATCGCCTGGGATTGTTTTGACGCAGGCGGCACGTTGCTGCTGCGCAAGGGGGTAACGGTCACCAGCCAGCGCCAAATCGAGGGGTTGATCGAGCGCGGCCTGTTTGTCACGCTAAAGCCGGCGCCGGTTGAAGTTCCGATTCCGCGTCCCGTGGAAAAAGTCTCGCCGTTTCACATCATCGAGGAATTCAAGCGCCGCCTGCGCGGCCTATTCGATGGCATCGTCAGCGGACAGGGCGCCGATATCCAGGCGCGGGTGATGAAACTCAGCAAGGATATTCAAGACGTGTGCGACCTGGATGCGGATGCGGCGTTGGGCATGCTGCATCTGGACACCGAGAGCCGCTATACCATCGTGCATCCGCTGCATATCACGATCTTGGCGGAGCTGATCGCGCGTAAAAAAAACCTTCCGCTAGAGGAGCGCCAACGCATGCTTGCGGCTGCGCTGACCGCGAACGTCGCCATGATCGAGCTGCAGGACCAATTACAAAAACAGGACGGACCGCTCAGCGAGGAACAAAAAAACGCGATCCGCATGCACCCCTTGCAAGCGGCGGACATGCTGCTCGCTTGCGGCGTGAAAGATGATTTCTGGATCGCGACCGTGCTGCATCACCACGAAAAGCTGGATGGCTCGGGCTACCCCGGCGCCATGCGCGGCGAGGCGATTCCGCTCACGGTGCGCATCATTGCGTTGGCGGATACCTATAGCGCCATGGTCACGCCGCGCGTGTATCGGCAGCAGATTCTGGCGCGCGACGCCTTGCGTGATATCTTCCTGAAACGCGGCGGGGAAATGGATACCGAACTGGCGCAGTTGTTCATCAAGGAGTTGGGCGTGTTTCCGCCCGGCACCTACGTTAAGCTGCAAAACGGCGAAATCGGCATCGTCAGCCGCCGCGGCGAGAACGCCATGAAGCCTATCGTGCAAGCC
>Ga0154780_1126_pt6 | contig 11982 bp, 10 predicted proteins | sample Rifle2008BG16ft_FD_105788 | JGI IMG/M metagenome (GOLD analysis project Ga0154780, IMG submission 105788) | Betaproteobacteria bacterium RBG_16_58_11
GCAAAACGGGTGCTCGCCTTCCAGATACCCATGTTTGGGGCAGATGGAGAAAGTCGGTGTGATGGTGATATAGGGCAGGCCAAATCGCTCCAATGACCGCTTCACCAACGCCTTGCACGCCGCGCCGCTGGAAATGCGCTCGTTCATGTACAAATGCAGCACGGTGCCGCCGGTGTATTTGCGCTGCAATTCTTCTTGCCGCTCCAGCGCCTCGAACGGATCGTCGGTGAAGCCCACCGGCAGTTGCGAGGAGTTGGTGTAGTACGGCGTCTCGTCGGTTCCGGCTTGCAGAATATCGGGGTAGCGCTTGCGATCCTCCTTGGCGAAGCGGTAAGTCGTGCCCTCCGCCGGGGTCGCTTCCAGGTTGAACATATGCCCGGTCTCTTCCTGGAAGGCGAGCATCTTCGCGCGCACGTGATCCAGCAGCCGGCGCGCGAAATCGTGGCCCCATTCGCTGGTGATGTCATGCTCGCCCCGGCTGAAGTTGCGGATCATTTCGTTGATGCCGTTCACGCCCAGCGTGGAAAAATGATTGCGCAGCGTGCCCAGGTAGCGCTTGGTGTAAGGGAACAAGCCATTGTCCATGTGGCGCTGGATCACCTTGCGTTTGATCTCCAGACTGTTCTTGCCGATCTCCATCAACTCATCCACGCGCCGGTACAAGGCCGCTTCGTCGCCCTGGTGCAGATAGCCCAGGCGCGCGCAATTGATAGTGACCACACCCAATGAGCCGGTTTGCTCGGCCGAGCCGAACAAGCCGTTGCCGCGTTTCAACAGCTCGCGCAAATCCAATTGCAAGCGGCAGCACATGGAGCGAACCATATTCGGCTTGAGATCGGAATTGATGAAGTTCTGAAAATACGGCAGCCCATATTTCGCGGTCATGTCGAACAGCAGCGCGGCGTTGTCCGAGTCCCACGGAAAATCCGGGGTCATGTTGTAGGTGGGTATGGGAAAGGTGAACACGCGCCCCTTGGCGTCGCCGGTCGTCATCACCTCGATGTAGGCGCGATTGATCATATCCATCTCAAGCTGCAAATCGCCGTAGGTGAAGGGCATTTCCGCGCCGCCGATGATGGGAATCTGGTCGCGTAAATCTTCCGGGCAAGTCCAATCGAAAGTCAGATTGGTGAACGGCGTTTGCGTGCCCCAGCGCGAGGGCACGTTCAAGTTGTAGATCAATTCCTGGATATATTGTTTAACGCTGGCATAGGGCATGTTGTCCTTGCGGATGAACGGCGCCATATAGGTATCGAATGAAGAGAAGGCCTGCGCCCCGGCCCATTCGTTTTGCAGCGTGCCGAGGAAATTGACGATCTGCCCCACCGCGCTTGAAAAGTGCTTGGGCGGTCCGGCTTCCACCTTGCCCGGCACGCCGTTGAGCCCTTCATTGAGCAGGGTGCGCAACGACCAGCCGGCGCAATAGCCGGCCAGCATGTCGAGATCGTGAATGTGAATGTCGCCGCTGCGGTGCGCTTCGCCCACTTCCGGGGGATAGACGTGATTGAGCCAATAATTCGCGACGACTTTGCCCGAGACATTGAGGATCAAGCCGCCCAAGGAGTAGCCCTGATTGGCATTGGCGTTGACGCGCCAATCCAGTTGCTCCAGATATTCGTTGATGGAGGAGCCCACGTCCACCACGGTCTTGCGATCCTCGCGCAGCTTCTTGTGCTGTTCGCGATAGACGATGTAGGCGCGCGCGGTTTGGAAATGATTGGCGGAAATCAGCACCTGCTCGACGACGTCCTGAATGTTCTCGATGGCAGGGGCTTCGATTCGGTGCTTGTGGATCAGTACCTTCACCACTTGCGCCGAGAGCAGATCGGATTCGATCTCGCCGAACTCGCCTGTGGCTTGCCCCGCGCGATGAATCGCGGAGCGGATTTTCGTCGCGTCGAACGGCGCGGGCTTTCCGTCACGCTTGACGACTTGGCGCGGAACGGAAATCAGGGACGATTTAACCGATGTTTCCAACACTTGCATTGACATGATTGCCTCCTGGACAGCTTGAACACTAAACCACAATATCTTGTGGTACGCCTGTTCAAATACTACCCTCTATAGGTAGCCTGTCAAGAGGATATTGCGCTTTTTATATCTTTATATGCGCGCTGCTTCGGAGCCGCGCCGAAGAAGATTCAGCACCGGTATTTCCAGCGCATCCAAGGTATTTTTTACGAACAAGCCCAGCTCGGTATCCCCTTCCAGAGTCAAGCGCCGGTTGAAAAACAGCGTATCCGGATCTTCCTGACGCAGCCCCAGCAGCAAGAAGTCGCGCGCGTCGGCGCTGATGGTGAGGTCGGGGCGGGACATTCGGCGGCGCGCGACGAAGGCGGTGGGCGTGACGCTGAAATGAAATTCGATCCCGGCGTCACGCATGCGGATGCATATTTGCTTGCCGTGCAGCGCTTGCAAATCCTGCGGCCGAATATGCGCGGACAGCGCCGTGTTGAGGAAGCCGGTAAACAGCACCGCGTGGGGATACTGGGGCAGCACCGAAAACAGCTTCGCCAGCGGCGCGGGGAAAGTAAGCTGCGGTATCTTCATTTTCTTGCCTCCTGATTAGATGTGAAACTCGCGAAGCGAGCCCGGGTTTGTGCCGGCATCCGCGCGAACCGGCACGAAGCGCATCACCTGCCGCACGCTCTCCATATCCAGGCTGGCCTGGGCCTCGAAGCATCCGGCGTAGGCGGCGCTTTCCGCTTTCAGTTCGTAACAGTTGGCGCCGGTGATATCCATCAGCACCGCCGCCATGCCGGCCGCCTGAAATGCTTGATGGCGCTTGATGAAAAAGTTGCTGCAGCACATGCCGACATAGGCCTTCGTGCCCTTGGCTTGCATGGCGCCCAAAGTGGCGGTGAGATGCTCGTAGCTGGTAATGGTGATCGCCTGCATGTTGCGCTCCCGCGCCAAGCGGTACGCTTCGCCCACCTCGCACATGCCGCATTCGGGGCAGTCTTCACGCTGACGCCACTTGCACCATACGGGTTTGGCGCAATACGGCAGCAACATGACTTCGGCCTGGGCCAAAATCATTTCCGTCGGCAGGCCGCCGTCCGCGTGGTGCAACATCAGGCGGTCGTTTTTCAGTTGGAGCCGGTCCTTGGCGGCGGCTTTTTCCACCGCGAGTTGCAGCACCTGCGCAATGTCCCCGGCGGAGAAACCCGGCAGCTCCGCGCGCGCGGCGCCCACGATCCGATGCACCGCGCCCTCCACCATGCACGGCGTCCATCCCACGAGGCCCTGTTCCAGTTGCGCGAACACGTCCGCCGGATGCAAGTGCACGTCCCCCGCCAGCGCCGCGCGCCTGATCTCTCCGGCCTGAGTGTCGTATTCCACCCGCGCCCGCAGCACCCCGCCCGGCGTCTTCCAGATGGCTTCCAGATCCGCTTCCCCACCCCAGTCGATGCGGCGGGTGAATGCTTGCACCGCTGCAAAATCCACGTCGATCTCCGGCCCGGATTGGATGCCGGTCAAATCCGCATGAATATCCATCACCGCGGCGATTCCGCGCGACATGGCCGATAGGATGGATTGCGCTGGCGGTACTTCGCCCAGGCATTGGCGTACGGTGATCAAGCGTTCCCGCGCGCCGGCCAATCCATCGGCGGACAGCTTTTCCGTCGGCACCCGAAGCGCTTCCAGCATCGCCCGGATGTCCGCGTCCAACAGCAGGACGGCCTGCAGCAGCAAGGAATCTCCGTCCCGCGCCAGAAAGGCCGAGGCGATTTTGCGCCCGTCGATTTCCAGATCGTTGGGAAATTTATACGCGGCTTGCAGGCCGAGTTCGTTAAGCCCGGCGGCCAAGGCCTCGCAAAACAGTTGCAGCAGCCGCGCGCAGGAAAGGCGCTCCCATTTTCCCCGGCGCCCGGCAATCAAGCTGACCCCTTGCTGATTCTCGTCGAAATACAGCGCGCCGCCGCCGGTGATGCGGCGCGCGGTTTCGATGCCGTGACCGGCGCAGTAATCCAGCCGCAGCTCGCGGTCGATGGCCTGGTGATAGCCCACGCAGGCCGTGGGCCGGCTGCGGTGGAAGCGCAGCGTGTCCGGCCAGCGGCCGTCCGCATGCTGGCGCAACAACTCCCGGTCAATTGTCAGGTTGCGTACGCCGCTTTGGATGCCGCTATCGAACACCGCGAGAGCGGAATTTTGCGGCGTCATGGCCGGCCTTGCCCCGCCTGCTCCAAACCCGGCCGGCCGTGCCAAAAGCCGTCGCAGGCGTGGCCCGGCATCAGCCGTGTCATTTGATCCGCCGCGGTTTGCGGCGCGAGCTCGCCGTCCAGGCAGTCGCGGAAAAGCCGGATAATTTTTTCGGTGTGGTGGGCCTGTGGGCTGATCCGCGCCACGTTCACGCCGAGCGCGCGCATGTCGGCCAATTCGCAGATCAGGTTGTAGACGCCTGCGGATTGGGTTTGGATGCCGTTCAGCGCCAGGAAAGGCCGGCCTTCGCGGGTGCGCAGCATGAGCCCGTCGGGATAATCCAGGCAGCGGAACTGGCAATCGTCCTTGGGCAAATTATGGTGGCGCGCGGTGAAGCAGCGCGCGGAAAAAGCCAGCGGCATGCGGCCGTAAGCGAATACCTCGGTCTCCATTCCCTTTGGCCGCTGCTGCTGCATCGCTTGCAGGGCTTGGCGCGACATTTCCAGCGGCGCCACCCAGCGCCGCGCGCCCAGCGTGGCCAGATAATTCAGCGTGCCGGGATTGTAAAGATTGATGTGGGGGCCAAGCGCAAACGGTGCGGCGCCCGCGAGCAGCCGCACCGCGCCCATGTCGTTCGCCTCCACCATGAAGCGGCCGTTGCCAGCGAGCTTGCGCAAGGTTTTCAAGTCCGACTCAGATTCCAGCAGCGCTTGGGTGGAGAGCACCACTTCTTTACCCGCTTGCGCGAGGCGTTCGGCCAGATCGAACCAATCCTGGGTGCGCAGGATGTGTCGCCGCGAGCAAACCGTTTCACCCAGATAGACGATCTCCACCGGTGTCTGCGCGATGTCGTCGTAAAACTGGAGCAGGGTCTCGCGCGGCCAGTAATAGAGCACCGGGCCCAGGGCTAATTTCATTGTGCTCACTTCCATGGCCGGTGATACGCCCCCAGCGTATGTTGCCGCCCTTCCGACACTTTGCTCAATTGCTCGCTCCACGCATCAGCCACGTTGAAGTCATGCGGCGCGCGCTGGCAGGCGTCGATCGCCTGCCGCCACGCCTGGGTCACTTGCGCCACATAGGCCGGGCTGCGCTGGCGGCCCTCGATTTTGATCGCTTTGATACCGATGCGCAGCATCTCCGGCAAGAGTTCCATGGCGTTGAGGCTGGCGGGCTCTTCGATGGCGTAATAAGTATCGCCGTTCACTTCGAAGCGCCCCTTGCACAAGGTGGGATAGCCGGCATTCTCGCCGTCTTCGTAGCGATCGAGCAGTACGCCATTGAGACGCGATTCAAGCCCCTGCGGCGTCTGCTGCCAGCGCACCGCCTTGGCCGGCGAGCATACGCCGCAGGTGTTGGGCGATTCCCCGGTGACGTAGGAAGACAAGGCGCAGCGCCCCTCCACCATGACGCACAGGCCGCCGAAGCCGAACAACTCGATCTCCACCGGCGTGTTTTTCACCACCTGCTCTACCTGCGCGAGCGCCAGCACCCGCGGCAGCACCGCGCGCTGGATGCCGAAGCGCTCGTGGAAAAAATTGATCGCTTCGTAGTTGGTGGCGGAGCCTTGCACCGACAGATGCAGGCGCAGCTCGGGATAGGTTTTCGCTGCGTAATCCATCAGCCCGGCGTCGGCCAGGATCACCGCGTCCATGCCCAGCGCCGCAGCCTGGTCCACCGCACCCTGCCAGCGCTGCCAGTTTTCCGCCTGGGGATAGGTGTTGAGCGCCAGCAGCACTTTCGCCCCGTGGGCGTGGGCATAGCGCACGCCCTCGCGGGCGGCGGCCTCGTCGAAATTGAGGCCGGCGAAGTTGCGTGCATTGGTGTTGTCGCGAAAGCCGATGTAAACACAATCCGCGCCGTTATCCACCGCGGCCTTGAGCGCCGGCAGATTGCCCGCCGGGCAGACTAATTCCATCGAAGCGTCAGGCGACATGCTGTAATTCCTTGAAATGTTCGCCGGTATAATCTCCTTGCCAATGCCCGCGCCGGCGCAACTCGCGTTCGATGCCGTTCAACACACTCCACTTTTGGCTGCACCATTCCGGCGCCAGCAAAATGTCTCTCGAAGCCGTGCCGGTCACGCGATGAAACACGATTTGCTGCGGCGTGCGCTCGATCAAATCGCATGCAATGCCGATGTACTCGTCCGCACCAAGCGGCCGGTATTCGCCGCGCCGCCATTGGTTGGCGAGCAGCGTGCCCTTCACCACGTGCAGCGGATGCAGCTTCAATCCATCCACCCCCAGCGCCAGCACCGCATCCAGCGTCTCATGGTAGTGGCGCGGCGTTTCGCCCGGCAGTCCCACGATGAGATGCTTGCACACTGGAATGCCGCGGCCTCGCGCGGCGAGCACGGCTTGCCGGTATTCCGCGAAGCCGTGGCCGCGATTGACCCGCGCCAGCGTCTCGTCGAAGGCCGACTGCAAGCCCAATTCCAGCCACACTTCCCAGCCCTGGCGGCGATAGCCGTCGAGCAAATCCAGCACCGCGTCCGGCACGCAATCCGGCCGCGTGCCCACCGCCAGTCCGACCACATCCGGCTGCGCCAAGGCGAGTCCGTACAGCGCTTCCAGTTGCGCCACATCGGCATAGGTGTTGGTATAGGCTTGGAAATACGCGATGAAGCGCCGCGCTCGAGTGCGCCGCGCGATGGCGCGCCGCCCTTGCTCCATCTGCGTCTGAATCGAAGGCGGCTTGCGTCCATTCGGGCTAAACGAAGCATTGTTGCAAAAGGTGCAACCGCCGCTGCCCTTGGCGCCATCACGGTTGGGGCAAGTGAAGCCGACATCCAGCGCGATCTTGTGCACGCGCTCGCCATGGCGCCGCAGCATGAATTGGCCGAATGTATGCACGCGCTCGGAGAGCACCATCGGTGGAAAATTCGCGGCGTGGGGCATTAGGGTTGATTAAAAACCAGGCTCTATGTGGATCGCTTTGTCCGAAATATAATGTAGCATGCCCGAGCGCCCCGCTCAACTATCTTTGCATTCATCTTTACATTCTTGAGGGGCATTCATTGAGGACAAGATCGCAGCCATGGTCTTGTTCCGATTCTTTCCCGCGCGTTTTATGATAGCGTGTGGGTGAATTGGATATTCCATGCCGAACCACAAACTCGACGTCAGTGAAATTCTTGCCAATCTCCCCTTGTTCCGTCAACTGGGACGGGACGATATCGCGTTGCTGGTGCAAGGCAGCCGTGAGATCAGGCCGCAAAAAGGCGAATTCATATTCCAGAAAGGCGACCCCTCCCACGGCTTCTACGCGGTCGTTCACGGCCAGATCAAGCTTGCCTTCCCCTCCTTGCAAGGCGCGGAAAAAGTGGTGGCGATCCTCGGCCCCGGACAAAGCTTCGGCGAGGCGGTGATGTTCATGGAAAAGCCCTACCCGGTGTTCGCCCAGGCGTTGGCGGACAGTCTGCTGCTGCACATCTCGAAGCAAGCTTTGTTCGCCGCTATCGAGCATGACAACTCGTTTGCCCGCAAAATGCTGGCGGGGCTCAGCATCCGGCTGCACGGCTTGATCCATGACGTCGAAGCCTATTCCTTGCGCTCCGGAGCACAGCGGCTGGTGGGTTATCTCCTGCAAAATGAGAACGGCAAGGATGGCGCTTTGAAGTTCGAATTACCCGCGAGCAAGCAAGTCATCGCCTCACGTCTTAATCTCACGCCGGAAACCTTTTCGCGCATCCTGCATCAGCTCGCTGAAGCCGGGCTGATCCAAGTCGATGGGCGCAGCATCACCATCCCCGATGTCGAAGCGCTGCGGCAATATGAGCCTTAGCCACTATTCTTGACCCGCATCAAGGAGGGTTCGCTGCCCAGCGTTTAAATTGGGGCAATTTCATTTTCTCAAGGATCCTCCCATGGATGGGCTCGGCAATTACCTGGCGCCCGATCATCGGCGCTGCGATGACTATTTCAGCGCAGCGGAAGCAGCCGCGCTGCAGGGCGAATGGGAGGCGGCGGAAGCTCAATTCAATCATTTTTTAGCCGGCATGCAGCACCATTTCGCCAAGGAAGAAACGGTGCTGTTTCCTGCTTTTGAACAGAGCACTCACCTTACCGGGGGGCCAACCGAGGTGATGCGCATGGAGCACGCCCAAATGCGCGGATTATTCCAAGACATGCAACAAGCCCTCGCCTCCCGCGACGCCAACGCCTATGCGGGCGCCGCGGAAACGCTGCTCATTCTCATGCAGCAGCACAATCTCAAGGAAGAGCAAATGCTGTATCGGATGTGCGATCAAATGCTGGTGCGGGAAAGCGCCGAACTGATAGCGCGCATGAACGCGATTGCCCAATAAGCGGAATCACGATGACGCCAGCGGAAATACTGCTCGACGCCCGCGATCTGGAACCCCCGGAACCGCTGGAACTGACCCTCGCGGCGCTGGATGAATTGCAGCCGGACCAGCGCCTGCGCCTGCTGTTGCCGCGCGAGCCCTATCCGCTCTATGGCATTCTCGACCGCAATGGCTACCAACACGAAACCGAACGCCACCCGGACGGCTATTTCGCAATCCTGATCTGGCGCTGATAATGGCCTTGGCCGGCTTATCCCTGGAACAAGCGCCGCCCCTGTCGGTGCCGCTGCGCTTCTTTCTCACCGCCCCGCTATTCGCCTTCCTCGCCGCCCTCCTATTGCTATTCTCCGGGCCCACGGCCTTGGCCTCGCGCTGGTCCCCTGCGCTGCTGGCCGCCACCCACTTGCTGACCCTGGGCTTCATCACCATGAGCATGATGGCCACGCTGCTGCAAATGCTGCCGGTGCTCGCCGGCGCCGCAGTCAAGCAGCCGCGCTTAGTGGCGTGGCTGGTGCACGTTCCGCTCAGCGCGGGAACATTGCTTCTGGCATCCGGCTTGGCCGCGGGATGGAAAATCGGGATGCTCGCATCCCTCCCCCTGCTGGCCTGGGCCATGCTCACCTTCATTCTGGTTGCCGCCTATAGCCTCGCTCGCACCGAGGCGCGCAACGCGACCATCAACGCGATGCGGCTCGCCTTGGGCGCATTGGCCATCACCGCTTTGCTGGGTCTCACGCTGGCCGCCATCCTCGCCGGCCATGCCGCCTTACCCGCGCTCAAACTCACCGACTTGCACGCAGCCTGGGGGCTGCTGGGGTGGGTTGGCGTGCTCATCATCGGCGTGGCTTATCAAGTCGTCCCGATGTTCCAGATGACCCCGGCCTACGCCACGCGTATCACAGCCTGGCTAGCGCCCTGGTTCTTCATCATGCTGCTGATCTGGTCGATCACCGTCTGGTGGGCGGAGGACAATGCGAAATGGGTCGCGTTGACGGGATTGGCGCCAGGCTTGATCGGCTTCGCGCTCGCTACGCTATCTCTACAGCGCAAGCGCCGGCGGCGCGCGCCCGATATCACCTCGCAATTTTGGCGCATGGGGATGGCAAGCCTCCTCGCTGCAAGCGGCATTTGGCTCGTGGCGCAATTCAGCCCGGCATTGAGTGCAGCCGCTTTCTATCCCTTGTGGCTGGGGATGTTATGGATCGTGGGGTTTGCCATGTCCGTGATCAATGGCATGCTGTATAAAATCGTGCCGTTCTTGGTTTGGCTGCATCTGCAAAGCCGGCGCCCGGCGCGCGGCGCCATCCCCAACACCAAGGAAATCATTCCCGACAAGATGGCGCGCCGCCAACTCCGGGCGCATGGCGCGGCATTGGCCTTACTGCTGTGCGCGGCGGTGTTGCCTAACCCGCTGGTGTATATGGCGGCCGCTGTGTGGTGCGTCTCTTGCGCACTGTTGGCGTGGAATGTGTTTTCGGCTTACCGTCTCTATCACCGGCTTGCGGCCTAACATGGGAGCAGCCACTTGCCGGCCTGATAGCCCCCTCATTCCCTTGGCCGATGCTATTTACTGGGTCGCGCCTGAAACCGCCCTTCAGGAATTGGATTTTTGGACGATAAACCCATACGCAAAGCCGATTGTCTCGAACCTGTCTGATGGCGGTCAAAAAATTAAATTCACTTTCGGAATGATATAGGCTATCTTTTTGGGCTATGCGCCTCATACCTTTGGCATAAACAAAAAAACAATCCCCAACAAGCTTAAAGCCATGCAGAGAAAACATCCCCTCCCATCGCGCCCTGCGAATTGCGGCTTTCATGCGATATAGTCCAATTCTTTTTAAGTTGTATTCATGGTTACGCCATGGGGCGGGCTTGCTGATCCTGCTGGCAAGCATGCTGGTCCAAACCGTCCACGCCGATGTGGCCAACACCTACCCTCAAGCCCGGGATTTGTTTCCTCTGGCGGATAAATTCGGCGACCTCGAAGGCGCGCCGCGCGCCGCACCCGTATATAAAAATAGCCAACTCATGGGGTATGTATTCGTCACTGCGGACATGGTGCAAATCCCAGCCTATTCCGGCCGACCGATTAACGTGCTGGTAGGCATCGATGTGACTGGCCGCATTACCGGGGCGCGCATCCTCCACCACGAAGAGCCGATTTTGCAGGCGGGCGTTAGCGAGGAACAAGTACGCAAATTCGTTGACCAGTTCCGTGGAAAATCCACCGCCGGGCGCATCACTGTCGGCGCACAACGTGAAGGCTATGAGACCGTGGATGCCTTTTCCGGCGCCACCATCACGCACATGGTATTGAATGCCACCATCACTCGATCGGTAAAGATGGTCGCCTTGTCGCGCGGCATCAATCCCGCGGACATTCAGAACCACAGCCTTGCGCCTCCGTCACCCAGCGCTCCCCCCTCCACTCAAACAGACGCCAGCGCGCCTTCCGCGCCCCATGCCCGCGCCGCGAAGAAAAGCCTTTCCGGCAGCTTGCCTAGCGCTCCTCCGGCAGCTTCCAGTCCCGCGCACACCACAGCGCCGGTGACATCAACGCCTCCGCCAAGCTTTACAACGGCGCCGGATGATGAAGAGCCGATGTGGATCACCGTTTGGAGCCAACGTACTTTTGAAATCACCGGTCTGCTCGTGGGGCTGACGATCCTGACCCTGATCCTCCTATTTCAAGACTACTTGGCGCGGCACCCCAATTTGTTGATACGGGTTCGGATGGGGTTTCTGTTCTACACTTTATTTTTCGTTGGCTGGTATGCGCATGGCCAGCTCTCCATCATCAACGTGCTGACCTTCGCGCAAGCGATAATGCATCAGTTCAGTTGGGATACCTTTATCATCGACCCCATGCTGTTCCTCATTTGGGTTTATGTCGCGGCGACCTTGCTGCTTTGGGGCCGTGGCGTATATTGCGGCTGGCTTTGCCCATTCGGCGCGCTGCAAGAATTGACGTTCAAGCTTGCGCGCAAACTGCGGCTGCCATTCTTCGATATACCGCATGTCATGCATGAACGCTTGGCGGCGTTGAAGCTGCTGATTCTTCTTGGCCTGTTCGGCATATCGCTGCAATCCATGGGCCAGGCGATTTTCTATGCCGAAATCGAGCCTTTCAAGACGGCCATTTCGCTCCGCTTTCAGCGCGAATGGATCTATGTGGCGTTTGCCCTGGGGGTGGTGGCGCTTACCGCCTTCAATCGTAAATTCTATTGCAAATACCTCTGCCCGCTGGGCGCGGCGCTGGTGATTCCGGGACGGTTTCGCTCCTTTGATTGGCTGCGCCGGCGCAAGGAATGCGGCCTGCAATGCCAGGTCTGCGCGGTCGAATGCGAAGTGCAGGCCGTCAGCCCCACGGGCGCAATCAACGCGAATGAGTGCCACTATTGCCTTGATTGCCAAGTTACCTTCTACAATGAGTATAAATGCCCGCCCTTGGCGGAGCGGCGAAAAAAACGTGAAGGCCGGAAACGCGCGATGGAGGAATTCAAGGGCAAGGAAGGCGGCATCGGCGC
>Ga0154780_1147_pt11 | contig 11902 bp, 11 predicted proteins | sample Rifle2008BG16ft_FD_105788 | JGI IMG/M metagenome (GOLD analysis project Ga0154780, IMG submission 105788) | Betaproteobacteria bacterium RBG_16_58_11
TATTTGCAGCGCTTGCTTGAGCTGCCCCCGCCGCGTTACCTGCACCTGCCGGTGGCGGTCAACGCGCTGGGGGAAAAGCTCTCCAAACAAACCCTGGCGCCGCCGCTCGATATCGCGCACCCGCAGCCGGCCTTGGTTCAGGCGCTGGGCTTCCTCAATCACCCGCCGCCTGAAGCCTTAAAAGGCGCTAAAACCCAGGAAATCCTGGCTTGGGCGGTGCAAAACTGGTCGATCGATCGAATTCCCACTGTCCGTAGCATAGAACCGCAAATTTAGACAAACTTCATGAACCAACCGTAACTGGTTATATGCCCGGGAAAGCCTATGCTGACATCGTAAACCAACCGGGAGTAGCATCATGATTAACGCTTTCAACTTCTTGCTTATTTCGATCGTTCTGTTTTCGCTGGCTTTGGCGTAAACGGACTAATCATCTGGCACGGGTGTCGCGTCGCGCGTATCCCGTGCTACATTTCAGCCTATGGATTCACATAGGCCAACCCCTCCGGACGGCGACACCCTTACCCGTTTTATGTTCGAACACGCTGAAGTGCGCGGCGAGTCGGTGCGGCTCGACGCCACCTGGCGTGCGGTGCTGGCGCGCCACCACTATCCCGAGCCGGTACGCAATCTGCTCGGCGAGATGATGGCCGCTTGCGCGCTGCTCGCCGCCACGCTCAAATTCGAAGGTGCGCTCATTATGCAAATGCAAGGCAGCGGACCGGTCACGCTGCTGGTGGTGGAATGCGATAGCGAATTTCACCTGCGCGCCACCGCCAAATGGCGCGACGATCTGGCGGACGAGGATGTGCGCGCATTGCTCGGAGACGGCAAATTCGTTATCACCATCGACCCTAAAACCGGCGGCCAAGCCTATCAAAGTATCGTGGCCTTGGAAGGCGCAACCGTCTCCGAAGTGCTGGGACACTACATGCTGCGTTCGGAACAATTGGAAACCCGCCTCTGGCTCGCGGCAGATGAGCATCAAGCCTGCGGCCTGCTGTTGCAGCGCTTGCCGGAAAAAACCAGTGACGACGAAGATGCCTGGAACCGTGCCCTTAACCTCGCGGGCACGTTGACCCCCGACGAATTATTGAGCCTGCCGGCGCGCGAAGTACTACATCGCTTGTTTCATGAAGAAGATTTGCGCCTGTTTGATCCGCAACCCGTTTCCTTTCGCTGCACCTGTTCGCGCGATCGCGTGACGGCGATGCTGCGCATGCTTGGTCTAGACGAAGTGCGCTCGATTTTGAGTGAGCAAGGTCGAATCGATGTCGATTGCGAATTTTGCAACCAACACTACAGCTTCGATCCGGTGGATGCAGAGCAGATCTTCGCGGCTGAAGTGCTGACGCAGGCCGGCACTACTCGGCATTAGATTTACTTCACCGCGCGCAGCGCGGCGGCGATCATGAAGCGGTGCGGTGAGTCGGTGGGGTCGCAGCGGATGACTTGAATCGCGGCCTTGAGCGGCGCGATGAACGAGCCTTCGGGCGGCAGCAGCTTGATCTCGGCTTCTTCCGCCGCCGCCAGTGGCACCGGGCAGTCGAATAAGATGCCATCCACGCTCAAATCGTGCGCCAAGCCAAGAAACTCGCGATCATCTTTCAGCATGATTTGCACCGGACAATTCACCGGAATTCTGCGTCCCGAACGTTTTTCCCAGCCTAGCGTCATCTCATGTCACCGTTAAAATAATCAAGCGTATCGGTATGCGGCTGCGTTGCGGCGCAGAAATTCACGTTTTCATTGTAAGCTATACTTTTCGATTTTTTAGGAAGTCATTTTGAAACTCGCTTTATTTGATCTGGATAATACCCTGCTCGCCGGTGACAGCGATTTTGAGTGGGCGCAATTTTTAATCGCTCAGGGTGTGCTCGACCGCGAGGCCTATGAGGCGCGCAATTTGGAATTCTACGAGCAGTACAAGGCGGGCACGCTGGATATTCACGTATTTCTCGATTTTCAACTGAAGCCTTTGTCGCGCCATCCGCGCAGCCAGCTTGATGCTTGGCATGCGCTGTTCATGCAAACGCGCATTCTGCCCATGATCGGGCGACAGGCGCGCGACTTGGTGAACCAGCACCGCGCGGAGGGCCATGTCTTGGCTATCATCACGGCCACCAACAGTTTCGTTACCGCGCCCATCGCGCGTGAATTCGGCGTGCCGGTGCTGATTGCCACCGAGCCTGAGCAGCGCGCGGGCGAATTCACCGGCCTTGCGGCGGGCATTCCCTGCTTTCGCGAGGGCAAGGTCAAGCGCTTGGAAGCCTGGCTCGCAGGGCAGGGGGCGGATTGGCCGGCCGTCGAGCGTAGCTGGTTTTACAGCGATAGCCATAATGACCTGTTTTTGATGGAGCGCGTCACCGACCCCATCGCGGTGGATCCTGATCCGCAACTAACCGAGGCGGCGCGCGTGCGCGGGTGGCCGGTGATTAGTCTGCGCTGATTCGAAAGCCGGACAAAAAAAATGCAGAGGCAGGTAAGTTTTGCCTGCCATGTGCCGATGATGGCTATACTGGCATATATGCATAAAACAACCCCAAAATTCGATCGCGCGCGAGTGGACGCATGAAGCTCAAGCTGCCGCGCACCATGCAAATGCGCATCATGCTGGCCATCGCCGTGCTGCAGATGATGGTGGTGGGCCTTTTTTCCATTTACTGGATCGTGCAGCAGGTAGGCGAGGAGTTGACCGGCCGCCAGGCGATCGCGCATAAGATTTTGTCGCTGACCGTACCCTCGGTCGAGCGCGCGCTCTTCCAGCAAACCCCGGAAGAATTGGCGCGTTATCTGCGCCGGGTGGTGTCTGACCCGCTGATCGGCGGTATCGTCATCAAGGATGCCACCGGCAAGACAGTATTCAATCAAGTCAAGCCGTTTGAGCCGGTGCATCCGGTGGCGAGCTGGTTCAAACTCTCGGCGCTGAAACAAGGGATGTCCACACAGCTCTGGCGCGATGGCGTGCCGCTGGGGGTGATGACGGTTCACCTGTCGAACGGCCCGATCAACCAAGATATCAGCACGCTGTTGGAAAATGTAACCTACTTGTTGATGATCTTGCTTGTCTTCGACTTGATTGCGATCCAACTGTTGATTCGCTTCTTTGTCGCGCCATTGGGGCCGTTGACCGTGATGGCGCGGGAATTCACCCAAGGCAATCTCGATACCACCATCGCGCCGGCGGAAGGCGCCAGCGAGGAAGTGCGTCATCTCACCACGGCCTTTGTCGAATCGGCCAAAGTGATGCGGCAACAGATCGGGGATTTGGAAGTGACGCGCGGCCAACTGGCGAGCAACGAATTGCGGCTGCGCAATTTGGTGAACAATATGCGCGAAGTACTGGTCGAGCTGGATCGCGCCGGCCAAATTTTGTTCATCAATCCGTCGTGGGAGAAGCTCACCGGCTATGCCATCGCCCATTGCCTGAACAAGCCATTTTCGCAATTCCTGGTGCAGCCACAACATCAGGCGAATTTCGTGTTCGGCCGGCTGGAGCAGTTGCACACCTACGACATGCAGATCGAAGTGCGCGCGCAGGACGGCCGCTCGGTATGGTTGCGCATGAGCGCCACCCGGCAATATGACGACAAGGGCGAATTCACCGGCATTGTCAGCACGCTGGAAGATATCAGCGAAAATCTCAAGCTGCAGGAATCGCAGCGCGAACATGAGCAATCCTTGTATCGGCTGACCATCACCGACCCGCTGACCGGTGTATACAACCGGCGTCATTTCGACGAAATGCTCGCCAATATGATGGCAATGACTTTGTCTAAAAGTCGTCAACTGGCGTTGCTGATCATTGATATCGACGGGTTCAAATTCATCAACGACACGTATGGCCACCCGGTGGGGGACGAGGTGTTGCGCACGGTGGCGGATCGGCTGACCACGGGTGCGCAAGGCGGAACGGTGGCGCGATTGGCGGGCGACGAGTTCGCGGTGGTGCTGCAAAACGTCAGGGAAGAGGAGGCGCAAGCAGCGGCGCGGCGCATCCATCAGGAGTTGTCGGCCGTGGTGATTCATCTCGCGGTGGGCGAATTGCGGATCCAGACCTCGATCGGCGTGGCGCTGGCGCCGGCCTTCGGCAAGACCCCGCAGGATTTGGTGCGCGCCGCCGACGTGGCGCTGTATCACGCCAAAAAAAGCGGACGCAACCGGGTCGATACCTTGTCCAAGGATATGGGCGAGGCGATCATGGATATCTTTTCCCAAGGCTTCGAGCTGCGCAACGCGCTCAACAACGGCATGATCGCCCCCTTTCTGCAGCCGATTTTCGATCTGCGAAAAAACGAGCTCATGGCCTACGAGGTGCTCACGCGCCTGAAGCGCGGCAAGGAATACGTGCCGGCCGACGAATTTGTGCTGATCGCCGAAGACTTGGGGCTGATCCGCGAAATGGACCTGTTCATTATCAACAAGGCCTTGAGTTCGGTGCCCAAAGGCGTGCACTTGTTCGTCAATATCAGCATGAATTCGCTCCTCGCGCCGGAGTTTCGCGAGGAATTCCTCAAGCTGCTGAAATCGCCGCTGGCGCAAGGCCGCCAGATCACCATCGAATTTACGGAGCGCCAGACCACCGACATGAGCGCCGATTTTTTCAAATTGCTGGAAGAAATACGCGCCGGCGGCTGCAAGATCGCCTTGGACGATTTCGGCGCCGGCTATTCCACCTACAGTTATTTGCGCCAGCTCAAGCCTGATTTCGTCAAGATCGACGGCAGCTTCGTGCAGCAAATACTCAATAATCCCCAGGACAATAAGATCGTCGAGCACATCCGCGAGCTGTCATCCGTGTTTGGCGCCCAATCCATCGCCGAGCATGTGGAAGACGCCAAGACCGTGGCGGCGCTGACCCGCATGGGCGTCGATTTCGCGCAAGGGTATTACTATGGCAAGCCCAAGCTGATCGAGGATTATGTGCGGATGGGAGCGACGATCTAGGCGAGAGGGGTCGGGCGTCAGGCGTCAGAAAACCCCGCGCGCCCCCGATTTTCACTGACGCCTGACGCCCGACGCCTGACCCCTGCCCTGCCCCCCGATGTAGTAAACTTCGCGCATGATTCAAAAGATAATTCGCCGTTTCTTCAAGAAAAATAGTTCGGCCGGTCACGACCCCGTCATTCTTCCGCTGCGTAAACACGGCATTAGCCGCGAGCACATCAGCCCGTGCGCGCTTAAGGTGTGCGACGAATTGCGCGCGCAAGGTTTTGCCGCCTTCGTGGTGGGCGGCGCGGTACGCGACCTGCTGTTGGGTATGGAACCCAAAGATTACGATGTCGCCACCGATGCGACACCAGAGCAGGTGCGCGATGTATTTCGCCGCTCGCGCATCATCGGCCGCCGCTTCCGCATCGTGCATGTGATGTGCGGGCGCGAGACCATCGAAGTCACGACCTTTCGCGGCCCGGCCGCGCCCCCGACCGGTGAAGAGGAAGAAGGCGACGACGATAATCATCGCCAAAGCGACAGCGGCCGCCTGCTGCGCGACAACGTATTCGGTAGCCAATACGAGGACGCCGTGCGCCGCGATTTCACCGTCAACGCGCTGTACTACGACCCGGCCAAGCAAGAGGTGTGGGATTACTTGCATGGTGTTGCGGACGCGAAACACAGCGTGCTGCGCATTATCGGCGATGCCGAAACGCGCTTCCGCGAAGACCCGGTGCGCATGCTGCGCGCGGTGCGCTTGGCGGCCAAGCTTGAATTTAAAATCGACGCCGCGACCAAGAAGCCGATCAAGGCACTCGCAGATTTGCTGCAAGAGGTGCCGAAGTCGCGTTTGTTCGACGAGATGCTGAAAATGTTCCATTCCGGCCATGCCCTGGCCAGCGCGCATCGCTTGCGCGAGGAGGGCTTACATCATGGCCTGCTGCCGTTGTTGGATGCGATACTGGAGCAGCCCATGGGCGAGCGCTTTATCACGCTTGCACTCAAAAGTACGGATGAGCGCGTGCGCGAGGACAAGCCCGTTTCCCCGGCTTTTTTATTTGCCAGTCTGCTGTGGCATGAAGTCCTAACGCGCTGGGAGCAATATCAGCAACAAGACATGCGTCCGCTACCCGCGCTGAATGAGGCCATGGACGATGTGATCCAAACCCAGGTCGAGAACCTGGCCATCCCACGCCGTTACACGGCGACTATGCGCGAGATTTGGAGCATGCAGCCGCGCTTTTTGCAGCGCGCCGGACAGCGGCCATTCCGATTGGTTGAGAACCCAAAATTCCGCGCCGGTTTTGATTTTCTGCTGCTACGTTGCGGCAGCGGTGAGGTAGATGCCAAAGTCGGGCAATGGTGGGAAACCTTCCAGCACGCAAGCGACGCCGAGCGCGAACGCATGCTGATCAAAGATGAAGCGCCTCCCCGCAAACGTCGCCGTCGTGGCAAAAAGCCGGAGAGCGCCACGCTGCCGGCGGAAGACTGAAGCGCTAAATTTTTAGCCGCGAATTAACGCGAATGAACGCGAATTAAAACCCATTAGGCATTTTCCTACTTAAAAATAAGTCTGAACAATTAGCGTAAATTCGCGTTAATTCGCGGCAAAGCAAGAAATTTCTATGACTGACACCCCCGTGCATCGCGCCTACATCGCGCTCGGCAGCAATCTCGCCCAGCCGGAAGCGCAAGTGAATCAGGCCTTCGATGCCTTGGCGCGGCTGCCCGATTCAAATCTCGCCGCGCGTTCCTCGCTCTATCGCAGCGCACCGGTGGACTATGCCGATCAGCCCGATTTCATCAACGCCGTGGCCCGGATCGAGACGCGGCTTTCGCCGCATGATTTGCTACAATCCTTGCTTGGCATTGAGCTTGAATTCGGGCGCGTGCGCGAATTCCGCAACGCGCCGCGCACCCTGGACCTCGACTTGCTGCTCTACGATGATATCCACTTTCATGAACCCGGCCTGACGCTGCCGCATCCGAGAATGCACGAGCGTGCTTTTGTCCTGCTGCCCCTGGTCGAGATCGATCCGAGCTGCGTGATCCCCGGTCGTGGGCCGGCGAGCGATTGGCTCGCGCGGTGCGATGATCAATCCATCATCCGTGTGGCATGATGCAGCAGCGTTTTCGTTATATTGTGGTGGAAGGCCCGATCGGCGTCGGCAAGACCAGCTTGACGAAAAAGCTCGCCGATTTTTGGCAGGCCGACACGCTGCTGGAGGGGGCGGAGAACAATCCATTCCTGCCCAAGTTCTACCAGGACATGGAGCGTTTTGCCCTCGCCACGCAATTATTTTTCTTATTCCAGCGCGTGGAGCAGGTGCGGGGGTTGAAACAAGCCGACTTGTTCGGTCGGCCGACGGTGGCGGATTTTATTCTGGATAAAGACCCCTTATTTGCGCGGCTCACGCTGTCTGACCAGGAGTTTCGCTTGTACCAGCAAATCTACGCGCACTTGCAGCCGCAAACCGCAGCGCCCGATCTGGTAATCTATCTCCAGGCGCCGGTCGAGGTACTGCATGAACGGGTGCGGCGGCGCGGGGTGAGTTATGAGCGGCCGATCAGCGAGGAGTACCTAGAGAAATTGGCGGAGAGCTACAGCCGTTATTTCTATCAATACGAGGCCTCGCCCTTACTGATCGTGAACAGCGAGAACTTGAATTTCGTGGACGATCCAAAAGATTTCGAGTTATTGATTTCCCGCATCGATAAAATGCGCGGCGGGCGCGAGTTCTTCAACCGGGGCGAGTGATGCGAAGCACGCTGACAACACTACAGAAAATGGCGCAGGCAGGCGAGAAAATCGCCGCGCTGACCTGTTACGACGCCAGCTTTGCCAAGCTGCTGGAAGCGGCCGGCGTGGATATCTTGCTCGTCGGTGATTCGCTCGGCATGGTGCTGCAAGGGCGCGAATCCACGCTACCAGTCACGCTCGCCGACATGATCTATCACACCGAATGCGTGGCGCGCGGCTCCAGCCAAGCCTTTATCGTGGCCGACATGCCCTTCGGCAGCTACCAAAACAATCCGCAAGACGCCTTCCGCCATGCCAGCCAATTGATGCGCGCCGGTGCGCACATGGTCAAGCTGGAAGGTGGCCGCGCCATGGCGGAAACCGTGCGGTTTTTGGTCGAGCGTGGGGTGCCTGTCTTTGGCCACTTAGGGCTGACGCCGCAATCCGTGCATCAATTGGGCGGCTATCGCGTGCAAGGCAAAACTGAGCAGGGTGCTGCGCAACTGAAAGCCGATGCCGCCGCCCTGGTGGAAGCCGGAATCAGCATGCTGCTGCTCGAATGCATTCCCGCTGAATTAGCGCGTGAAGTCACCGCCGCCATAGCCATTCCCACCATCGGCATCGGCGCCGGTGTCGATTGCTCCGGCCAAGTGCTGGTGCTGCACGACATGCTCGGCATCTACGGCAAGCCACCCAAATTCGCCAAGAATTTCATGGACGGTGCAGCGAGCATTCAACAAGCCGTGGAGCGCTATGCCGCCGAAGTGAAGGCCAAGCAGTTTCCCGCACCCGAACATTGTTTTAGCTAATGGATGTGATTCATACCATCGAGGCGCTGCAAGCGCGCCTTCGCACAGCCGGCCCGGTGGCTTTCGTGCCCACCATGGGCAATCTGCACGCGGGCCATTTGGCCTTAGTACGCAGCGCGCACGAACACGGCGATTGCGTGGTGGCGAGTATTTTCGTCAATCCCCTGCAATTCGGCCCGACGGAAGATTTTCAAACCTATCCGCGCACCCTGGATGCGGATTGCGCGCAGTTGAATGAAGCGGGTGCGGATGTGGTGTTCGCACCCAGCGTGGCGGAGATGTATCCCACTCCGCAGCAAGTCGAGATTGTTCCGCCGCCGATCGCCAGCGAACTTTGCGGCGCGTTCCGTCCGGGGCATTTTCAAGGCGTGACGACGGTGGTGGCGAAGCTGTTCAACATCGTGCAGCCGGCGGTGGCGGTGTTCGGCAAGAAAGATTTCCAGCAATTGTTCGTGATCCGCGCCATGGTGCGCGAACTGAATTTCCCGGTGCGTGTTATAGGCGCGGAAACCTTACGCGCCGAGGATGGCTTGGCGCTCTCTTCGCGTAACGGATATTTATCTGCGCAGGATCGCCAGGAAGCGCCGCGCTTGTATCGCGCCTTGTGCAACATCGCCGACCAACTGAAGGCAGGGGCACGCGATTTTGCCGCACTGGAGGGAACCGCGCGCCAGGCGCTCGAATCCAATGGTTGGCGCGTGGATTATGTTTCGGTGCGTGATGCGAGCACCTTGCTGCCCCCAGTGGGCGAGTTAAATCAGTGCGTGATCCTCGGCGCAGCCTGGCTCGGCACGACGCGACTGATTGATAATATTGAAGTTTCCATAGCAGCGTTAATATGAAACTCGCGCAGCGAGCCTGCGTCCCTCTCTCCCGCTTGCGGGAGAGAGCTAGGAGAGAGGGAAACGGTCATGGCGAATATCGTTTTTCGATGCAGCCAGCCTTTGCCATGACCGTTGGGGCCGGTATAATGAGCGCCTTTTTCGCACGAGGATAAAACTCATGCAAAGAACCATGCTCAAATCCAAGTTGCACCGGGTGCATGTCACGCACTCGGAGTTGCACTATGAGGGTTCTTGCGCCATCGATGAGACCCTGCTGGACGCCGCCGACATCCGCGAGTACCAGCAAATCGAAATTTACAACGTCACCAACGGCGAGCGTTTCACGACCTATGCGATTCGTGCCGAGCGCGATTCGGGCATCATCTCGGTCAATGGCGCCGCCGCGCATAAAGCCAATCCGGGCGATATCGTGATCATCGCCACCTATGCGGTGTACAACGAGATCGAGCTGCAAAAATATGCGCCGGTGCTGGTTTATGTGGACGAGGCGAATCGGATTATTGGCCAGCGCGACAAGATTCCGGTGCAGATGGCATAAGTAAGAAAAGGTGGATATCCAACAAAGCCCCGGCATGCCGGGGCTTTGTTTTTGGGGATGCCGGCAGCCAGGTCTTGGAAATGCAGCACGACCTTGGCCGCATGCGCTCAAGCCGTCGCCTGATATAAGTACTTCTGGAAGCCGGAAAATACCCTGCCAATCTCCTCCGGCTTGCCAAGATCGGCCACCGCATCGGCGATGGAATCGTGATACTTCAAGCGCAGCAGCGGCGTCAGCTTTGCCTGGTCGAGTTCTTCCACGCCAACGCTGACGTAGTGCGACAACACGAAATCAAGAAAGGTCTGTTGCTTGCTGTTGAAATGGGTATTGATGCGTGTCATTGCTTGGGTAGCGCGCGCTTCGCGCGTGAGCGGGGCCAGGGCATAAGCCACATTGGCCAGCACGTCGAACAGGTCGCTTTTCTCCGCGTCGATGATCTTCTGCATTTCATGAAGTTGATCCTTGCCGAAGCCTTTTTCAGCGAGTCCATCCAATAGCTTCCTGCGCGTATCCGGCGCGCTCCACAAGGCGCGTAGCTCTTCCTCATCCTGGAAGAATTCTGGCAGTTTGCCGAACAGCGCTTCCATGAACTGCTGCGCCGACATGGGCGTGCCGTCCGGGTGCCAGAAGCTGGTCACCATCATGTGCTGAATGGTGCGCGCCTTGCCGTCGGCGAGTTTGACTTTGATTTTCTGCCGCTTTTGATATTCCGCCGTGGGTTCTTGTACCTCGGCGGGCGCACGTGGATCGGGAGTTGGCCAAGTTTCCTTTGGCTCCGGCTCCATCGGCTCGCCATCCCACTCCGGGTCGCTGAAATGATGGTGCGCCTTCACGAAATCGTAAATCGTGAAGTAATCCTTGCCATCATAGAGCCGCGTGCCACGTCCGATGATCTGCTTGAACTCGATCATCGAATTGATCGGCCGCAGCAAAACGATGTTGCGCACGTTGCGGGCATCCACGCCGGTCGAGAGTTTCTGCGAGGTGGTCAGGATGGTCGGGATGGACTTCTCGTTGTCCTGAAAATCGCGCAGGTATTGCTCGCCCAAAGCGCCATCATCGGCGGTGACCCGCTGGCAGTAATTAGGATCGGTGCTGCTCTTCATCTGGTTGATCAGATCGCGGATCACCAGCGCGTGCGCTTGGTTCGCACAGAACACCAGCGTCTTCTCTCGTTGGTCGATCTGCGACATTAAAATTTCGCCCCGTTTCTTCTCGCGCGCCTTGATCTCGATGATCCTGTTGAAGTCAGCTTCTTCGTAGCGCTTGCCCGCCTCGATCTCGCCCTCGACCAGCGTGTCGTCGGGCGTATAGACATACTCGTCCAGCGTCGTGGCAATCTGCTTCACCCGGAACGGCGTCAGGAAGCCATCGTTGATGCCATCCTTGAGCGAATAGATAAACACCGGCTCGCCGAAATAAGCGTAGGTATCCACGTTGTCGCGGCGCTTGGGCGTAGCGGTCAGGCCAAGCTGCACGGCGGGGGCAAAGTAATCGAGAATGTCGCGCCAGTTGCTCTCGTCGTTGGCGCCGCCGCGATGGCACTCGTCGATAACGATGAAGTCGAAGAAGTCCGGTGGATACTCGCCGAAATACCCTTCGACAGGCTCAGGGGCCGATGTGCTTTTGGACAATGACCTAAGCAAATCAGTATTGCCGGTAATCAATGCAACTTTCTTTGCTCTGCTCCATCCCTGAATCTGTTTTTCTCTCGCAAAAGCAACATCTATCCGATCATGCGATTCGCAATAAACCAGCTTTACTGGCGCATGAATTTTCGTGTGCTTTGCACCTTCCCCATTTCGATGTTGGTCAAGACGCAGTTTTAGATCAACTGTGCTTCCAGTATAAAAGCTGCCATCTGCACATTCCAAAATATACGTGTAGGCATGGCCATCCTTTATCTCACCGATCTCTTTAAGGCTGGTCTTGATCGAATTATCTGCATCGGTGGCTGAGCCTGCCGAAGCATCGGTGGCTGAGCCTGCCGAAGCATCGGTGGCTGAGCCTGCCGAAGCATCGGTGGCTGAGCCTG
>Ga0154780_1057_pt7 | contig 11889 bp, 14 predicted proteins | sample Rifle2008BG16ft_FD_105788 | JGI IMG/M metagenome (GOLD analysis project Ga0154780, IMG submission 105788) | Betaproteobacteria bacterium RBG_16_58_11
AGGCGCCATGCCCGATTGCATGCGCGAAATGGAGTCGCGCGGTTTGCATCAAGCCATTTTAGAATCCGCCAAGACCAAACCCTTTCTCGGCATCTGCATCGGCATGCAAATGTTGTTCGAGCATTCCGAAGAAGGCGACGTGGCGGGCTTGGGTTTATTCCCCGGGCGCGTGCTGCGCTTTCCGCATGATGCGATGGTGGACGACAAAGGCAATAAACTGAAAGTGCCGCACATGGGCTGGAACGAAGTGCACCAAGCGATGGAGCATCCGCTGTGGGCGGGCATTGCCGATGGTTCACGTTTTTATTTCGTGCACAGCTATTATTGCGAGCCGGCCAACCCGGATCTGGTGGCGGGCTTCACGCATTACCCCTTCCCCTTTACCAGCGCAGTCGCGCGGGATAATATTTTCGCGGTGCAATTTCACCCGGAAAAAAGCGCAGCCGCCGGTTTAACGCTGCTCGGCAATTTCGTGATGTGGGACGGGTCAGTCGCCTCGGCTGATTCCTGCACCTCATCCGCCTGTATGTAACCTTGATTAACGCTTAGAAAAAACCATGCTAATCATTCCAGCAATCGATTTAAAAGACGGGCACTGTGTTCGTTTGAAACAAGGCTTAATGGCCGACGCCACGGTGTTTTCCGAAGACCCCGGCGCCATGGCGCGCCAATGGATCAAACAAGGCGCGCGCCGTTTGCACCTGGTGGACTTGAATGGCGCCTTCGCCGGCAAGCCGGTGAATGAAGCCGCGATCAAAGCCATCACCGATGCCGTCGGCACCGATATCCCGGTGCAACTGGGCGGCGGCATTCGCGATCTGGAAACCATCGAGCGCTATCTGGATGACGGCATCACCTACGTCATCATCGGCACCGCCGCCGTGAAAAACCCCGGCTTTTTGCATGAAGCCTGCGACGCCTTCCCCGGCCACATCATGGTGGGGCTGGATGCAAAAGACGGCAAAGTCGCCGTGGATGGCTGGTCCAAAGTGACTGGCCACGACGTGGTCGATCTCGCCAAAAAATTCGAAGGCTACGGCGTCGAAGCTATCATCTACACCGACATCGGCCGCGACGGCATGCTCTCCGGCGTCAACATCGAAGCCACCGTGCGCTTAGCCCGTGAACTGACCATCCCCGTCATCGCCAGCGGCGGCATCACCAACCTCGACGACATCAAAAACCTGTGCCAAGTCGAAGCCGAAGGCATCATGGGCGCCATCACCGGCCGCGCGATTTATGAAGGCACGCTGGATTTTGTGGCGGCGCAAAAGATGGCGGATGAATTGGGGAAGCAGTAAGCAGGTAGCCGTAAGCAGAAAACCCCACCCACCATACTGCTTCCCGTTCCCCGCTCACTGCTCACCCAATATGTCCCTCGCCAAACGCATCATCCCCTGTCTCGACGTCACCGCTGGCCGCGTGGTGAAGGGCACTAATTTTGTTGACCTACGCGACGCGGGCGACCCGATCGAGATCGCGCGCCGCTACGACGAGCAGGGCGCGGACGAGCTCACCTTTCTTGATATCACCGCCAGCAGCGACGACCGCGATATCATTTTGCACATCATCGAAGCGGTGGCGGCGCAGGTGTTTATTCCGCTCACCGTGGGCGGCGGCGTGCGCCAAGTAGACGACGTGCGGCGTTTGTTGAATGCCGGTGCGGATAAAGTCTCGATGAATACCGCCGCTGTGCAAAATCCCCAACTCGTCGCCGACGCCTCCGCGCGCTACGGCAATCAATGCATCGTGGTGGCCATCGACGCCAAGCAAACCAGCCCCGGCAAATGGGAAGTCTTTACCCACGGCGGCCGCAAAAACACCGGGCTGGATGCGATTGAATGGGCGAAAGAAGTAGAGCGCCTCGGCGCCGGCGAGCTTCTCCTCACCAGCATGGATCGCGACGGCACCAAAATCGGCTTCGACCTAGCCCTCACCCGGGCCATCTCCGACGCAGTGGAAATCCCCGTCATCGCCAGCGGCGGGGTGGGCAACCTAGATCACCTCGTCGCCGGCGTGCTCGAAGGCCACGCCGATGCCGTACTCGCGGCGAGCATTTTCCACTTTGGTGAATACACCGTGCGTCAGGCTAAGGAATATATGGCTAAGCATGGGATAGAGATGCGCTTGTAGGGTGTGCGCTTCGCGCGTTTTTTCTCCCTCTCCCGCAGGATAGTGGCGACCGAAGGAAGTCCCTGTGGGAGACAGGGACGGGGGCTACGGAAGGGTTGCTGCGTAGCAGCGGGGCACCCACTGGCGTACTCCTTGCGAGTGTAGGGTGGGTAGCAAGTTCAATCATCCTTCTCCCAAGTAATTCGCTGATTGAAATGAAATTGCATAAGCAAACGGTCATGGCTTGCTCTTTGCATATCCACTCAGCAGCCAATGCGGTTAATCACTACCAGCTCCCTGTCTATCACTTTCGGCCGTCGTAGTGTGGAAGGGTGACGACGGTTTGGCACTTGCATCGCCTTGGCGATGCGCTCTATGCTGTTAGCTCTTCATGTGTGGAAACTAATGCCATAGAAAGGAGAATGTTCATGACGACTGTGCAAATTACGCTACCGGACCAATTGGCGAATGAAGCCGAACGGGCCGGGCTTTTGTCTCAGACGGCGATCGAGAAGCTTTTGCGTGAGCAACTGCGGATGAAGCGCCAAGATGAACTCTTTGCAGCGTTGGAGCGGATGGCGCAGGTAACGGAGCCGCCCGCGATGTCGCCGGAGGAAGTGGCCGAGGAGATTCGCGTCATGCGTGAAGAGCGACGCGCTAAGGCTTCCGGTTGATGCGACTGGTGCTGGATACCAACGTGGTCGCATCAGGTATGTTGTGGGGTGGCAGCCCGAAGCTATTGTTGCAGGCGCGGCGCGAGAAGCGGGTTGAGCTCTACACCAGCATGCCGCTGTTGGCGGAACTAACCGATATCCTGAGTCGGCGCAAGTTCGAGAAGAAGATCGCGGCCTCTACGCTGACGGTCGATCAGTTGGTTGATCATTATGCGGAACTGGCGCAGGTGGTGCGGCCAACGGACATACCGCGCATCGCCCCCGATCCGGACGACGATGTGGTGATTGGCACCGCGCTTGCGGCCAAGGCCGATTTGCTTGTGACCGGGGATCGGATGCTGCTCTCGGTGAGCGAATATCAAGGCGTCAGGATCGTCGGGGTGGCTGAGGCGCTGCAAGTACTAGCGGCTAAGGAAGTGCGGTAAATGTGTTATTTCAAGACTTGCCCTGAAGCCGCGGACGATTGAGGCAGAGGAGCCCGAACCGATGCTGGCGAGATTGAAGCGCAGGTATAAGGTAAAGGCCTGACCCTATTGACCCTATGATTTGCTGCCCGTTTTTTTGGGGATTATTTAAAGAGACGCGGGAAAATGAAAGCGCTTGCGAATCAGTGAATTACTTGAGCATAATAGGCGCCCTAAATAATAATTGTTAGGTCACTGAATGCGTACGTTTCTCAAGCGTCTCGTAATTCCTCTCCTGCTCATAGTGATTGGCTTTGCGGGTGGCTCGGTGTTTGGCTTTTTCAATGGCCTTGGCGCGTTTGCGCTCATTGATGCGACACCTAGAGGCGCGCTGGCTGTCGCAAATCTAAACGCTTTAGCTGCGGGCAAACCGGAATCAGTCAAAGTTCTTCTTGAGCATGAGGTGGACCAATCTCTGGCTTTTTATTCTTTGGCGTCAGAAGCCTGGTGGTTGCCCTTGTTCCAGCGTGGTTTGTTCTTAACAGATCCCAATAACACTGAACGGTACATCCGACGGGCCGCAACATATCGAAAGCATCATCCAAGTTTGTCTCGCGAAGATATGTTCGATGAGGTGCCAAAAGGTAAAGAGCAATATCAATCAGAGTATAAAGACCTCGCCGTTGGCATACGGGAACACCTGCAACGCGTCAACGATATGGTTGCCAAGTATGCAGAAAAGTAATCCTTCCTCATTAAATAGTGGGCCACAACTTATCTGCTTAATCGTGGCCTAGATTCGTAGCATCCCCCCTGTTGTTTCTTACGTCACTTGTCGGCCGATCCAGCTAAATTTATCCCCGTTGTGCGTGGTGCGCAACATGCTATACTCTCGCAATGATTGCTACTTGGCGCCACAAAGGGCTGAAACGGTTTTATGAAACCGGCAGCAGGTCCGGGATTCAACCTGCCCACGCCAGCCGACTCAGAATGCAATTAGCCGCGATGGAAACCGCGCATACAGTCGACGATATGGATATCCCCGGGTTTCGGCTGCACCCTTTGAAGGGAAGTGACCGGGGTCGTTGGTCGATTTGGGTGAATGGCAATTGGCGGCTGACATTCGAATTTAAAGATGGAAACGTGCATGTTTTGGATTATGAGGATTACCACTGATGACAATGCATAACCCCCCGCACCCGGGCGAATTTGTTCAGGCGGTTTACTTGGAGCCGTATGGCTTGAGTTGCCGCGAGCTTGCCACAAAACTCGGCGTGGCTGCGTCCACGCTGAATCGTATTTTGAAGGGCTCCAGTGGCATCAGCCCGGAAATGGCGCTGCGTCTTTCGAAAGCCATTGGGCGGTCACCCGAAAGTTGGCTGGCCATGCAAGACAACTATGATTTGTGGGTGGCAAAGCGTTCTGTGGATCTACGGGATGTCAGCCCGGTTAAATTCAAGGCAGCTTAGCTGCTGGGAATGCCCGTTGCAGGGGCAATGAAGTCAGCACGATTAGATAGCGCCTGACACATGCTGTTAGCCGGGACTACTGCAAATAACCCATTTCGCTTATTCCCTCCTGCGCCGCTATAATCAAATTCACCCATTGCCCTCACGAAAACCATGGTCCCTCACCTCACCACCGCATTGACTGGCCCGCTGCTCGATATCGAAAAACGCGCCTTGGACGCCATGCCCGCGATCGAGCATTGGTTTCGTTCGCAGTGGCAGGAAAACACTGTGCCGTTTTATTGTTCGGTGGATTTGCGCAATGCGGGTTTTAAGTTAGCACCCGTGGATACCAACCTTTATCCGGGCGGGTTTAATAATCTGAATCCGCATTTCCTGCCGCTGTGCGTGATGGCGGCGCAATCGGCGGTGGAGAAGGTTTGCCCTGAGGCGCAGCGCTTTTTGCTGATCCCGGAAAATCACACGCGCAATATGTTTTATTTGCAGAACGTCGCTGCGCTGCGCTACATCTTGCGCCAAGCCGGTTTGCAAGTGCGCATCGGCACGCTGATTCCGGAGATTACCGCGCCGACCACGATTGATTTGCCGAATGGCGAGCAACTCATCTTGGAGCCGCTGATACGCGAGGGGCGGCGCGTGAAGCTGGAGGGATTTGACCCCTGCGCGATTATTCTCAATAACGATTTGTCCGCCGGCATCCCGGCGATCTTGCAGGATTTGGAACAACCTGTGATTCCGCCGCTGCACGCCGGCTGGTCCACGCGCCTTAAGTCCAATCACTTCGCCGCTTATAACGAGGTGGCCGATAGCTTTGCGAAATTGCTCGGCATCGATCCCTGGATCATCAATCCGCAATTCGCCACCTGCGGTCGCGTGAATTTCCAGACGCGCGAGGGGGAGGATTGCCTGGCCGCGTTTGTCGATGATTTGCTGAGCGACATCCGCGTCAAGTACAAGGAGTACGGCATCCAGGAAGATCCGTTCGTGATCGTCAAAGCCGACGCTGGCACCTACGGTATGGGCATCATGACCGCCAAATCGGCGGACGATGTGCGCGATTTGAATCGCAAGCAGCGCAACAAAATGTCGGTGGTGAAAGAAGGCCTGCAAGTGTCGGATGTCATCATTCAGGAAGGCGTGTACAGCTTCGAGAGCATCAACGAAGCCGTGGCCGAGCCGGTGGTGTATATGATGGATCGCTACGTCGTGGGCGGCTTCTACCGCGTGCATACCAGCCGCGGCAAGGATGAGAATTTGAACGCGCCGGGCATGCATTTTGTGCCGCTAGCATTCGATACGCCCTGCTCCTTGCCGGATTGCAGCGGGCGCCCGGATGCGCCGCCGAATCGCTTTTATACCTATGGCGTGGTGGCGCGCTTGGCGCTGCTGGCTGCTTCGATTGAATTGGCGCGCACCGATCCGGTTAATCTTGAGGTTGCGGCGTGATTTCCGATGATTTCTTTTCGTCGGCTAAATCCCCCCTAGCCCCCCTTTTTCAAAGGGGGGAGTTTTACTTGCTGCGCCCTCTACCAGTTCCCCCCTTTGCAAAAGGGGGGCTAGGGGGGATTTCAACGGTCTCGCTTTAATCGGAACCCCTCATGCGCCTCGCCATCATTCTCGACCCGCTCGAGCACATCAAAACCTACAAGGATTCCACTTTTGCCATCATGCGCGAAGCGGCGACGCGCGGGCACACGCTGTTCGTCATGGAGCAGCAGGACGTATGGCTGCAAGACGGAAGCGTGCTGTCAAGCGCACGCAAACTCGATCTGGTGGATGACGCGCTGCGCTGGTATTCGCTGGAAGAACCGGTCGTCATGCCGCTCACCGAGTTCGACGCGGTGTTGATGCGCAAGGACCCGCCCTTCGATATGGAGTATGTGTTCAGCACCTATCTGCTGGAACTGGCCGAGGCGCAGGGCGCGCATATTCTCAATCGGCCCGCTTCGATCCGTGATTACAACGAAAAGCTGTCTATCGCTAAGTTTCCGCAATTCATGGCGCCCACGCTGGTGACGCGCGATCGGGCGCGGATTCGCGCCTTTCTCGCCGAGCAGGGCGATATCGTGGTGAAGCCGCTGGATGCGATGGGCGGCGCGAGCGTATTCCGATTAATCGAGTCTGACCCCAATTTGAATGTGATTCTGGAAACCATGACCGAGTGGGATACACGTACGATCATGGCGCAGCGCTTTATTCCGCAGATCGCGCAGGGCGACAAACGCATTTTGATTATCGATGGCGAAGCCGTGCCCTATGCCTTGGCGCGCATCCCCAAAGCGGGCGAGACGCGCGGCAATCTCGCCGCCGGCGGCAAGGGTGTGGCGCAGCCGCTATCGGCGCGCGATCAGGAAATTGCCGCTACGCTGGGCCCGGTGCTGAAAGCGGCTGGATTGTTCTTGGTTGGTTTGGATGTGATTGGGGATTTTCTGACCGAGATCAACGTCACCAGCCCGACCGGCATGCAGGAGATTAGCGCGCAAAGCGGGGTCAACGTGGCGGGTTTGTTCGTGGATGCACTGGAGCGCAATGCTGGTGAGCGGTAAGCCGGAAGCAGGGAGCGGGGGGTGGCGTTTCCCGCTTACCGCTTACCGCTCACTGCTTACCTGCACGCTAGTGCTATTCATCGCCGCTTGCGGCAAAGAGCCGCTCCATCAGCAGCAATCCTTCGTCTTCGGCACCCAGGTTGAAGTCAGCATTTATGGCGAGACCGAAGCCAAAGCGCGCACTGCCGCCGCCGCAGTGTTGCAGGAATTCGATCGCTTGCACCGCGAGTTTCATGCCTGGCAGCCGGGCCCGCTCATGGCGCTTAATGCCGCAATCGCGCGTGGCGAACGACATCAAGTATCACCAGAATTGGCGGCCGCGCTTCGCGATGCGACCCAGCTATCCGAGGCTTCCGGCGGCTTATTCAATCCCGCAATCGGCCAATTGATTGCCTTGTGGGGTTTCCAGTCCGACGAATTCAAACCGCTGCGCCCTGATCCGAAAAAAATCGCCGCACTGGTGCGCGCGCAGCCGCGCATGAGCGATCTGACCGTGGATGCGGATAACTTTGTCACCAGCCGCAATCCGGCGGTGCAGCTCGATTTCGGCGGGTACGCCAAGGGCTTGGCGCTGGATAATGCGCTGCGGATTCTGCGCGCGCAGGGTGTTGCGCATGCGCTGGTGAATATTGGCGGCAACATCATCGCCTTGGGAAAACATGGTGCGCGCCCCTGGCATGTGGGGGTGAAGCATCCGCGCGCACCCGGCGCGCTGATCGAACTCGATTTGAACGACGGTGAGGCGATTGGCACCTCGGGCGATTATCAGCGCTATTTTGAACTCGATGGCCGGCGCTATTGTCACATCATCGACCCGGGCACCGGCTTTCCGGTGACCGGCACGCAATCGCTGACCGTGCTGGCCGCACCCGGCCCCCGCGCCGGCGTGCTGTCGGACGCGGCTTCAAAACCCGGTTTTATAGCCGATATAAGAGATTGGGAAGCGCCATTAAAACGGCTCGGCATCATCGCTGCGATTCGTGTGGATGAAAGCGGTAAAATAGCCATGTCGGAAGCAATGGCCCGACGCGCCAAACGGGTGCGCGATTAAAAATAGACCCGGTCTTGGAACAGAAAGCAGGTGCTCAAATGATTGGGATATTGATCATCGCCCACGGTACCTTGGGCGAAAGCTTGATGCATTGCGCCAACCATGTATTTGGGGGGCATCCGCCCTATATGGCGTCAATGGGCGTGGCGCTGCACGATGATCCGGCCATGATTTTGCCGCAGGCGCAGGCGCTGATTAAAGAGCTGGACCAGGGCGAGGGCGTGCTGGTGCTCTCCGATATGTACGGCGCGACGCCGTGCAATGTGTGCTGCCGCCTGCTGGAGCCGGGCCGGGTGGATGTGGTGGCGGGGGTCAATCTGCCCATGTTGGTGCGCGCGCTCAATTACCGCAATGAGCCGCTATCGGTGCTGGTGGAAAAAGCCATCAGCGGCGGGCGCGAAGGGGTGATCGAAGTTTCCAAGGAAGCATGCCGTGTTGCAGCAGGACGTTGAAATCATCAATAAGCTGGGCTTGCACGCGCGTGCCTCGGCCAAGCTCTCGCAAATCGCCAACCAATTCAAAAGCGACGTGAATTTGGTGCGCAACGGCAATAAGGTCAACGCCAAGAGCATCATGGGCGTGATGATGCTCGCCGCCGCCAAAGGCAGCGCGATCGGCATTGAAACCAGCGGCCCCGACGAATCGGAAGCCATGCAGGCGCTGCTCGGTTTGATTCAAGACAAATTCGGCGAGGGCGAATGAGTTTCACCATGCACGGCGTCGCCGTCTCCGGTGGCATCGCCATCGGCTTCGCGCATCTGGTTTCACACGCCACCCTTGAAGTCCCGCATTACATGCTGCCTAAAGAGTTGTTGGCGGATGAAATCGTGCGCTTCGATAATGCGGTGCTGGCCACGCGCCACGAGATGGAATCGATGCGTGCGCACATTCCAGCTAATGCGCCGCCCGAGGTCGAAGCCTTTCTCGATGTGCATATGATGATTCTCAATGACTCGTCGCTGTCCAAAGTGCCGCGGCAATTGATTGAGTCCTTGCAATGCAACGCAGAATGGGCCTTGACCCAGCAACTCGACAACCTGCTGGATCAGTTCGATGAAATCGAAGACGTCTATTTGCGCGAGCGCCAGAACGATGTGATTCAGGTGGTGGAGCGGATGCTGAAAGAGCTGCTCGGCCACCCCGGCATGCCCGCCAGCGCCGCGACGCCGGAGGAGAGCAGCATTTTGGTGGCGCATGATCTGTCTCCGGCGGACATGATCTTGTTCAAGCGCCACCAGTTCGCGGCGTTTGTCACCGATGTCGGCGGCGCCACTTCGCACACCGCGATTTTGGCGCGCAGCCTCAATATTCCTTCCGTGGTAGCCTTGCACCACGCGCGCCAACTGATCCGCGAGCACGAGCTGCTGATCGTGGATGGTGGCCAGGGCGTGGTCATCGTCAACCCCGATCAGCATGTGTTGGCCGAGTACCGCATCAAGCAGAATCAATGGGAGATCGATCAACAGAAGCTCAAGCGCCTGGCCAGTGCGCCCACGCGCACGCTCGACGGCACCTCGGTGGAGCTGCACGCCAATATCGAGCTGCTGCAAGATTTGCCCCTGGTGCGCGACAACGGCGCACGCGGCATCGGTCTTTTCCGCAGCGAATTCTTGTTCATGAATCGCCCCGACTTGCCGGATGAAGAAGAGCAATTCCAAGCTTACCGCGCGGTGGCGGAGGGTTTGAATGGCTTGCCGGTCACCATCCGCACCTTGGATTTGGGCGCGGACAAACAGCTCACGCAAATGGAACATGGCGTAAGCGCGAATCCGGCGCTGGGCTTGCGTGCAATCCGCTTGTGTTTGGCCGAGCCGCATCTGTTTCATACGCAGATTCGCGCCATTCTGCGCGCCTCGCACTATGGCAAAGTACATATGCTGGTGCCGATGCTATCCGCGCTGTCGGAGCTGGAACAGACGCTGCACCACGTCAAAGCCGCCAAGCTCAGTCTGGACGTGGAAAACATCCCCTACGACAAAGGGATCAAAATCGGCGGCATGATCGAGATTCCCGCCGCCGCGCTCATGGTGCAAAGCTTCGCGAAGAAACTGGATTTTCTGTCGATCGGCACCAACGACTTGATCCAATACACGCTCGCCATCGATCGCACCGACGACGCGGTGGCGCACTTGTATGACCCGCTGCACCCGGCGGTGCTGCAATTGGTCGCGCACACCATCCGCACCGCCAATCGCGTCGGCACGCCGGTCGCGGTGTGCGGCGAAATGGGCGGCGATCCCAAGCTCACCCGGCTGCTGCTCGGCTTCGGCCTGCGCGAATTTTCCATGCATCCGGCGCATCTGCTGGCGGTCAAACAGCAAGTGCTCAAAACCAATCTGCCGGAACTGCATACGCTGGTTTCCAAAATACTCAAAGCCGAAGAACCGGATAAAGTGCGCAGCCTGCTGGCCAAGCTGAATAGCATCTAGTTTTGGGGAGCAGTGAGCAGGAAGCAGGAAGCCGAAAAGTCGCACCGCTCACTGCTTACTGCTCCCCGCTTACCAATCCCCGTTATAATTTCATTTTTTTACCCATCTACTCCCCTATGAAATCCTTGCTGCTGTTCTTTTCCCTATCCTTCGCCCTTGCAACGCACGCTGCTGATTCTTCGCTGCTGCCGCCCGTCCCCGCGCCGGATATCGCCGCGCGCGCTTATCTGCTGCTGGATTTTCAGAGCGGCCAGGTGCTGCAAGCGCAGAAAGCGGACGAGCGCATCGAGCCGGCCTCGCTCACCAAGCTGATGACCGCCTACCTTACCTTTACCGCGTTGAAGCAAGGCCGCTTGAAGGCTGACCAAACCTTGCCGGTGTCGGAGAAAGCCTGGCGCGCGGAAGGTTCACGCATGTTCATCCAGCCCAATACGCCGGTGCGGGTGGATGACTTGATGAAGGGCATGATCGTGCAGTCCGGCAACGATGCCTGCATTACTCTGGCGGAGGGCATCGCCGGCAGTGAAGATGCCTTCGTGGTGCTGATGAATCGCGAAGCCAAACGGCTGGGCATGAGTAATACCCAGTTCGTGAATGCCACCGGCTTGCCGCATGCGCAGCATTACACCAGCGCGAATGATTTGGCCAAGCTGGCGGCGGCGATCATCCGCGATTTCCCCGAATACTATGGGCTGTATTCGATCAAGGAATTCACCTATAACAAAATCACCCAGCCCAACCGCAACCGCTTATTGTGGCAAGACCCCTATGTGGATGGAATGAAAACAGGGCACACCGAGTCGGCAGGTTTTTGTTTGATCACCTCCGCCAAGCGCGGCGAAATGCGCTTGATCTCGGTGGTGCTCGGCACCGCTTCCGACAACGCGCGCACGGCAGAGAGCCAGAAGCTGCTGAACTATGGTTTTCAGTTCTACGAATCTTATCGCCTGTACCAAAAAGGGCAGGCGGTAGCCACGCTGCCGGTCTATAAGGGCAGTGATAATCTGGTGAAAGCCGGCTTTACGCGCGACGTGTTTCTGACCCTGCCCAAGGGCCACTATGCCCACGCCAAAGCCACGCTCACCAGCCGCCAACCGCTGCTTGCGCCGCTCACAGTGGGGCAGGCGGTGGGCACGGTGACCGTGAATGTGGAAGGTAAACCCGTGCTTAGTCTGACCCTGCAAGCGCTGGACGAGGTGAAAGT
>Ga0154780_1085_pt1 | contig 11761 bp, 14 predicted proteins | sample Rifle2008BG16ft_FD_105788 | JGI IMG/M metagenome (GOLD analysis project Ga0154780, IMG submission 105788) | Betaproteobacteria bacterium RBG_16_58_11
CGCGGCCAAAATGTGGAGATATTGCGCATCTTTCACACCGCCCGCATGCCGCCCTCGGCCTGGTAGTTTCCTGTTCGGTCGCCCACGTGGCCGGCACGAAGAAGGCGTTCGAGTATTTCCAGCACAGCACACCGACGCCAACGATCCGTACTATCATTACAAATAAGAACAAATTCTTCTCTCAACACAATTCAGAAAAAAACGGGCCATGCCAAACGACGCACAGTGGCAGCTTGATATCCGGCCAGCCGGCCCAGCCAATGAAGACAGCTTGGAAATCATCCTCGGCGGACGCTGGTGCATCGACGCCAGCCTGCCGGCATCCGGCGTTGTGTTCGAAGCGCTTGACGACCGGATTCGCCGCGTGCGCTTCGATGCGGCCGGCCTGACCGATTGGGACTCCGGCCTGCTGACTTTTCTCGGCAGCGTGCTGAAGACCTGCGCGCAACGTGACATCGCGACCGATACCAGCGGGCTGCCGCCGGGGGCACAGCGCCTGCTGGCGATGGCGCTTGCCATTCCCGAACATAATGTCGCCGGGCGCGACAAGGGGCCGCAGGATATGTTTGCCCAGGTCGGCACGGCCACCATCGAGTTCTTCCGCGATGGCCCGCAGATGCTGCACTTCCTCGGCGAGATCACTCAATCGATGCTGCGGCTGTTCACCGGCCGCGCCCGCTTCCGGCCGCGTGACCTGTGGCTGGAGATCGAAGAGGTCGGGCCGCGCGCGCTGCCGATCGTCTCCGTGATCAGCTTCCTGGTCGGCCTCATCCTCGCCTATCTGGGCGCCGATCAGTTGCGCCTGGTCGGCGCCCAGGTCTTCATCGCCGACTTGGTGGCGATCGGCATGGTGCGCGAAATCGGCGCGTTGATGACCGGCATCATCATCGCCGGCCGCACCGGTGCGGCCTTCGCCGCCCAGCTTGGCACCATGCAGGTGAACGAGGAGATCGACGCCTACAAAACATTGGGCATCCCGCCGGTCGACTTCCTGGTGCTCCCGCGCATGTTGGCGCTGATGCTGATGGTGCCGCTGCTGACGTTGTATTCCGGCTTCATTGGCATGCTCGCCGGGCTGCTGGTTTCCGTGACCATCTTCGACATCGGCGTGTTCGAGTACTATACGGAGACATTGCGTGCGCTCGAACTCAAGCATTTCCTCGTCGGCCTTTCCAAGGGCACCGTCTACGGCGCGATGATCGCCTTCGCCGGCTGCCTGCGCGGCATGCAATGCGGGCGCAGTGCCGAGGCGGTCGGCCGCGCGGCGACGTCGGCGGTGGTCACCGCCATCCTGCTGATCACCATCGCGGCGTCGATCATGACTATCGTTTATTATCAGCTCGACATTTGAACCATGACTGAAGCTTCCGGCACGCCCCACATCGAGGTCCGCGAATTGAGCATCGGCTATGGCGATTATGTCGTGCAGCACGGTCTCAGCTTCGTCGTGAACAAGGGCGACATCTTCGTCATCATGGGCGGCAACGGCTGCGGCAAGACCACGCTGATGCGCGCGCTGGTCGGCCTGCAGCGCCCCTTGCAGGGCAACGTGCTGTATAGCGGCGAGGACTTCTGGGAAGCGCCCGAGGAGGACCGCCAGCGGCTCAAGCGCCGGCTCGGCATCCTGTTTCAGAGCGGTGCGCTGTGGAGTTCGCTCACCCTGGCCGACAACGTCGCGCTGCCGATCGCCGAATACACCGGCCTGACGCAAGCCCGCATCGACGAGATCGTTTCCTTCAAGCTGGCGCTGGTCGGCCTCGCCGGCTTCGAGGATTTCTACCCGTCCGAACTCAGCGGCGGCATGAAGAAGCGCGCCAGCCTGGCGCGGGCGATGGCGCTGGACCCGGATATCCTGGTCATCGACGAGCCCTCCTCGGGCCTCGACCCGCTCACGGCGCGGCGGCTCGACGAACTGATCGTTGAGTTGCGCGACAGCCTCGGCACCACGGTCGTGGTCGTGACGCACGAGCTGGCCAGCATTCTTTCAATCGGCAACAATTCGATCTATCTCGATGCGGAAACCCACACCATGATTCCCACCGGCCATCCACAGGACGCGCTCAAGTCGGGCCATCCCAAAGTACGTCATTTCCTCACGCGAGGCGCAGCATGAGCAAACAAGCCAACCCCACGCTGATCGGCGCCTTCGTCCTCGGGGCGGTCGCGCTGGCGGTCATCACCACCCTGCTACTGGCCGGCGGTAGCTGGTTCGGCGAGCGGCGGCAGCATGTGCTGTACTTCGAAGGCGCCGCGCAAGGCCTGCAGGTCGGCGCGCCCGTGGTCTTTCTCGGCGTCAAGGTGGGCACTGTTAAGCAGATCCAGCTCGGCCTCGACGAAAAGAGCCGGCGCTTTCTCGTGCCGGTGATGATTGAAATCGAACCGCATGTCGTGCGCACGCGCGGCGTCGAAGCCGTCGATCTGCGCGACCGCGCCACCGTGCGCCAACTGGTCGAGCGCGGTCTGCGCGGCCGGCTGCGCATGCAGAGCCTGCTCACCGGCCAACTCTACGTCGATCTGGATTTCCATCCGGACAAGCCGCCGAACTACGCCGCCCTCGATCCCGATCTCAGCGAAATCCCCACCATCCGCACCACCGTGGAGGAGCTGACGACAAAGCTCGAAGGTTTTGCTATGGACAAGTTCATGGCCGATGTCGCGTCGATTAGCAGCGCCATCAACAAGCTTATGTCGGACCCGGCCACCCAGGAATTGCCGAAACGACTCAACGCCACACTGCGCCAACTCGAATCGCTGGCCACCCGCCTCGATGCCCAGAGCAAGCCCATCTTCAAGGAGGTGAGCCAAGACCTGGTCGAGATGCGCAAGGCGCTGGAAGGGGCACAGGTGGCGCTGGCCAAGGTCGAAACGGCAGCGGACAGAGTGGCCAGTCTGGCCAGCCCCGACTCGAAAATGGTCAGCAACATGGTGCGGGCCAGCGATGAACTGGCGAAAGCCGCAGCCTCGCTGCGCAGCCTGACCGCACAGGATTCTCCGACGGTCAAGAACATGAACGCCACACTGAAAGAAGTTTCGCGTGCGGCGGACGCCCTACGCCTGCTGGCCGAAACGCTCGAACAGCAGCCGGATGCCATTTATCGCGGCAAACGCCAGAAGAACGCGCCCTGAAGCAAGCGCCATGAAACTGGTTGGCCGCGGCACGCGTGCTTGTTCAACTCGGCGACGAGTGCCATGAGGGTCAGACTCGATTTATCAAATAATATCGAGGTGATCGATCCCCGACATGATGTCGCGATCCTTGGACTCCTGTCCGTGCAGCTTGATTTTGAGGCGCAGGTCGTTGAGCGAGTCGGCGTTTCTGAGCGCGTCTTCGTAGGTGATGAGCCCGGCTTCATACAGCGTGAATAAATGCTGGTCGAAGGTTTGCATGCCCAGCTCGCGTGATTTGGCCATGATTTCCTTGATTTCATGCACCGCGCCTTTGAAGATGAGGTCGGAGATGAGCGGGGAGTTGAGCATGATTTCCACCGCGGCGACGCGGCCCTTGCCTTCGCGGCGCGGGAGCAGGCGCTGTGAGATGAAGGCTTTGAGGTTGAGCGACAGGTCCATCAATAACTGATCGCGCCGGTCTTCGGGGAAGAAGTTGATGATGCGATCCAGCGCCTGGTTGGCGCTATTGGCGTGCAGGGTCGATAGGCATAAGTGGCCGGTCTCGGCGAAGGCGATGGCGTAATCCATGGTTTCACGGTCGCGAATCTCGCCGATCAAAATCACATCCGGGGCTTGGCGCAGGGTATTTTTCAGCGCCGAGAACCAGCCGTCGGTGTCCACGCCGACTTCGCGCTGGGTGATGATGCACTTGTTATGTTCGTGCACGTACTCGATCGGGTCCTCGATCGTGATGATGTGGCCTTGCGAGTTTTCATTGCGGTAGCCGACCATGGCGGCGAGCGAGGTCGATTTGCCGGAGCCGGTGCCGCCGACAAAAATCACCAAGCCGCGCTTGGTCATGGAGACATCGCGCAGCACCTCGGGCAAACCCAGTTCCTCGAATTTTGGAATCACCGAGTTGATGGTGCGGCATACGACCCCGGTTCGACCCTGCTGCACGAAAGTGTTGACGCGAAAGCGGCCGATTTCGGGCGGGGCGATGGCGAAATTGCATTCCTTGGTGGATTCGAATTCGTACGCCTGCTTGTCGTTCATGATCGAGCGCGCCAGCTCCATGGTGTGCTGCGGCGTCAAGGTCTGGTTGGAAACCGGCGTGATGCGGCCATCGATCTTGAGCGCGGGCGGGAAGCCGGCGGTGATGAATAGATCCGAGGCTTTCTTGCTCACCATCAGGCGCAGCAAGTCGTTTATGAATTTCTGTGCTTGTTCGCGATCCATTTTGACTCCTAGAGTTTCGCGTCTTTACGCGCCGCTTTGCGCGCTTCCACTTCGGAAATGATATTGCGCCGAATCATGTCTTGCAGGCATTGCTCCATGGTCTGCATACCGAGCGCCTGCCCGGTTTGAATCGACGAATACATTTGCGCCACTTTGTTTTCGCGGATCAGGTTGCGGATCGCCGGGGTGCCGATCATGATCTCGTGCGCGGCGACGCGGCCGCTGCCGTCCTTGGTTTTAAGCAGCGTCTGCGCGATAACCGAGCGCAGCGATTCGGACAACATGGCGCGAATCATTTCTTTTTCCGCTGCGGGGAACACGTCCACGATCCGATCCACGGTTTTGGCCGCGGAACTGGTATGCAAGGTGCCGAACACCAAATGACCGGTTTCAGCCGCGGTCAGGGCCAGGCGAATCGTCTCCAGATCGCGCAACTCGCCCACCAGGATCACATCCGGATCTTCGCGCAGCGCGGAACGCAAGGCGTTGGTGAAGGACAAGGTGTGCGGTCCGACCTCGCGCTGGTTGATGAGGCATTTTTTGCTCTCATGCACGAATTCGATCGGGTCTTCCAGGGTGAGAATGTGGCCGTAATCGTTTTCGTTCACCTCGTTGATCATCGCCGCCAGGGTGGTGGATTTGCCGGAGCCGGTCGGGCCGGTCACCAGCACGATGCCGTTGGGCTGTTGGCAAAGATCCTTGAAGATCGGCGGGCAGTTCAATTGCTCCAAGGTCAGCACCTTGGATGGAATGGTGCGGAAGGCCGCCGCCGCGCCGCGCTGCTGGTTGAAGGCATTGACGCGGAAACGCGCCAGGTTGGGGATCTCGAACGAGAAATCGACTTCCAGGTTTTCTTCGTAGTTCTTGCGCTGGCCATCGTTCATGATGTCGTACACCATGCCATGCACGCCCTTATGATCGAGCGGCTCGACATTGATGCGGCGGATATCGCCGTTGACGCGGATCAGCGGCGGCAGCCCCGCCGAAAGATGCAAGTCGGAGGCTTTGTTCTTGACCGAGAAGGCCAGCAGGTCGGCGATTTCCATTTATAATTCCCTATTTGTGCAGTATTGGCGCAGAAGGTTAACTTTCGGCAATTAATTTCCCTGACTGATGCCGCTGCCAACCCATTATGACAACAATCTCAAACGCATTGCAAGCCGTGCGCGAGCGCATAGCGCGCGCCGCGGTGCAGTGCGGCAGGGCGCCGGCGTCGATTGCACTGCTTGCGGTGTCCAAGACCTTCGGGCCCGATGCGATCCGCGCGGCCTATGCCGCTGGCCAGATCGCCTTCGGCGAGAGTTACGCGCAGGAAGCCTTGCCTAAAATCGCGGCGCTGCCTGACCTGGATTTGGAATGGCATTTCATCGGCCCCTTGCAGAGCAACAAGACCAAGCCGATCGCGGAGCATTTCGCCTGGGTGCACGGCGTGGACCGCGCCAAAATCGCGCAGCGCTTATCCGAGCAGCGCCCCGCCGGCCTGCCGCCGCTGAATATCTGCCTGCAAGTGAATGTGAGCGGCGAGGCGAGCAAAAGCGGAGTGGAACCGGCAGAAATCACTGGTTTGGCGCGCGCCGTCGCTGCTTTGCCGCGCATTCATTTGCGCGGCTTGATGGCGATTCCGGCGCCGACCGAGGATGCGGCCCGGCAGCGCGCCGCGTTTCGCAGCGTGCGCGAGCTGTTTGAGCAATTGAACGAGCAGGGTTTCGCGCTGGATACCCTGTCGATGGGCATGTCGGATGATTTGGAAGCGGCGATTCAAGAGGGCGCGACCATTGTGCGCGTGGGGTCGGCGATATTTGGGGAAAGAAAAGCAAATTAACCACGGGGGACACGGGGGAATCTTGCTTTTGTTATTTTTGCCCTCCCCGTGTCCCCCGTGCTCCCCGTGCTCCCCGTGGTTAAGTATTTAAAAGGAACCCATTATGAAAATCACTTTTATCGGCGGCGGCAATATGGCCGGCGCGTTGATCGGTGGCTTGATGCAGCGGGGGTTTAACCCCGGCGACATTCATGTGGTGGAAATCAATGCCGATGCGCGCGCCACGCTGACGCGTGCATTCGAGCTCAAAACCTACGCCGGCATCAGCGCCGAAGCGGTGCAAACCGATCTCATCGTGCTGGCGGTCAAGCCGCAGCAGTTGTGCGCGGTAGCCGGTGAATTGAAGCCCTTGCTGCGCCGGCAGTTGGTGATCTCGATCGCCGCCGGCGTGCGCGCGCAGGATTTGGCGCGCTGGCTGGGGGATTATGCGCGGCTGGTGCGCGCCATGCCCAACACGCCGGCTCTGGTGCGCGCCGGGGTGACTGGCCTGTATGCTTTGCCGAAGGTGAGCGCGGTCGAGCGCGGCCAAGCGCAGCAAGTGATGGAAGCCGTCGGCGCTTGCGTCTGGCTGGATGAAGAAGCGCAGATGGACGCCGTGACGGCGGTCTCCGGCAGCGGCCCGGCCTATGTGTTTTATTTCATCGAAGCGCTGGAGGCGGCGGCGCTGGAATTGGGGTTAAGCCCGGCGCAAGGGCGCGAACTGGCGCTCGCCACCTTCCTCGGCGCAGCGCAGCTTGCGCGCCAAAGCCATGATGACCCCGCGACCCTGCGCGCTAAAGTGACCTCAAAAGGCGGTACCACGGAACGGGCGATTCAATCCCTGGAGCAAGCGGACGTTAAAGCCCTGATCCAGCGCGCGGTGCGCGCCGCGGCGGAGCGTTCCCGCGAATTGGGCGATGAGTTGGGAAAACAGAGCTAATTCCTTGAGTTATCTTGATTTACCTGCAAAAATGCGGGCTGCATGTTAATCAGCGCATTCATCTTTTTGCTCGACAGCGTGGCCACTGCCTTCGTCGCGGTGCTGCTGCTGCGTTTTCATTTGCAGGCGACGCGCGCGTCCTACAACAATCCCCTGTCGCAATTCGCCATGACCCTCACCGATTTTGCGGTGAAGCCGATGCGCCGCGTCATTCCCGGTCTGTGGGGGCTCGATCTCGCGACGCTGACGGTCGCCTGGCTGGTCGAGTTGTTGCTGATTGCGCTCGTGGTGGCGCTGACCGGGCGCGGGGCGGAGATGGGATTGGGACTGGCCGGCGGCGTCGCGCTGGCGGCGTTGATGGAGCTGATCAAGATCGCGCTGTGGATGGTGATTCTGTTGCAGTTCATGTTGTTCGTCATCAGCCTGGTCAACCCGCATAGCCCGTACATGAGCCTGCTCAACGCCATGAACCGGCCCTTCGCGCGCCCGATTCAGAAAATTTTGCCGCCGATCGGCAATATCGATTTGTCGCCGATGGTCGTGGTCTTGACCTGTTATGTGCTCCTGCTATTCATCCTGCCGTGGCTGTCGAGCCTGATTCATTCGGGTTTAATGTGAGATGGCCAACTGGTACCGGCGCGACGCCAAAAAAGGCTGTCTGGTGCTGACGCTGCATATTCAACCCGGCGCGCGCGCGACGCGAGTGGTCGGCCCGCATGCCGAGGCCCTGAAAATCCAGATCAACGTCGCGCCGATCGAAGGCCAAGCCAATGCGGCGCTGGTGAAATATTTGGGCCGGGCGTTTAAAGTGCCTGCGGCGCAAGTGATCGTGAAGCAAGGCAGCCAGGGCAGGCACAAAGTGGTGGAGGTCTACGACTCTATCGTGGAACCGGAAACATTGTGGGCAAACGGATGAGCGCGCTGCTGGAACAACAGGTCAGGGATTATCAACAATGGCGCGACGAGCTGGCCACCGCCATCACCGCCTATCAGGATTGGCTGGACGACCACCAGGAATTCGAGGCGCAACAGTCGCTCAAGCTGTATGACTTGCTGGAGAGCCTGAAGCAGGATCACGTCACGCTCGCCTTCGTGGCCGAGTTTTCGCGCGGCAAAAGCGAGCTCATCAACGCGCTGTTTTTCGCCGACTTCAAGCAGCGCTTGCTGCCCTCCGATGCGGGGCGCACCACCATGTGCCCGACCGAATTATTCTACGATCCGCGCGAAGAGCCCTTCATTCGCCTGTTGCCGATCGAAACCCGCTACCGCGACGAGACCATCAGCCAATTCAAGCGCAAGCCCATCGAATGGGTGAGCACGCGGCTCAATCTCGATTCCGCCGACGCGATGACGGAGGCGATGCAAAGCCTCACCCAAACCAAGCTGGTCACCAAGGTCGAGGCGCGCACCTTAGGGCTATGGGACGACCAGGATTCGACCATGCAGGAAATGGTGCGCGGCGACAAGGTGGAAATCCCCGCCTGGCGCCATGCGCTGATCAATTACCCGCATCCGCTGTTGAAAAACGGCTTGGCGATTTTGGATACGCCCGGCTTGAATGCGCTGGGCAGCGAGCCCGAGCTCACGCTCTCCATGATCCCGAACGCGCACGCGGTGCTGTTCCTGTTGGCGCTTGATTCCGGCGTCACAAAATCCGATATGGAAATTTGGCAGAAGCATGTGCAAAAGCACGCCAAACACACCATCGCCGTGCTGAACAAAATCGATGTGTTGTGGGACGAGCTGAAGCCGTGGGACAAAATTCAGCAAAGCGTGCAGCGCCAGCAGGAGGCCACCGCGCAGCAACTCGGCTTGCCCGTGGCCAATGTGCTGGCGGTCTCGGCGCAAAAGGCGCTGGTCGCCAAGATCAAAAATGACCCGGCCTTGCTCGCCAAAAGCGGCATCGAGCGGCTGGAGCAAATCCTCGCCAACGACATCATTCCCACGCGTCAGGAAATTCTGCGCAAGAGCGTCACCCAGGAAATCGGCGCCATGGTGCTGGCTTCCTACAACAGCGTGCGCCAGCAGATCGCCGCCGCGCGCCACGAGCATAAGGAATTGTCCTCGCTGTCCGGCAAGAACAAGGAAGTGATCCACAAAATGCTCAGCATGCTGGACCAGGATAAACGCAGCTACGACGAAACGGTGAAAGCCTTCAACGTCACGCGCGGCGTGATCACCCAGCAAGGGCGCCTGCTGCTGAATAATTTAAGCATCGACCGCTTGGACGATATTCTGGAAAAATCCCACGCCTCGATCCAAGGCAGTTGGACCACCGCCGGCCTGTCGCGCAGCATGCAAATGCTGATCCGCCAGACCGCGCATCAATATCAGCACATCCACAAGCATGCCAAGCAGATCAAGGGGCTGGTGGATGCGGCCTACATCCGCTTCCACGTCAAGCACGGCTTCGAGCGCCGCCATGCGCCGGACTTGGGTATCGACCAATACATGGAAGCGATCCGCAAGCTCGCGCACCATGCCGAGGATTTCTGCCGCGACCCGATCAACATCATGACCGAGAAGCATTTTCTGATCCGCAAATTCTTCTTGAGCCTGGTGGGCGAGGCGCGCATGGTGTTCGAAAAAACGCGCGTGGATTGCGAAGCCTGGCTGCGCAACGTGCTCACGCCGCTCATCACCCAGATCAACGATCACAAGCTGCAAATCGAGCGCCGGCTGGAAAACATTCGCAAAATCCACGACAACATCGATTCGCTGCAAGATCGCTTGGTGGAGCTGGATGCCACGCAGTCCGCGCTGCTCAAGCAGCTTGCGGTGCTGGAAGGTATTCTCACCAAGCTGCAACGCCCGCAACAGCCGTTGCAGCTTAAAACCGCTTAATCCGTCTAATGCCCTTCCTGCTCGCCCACCGGCTCCGCGTTGTGGGTTTGCGGGTGCGCGGTGCGCAGCTTGCCCGCCTCGGTGTCCCAATACAGCGGCTTCTCGGTTTGCAGCAAATGCAGCAGATTGCGGTAATCGTCCGAGTGCAGCCCGCTCAGATAATGTAAATCGGTGAGCCGGGTCGCGCTGCGCAAAATAAGCCGCCCTTCGCCGGGTTTGTCTACGCAGCCGGAGGGATTCCATTCCGCGTAATAGTTGCCGATGGTGATAATGGCCATTTGATTCTCCTGGGGGGTGATGGATGCGATCGCTTTTTCTCACTATAGGCAATTAATCGCATCCTGCGTTGTGCAGAAAAAGCAAAGCGCAATGTCAGTTTTTCGTTCCGCTGCGCGCCCGGCTCACCATGGCGTCGCAATATAAGCGTAGGGGCGAGGCATGCCTCGCCCGAAAGTGAGCGGGCGAGAAACCAGACATTATTCGCTGGCGAGTTGATCGGAGCGGGTAAAAATCCAGGTGCGGGTGATGCCGACAATATCGGTATCGCGCCGGATATCCTCGGGGAAGGCGGCGTAAGGACCGGCCATCTGCACAATGCGCACGGCGGCCTCGTCCAGAATTTTGGAACCGGAGGAGAGGTCGATATCCACCTTTTCCACCGTGCCGTCGGATTTGATATGCACAGTGAGGCGCAAACTGCCGTAGAGTTTTTTCTGCCGCGCTTCGTCCGGGTAATTCAGGTTGCCGACGCGCTCGACTTTGATGCGCCAGTCATCCACATAGCGCGCAAAGCGATACTCTTCCACGCGCACCCCGAGATTTTTGCGTTTGGGCCGGCTTTGGTAGGCGTTGTAATTGCGCTCGATCTGCGCTTCCAGGCGCGCCATTTGCAAGCTGCGCGCCATCAAATCGGTGGCATCCGGCGTATGGCCGGCATCGGTTTGGGGGCGCGCCGCGGGTGCGGGTTTTTCCAAGGCGGGTTTGGATTTGAGTTGCATCAACAAACGCGCTTGCTGCTGCTCCAGTTCGCGCACTTGTTCCTGCCGTTTTTTGAGTTCGGGCTGCGGTTCCGCGTTCTCGGTCGTGGGGAAGGGGGAGGTGGCGCGCGCGTCGGCATCGGTATTGCCGCCGCCCTCCAGATTGGCCTGGGCCAGCGCTTGCGCTTTGAGCGGACGGTTGGCGGATTTGGCGTTGACCAGCACCACTTGCAGCGGGCGCGCGCCGGCGTCAGTATGGCGCGCATTAGGCAGCACGAAACCGAGTCCGAACAGCGCCGCAGAGTGAAACACGATGGAGATACTCATTGCGACCGCGAACGGAACGGAAATGCCAAGCGTGGCGGCGAGTGTGCGGGCGGATTGGGCCAACTGCGTGATGGGCTCGTGGAGTTGCGAAGCTTGGATTTTATGCCTGATCACCAGTGCTTGTCACACCGTGGCGGCAAATACGCAAGCCAGTTCCAACGCCAGGGGATCGATATCGCGCAGGATAAGTTTGACTCGGGTGCCGGGCGCTAACTCCGGCACAGCCACGGCCTTCGTCACCAAGGGCAGATTCTCGAAGCGCACTAAATTTTCACGAATGATAGTCGCGGTCGTCTCGGTAATGCCTTCTTGCAGCAGATAACGCAGTGCCCAGTATTTTTCCATATTGCGTTGGAAGTCGTTGTACGCCTCATAGGTTTGTTCGAAGGCGTACATCGCGCTATCCAGCGCTTCATCCTTGGCGGCGTAGATAGGGGTGTCACCCTGGACCAGGGCAATCAGTTGACGCTGATTGAGCAGATCGATATAACGCCGCAGCGGCGAGCTGGACCAGACATAGCGTTC
>Ga0154780_1058_pt4 | contig 11622 bp, 9 predicted proteins | sample Rifle2008BG16ft_FD_105788 | JGI IMG/M metagenome (GOLD analysis project Ga0154780, IMG submission 105788) | Betaproteobacteria bacterium RBG_16_58_11
ACCTGCCTCACCGTAAAAGTGACATCCAGAATGGCATCGAGCGCATGGGTCGAGGTTTCCATCCATTGGGCGCCGCTTTGGGAATAATTTCCGGTAGCCGCCTCCTCATAGACCTTCCGGCGCACGTCGTTGAACCGGCCCAGAAAAAGCGTTTCCATCCGGCGCACCGAATCGGCGATGCGCGGATCGGTGTGTTTCAATTCGGCAATCGCCTGGATATCGAAAATGCTGCGATCGACTACGCCGCGCGTTGCCTTGAGTTCGTCCAGCACGGACGGCGGCAGGGGGAGACGGGCGCTGATGTAGTAAGCCAGCATGCCGCGCTCGCGCCCGGCATGCTCGCTGGCCAGCCAAACCCAGTGCTTGAGCGACATGTTGATTTGCGCCACATGGAGCGGCGTATCCAGGGGGTGGAAGGCCGCCTCGCGCAAGCGCGCGGAAAGGCCGATAAAGCGCGTCATGGTGGCCAGCCAGGACTCGGCCTGATAAGCGCAGTCATTGCCTTTCAGGCAAGCATCCACAAGAGTGCGCGCCGAACTCAGGTTGGCGAATTCCCGTTGCGCTTGCCGGATGGTGGCAGCCAGCGCGGAATCCTCTTCCAGATTGGCAGACAAGCGTTGCGCCAGCGCCAGCGCCTTGTTCCACTCCGCATCCCCGCTCGTGCGCAACTGGGTAAGCATTCCGGTGGCTTCAGCATGGCGGAAAGCCAGGCGCCCCAGCATGCCCGCTGTCAGCCCGCGCTCTACCGCGTGGATTCCGGCGGCCTTGATCAGATGGTCCGCCATCTGATTCGCATGGACCATGTCGCGCGCGGCGCGATTTTCGAAAAAGGCGTCCCACGCCCGCTCCCCGGTGAGGAGCAGGACAAAGAATGCCAGCGTGACAATGGCAAAATTGATGGTGGCGCGGTGGTCGGTAATTCGGAATATCCCGGTTAATTATCCAAAAGCGCCCTTATTATTATTTCTGCGCGGATAAGCATTGCACGATGCCACACTAATTATTGCCTTGCAATCCCAAGACCGGAAAGCGAAAGCTAGTCGAAGGCATGGACGAACTGTCCAAGCTCCTCCTTGGTTTCCTGCAGCAGTGCTTGGCAGCTCTCGCTCTGCAGATTGAGACGGGTGAGCGCCAGCGGCGCCGTGTCCCAATCCATCTCCTGGATTTTGCCGGCATGATAGACGCCATCCAGAAAATCGGCGGCGGTGACGATGTCGGTCAAATCCGCGGGGCCGCGGTGGGTGCGTTGGGTATCCCGATGATCTCTGACCGCGAGATCGATTTCTTCGGGAATTTCCCAGCTTTCCAGGATGGCTTCGCCGACATCGGCATGCCATTGATCCACGACTTCCCACAGGGCCGCTTCGTTGTTGAATAGCTCGGGGTAGTCGCGCGCGCGATTCAGAATATAAAACTTGCCGATATCATGCAGCAGCCCCGCCAGCATCGCCGTATCCGCGTTGATCCGGGTCAGCCGCTTTGCGCACACGAAGCATAGCGCGGCGACACGGATGCTGCGTTTCCACACGCCTTCGATCACCGGCGGGGTGACGCCGTGAACCTTGCCCTCCATCAATTGCCGCATGCCAACTGAAATGGCGACGTTTTGCACCATGGTATAACCCAGACGCACCACGGCGACATGCAGATCGGCAACCGGCTTGCCGCCCATGCTGAAGGCGGCGGCATTGCACAGCCGCAATAGCTGGGCGGACAGCACCGGTTCGGCGCCGACGATGTGCACTATTTTATCGGTGGAGGCGTTGGGGTCGTGCAGCGCATGCCGGATGCGCATGGTGATGTTGATCGAAGTCGGGAAAACCAGTTTCTTTGAGGAAAGCTCTGTCGCCAGGCCTTCGATAAATTCGAATCCGCTGGATTGTCCTGCTCGCGGCGCGGCGGTGACGGGTGGGGGCTGCTGCGCGATTTCCTTTTTGGGCGCGGCCGGCGCCGGCGCGGCGATTTTTGGGGGAACCGTTTCCGTGCGGACTTTTTCCGGCGCGGGGGTTGGGGGCCGCTGATGAACCGCCGCCAGGATGTCGTTGAATACACGTTGGGGATGGATATCTTTCATGCAGGCGAAGTGTCCGAGCGGGCATTCGCGCTTCAAACAGGGGCTGCACGGCAGCTTGAGGCTGATGATCCGGGCCTGGGTGGACAGGGGAGGGGAGACGCTGGGGCTGGATGAGCCGTAGAGCGCGAACAGCGGCTTGCCGAGCGCGGCGGCCACATGCATCAAGCCGGAGTCGTTCACGACGGCGGCGCGCGCGACGGCGAACAGATCGACGGTCTCGGCCAGGTCGGCTTTGCCGCACAGGTTATGAAATTTTCGGGTTTTCCCGTGGCCGTGCTGGATCGATTTCTTGACGCGCGCGACCGCGAGCAGCCGTTCGATTTCCGCGCCGGTTTCCACATCTTCATCCGAGCCAAGCAGCCAGATTTCGTAGCCCGCTCCAGCCAGATTCCACGCCAGCTCGGCGAAGTGATGCGCCGGCCAGCGCCGGGCCGGGCCGCCTTCCGCGCCGACGCACAAGGCCACCACGGGACTGGCCGGGGCGAGGGCCAGCTTGGCGAGGATTGCGCGCACATGGCTCATCTCGGTGCGCAGGCGGGGAGGATCAACCGGGCGGTGCGCGTCGATATGGCGCCGGCCCGCCAAAGCAACGAAGCGCTCCACGGTCAGCGCCTTTTTATCCGGGCTGCGCAAGTCATTCAGCAGGAGAGCGCGCATCGCCCCGCCAAAGCCGGTGCGCAGCGGAATGCCCGCCAGATACGGAATCAGCGCGGCGGTAAACGAGCCGGGCAGAACAAGGGCGCGAACGTAGCCTTCGCGCTTCAGTTGCCGCGCCAAGCGCCAGCATGCCTTGAGACTGAAATGCCCCTCAATGAGCGGGCTGGGAATAGCGCGCCCGATTTCCGCCATGCGCCACAGCAGGGGAACGATCGCGGCGGGTGCGAGCACATCAATCGCTGCATCGGGATGCTGCTCACGCAAGCGCCGCAACAAGGGCTCAAGCATCATGGCGTCGCCGATCGCGGCGGGGGCAATGACCAGGACTTTTAGCATGGGACTTTTCATCGCGCCCTCATATTAGATCAAATCCCGATTAGCAATATAAGTCAGCCGGTTTAAAATGAAGCGCCGCCCCTTTACAAGGGATATGGCGGCAACCCGCTTCATAAATTGAGTTTTGTCTGGAAATAATCCGCATGCTGCGTTTAACTGAACTCCATCTTCCGCTTGACCATGCCGAATCCGATCTCCCAGCCGCGATTCTCGCGCGGCTGAAAATCGGCGCGGACGCGCTGCTGGGCTATACGATCTTCCGGCGCAGTTTTGATGCGCGCAAAAAGCATGCGATCAAGGCGATTTATACGCTGGACGTCACGCTCAAGGATGAAGCGCAAATCCTGGAACGCCTGCACGCCGAGCCGCATGTCGCGATCACGCCCGATACCGAATACCGTTTCGTTGCGCGAGCGCCGAGCGGGCTCAGCTCACGCCCGGTGGTGATCGGCACTGGCCCCTGCGGGCTGTTTGCCGCGTTGATTCTGGCGCAGATGGGCTTTCGCCCGATTGTTCTGGAGCGGGGCAAGATCGTGCGCGAGCGCACCAAGGATACCTTCGGCCTGTGGCGCGGCCGCACGCTCGACCCGGAATCGAATGTGCAATTCGGCGAGGGCGGCGCGGGCACGTTTTCCGACGGCAAGCTGCACAGCCAAATCAAAGACCCGCATCACTATGGGCGCAAGGTGCTGCAGGAATTCGTGAAGGCCGATGCGCCGCCGGAAATCCTGTATGTGAGCAAACCGCATATCGGCACGTTCCGGCTGGTGAAGGTGGTGGAAAACATGCGCGCGACGATTTGCGCGCTCGGCGGCGAATTTCGTTTCCAGAGCAGAGTAGCGGATATCGAAATCGACCAGGGCCAGGTGCGCGGCGTGGTGCTCGCCGATGGTGAACGCATCGCCGCCGAGCAGGTGGTGCTGGCGGTCGGCCACAGCGCGCGCGATACTTTCCAGATGCTGCATGCACGCGGCGTGTATGTGGAGGCCAAACCTTTTTCCATCGGTTTCCGCATCGAGCATCCGCAATCGATGATCGATGCCTGCCGCTACGGCGCTAACGCGGGCAACCCGCTGCTGGGCGCGGCCGACTACAAGCTGGTGCACCACGCCGGCAATGGGCGCTCGGTCTATAGTTTCTGCATGTGCCCGGGCGGCACGGTGGTGGCGGCCACCTCGGAGCCGGGACGGGTCGTGACCAACGGCATGAGCCAATATTCGCGCAACGAGCGCAACGCCAACAGCGGCATCGTGGTCGGCATCACGCCGGATGATTATCCGGGCTCGCCCTTGGCGGGGATCGATTTTCAGCGCCGGTGGGAGTCGCGCGCCTTTGAATTGGGCGGGGGCAATTACGATGCGCCGGGACAGCTCGTCGGCGATTTTCTCGCGCATCGCCCCTCCACCGCCCTGGGCTCGGTCATCCCCTCCTACCAGCCCGGCGTGCATCTGGGCGAGCTCGATTCATCCTTGCCGGATTATGCGATCGAGGCGATCCGCGAAGCGCTGCCCGCCTTCGACAAGCAGATCAAAGGTTTTGCCATGCAGGATGCGGTGCTGACCGGGGTGGAGACACGCACCTCATCACCGATCCGCATCAAGCGCAACGCGCATTACCAGAGCGTGAATACCCAAGGCCTGTACCCCGCCGGCGAAGGCGCGGGCTATGCGGGCGGGATTCTTTCCTCCGCGGTGGACGGCATCAAGGTGGCGGAGGCCGTGGCCTTGAGCATGCTGGAAAAAGCGCGAAGTTAAATGTAACGGCAATACGTCTCGCGCACGCGCAGGCTGCCGAGCAATCCAATCACCACACACGCCAGAAAAATCAGCATGCCGGTCTGATAGATATCCGCCGCATGCGCCGCTTTCGCGCGATCGATCGCCCAGCCCACCAGCGGTTGCAATATTCCCGTGCCGAGAAATGCGCCGGTGTTGGCGACGCTGGTCGCCATGCCGGAGAGCGCGTGCGGGTTCACTTCCTTCACGCACGCCCAGCTCAGGGTGAAACTCGAAGCGCCCAGGCCCATGAGCAGGAACAGCCCATAGCTCGCCGCGCCCGGCAGCGGCAGCGCCAACACCAGCGGCAGCCAGCACAGCAGATACAGCAAGCCCGCGCCGATCAGCACCGGACGACGCCGGCCGATGCGGTCGGACACGGCGCCGACGGCCATGGCGCCAAAAGCAAATCCCGCGAGCAGGAGGCTGGTGTGACGGGTGGCGATGTCGCGCGACATGCCGTGCACGTCTTGCAAGTAGGGCACCGCCCACAAGCCGGCGAAAGCGAAGAAGCTGCCCGCATAGCCAAACGTGACCCAAAAGCCGGGCCAGCTCGCGCGATTTCTGACAACCGTAAGCAGGCCGTCGAACCAGTGACCGGCATGCGGGGGATGCGCGGTTTTGCCTTCCAATTCGCGCAAGCTGGGCAGGCCGGCTTGGCCCGGATGGTCGCGCACGAAAATCCAGGACAGCACGGCGAGCACCATCGACAGGCCGCCGATCAGAGCGAATACACTGCGCCAGGAAACGTAGCGCAAAGCTTCAGCGAGCGGCGCGGTCGCCAGCACCGCGCCGATATTGCCGAGCAGAATCGCGAAACCGACGATGGTGCCGAAGTAGCGGTCGTGAAACCACGCAGCATTGAGCTTGAGCATGGCGATGAAGGTCACCGACACGCCGAGCCCAACCAGGGTGCGGCCCGCTGCGGCGGCGCTGAGCGTGTCGGCATAGCCGAACAGGAGCGCGCCCACGCCCGCCACGAGGCCGCCCAAGGTGAGGATGCGGCGCGGCCCAAGCGTATCGACCAAAATGCCGGTCGGTATCTGCATGAGCGTATACACGTAGAAATACGTCGCGGCGAGGCCGCCGAGCGCGGCAGCGCTGGCATGAAAGGCTAATTGCAAGTCCCCGGCGATCGTGGCCGGCGCGACGCGATGAAAGAACGAGATGACATAGGCCAACACCACGAGCAGAAAAGTCGTCCAGCGCAGATGGCGCATGCGCGCAGGGTGTGGCTTATGTTTCATGATTTCGGCGCGCATGCCTTCACCCCGCTATGCATGAAGCAGCCAATCAGGGAAAAGCGCTACTTGAGTTTATGCCCACAGCTGCCGCAGAACACGTCATCGCTAGTGATGGCAGCATTGCATTGGGGACAGGTCGATAGACTTTCTGCAGGCGGCTGTGCTGTCGAAGTCTCCGGTCGCCGCATCGACTGCTCCGCGCGCGCCTTGGCTTCGTCCATCCGTCGCTTCGCATCCGACATACGCTGCTGCATCATCTCTTCGGCTTGGTTGAAATCAAGCCCTTCAATTACCTGGAGGTAGATCAGGCAGCTACCCAGCATAACGATTGCCACGGGAATCGTAAGGCCAATGGCAAACAACAAGGCTGTTCCAAAACCTGCGGCGACCAGATACCCCCCACCGCCACCACCGCCGTATTCTCCATAACCCCCCACCATCGGCGTGAACATACCCATGCCAGGCAAACCCATGCTTGTACCCAGCACCGGCGCGGAAACTGCCCCGGTGGTCATCACCCCCATGAAGACCACCTGGAAGACTACAAAGCTCGCGAATGCCGTCAGCAACATCAGCAGCAATGAGCTAACTAAAACCGCCAAGCCACGCTGCTTACTCACTACCCACAATCGGGAAATCGTAGGCAGCACGCCATTGCCGTCCCAGATGGATGGCGCAGCGATGGTGTTGCCGATATAAAACATCGCAAACAAGCCCAAACCGGTAAGGGCTGCTGCCACAGGAAAAGCGATGGCGTACAGCGCCGGGCCTATACCAGGAATTTTGCAAACCAGGAAAACGAGCGCGAGAACGATGAGCCAGACGATGATTGCCAACAACTCAAGCAGCAGCACCCCCAACAGTCTGAAGGCGCTGAACACCCCGCCCAACAGCGCATCCACGAAACTGCGCAATGGCGTACCCCTAGCCTGATCCATGAACAACAACCCAGCGGCTTGAAGACCACACACACCCACTGTAAGCGCGATTAAACCCATCAACCCCGCGATCACCCCCGAGCCCATTTTGGCACCCAGCACGCCGGCAAGAAACATCACCAGCGCAACCATCGCGCCAGTCGCAAAGAGCACTAACAGCGCACGCCAGTTATTGATGGCCTCCAGCGCATTCAGCAGGCCCCGCGATTTGGAAAAATGTTCGGATATCGATGTCATGGCTTCCCCTCCCCTATTTAAATTAGGCGCATCAACTCGCGCTTAGACGTTGACTACGATTACATATCCTCCTTCAGATGGGACTTACCTCTCACAACCAGGCTTGCTCGCGTCCCACACGCCATTGACCGAGCAGTACTTCCATTTCACCTGTTCCGTGCAAATACCCCGCCCCAAGAACCCTTTCGTCCTGCACGCATCTAGCTCGCGCTCAAAATTTGATTTATCTGATGACGTGGTAGAGGGGGCGGGATTTGGCTTAGCGGATTCCGCTGTAACGGGTTGGCCGTCTTGGGTGGACGTAGCTGGCGGTTGTGCCTTCTTAACCACAGGTGTTGAAGGTTGTTTATCTGCACCGGCTGGCTTAGGCACAGTGGGTGACTTCTTGGCGTTCTCGGATGGAGAAACCGGTTTTGTCTCAGCCGCCTTGGAGCTAGATAAAGGTGCTTGAGCGCTGGGGCTGTCTGACGGCTTGGTTGCGTCCGGCATGGCTGCGGGCGGCTTCGCCTCATTTTTCTGCTCAGGCGCTGTAACTGGCGCAACACTTGAAGGCGCAGGGGCCTTCGCATATCTGCCAAACAAGATATATCCAGTAAGCGAAATTGCAACGATCCCGATCACACCTGCCAGCCATAACACCATCTTGGATGGTGCTTTAGGTGGAGCCTCGTCTGCATTTGCGAGGGGCGGGTCTTGAAGCGTATGACTTTGTGCTGGCGCAGGAGTAATAGCTGGCGCCTCGTGCTCCTCAGAAACCGATGGGGCGGCGGCTGGAATCTGGCGCACCTTAGGCTCGGATGTCACCGCCGCCGTAGGTGATGCTGTTCTCTTCGCTAGCCCATGCCCACACGCTACGCAAAAAGCTGCGCCGGCTTTATTGGCTGCGCCACATTCGGGGCAATCAACCGAATCTGCCGCCACAGGCGCTGACGCCGACAATGTCGCGCCACAATGTTTACAGAATCGTGCACCTTCTGAATTTTCTCCACCACAAGCAGAGCATTTCATGCTCAACCCCTCCCTTAAAACAAATCCGATTCGTAATAACACCCACTTTATATTTGTTAGAACTGAAGCTTGTAGCTGGAAAACTATACACCGATCTGATCATTGGCTCACCCACCCGCCTGCGGGATAACGACGCGCGGCATAGGCGCGAAAAAAAAGGCGCGGGGGGTAATCCGCGCCTTTTTTCTCTAACACTCAATCCGCCTATTTCGGCTTGAAGCTCGCGCCGCCCGCATTGGCCATATACGCCACGACGCGCGACATTTCAATATCCGACAAATTGGGGTTGCCGCCACGCGGGGGCATGGCGCGAATGCCGTTGGTGGCGTTCTTCACCAAGGTATCGAAGCCTTGCGCGTTGCGCTTGCCCCAATCGCCTTTGATGCCATACTTCGGCGCACCCAGCGCACCGGAGCCATGGCAGCTCGAACAAGCTTCGGTATAAACGGCTTCGCCGGTTTTCTCGACACGCGCCGCGGTGGGATCATTCGCATTCACCTCGCCAAAGGACTTGATGCGTTCTTTTACCGCCGCATCCGCCATGCGCGGATCATCTTTATCCACATGCCCCGCCTGGATGGAGAGCACCAGTTGCACGATCAGCACGATCGCGATCACCGGCGCCGCAAACACGCCCACCGCTGCGGCGACAATCATCATCGGAGATGTTTTTCTGCTCCCTTGCTGTTCGCTCATGGTGTTGCCCTGTCCTGTTTGTTCGTTGCTAAGAGCCTGAGATTATACTGAATTTTGCTTGGGCGACCAAGCCACGCATGGAGTCGTCCTGCAAATCCAGCTATAATTCGGCCTCTCGCGCCCGTAGCTCAGCTGGATAGAGTACTGCCCTCCGAAGGCAGGGGTCGGACGTTCGAATCGTCTCGGGCGCACCAGTCATCTCTTTTACTTCCCCCCGCCATTGCCCGTTAAGTCTTGCACATCGGGCACTTGGAAAACCCCTTGCAGGTTCAGCAGCTCATCGCGGTGCTCCCGTGCGAGCTTCTGAAGAATTTTTTCGCCCGCCGGGGTGAGATGCACCTCCACCTCACGCCGGTCTGCACGGCCTTGCGCCCGGTAGACCAGCCCCAGTTTTTCACAGCGCGACACCAGGGATACGACGCCATGGTGATGGGCCTGCAAGCGCTCGGAAAGCTCGCCGATGGTCGCCCATTCCCGGCCGTGATAACCCTTGAGGTGAAGCAGCAGCAGATACTGGAGGTGAGTAATGCCGTACTGTCGGGTAAGCTCCTCGCTAAAACGCAGAAAAAGCCGCAATTGGTAGCGAAAGCCGGAGAGTGTTTCGAATTCCTGCTTTTTAAGTGCGCCCTTGCTCATCTTTTGATGCTACCCATATGAGTACCTTCCGCTTACCTCTACCGCACCGTTCAAAATATATCATAGTATGATATATTAATTATGTGGCTGTTTGGCTTGTCCTTTTTTTGTGGAGGTTATGATGGAAATGTCTTTCCCCTTGCCGGCCCTTGATGCGGAAGGCTACTTGGTGGAACCGCAGGATTGGACCCCGGCGCTAGCGGAAGAATTCGCCCGTCAGGAAAATATCCAACTCGGCGAGGACCACTGGGATGTGATCCACTTTATGCGCGAATATTACGAGGAGCATCAAGTCATCCCGGACGCGCGCTTCGCCATCAAGCACCTGTCGGCACGGCTGGGAATGGCGGCGCGCAAACGATTATTCGAGTTATTTCCCTATGGCTACGTCAAGCAGGCATGCCGGATCGCCGGCATGAAACGGCCCCGCGGGTGGAGCACGGGCTGAGTCGGCACGGGGAGGCGCGTTAAAGCACGTACCGCGCCAAATCCTCGCTTTTTGCCAAGGCTTGCAGCTTGCCGTTCACATATGCCGCGTCGATGGTAACGGTCACGCCGCTCTGTTTGTCCGCCTCGAACGCCAACTCTTCCAATAGCTTTTCGATCACGGTGTAAAGCCTGCGCGCGCCGATGTTTTCGGTGCGCTCGTTGACCTCGAATGCGATCTCGGCCATGCGTTGGATACCGTCGCCGGTGAATTCCAAATGCACGCCCTCGGTTGCAAGCAGCGCTTGGTATTGGCGGGTGAGGCAGGCATCGGTGCTGGTCAGGATGCGCGCGAAATCATCCACCGTGAGCGAGTTGAGTTCGACCCGAATCGGAAACCGGCCTTGCAGCTCGGGAATCAAATCCGACGGCTTGGCAAGATGAAATGCGCCGCTGCCGATGAACAGGATGTGATCGGTTTTGACCATGCCGTATTTGGTGCTGACCGTGGTGCCTTCGACCAGCGGCAGCAAATCGCGCTGCACGCCTTGACGCGATACCTCCGCGCCGCCGGTTTCGCCGCGGCTGGGGATTTTGTCAATCTCGTCCAGAAACACGATGCCGTTCTGCTCGACGTTTTTCACCGCATCATGCTTGAGGTCGTCCTCGTTCACCATCTTCAGCGCTTCTTCCTCGGTGAGCAGCTTGAACGCTTCGCGCACCGTGAGTTTGCGCTGCTTCTTGCGCCCGCCGCCGAGGTTTTGGAACATGCCTTGTAGTTGCTCGGTCATGTCTTCCATGCCGGGTGGGGCGAAGATTTCCATATGCGCGCTCGCGGCGCTTACTTCAATTTCAATTTCCTTGTCGTCGAGCTTGCCCTCGCGCAGCATTTTGCGGAATTTCTGCCGCGTGGCGCTCTCTTCCGGCTTGAGCTCGGGCTCCTCGCCGAACCCGAAACCGCCCTCGCGCGCCGGCGGCAGCAGCGCATCGAGCACACGCTCTTCGGCCATCTCTTCGGCGCGGAATTGCACCTGTTGGGTCGCCTGCTCGCGCGCTTGTTTCACCGCCATCTCGACCAGATCACGAATAATCGTATCCACATCGCGCCCGACGTAACCGACTTCGGTGAATTTTGTCGCTTCGATCTTGATGAAGGGCGCATCGGCCAGCCGCGCCAAGCGGCGCGCGATCTCAGTTTTACCCACACCGGTGGGGCCGATCATCAGGATATTTTTCGGGGTGATTTCCTGGCGCAGCGGCTCCGCCACTTGGGCTCTACGCCAGCGGTTGCGCAGCGCAATCGCCACCGCGCGCTTCGCCGCGTCTTGGCCGACGATGTGTTTATCCAGTTCGTGGACGATTTCTTTGGGGGTCATTTGCATATTATTGGCGTGAAGTGCGAGGGCGCCTTACTCAAGCACCTCGATCACGTGATTATGGTTGGTGTAGATGCACAGATCGGCGGCGATGGTGAGCGCTTGCTTTACAACTTCGGGCGGCGTCATCGAAGTGTGTTGGAGCAAGGCGCGCGCCGCGCTCTGCGCATAGGGGCCGCCGCTGCCTATGGCGATGAGGCCGTCCTCCGGCTCCAGCAC
>Ga0154780_1082_pt3 | contig 11409 bp, 11 predicted proteins | sample Rifle2008BG16ft_FD_105788 | JGI IMG/M metagenome (GOLD analysis project Ga0154780, IMG submission 105788) | Betaproteobacteria bacterium RBG_16_58_11
CGATTCACCGCGGGTAGAAATGTACCGCATAATCAGCCCAGCGTTTCCAGGCGCAGTCGAGTCACCTTGCCGGAAATGGTCGACAATCCTTCGATCTTAGCGATCGCCTGATTGACGTTCTTTTCCACCGTCACATGCGTGAGCATAATGATGTCTACTTGCTCCTGTCCTTCATCCGGCTCTTTCTGAATCATGGCGTCGATGGATATTTCCATATCGGCCAGAATGCGCGTGATGTCGGCCAACACACCCGGTTTGTCGAAGGCGCGCATGCGCAAATAATACGCGGTGCGCACTTCGCTCATGGGCAGAATCGGTTCATCGGACAAGGCATCGGGCTGAAACGCGAGATGCGGCACGCGATGCTCCGGATCGGCGGTGTGCATGCGCGTCACGTCCACCAAGTCGGCCACCACCGCGGAAGCGGTTGGTTCCGCGCCGGCGCCGCGACCGTAGTACAGCGTTGCGCCCACCGCATCACCCTTGACCAACACGGCGTTCATCACGCCTTCCACATTGGCGATCAAACGCTTCGTCGGAATCAAGGTCGGATGCACGCGCAACTCAATCCCCTGGGTGACGCGCTTGGTAATGCCGAGCAACTTGATGCGATAGCCCAACTCCTCGGCATACTGAATATCTTCCTTGGTCAGCTTGGAAATACCCTCGGTGTAGGCCTTATCGAATTGCATCGGAATACCGAAGGCGATGGCCGCAAGAATGGTGAGTTTGTGCGCGGCATCCACGCCTTCGATATCGAAGGTCGGATCGGATTCGGCATAGCCTAGGCGCTGTGCCTCGGCCAGCACGGTATCAAAGGCCAAACCCTTGTCGCGCATCTCGGTCAAAATAAAATTCGTGGTGCCGTTGATAATGCCAGCCACCCATTCGATGCGATTTGCGCTCAGGCCTTCGCGCACCGCCTTGATGATGGGGATACCCCCCGCCACTGCCGCTTCGAACGCGACCATCACGCCTTTGGCCTGCGCAGCGGCGAAAATTTCATTGCCATGCATGGCGAGCAGCGCTTTGTTAGCGGTCACGACATGCTTGCCATTCGCAATGGCCTTGAGCACCAAGGCTTTCGCCTGATCGGTACCGCCGATCAACTCGACCACGATATCGATCTCGGGGTTCTCCACTACCTCCAAGGGGTTGGTGGTGATTTTGATATCTTCGCCAGCATATAACACTTGCGCTTTGTTCAAATCGCGCACGGCGGCCATCTTGACCAGGATCGCACGCCCGGCGCGGCGGGTAATTTCTGCCTGATTGCGGCGCAGCACGGTAAGCGTGCCGCCACCGACGGTGCCGAGGCCCAGCAGGCCGACATTGATTGGTTTCATTGAGTACTCCGTGGTGAGGCTTTTACAACAGTCCGTCTTTTTTGAACATATCCTTCAGGCCGCGAATGGCCTGGCGGGTACGCGATTCGTTCTCGATCAGCGAGAAGCGTACATGATCATCGCCGAAGTCACCGAAGCCGACGCCGGGTGAAACCGCGACTTTGGCATCCAGCAGTATCTTCTTGGAAAATTCCAGCGAGCCCATCGCTCTATACGGCTCCGGAATCGGCGCCCATACAAACATAGTGGCCTTGGGAATTTCAATCTCCCAATTGATCGAATCCAGGCCCTTGCATAAGGCATCGCGACGCGTTTGATACATGAGGCGAATATCTTCGACGCAATCTTGCGGGCCTTCCAGCGCCAAGATCGATGCGACCTGAATCGGCGTAAACGTGCCGTAATCATGGTAACTCTTGATGCGCGCCAAGGCCGAGACCAAATCTTTATTCCCCACCATGAAGCCCACCCGCCAACCGGGCATGTTGTAACTCTTGGAAAGCGTAAAAAACTCTACTGCGATTTCCTTTGCGCCTGGCACCTGCAAAATCGACGGTGCTTTGTAGCCATCGAACACGATGTCGGCATAGGCGATGTCGTGCACGATCAGGATGCCGTGCTCTTTGCAAATGCCGACCACTTTTTCAAAGAACGGTAAATCCACGCACTGCGTGGTCGGATTGCTGGGGAAATTCAGGATGAGCATCTTCGGCTTGGGGAAGGAACTCTTGATCGCCTTCTCCAATTCATCGAAAAAATCGATGCCGGATTTCATGGGAATATGATAGATATCCGCACCCGCGATCACCGGGCCATAGATATGGATCGGATAACTCGGGTTTGGCACCAGTACAATGTCGCCCCGATCAAGCGTGGCCAGCGCCAAATGCGCAATGCCCTCTTTCGATCCGATGGTGACAATGGCTTCGGTATCCGGGTTGATATCGACGTCGTAACGCTTTTTGTACCAAGTCGAAATCGCGCGCCGCAGACGGGGAATGCCCTTGGAAACGGAATAACGATGGGTGTCGCCGCGCTTGGCCGACTCGATCAATTTATCGACGATGTGCTGCGGCGTCGGCTGGTCGGGATTGCCCATGCCGAAATCGATGATGTCCTCACCGCGTTTGCGCGCTGCCGCCTTGAGCTCGCCGGTGATGTTGAACACGTAGGGCGGAAGCCGCTTGATTCTCGAAAACGCTTCCATAGGCTGGTAATTGGCTAAAAGTTCAAAAAAGTTATAATCTTACAGCACCGCCCACCGTGTCGCAACGAACCCTCAAATGAAACTTCATTTATCCCAGCACCCCGGCCAAAATCTGTTTACGAACTATGGCGCCGGCTATGTGATGGTGAACCAGCAGCGGTTTGAACAGAGTCTGATCGTGCTACCGGATAGGCTGATCGCTGACTGGGAACCGCGCAGCTTGGATGAGTTGACCGAAGCGCACTTTGCATTCCTGGCAGGTCTGGATGCGGAAGTCGTTTTACTCGGCACGGGCGCCCTGTTGCGCTTCCCCCATCCCCGCTTGACGGCGCCGCTGGCCGCCCAGCGCATCGGTTTTGAAGTGATGGATACGTACGCCGCGGCGCGCACTTACAACATCCTGATGGGCGAAGGCCGGCGCGTGGCGGCGGCGTTGTTGCTGTGAACGGTGATTGGGTGATTACCGTTCACCAATCACCAATCACCGTTCACCAATCACCCCCCGGCATAATCTGCTCGAAACTTTCAATCGCCTCAAATTCCGCCACATCTTTTCTCGGCTGCCGCGTATCCGGCTGGTAGATCGCGAGCAAATGCGCGATGCCGTAATTGCGCGCGGAGCGCAGCACCGGCAGGCTATCGTCGATGAGCAAGGTTTGCTGCGGATTAAAGGCTTCGTGACTCTGAAACTCATGCCAGAAATCAGGATGTTCCTTTGGCTTACCCAAGGCATGCGCACAGATCATGGCATCGAAATAATGATCGAGGCGGGTTTTGCTCATTTTCAGCGCCAGGCTCTTGTGATGCGCATTGGTTACCAGCACCACGCGCTTGCCCGCGCCGCGTATCCGCTCTAAAAACGGCGCCACATGCGGGTGCACGGCAATGAGGTGCGCGACCTCTTGTTTGAGCCGTTCGATATCCAGGCCCAACTCACTGCTCCAATAATCCATGCAATACCACTGCATGGTGCCGGCCACTTTTTCGTAGCGCCCGCGCAGTTCGTGCTGCGAGGCTTCCAGGCTGAGCCCATACTTTTCGGCATAGCGCGCGGGCACATGCTTGAGCCAGAAATGGTTATCGTAATGAAGGTCGAGCAGGGTGCCATCCATATCGAGCAACACGGTCTGGATGGCGTTCCAGGAAATCATGCGGGAATTGTTCGCGGGTTAAAACAGCACGTCTTTGGACACACCGTTGCGCCGCAAAATCTTGCGCAGGCTTTGCAAGGCTTCCATCTGAATTTGGCGCACGCGCTCGCGCGTAATGCCGTGCGCCTCTGCGACCTGTTCCAGCGTGCTGATGTCGTGGCCATTGATGCCGAAGCGGCGCTCGATCACGCTGCGCTGCTTGGCAGTAAGCTGATTGAGCCATTCATGCACGTATTTTTCCACCTCGGCCCGCTGCAGCACGGTTTCCGGCAATGCACCTTGCTCGTCCGGTATCGCCTCGCCGATGGAAAGATTAGGGTCGATATCGAGCGGTGCATCGAGCGAGGCGGTGCGCTCGTTCAGGCCCATGATGTAACGCACTTCCTCCACCTCGCAATCGACCAAGTGGGCGATATCCTCCACCGTGGCGTCAGGCGTGCCGTGCGATTCGAGATGACGCTGGGCGCGCAGGTAGATATTGAGTTCCTTGATGATATGCACGGGTAGCCGGATGGTGCGCGATTGATTCATGATCGCGCGCTCGATGTTCTGGCGAATCCACCAAGTGGCGTAGGTGGAAAAACGGAAGCCGCGTTCGGGGTCGAATTTTTCCAAGGCATGAATCAAGCCCAAATTGCCCTCTTCGATCAGATCCAGCAAGGCCATGCCGCGATTCACATAGTGTTTGGCGATATTGACCACCAAGCGCAGATTGCACTCGATCATGCGCTGGCGCGACTCGAAATCGCCTTGCTTCATCAGACGCGACAAACGCCGTTCTTCGTCCGGCGTAAGCAGCGCGTTCTGACCGATTTCATTCAGATAGATTTGGGTGACATCGGCTTGCAGGTCAGCCAGGAAAGGCTCAACCTCCGCCGCCTCCGCCTGAGACTCGGCTTGTTCGAGCCGCTCGTCTTCAGCTTGCGCGTCGAGCGGATCGATTTCATTCGGATCGCTGGATTCCCGGTTCATGAGGGTTTATCACTCGGCAGATATTTCAGCGGATCGACCGGCTTGCCCAAGCGACGAATCTCAAAGTGAAGCTTCACCCGGTCGGCGTCGGAGTTACCCATCTCGGCAATTTTTTGGCCTTTTACCACGGTTTGACCTTCCCTCACCAAGACTTGGTTGTTGTGCGCATAGACACTGAAATAACTCTTGTTGTGCTTGATGATAATGAGTTTTCCATAGCCCCGCAAAGTACTGCCAGTATGCACTACTTTACCCGAGGCGGAGGCGATCACCGTTTGGCCCGGATTGCCGCCGATATCCACACCCTTAGTGTTGCCATTGTCATTAAAGTTGGCGAGGATTTTACCACTGGCCGGCCACCCCCAATCAACTGAATCTTCTTCGTCCGCGGCAGTATCGGGTTTTGCCGGCTCCGGCGCAGCAGCCGGCTTGGGCGATTCGACTTTGGTGATTTCCGGTTTCGGCGGCGCAACCGGAGCGGGTTTAGCCACGGGCTTTTCCAACTGTGCCAGTGCTTGATCGGAATAGGGCTGTTTGATCGCCTTGGGCTCGGCCTTCAGGCTCGGCTCAGTCGATGGCAGTGGCTTGGCTTCGGCTGTCGGAATGGGTTTGAGCGGTGTCGTGGTCTCTGGTTGCGAAGAGGTGAGCCGCAGTATTTGACCGATACGGATGGTGTACGGCGCTTGTATGCCGTTCCACTCGGCCAATTCTTTATAGTCTTGCCCATGCTCCAGCGCGATGCTGTACAGCGTGTCGCCCTTTTGCACGGCATAGGTGGCGGGGCGCCAATCCGGCTCTTTGGGCTTGAGCGCGGGTTTTTTACTGGCGGGGGGTGTCTGCGACGAAGGCAGACGATCGATGACGGGTGCGCGCGCAGGCGTCGTAGTGCAACCGCCGATCATGACCATCATGACGAGTGCTGCAAGGCTGATTCCCAGCGCATTCATTCTCAGCACACTTGTCCTTTAGTTTTAAACCGGTCACGGATCCGGCTAAGCAATGCCACCCAACAGCGGTACAAATTTGACTTGCTCCAACTCGGTTTTCTGAAAGCCTTGCGGCGTGCGCTCCACCACGGTGAGTTTCTGCGTTTCCGTGCCGATCGGCAGCACCAATCGCCCCCCGATTTCGAGTTGGGCCAGGAGTTCTTGCGGTATATGCGTGGCCGCCGCAGCCATCACAATCGCATCGTATGGCGCGAACTCTGGCAAACCCAAGGCGCCATCGGCGTATTTGACTTTGACATTGGGGATGCGGATTTCGCGCAAGTTCTTCCGTGCTTTGGCAATCAACGGAGCGATGCGTTCCACTGAATATACTTCTTTTGCGACACGCGATAACACGGCGGCCTGATAGCCGCACCCGGTGCCGATCTCGAGCGCTTTTAGGATGTCACGGCCAGCGCGCGCCAGCTCGATCATGCGCGCAACGGTGTAGGGCTGAGAAATGGTTTGCCCGAAACCAATGGGCAATGAAATATCTTCATAGGCGCGGCTGGAAAGCGCTTCATCCACGAAGATATGGCGCGGGATGTCGTTCATCGCGGCCAGAACAACTTCATCTTTGATGCCCTGCCCGCGCAGCCGTTCCAGCATGCGCGCCCGAGTGCGCTGCGAGGTCATGCCGATGCCGGAAAAGCGCTGATTCATCCCTGCATCCACTGTTTAATCGAATCGAGCTGCTCGAAATGAGTCAGATCGATCTGCAAGGGGGTGATGGAAACCCTGCCCTGCGCCACCGCGTGAAAATCGGTGCCTACCCCAGCATCCTGCGCGCCCCCTGCCGCTCCCACCCAATACACGGTTTCGCCGCGCGGGCTCTCGGCTTTTACCACCGGCTCCGCTTTGTGGCGTTTACCCAAGCGGGTAGTTTCCATGCTTTTAAGTTCCGCATATGGCAGATCCGGCACATTCACATTAAGCAGCATGGGTTGAGCAAGCGGTTGGTTTTGGTACCGGTGCACGAGATCAAGCGCGACCTGCGCCGCCGTTGCGTAATGGCCCATGGTAACACCGGCAAGCGATATCGCGATTGAGGGAATGCCGAGTAAAAAACCCTCGGTCGCGGCCGCGACAGTGCCCGAGTAAATCGTGTCATCCCCCATGTTCGCACCATGATTGATACCGGAGATCACCATATCCGGCAGTTGTGGCAGCCAACCGGTCACGGCAAGATGCACGCAATCGGTAGGCGTGCCATTCACGTAGTAGAAACCGCTGGAGGACTTGCGTAGCGTCAGCGGACGATCCAGGGTGAGCGAATTGCTCGCGCCGCTGCGATCGCGCTCGGGCGCCACCACCGTCACTTCCGCCACGGTGCCGAGGGCTTGCGCCAAGACCGCGAGCCCGGGCGCGAAATAACCATCGTCGTTGGAAAGTAGGATCCGCATTGGATTTAATTTTCGGGTTTCGAATTATTTATTTCGAGTTCGACTCGAAACCCGAAACAGGGAATATTTGGTCGGGGCGAGAGGATTTGAACCTCCGACCACTTGTCCCCCAGACAAGTACGCTACCAGGCTGCGCTACGCCCCGAAGGGGTGAATTATATCGAATGCGCTGCTGATCAGAAAGGCAATACGTGGAATCAGACGCGAAAAAAATTTTACACGTTGAGAAATTGCAGAATAGTTTGAATTTCGCGGCGCACATAAGACAGATCAATCGGCCCATTGTGCGCTGGATCGGTTACTGAATTAGCATTGTGGTGGTTGCGCGAATTTACCGGATCGGTTTCGGCAAGGCTGGCGTCCAAGCGGTTGCGCGCACCGCTGATGGTGAAACCCTGCTCATACAACAACTCGCGAATGCGGCGAATCAACAGCACTTCATGGTGCTGATAGTAACGGCGGTTACCGCGGCGTTTTACCGGCTTGAGCTGGGTGAATTCCTGTTCCCAGTAACGCAGCACATGCGGCTTCACGCCGCACAGCTCGCTTACTTCACCGATAGTGAAGTAACGCTTCGCCGGGATGGGCGGCAGTTCAACTTTCGGCGGTAGCGGGTTGATTTCCGGCATAAGACGATTCCACCATGGCTTTCAGCTTTTGACTCGCATGGAAAGTCACCACGCGGCGCGCTGATATTGGAATCTCCGCACCGGTTTTAGGATTACGGCCGGGGCGTTGCGGTTTGTCACGCAGTTGAAAGTTGCCGAAGCCAGAAAGCTTGACGCTCTCTCCTGCTTCCAGCGCATGGCGGACTTCTTCAAAGAAGGATTCCACCATATCTTTGGCTTCGCGCTTATTCAGCCCAACTTTTTCAAAAATCATGTCGGCTAGTTCGGCCTTTGTTAAGGTCATTATCGCTCCTCACGATCCCAGACGATTATCTCAATTTTGCCCCGAAACGGTCCGAAAGGACCTGGGTCAGGCGGGTGATGACCGTTTCAACTTCCTGATCGGTCAATGTTTTTTCAGTATCCTGCATCAATATCCGGAATGCAAGACTTTTCTTACCAGAATCAATGCCTTTGCCGCTATACAGGTCGAAAATGGCCAAGTCCGTGACCCATTCCGGCGCGCTTTCGCGCATCGCGGCCAGCAACGCCTCAGAAGCGACATTTTCATCGACGATCACTGCAATATCGCGACGAACAGGTGGAAATTTCGCAATTTCGGTGAACTTAGGCAAGCGGCAGGCAAGGATTGCGCTTAACTCCAATTCGAACAACACCGGGGTTTGCGGCAGCGCATATTGCTGCACCCATTTCGGATGCAGGGCCCCGATCCACCCTATCGCATTGCCGCCCAGCAGCACCCGCGCCGATTGCCCCGGATGCAGCGCCGGATGGGACGCAGCTTCGAAGCACGCCACTTCGGGCCAGAGCAAGGCTTCCAGATCGCCCTTCAAATCGAAAAAATCGACCTCGCGCGAAGCAGAACCCCACTGCTCGGGGAGAGCCGCACCATCAGCCAAAGCCGCGAAACGCATCGTTTGCGTCAAACCATGCTCCGTCGCCTCGAACACGCGCCCGATTTCAAACACGCGCAGCCGCGGCTGCTTGCGGTTGAGATTGAAACGCAGCACATCCACGAGCCCGCCCCACAGGGTGGAGCGCATCACGCTCATCTGGGCGGCAATCGGATTTTGCAGCGCGACCGGATTCATATTCCCAGCAAGCCCCACTTCCCAATTTGGCTCGACAAAGCTGTAGGTGATGACCTCCTGATAGTCGCGCGACACCAGGCGTTCGCGCAACTGCTCCTCCGGCCGCACCGCATCCGGCTTCGACAACAGATCGAGTCGTGCGCGGGGCGGCATGGCGGGAATATTGTCATAGCCGTACAGCCGGGCGATCTCCTCGATCAAGTCTTCTTCAATGGCCATGTCGAAACGATAGCTGGGCGGCGTGACCTGAAACGCATCGCCTTTTGTCTCCACGCCAAAGTGCAGCCGCTGCAGCAGGCTTTCAATCTGGCTAGGGCTGAGATCCAGCCCTAAAACTTTACTCGCACGCTCAGCGCGCAGGCGAATCGGATTGCGCGCAGGCATTTGAGCGGACACTTCCGTCACCGGCCCCGCTTGGCCGCCGCAAATTTCAAGCATCAACTGGGTCGCGCGTTCGATACAGGCACGGGTCGAGGCAAAATCCACCCCGCGCTCAAAACGATGCGAGGAGTCGGTGGATAAGCCCAAGCGCCGCGCACGTCCCGCAATGGTGTCGGGCGTAAAAAAGGCCGACTCCAGAAACACATCGCGCGTAGTGTCATCCACCGCAGTTTCAGCACCGCCCATGATGCCCGCCAGCGCCACGGCGCGTGCGTCATCGGCAATCACCAGCATGTCGGCGTCCAGCGTCGCGATTTGATCGTTAAGCAGTTTGATTTGCTCGCCCGCTTGCGCCATGCGCACCGTGATGCCGCCTTTTAACTTGGCGAGATCGAAGGCATGCAGGGGTTGGCCTTGTTCGAGCAAGACGTAGTTGGTGATGTCCACCACGACGCTAATGCTGCGCAGGCCACAGCGCGTGAGGCGTTTGACCATCCAGCCGGGTGTCGCCGCCTTGGCATTCACGTCACGCACGATGCGGCCGCAGTAGCGTGGACAATCATTCGGCGTTTGCACTTTTACTGTCAGCGTCGCGTCATGCGTAGCGCTCACTGGTTCAATAGCCGGGAGCGTCAAGGCGACACCCGTGACAGCCGCCACTTCACGCGCCACGCCTGCCACGCTTAAGCAATCGCTGCGATTCGGCGTCAGTTTGATCGTATAGAGTTGATCGTTGAGATCGAGGTAATCGCGGATATCCTTACCCACCGGCGCATCAGCCGGTAATAGCAACAAGCCTGGCGCCTCTTCGGCCAGGCCTAATTCCTGTTCCGAACACAGCATGCCGGCCGACTCCACGCCGCGCACCTTGGCTTGCTTGATAGTGATCTTGGGCAATACCGCACCGACCAACGCGCACGGCACTTTTGCGCCGGCATGCACGTTGGTCGCACCGCAAACGATTTGCAGCGGCGCACCTTGTCCGACATTGACTTGGCAGACATTCAGACGATCGGCGTCGGGATGTTTGGCGAGTGAGATCACTTGCGCCACCACCACCTTATCGAAAGGCGGCGCTGCCGCTTCCATTGCCTCGACTTCCAAACCCGCCATGGTAAGTGCGTGACCCAGCGCCTCGCTATCGAGCGCGGGGTTAACGTAAGTGCGTAGCCAGTTCTCGGAGAATTTCATGTGACTAGTTAAATTGTTTCAAAAAGCGCAAATCGTTCTCAAAGAACAAACGCAGATCATTCACGCCATAGCGCAGCATCGCCAAGCGCTCGACGCCCAAGCCAAAGGCGAAACCGATGTATTTCTCGCTGTCGATGTTCACGTGTTTCAACACATTCGGGTGCACCATGCCGCAGCCGCCGATTTCCAGCCAGCCGCCGTTCCAGCTCATATCTATTTCGGCTGATGGCTCGGTGAACGGGAAAAACGAAGGCCGGAAACGCACCTGCAGGTCGTCGCGCTCAAAGAAGCGTTGCAGAAAATCCTGCACCACCCCTTTCAGATTGGCGAAACTCACCTGCTCGTCCACCCACAAGCCTTCCACCTGATGGAACATGGGGGAATGGGTCGCATCCGAATCCACGCGATAAACCCGTCCCGGCGCGATGATTTTCAGCGGCGGCTCATGGTTCTGCATATAGTGCACCTGCACCGGCGAGGTATGGGTGCGCAGCACATGCTTGTCGTCCACATAGAAGGTGTCGTGCATCGCCCGCGCCGGATGATTCTCGGGAATATTCAGCGCGGTGAAATTATAGAAATCAGTTTCAATCTCGGGGCCGTCTGCTACTTCGAAGCCGATCGAGTGGAACAAGGCCTCGATGCGCGACATGGTGCGCGTCACCGGATGCAAACCGCCCACGCCCAAACCGCGACCGGGCAGTGTCACATCGAGTGCTTCTTGTGCGAGTTGCGCTTCCAAGGCCTGCGCTTTGATCGCATCGCGCCGGGCGTTTAGCGCTTCCTCGATCTGCTGCTTGGCGACATTGATGCGAGCGCCTGCGGCGGGGCGCTCCTCAGCGGAGAGCGTTCCCAGCGTTTTCATCAACAAAGAAATCTCGCCGGTTTTACCAAGCCATTTGGCTTTGGCATTCTCCAGATCAGCAGCCACCGTAATAGCGGTCAGCGTGTTGATCGCATCCTGAACAATAGCGTCGAGATTTTCGATTGAAGACATATCGGCTTTTGAAATAAAAAAGGAGGCGTCTCCGCCTCCTTTTTTGGACTTGCTT
>Ga0154780_1112_pt5 | contig 11201 bp, 13 predicted proteins | sample Rifle2008BG16ft_FD_105788 | JGI IMG/M metagenome (GOLD analysis project Ga0154780, IMG submission 105788) | Betaproteobacteria bacterium RBG_16_58_11
AAACGAAACCCGCCAACACGCGCGCCATCGCGCGCGGAGTCGTGAACCGGGTCAGAGGTATTCGCTGCATGCCCCACCTCGCCAGAAAGGAAAGCCTGAACTTGCCCTTAGTTCATGCTAGTCAGGAAGGGGGAGGCTGTCCATGAAAAAGGGGCGCCGCACGATAAGCGGGCGCCCCTGCGGGTTGGATGGTGAATTAAGCGTAGCAGCGCAGGCGTTGCGAGAACTGCTGCAGCGCCTCGATGCCGCTCGATTCGGCGCGCTTGCACCAGTCTTCAAGTTGCTTGATGAGTTGTTCCTGGGTCAGCGTGGAGCGTTCCCACACCATCGCCAGCTCTTGGCGCATGGAGTAGATGGTGGCGAGCACGCTGCTCGAGTTCAGCGCTTGTTTCAGCTCGGCTTGCTCCGGCGCTTTCAGTTCGGTTTCGCCCAGATGCAGCCAGCGGCGGAATGTTTTGACGTCGAAATGCACGCCTTGCGGGTGCAGGCGCTGGATTTCATCCCCCATGGTTTGCTTGAGCAATTTCACATATTTCGCCATCACCTCGTAGCGGTGCGTGATCACCGCTTGCACCGTCTCCGCATCGCAGCCCGTCTTGGCGAAGTCGAGCTTCACTTTCGGCGCCACGCGTTTGACGGTGGCGAGTCCGAGGATTTCAAACGTGCGAATATAGAACCAGCCGATATCGAACTCATACCACTTGCTGGAGAGCTTGGCCGACGTGGCGTAAGCGTGGTGATTGTTGTGCAGTTCTTCGCCGCCGATCAGGATGCCCCAAGGCGAGATATTGGTGCTGGCGTCGTCGGCGGAGAAATTGCGGTAACCCCAGTAGTGGCCGATGCCGTTGATGATGCCCGCCGCGGTGACGGGGATCCAGATCATTTGCACCGCCCAAATCGTTAGGCCGAGCGGGCCAAACAGCAGAATGTCGATCACGGCCATGAGCGCGATGCCGTGCGCGGAGTAGGGGGTATAGACATGGCGCTCGATCCAGTCGTCCGGCGTGCCCTTGCCGTATTTCTCCAGCGTATCCAGGTTTTTTGATTCCTTGCGATAGAGTTCTGCGCCTTCCCAAAACACCTTTTTGATGCCGAGAATTTGCGGGCTGTGCGGGTCGTCAACGGTTTCACAGGCGGCGTGGTGCTTGCGATGGATCGCGGCCCACTCTTTGGTCACCATGCCGGTGCTGAGCCAAAGCCAGAAACGGAAGAAATGGCTGACGATCGGGTGCAGATCCAGGGCGCGGTGCGCCTGGCAACGGTGCAGGAAAATGGTCACGGCGGCGATGGTGATGTGGGTAAAAACCAGGGCTACTACGATGTATCCCCACCCAGGGAGATCAATTAAGCCATTGAGCATGAAGGGAATATCCTTTTGAAATGAAACTATGCCGAAGGCCGGATTTTACTCCGTTAGGGACTCGGGAAGGGAGGATTTACCGGGCCTGTGCTCCGCTCACGGCAGGGCCATCGGCGGTTAAAACTCGGACATCCCGCCGCGGGTAGGGAATTTCAATTCCCGCAGCCTGAAACCGGCGCCAAATTTCCAGATTCAAAGCCGAGCGCAGGCTGATCTGGCCCTCCTCCGGGTCACTGATCCAGATGACCAATTCGAGCATCAAACCGTTGTCGGAGAATTCCCGCAGAAACGCCTCGGGGCCGGGATCGCGCAGCACGCGCGGGTTGGCGGCCGCGACCTCGCACAGGATGCCCATCGCCTGTTCCAATGGGCTGTCATAGCTGATTTGCAGCGGCAGGTTGACGCGCACCTGGCGCGTGGTGAAGGAATGATTGACCACTATGGAGGTAATCAGCGTTTCATTTGGGATAAGCGCCTCGGTGCCGTCGAGTCCCTTCAATACCGTGTAGCGGTTGTTGATCTGGGTGATTTCGCCGAATTTGTTGTCCACCGCGATGATGTCGCCGATGCGCACCGAACGGTCGAGCAGAATGATGAATCCGCTGATGTAATTGCTGGCGATCTTCTGCAGGCCGAAGCCCAAGCCGACACCGAGCGCGCCGCCGAAGAACGAGAGAAAGGTGATATCGATGCCGGCCAAGGGCAGGGCGATCAACACGCCGACCAGGATGAGCAGCGCGCGCGTCACTTTTGAGAGCACGATGCGCGAGTTGATATCGAACGTATCGGCATGCATCACACGCGACTCGATCAGCCGGCTGATCCATAGCGCGATCACCACGGAGACGATCATCGACGCCACGCCTTCCAGCACCAGCAAGAGTGAGATGCGCTGCTTGCCGATGTTGATGCCCAATTCGTCCAGCGCGTTGAGCACCTCGTGATGCACGCCGGAGAGGTGCAGCGCCAGCCCGATCAGCACGATCCAAGTGACGGTTTTTTCGACCAGGTTAATCAATCCGCTGGGCGTAAACGCATAGCGCAGTATCTCGCTCGCGCCGCGGATCAAGAGCAGCGCCAAGGCGAGCGGAATGACCAGATTGATCAGGGCCACCGGCAGCCAACGCGCGAAGACCGATTTGCCGATCAACAGCAAGATCAAGACGAACAGCGGGAACAGGACGCGCCGTAGCGCGATGGATTTTTCGCCCACCGCTTCTTTGCGCGGGAAGTGTTTGCCCAGGGTGTGGGCGATCAGCCAGGCGATCAGCAGGCAAGCGCCGATGGCAGCGAGCTGCCACCACCAGCGGACGTCGCCGAGTTCGGCAAAGGCTTCGAGCAGTAAATTGTGCGCAGTCATGGGCGATAAGGGGTGGCGTGGTTGTGGTGGCGTTGCCAATTCGCGCTATAGGCGTCGGCGAGCGGTTTGTTGCCGCGCAGAATCAGCACGTTCTCCGCATTCTTGAATTGGCCGGAGTAAGTGAAATTCATCGAGCCGGTGACAATCGTCGGACTTGCACTGTCGCCGTCGATCACCATCACCTTGTTGTGCGCGCTCTGATGCTGCTCGTCGAGCCAGACGCGTACCCCGGCTTGATGCATCAGGCCGACCTTGTTGTACTCCAGCCGGCGGATTTGCTCGGCATCGGCGATCACTTGCACGTCGAGGCCGCGCCGCTTCGCCTCGATCAAGGCAAAGGAAATCTCGTTGCTGGTAAAGCTATAGGCCAAGACGCGCACCGTCTTGTTTGCATCGCGCAGCGCTTTTACGATCAAGCCGGTCGCATCCTCCTCCGGAGTGAAGGCGACTTGCACCGTGCCGGTGGCGGGCAGGGGCTTGGCGCCGGCGTCGAGCGCGCTTGCGCTGCTGGCAATGGCGCACAGGACGAAGACGAGGAAGTGCTTTTTTTTCATGGATGCCGCCAGTCTAAGTTAGAAGCACGAAAATCTGAATCTGCTGCTCAAGCCCGCGTGAACACCGCAGCAAAAAAACCATCCGTGTGATGATCGGCAGGATTGAGTTTGAAAAACTCGCCGGTAACCAAGGGGATGCCGTGGCGCTGCAATAATTCGCCCGCATTCAGCAGTGAAAAATCCGGATGCTGTTCCAGAAAGGCGCGCACGATTACTTCGTTTTCCGCTTCCAGCAGGCTGCAAGTGGCGTACACCAGCCGCCCGCCGGCTTTCACCAGGCGCGCGGCGGAAGCGAGAATCGCCGCTTGCTTGGCCGTCAATTCCACGATGGACTGCGGCGACTGCCGCCACTTCAAATCTGGATTGCGGCGCAGCGTGCCCAGTCCGCTGCACGGCGCATCCACCAGCACGCGGTCAATCTTGCCCGCGAGGCGTTTGATGTGGGTGTCGTTTTCACTTTTGATTAATTGCGGGTGGATATTGGAGAGCCCCGAGCGTTTCAAGCGCGGTTTCATTTTTTGTAGTCGCTTCTCCGACACATCAAAGGCATACAGCCGCCCTTGCGAGTTCATCATGGCACCCAAGTGCAGCGTTTTGCCACCGGCGCCCGCGCAGAAATCCACCACGGTTTCGTGACGCGTCGGCGCCACCAGCAAGCCCAGCAATTGACTGCCTTCGTCTTGCACCTCGATTTTGCCTGCGATGAATAAGCGGTTCTTCGATAGCGCAGGTTTCTCGTTCAGGCGTACGCCGATCGGTGAGTAGGGCGTGGCTTGCGCCGCAATGCCGTCGGCCTTGAGTTTGGCCAGCACTTCCTCGCGCGTGGCGAGCAGCGTGTTCACGCGTAAATCCAAGGGTGCGGGTTGTTGCAGTGCGCGGCACAAGCGCACCAGCTCCGCTTGCGGCATTTGTGCGCTGAGCATATCGAATAGCCAATCCGGAAGATCAAGCTGGATCGCGAGCGGAATCTGGCTCATATCGGCGGCCTTGACCGTCGTCAGCCATTCAAGCTCGTCGCGCTTGAGCAGCGGCCCGATTTGACGCAGGCTGACACCGCCCAGCCGCACCAGAAAGCTCAGCGCCAAGGCGCGCCCGGTATGGTGTTGCGAAAGCGTTTCCAACAAGCGCTTATGCCGCAACACGCCAAACGCCGTTTCGGCAATGAAGGCGCGATCACGTGCGCCGAGTTGCGCGTTCTCACGGAAAAAGCGCGACAACACAACATCGGCGGGTTCCACACCAGGCAGCATCACATTCAGTGCCTCGCTCACCGCTTTGAGCGTTGCGGCGTTGAGTTCCATCAGGATTGCACCGGGGTGTCGGCGGCGGGATTCAGCGTCCACTCGCGCGCCAAGCTATAGCCCACCGCGAGCAAGGTGGGGCCAAGAAACACCCCGACGAAACCAAATGCCACCAAGCCACCCAATACCCCGAGCAGCACCAAGATGAAGGGCATCGAAGCACCCTGACTGATCAGATAGGGCTTCAAGAAATTATCCACGCTGGAGACCACGGCTGCGCCCCAAACCAACATAAAAATCGCCCAGCCGACTTCGCCTTGGTAATACAGCCAGATACTCGCCGGTATCCACAGCAGCGGCGGCCCCATCGGCACCACCGATAAGAAGAAAGTGATGAGCCCCAGCAACAGCGCGCCCGGCACGCCCGCGATCAAAAATCCGATGCCGGCGAGAATGCCCTGCGCGATCGCAGTGCCGAGGATGCCGTTCACCACGCCTTTGACCGTACTGCCGGCGAGTTGCAACAAAGTGCGTGCGCGTTCGCCGCCGATGCGCTGCATCGCGGTATCCATGCGCTGCGCCAGCGCCTCACCATCGCGATACAAGAAAAATAAAATGAACACTGAGAGCGCAAGTTGCAGCACGCCATTGCCGAGCGCGATGCTGTGACTCAGCAGCCATTTACTCATCTCCGGCAGGGCGCGTTTAAGCGGCTCGATCAGCAGGCTGGTGTCGGTTGCCGCCGCCAGCCAGAACGCATGCAGCTTTTCTCCCGCAAATGGAATGCCGGTGAGCCAGGTCGGCGGCGCGGGCAAGCCTTGCGCTAGAAAGGTTTGCACCATCTCGTTCAGCCGGCCTACATTGTCGGCCAGCGACGCCACGACAATCACAAACGGCGCCACCACCACCGTGGCGATCGCCAGGCACAATAAAGCCGCCGCCCAGCCGCGTCGTTGTTTCAACCAAGCATTGACGCGCAGCAATATCGGCCAAGTTGCGTAGCACAACAAGCCCGCCCAGAGCAGCGCCGTGATGAAAGGTTGCAAGACGAGATATGTGCCCATGATCAAGAGCACGAGCACGGCAAGGGCGAGGAGTTGTTCGATGTTTTTGGATGCGTTCATGGCGCGGCCATTCTAGCCTGATTGCGCTATGGCGTCTAAAACAGCGTTTTGCCGCCCAAGCGCTAGCTATGCTAATCTCGGCGCCTCTGCATACTCCGAGTAAAACACCATGGAAAACGTCGGCGCAAAAGTCATCAAAACGCTGGCCGCGATTGCGGTGCTCGCGATCCTGTTGCTCGTTGCCTACACTTGGCTGGTATTGAGTTGGAGCTATTCCAGCGGTGAGCGCGCGGGCTATGTGCAAAAATTCTCGCATAAAGGCTGGCTGTGCAAGACCTGGGAGGGCGAGATGGCGCTGGTGTCAATGCCGGGAACGGTGGCGGAAAAGTTTTATTTCACCGTGCGCGACGATGCGCTTGCCCAGCGCATCAATCAATCCATCGGCCAGCGCGTGGCGTTGTCCTACGAGCAGCACATCGGCGTGCCCACTTCCTGCTTCGGCGAAACGCAGTATTTCATCAGCGATATTAAAACCGTGGATGAGCCGGGTTTTATGCCCAAGCCGGCGGCCCCTGTCTTGCCTAAGCCATAGCGACGCTTCATCCGCGTTCTGTAGCGCCGGCTTCCAGCCGGCATGCCGGCAGGGATGCCGGCGCTACAACTTCGCCATTGCGCGCTCCCGGTCGTTATTCAGGCACACGCCATTCCGCAATGACGTGATCGAGTATTTCCCCGCCTTTCGGGGCAAATTTAATGCGCACCGGGAGGTAGTGATGATCGAGCGCGAGCCAAACATCTGACTTGCTGCCCGCTTCTTGCGCCACCCTGGCCAGATGCTGGGTCTTAAGCTGGCCTAGGGGCGTTTCGATGGTTTCCTCGCCTATCACTTGATACTCGTATTGATTGAATTTGCGCCCGGTGGTGAGCGCCAGCTTAAAGCGCCCGCTGTGCGGCGCGGTCAGCGCCAGTTGGTAGAACACCGAGAGTTGATCTTGTGTACCCGCGTCGAGCATTGCATTGCGGATATCACCCTGCTTGCCATATTGCAGCGATTTCGCTTCCCAATCGAATTCCGCAAACTCGGTGCGCTCACCGCTTTGACCGCGCTGTATCCAAAATGAAATCGGTTTGAGGCCGTTCGCGCTCAGCTCGCCGCGGCTGGTGAGAATGTAGCGCCCGCCAAAAAAGAGCGAGAACAGCCCCGTCGCTTCGGTGCTGCTCGTGAGCAGATATTGATTATTGGCCACGCGCCACTTGTGGGTGGTCTTGCCGACCGACATGCCTTGATCGCCGCGATAGACGGTGTACACCAATTCGAATTGGCTGGGGAAGGCGGGCCGGTTATCGATTGGTGCGGCGAGCGGCGCCGGTGTTTCAGGTGTTTGCGCGAGCGGCGCGGGCTCGGATGACACGGCGGGTGGGGGCGCCGGCGATTGGGCTGCGGTAACTACTGGCGGGGCTTGTGCGAGGGGGGGTGTTTTCGGCGCGGGCCTGATCGGGCGCCGAACCGGTTGCGGCAAACTAACGGGAGGTGACGGGGGTGCTTGGATTTCTACCGTGAGCGGAGGGGGTGCGGCCCAATCCGGCAGTTCAATCTGGGGGCCGAGCAGTAGACTGATATGCAATAACAGCGAGAGTGCGATAGCCCAAATAAATGGCCGCCTGACTTGCATCATCGTCCATCGAGCTTTGCGCGCTTCAACACCTGTTCGGTTTGGCCACCTTTTTTACGGGTCACCACAATTTTGACGGGCGCGGCCCATTGATCGTTGATCCAGACGGCGATGCCGTCATCGTCCGGCGTGCGCTCGCGCACATATCGTATCGCTTTGATTTTGCCGATGGGGAGCGTCAGCGTTTCTTCGCCGCCGTATTTGAAGAGTTGATTCTCGATCTTCTTGCCATTGCTGACGGGAAGCGTCTGCGTTTTGGGTGGTTTAATAAAGCGGAATTGGTACAACGCGCTCAATCGATCCTGCAGCAGCTCGGGCAGGGCTTGCGACTCGGTCTTGCCCTCGTAGGAGAATTCGGCCGTCTTGCCGGACCAATCGAAGCGCGCGGTCGCATCTTTTTTCGGTTTGGTGCTGCGATGATATTCAAAACGCTCGGGCTGAAATCCGCTGGCGCTATACACGCCTTCGCTGCGCATGAGGATGGTGTCTTTCACGAATATCGCCGCCACGCCGAGCGGAATGGTTTTGCTCTCCAATTTATAGCGTTGCGCGTCGAGGGTCAGCGTTTCCTGAATCTCGCCGATTACTTCTTTGCCTTGGCTCACGCTGTAAGTGAAAGTGGATTGCACGGGCGCCGCCAGGGCGGGTGCGCAGGCGAGCGCAATCAAGCCGCCGAATATATTCAGTCTTAAGGTTTGCATCATGAATCGCTCAACGTTTCCACGCCGCGCACGTTGACGCGCCCGTCGGGCGTGATCGTGAGCCGGTCTTCAGCGAACCAGCGGATCGCCTGCGGATAAATCCGGTGCTCTTGCGCCAGCACGCGCGCCGCCAAGCTCGCCGGCGTATCGTCCGCTTTCACCGGCACCGCGGCTTGCGCCACGATCGGGCCGTGATCCACTTGCGGGGTGACGAAATGCACGGTGCAGCCGTGAATCTTCACCCCCGCTTTGAGGGCTTGCGCATGCGTGGCCAGGCCGGGAAAAGCCGGCAGCAGCGAGGGGTGGATGTTGATCAAGCGCCCCTGGTAGTGATTGACGAAGCCCTCGGTCAGGATGCGCATGAAACCGGCGAGGACGACCAGGTCGGGTTGAAGCGCATCGATGGTTTGCATCAGCGCGGCATCGAATGCCTCGCGCGAGGCATGGTTGCGGTGATCGACGACGCGGGTCGCGATGCCTTTGGACTGGGCATATTCCAAGCCGCCGGCATCGGCTTGATTGCTGATCACGGCGGCGATGTGCAGCGGCAGATTGGACTCGACGATCGCCTGCATATTGCTGCCGCGGCCGGAGATGAGGATGACGATGGTTTTCACAGCACAATTGTTTGCGCTTGGCCGTCCATGCGCGTTTCGATTTGGCCGATGCGGTACACCGTCTCGCCCGCTGCGGTGAGGCGTTGCATGGCGCGCTCGGCATCGCTCGCGGCCACCACCACCGCCATGCCGATGCCGCAGTTGAAGGTGCGGTGCAGCTCGCGCGGCTCGATGTTGCCCATCTCTTGCAGCCACTGGAAGAGCGGCGGCAAGGGCCAGCTCGATGCATCGAGCTTGGCCGTGAGTTCGGGTTGCAGGATGCGTGGAATGTTTTCCAGCAGCCCGCCGCCGGTGATATGGGCCATACCCTTCACCGGCAATGCCTGCATCAGCGCCAGCAGCGGCTTCACGTAAATGCGCGTAGGTTCGATGAGGGTCTCGCCCAGGGTGCGGCCGTGGAACGCGGTATTGAGATCGGCGCCGGTCACTTGCAGCACCTTGCGGATGAGCGAGTAGCCGTTGGAGTGCGCGCCGCTGGAGGCGAGCCCCAGCACCGCATCGCCCGGCTGGATGGTCTTGCCGTTGATGATCTGGCTTTTTTCCACCGCGCCCACCGCGAAGCCGGCGAGATCGTATTCACCCGCGGGGTACATGCCCGGCATCTCCGCCGTCTCGCCGCCGATCAGCGCGCAGCCGGCGAGTTCGCAGCCGTGCGCGATGCCCTTGACCACATCGGTCGCCGTGGCGACATCGAGCTTGCCGCACGCGAAATAGTCGAGGAAGAACAGCGGCTCCGCGCCTTGCACCAGAATGTCGTTCACGCTCATCGCCACCAAATCGATGCCGACCGTGTCGTGCTTATTCATTTCGAATGCGAGTTTCAATTTGGTGCCGACGCCGTCGGTGCCGGAGACCAAGACCGGCTCGCGGTATTTTTTCGAAATCTCGAATAGCGCGCCGAAGCCGCCGATGCCGCCCATCACTTCGGGGCGCATCGTGCGCCGGGCCAGCGGTTTAATGTTTTCCACCAGGGCGTCACCGGCGTCGATATCCACGCCTGCATCGCGGTAGCTCAAGGAATTGGGGGGTAGCGCCGTAGTCAAGATGAGGTTCTCACTGATTGAGTTATGAAGCGTTGCTGGTTAAAGTAGCCGTCTTTGCGTATTTTACCTCAAACCCCGGTTTTGACCGGTTGCCTGAAAATGAAACAACTCGTTTTCGATATTGCCCCCCCGCCGCTGCCAAGTTTGCAGAATTTCGTCATTGGCTTGAATGGCGAGGTGCTGGCGACCTTGCGCGCCATGCTGGAAGGTTCTATCCACGAACGCGTCGTCTATCTTTGGGGTGGCGCGGGATGCGGCAAAAGCCATCTCCTGCACGGCTTTGCCGCCGCCGCCAGCGCGCATCACCTGCGCTCGTGCTTGGCCCGTGACGCGAAAATGTGCAGCGAGGATGACGCCGCGCTGTGCGACGTGCTGTTGGTGGACGATGTGCTGGCGCTCGACGCGCAGAACCAAAATCGCCTGTTCAATATCATGAACCGCCTGCGCGATGGCAGCGGCCTCTTGCTCGCCAGCGGGCCGTATGCGCCCATGCATCTCAATATCCGGCAAGACCTGGCCAGCCGCTTGGCGCAAGGCTTGGTGTTCCAGGTGAAATGCCTGTCGGACGAGGACAAGGCCCAAGCGCTGATGACCCATGCCCAGGGGCGCGGCTTCACCCTGCCGCGCGACGTGGTGGCGTATTTGTTGAGTAAGTGGAAGCGGGATTTGCCGTCCTTGATGGCGGTGCTGGAAGCGCTGGACCGCTATTCGCTCGAAGTGAAGCGCCCCATCACCGTGCCGCTGGCGCGCGAGGTATTGGCGTTGCTGCTTAAAAGTTCATGAACCACGGGGTACACGGAGTACACGGGGAAACCCAGATATGAATAGCGAAATGATTGCGCTTAACTAGGGATCGCAATTTCCATATAACACGCTCTCCCCGTGCCCCCCGTGTGCCCCGTGGTTAAGCTTGGTTCTTTTCTTCCGCCGCGATTTCCGCGCGAATCTGGTCCATATCCAGGGTTTTTGCTTTAGTGATGATTTCTTCCAGCGCCGAGCCGGGCAGCGCGCCGGGTTGGGAGAAAATGATGATCTTTTCGCGGAACACCATCAGCGTGGGGATCGAACGAATCTGAAAATAACCCGCGAGTTCCTGCTCTTCCTCGGTATTCACTTTCGCGAACACCACATCCGCATACTTTTCCGAAATCTCCTCATACACCGGCGCGAAGCCTTGGCACGGGCCGCACCACGGCGCCCAGAAATCGAGGATCACGAGATCATTGTTGAGAACAGTCTGTTCGAAATTGTCTTTGGTGAGGTCGAGCGTGGCCATGCGAGAGCTCCGTGAATGGGGGAAGGTGGATCGGGGGGAGAACAATAGCAAAGTTGGCAGGGACCGGCTAGTGCCGAGTATCTATTCAATGACCTGCCGCGCCCTCGCCACGTTTTGCCGCAGCCGCGCATACAATTCAGATTGATGTTGTTGCAGGTAATGCAAGATTGGCATGTCATCGCCGCGGGAGAATAAGGACTCCATTTGCTCCTTGCGCGCGCGCAGCATAGATTTCGGCTCGCCATCCGGCATCATGCCTTCTGCTCATACGCCACCAATGTCCAGATCGTCTCCACCTCATTCGATTCCTGC
>Ga0154780_1032_pt1 | contig 10418 bp, 11 predicted proteins | sample Rifle2008BG16ft_FD_105788 | JGI IMG/M metagenome (GOLD analysis project Ga0154780, IMG submission 105788) | Betaproteobacteria bacterium RBG_16_58_11
GTATTCCAGAATGGTGCGGGTACCCAACTTCACCTCCGCCGTCACTTGCAGAGTACCAAAGGACTAAAAGGGGTCAGCTTCGCTTTGCTTTTTCTCATGATCGCCATATCCATCCTCTCCTGTTCAGAATCCAAAATCGGTTTGTGTTTCTGTATCGATGGGTTGATCCGCTTTGCCTGCCGGTCTGCCCGGTCGCTTCTGTGTACGTCTGATTACCACCGCCGCATATCTTGTCGCTGAAACGATCTCCGCCCAGCGGCTGCAAGCTTACTCATAAGCCCGTCCACAAGAGCTTGATGCTTTACGTAAAACATACTATTCTTGACGGGTGATCAAGACCTTCGCCGACAAGTCCACTGCCGCCATTTTTAGCGGGTTGATGGCCAAAAAGCTGCCGCCTGCGATCTGCAAACGCGCACGGGAAAAACTGGACATGCTGCACCGGGCGCGCACGCTGAACGATCTGCGCGTGCCGCCCGCGAACCGGCTGGAGGCACTGGCTGGCAACCGTAAGGGATTTTGGAGCATCCGCATCAATAATCAGTGGCGCGTGTGCTTTCGTTTTGAGAACGGAGACGCCTTTGACGTTGAGATCGTGGATTACCATTAGGAGGCTGTTATGAGTATTCGCATTGAGGATTTGCCGGGGATGGATTTCTCGGATGTGGCGACCAAGAAGCGTATTCCGCCCACCCATCCGGGTGACATTTTGTTGCACGATTTCCTGGAGCCCTTGAACATGAGCGCCAATGTGCTGGCGACGGCCTTGCATGTGCCGGCCAACCGAATTACGGGCATCTTGAACCATACCCGCGGTGTTTCGGCGGATACGGCATTGCGCTTGGCGCGCTATTTCGGCAACTCGCCCGAATTCTGGCTGGGCTTGCAGGCGGATTTCGATTTGAGAACTGCGCAGGCCGAGATCGGCCGCAAGTTGGAGAAGGAGATCGCGCCTTACCCGGCAGCGGCATAGCTGAGCTAAAGGGGGCGGCTTCGCTTTGTCTTTTTTCTTGATCACCACATTCATCCCCCCTGTTCAGAATCAGAAATCGGTTTTGGACAGGGTGCAGTAAGTTGCTTACCTGTCGATTCCATCCCGATCAAGCGCGAGATAAGGCATATGCCTCATATGCCTTAAGTGCAAGGCTATCTGCGAGCTTGCATCAGCCCCCTTATACGTATAGAATATTTTTATTCATACGCACATCGGGGTATTTATTATGAGCGCAACCAAATTAACACTGCTCGTCGAAAAAGAAATCGTCGAGCACGCCAAGCGCTATAGCGAGCAGCATGGCACCAGTTTATCGCGGCTGGTCTCGCAGGCCCTAGCGCACTTGCCAACGGATGGGCCCACGCTGTCGCCTGCGGTCAGCCGCCTTGTCGGCCTCTTGCCTGCCAACATCTCCATTGAGGAGCATCGGGCCTATCTAAGCAAAAAGCACGCTCTGTGAAGCTCTTGCTCGATACCAATGTGGTGCTGGACGTGCTCGCAGCACGCGAGCCGTATTTAAAAGCCAGCGCACAAACTTTGGCGCTGGTTGAGCAGGGAAAGGTAAAAGGTTTTATCGCCGCGCATAGCGTCACTACGATCCATTATTTGCTTAGTAAGCACTTAAGCCGCAAGCGCGCGCAAGCGGCCATTGTGCAGTTACTCAATGTGTTGCAAGTCGCGCCTGTTGATCAAGGGGTGATCTTGCAAGCGCTGTCTCTCGGCTGGCCAGGTTTCGAGGATGCGGTGCAGGCCGCCGCCGCGCTAAACGTCAAAGCTACCCACCTCATCACACGCAACCCACGCGACTTCAAAACGCTTCCTATCGAAGTGCTCACGCCCGAAGAGTTTTTACGGTAGCTTTGCTGCCTTGCCCAGAGGGGTAATTTCGGACATAATTGTCATCTTAAACAACGATTTCCGACTATTTTTATCGGACCAATTCGTTTGCAAAGGTGGTGCGGCCTCAACGGTCAGGGCAATTTCATTGCCGCGACCGTTCCCCTCTCTCCTAGCTCTTCACCCGCGAGGGGTACGCCGGTGGGGCCCCGCTGCTGCGCAGCGACCCTTCCGCAGTCCCACAAGCGGGCGAGAGGGACTTAGGCTCGCTACGCGAGTTTCATGGGTTACCGCCGCGCGCTTAACCCCCGGCCAAATAGGATGGTTTATGTCTGATTTATCCACTTCCTCGGTGCTGCTGCCTACGGCAACGCAGCTCCCTATCGAGTGGTACTTCGATCCCAAGATTTACGATCTCGAAAAGCGATTGCTATTCGATCAGGGCCCAGGCTATCTCGGCCATGAGTTGATGACGCCCAGGGTCGGCGATTATCACGTGCTCGACTGGCAGGACGAAGGCTGCGCGCTGGTGCACAACGAGCACGGCATTGCGCTGCTCTCCAATGTCTGCCGTCATCGCCAGGCCTTGATGCTCAAAGGCCGCGGCAACACCAAAAACATTGTGTGCCCGCTGCACCGCTGGACTTATGACATGAGCGGCAAGCTGATGGGCGCGCCGCATTTCCCCGGCAACCCCTGCCTCAATCTGGGCAAGACCGAGCTGCAAAATTGGAACGGCCTGCTGTTTACCGGCCCGCGCAATATCGCGCACGATTTGAAAAATCTGGGCGTGCTGAAAGATTTGGACTTCTCCGGCTATATGCTGGATCAGGTCAAGATCGATCATCACCCGTTTAGCTGGAAAACGTTTATCGAGGTCTATCTCGAGGACTATCACGTCGCGCCCTTTCACCCCGGCTTGAGCCACTTCGTCAATTGTGACGAGTTGAAATGGGAATACGGCGACTGGTACAGCGTGCAAACCGTGGGCGTGCATAAAGCGCTGTCCAAGCCCGGCTCGCCGATCTATCAAAAATGGCACGAGCAAGTGCTGAAATACCAGGCGGGCCAAGCCCCGTCGCACGGCGCGATCTGGCTTACTTACTACCCGAATATTATGGTCGAGTGGTATCCGCATGTGCTGGTGGTGAGCACCGTGTGGCCGACCTCGGTCGAATCCTGCATCAATGTAGTCGAGTTTTATTACCCGGAAGACATCGCGCTGTTCGAGCGCGAATTCGTCGAAGCGGAGCAAGCGGCTTATCGCGAAACCGCAGTCGAAGACGACGAAATCTGCCAACGCATGCAAGACGGGCGCAAGGCCTTGTGGCTGCGCGGCGACAACGAAGCGGGGCCGTATCAATCGCCGATGGAAGATGGCATGGTGCACTTCCACGAATTCCTGCGGCGGCAAATCTCGCCGCATTTGTAATGCTTCAACCACGGGGAGCACGGGGGACACGGGGAAGGCATCCAAAGCTATCGTCGAAAGGGATGACTTCTTTTACCTTACCGACAGCCGCAATATATTTAGTTATTTTCGCTTTCCCCGTGAACCCCGTGTCCCCCGTGGTTAACTAAAATGAAATCCTCCTGGATGATCGTCGCCGGATTTTTATTCGGCCTCATGGGCGTGTTCGTCAAACTGGGCGCGCAGCATTTTTCCAGCGCCGAATTGGTGTTTTACCGCTCCCTGATCGGCCTCGTGGTGATCTACGGCATCGTGCGCGTGCAAGGTCTCTCGCTCGCTACGCCGCATGTCGCCAGCCACGTTTGGCGCGGCCTGTCGGGCTTCTTCGCCTTGATGTTGTTTTTTTACGCGATCAGCGCCCTGCCGCTCGCGACCGCGATCACCCTCAACTACACCTCGCCGCTGTTCCTGGCCTTGCTGCTCACGTTCTGGCTCAAGGAAAAGCCCCACTGGTGGCTGATCGGCGCCATTCTGGTGGGTTTTGTTGGCGTTGTATTGCTGTTGCGCCCGAACCTGCATACCGAACAAATCATCGGTGGTGTGATGGGGCTGACTTCGGGGTTTTTAGCTGGCATTGCCTACCTGAATGTGAAGCAACTCGGCGCGCTGGGTGAACCCGATTGGCGCGTGGTGTTTTACTTCACCTTGATCTGCACGATCGGCGCCGGGGCGTGGATGTTGATTCATCAATTCCACGCCTTGAGTTGGCGCACCTTACCCATCCTCTTGGGCTTGGGCACCACCGCGACCTTGGCGCAACTCGCCATGACCCGTGCTTACCGCGTCGGTAAAACGCTGGTGGTCGGCAGCCTCGCCTACAGCACGGTGATTTTCGCCAGCTTGTTCGGTATTGTGATCTTCGGCGAGACCTTGCCGCTCTCGGCCTGGCTCGCCATCGCGCTCATTATCGCCAGCGGCATCGCCAGCACCCTGGCAAGCCCCCACGCGAAATAGCCGCGGTTCCCCTATAATGAAATCAAACCAAAAAACAAAGGCCACTCATCATGATCAGCACCGCAATAGATAAAAACCTTGTCAGCATTTCCGTATTGGGCGAATTCACGCTGGCCGATTTCAAGGAATTCGAGGAACACATCCTGTATGGCGTCAAGCTCGAAGGCCGCGTCAACTTGCTCATCGATTTGCGCGATATGGTGAATTACACCGTGGATGTGATGTGGGAAGAGATCAAATTCACCCGCGCCCACGAACGCGAATTCGGCAAGGTGGCGGTGGTCACCGAAGATCAATGGATCACCTGGACCGCCTGGCTGCAACGCTTTTTCGTGGATGCCGATATCGAGGTGTTTGCCGATTACGATGCAGCGGTCAACTGGATTCAAGCAACCTAATTCACCGGCCCGGCATTACCAAGGTTTAAGTAGCATCGCCGTGCATTAGCCTCTAGCCTATTGGTGTTTGTCACGCTTGAGGCAAAGCGCCATGAATCGACTGATGCTATCGCACCCTCCCCGCCTGGGTTTCACCCTATTGCTGTTTCTCGGATTGGCGCTGCTCGGGATGCAATGGGCGCGGCAATGGCCATCCGCATCGCAGCCGGATACCGAAACCGCCGCCGCTCAAGCAAATCTACTGCGCATGACAAGTGCGCTTGCCGAATATCAGCAGCAAACGCTGGCGCAAATCAACGAGCGCTTGCAGGTCTTGGGTGGCCTGTCCTTGGCCACCGCTTCCGACACCGGCGCCTGTGGCCGCGTGCTGGCGCGCCAACTGGATAGCCTGCCCGGCGTGGACAATCTCGTCGTGTTGGATAGCCAAGGAAAAGTGCGCTGCAATGCGCTGCCCCTCGGTGAAATTCTGCCGCAGGATTTTTTCGGCGCCGCTGCCTTCATGATTGGGCAGCGTTCGCTACTGCCGATCGCGCGCTCGGACAAAATCATATTTGCCGCTCCGCTGCTGAGCCCAGCGGGGCGCGTGGAAGGCCGCGTGCTCGCCATCGCACCCCTGGCCGGTTGGTTGCGAACCAGCCAGTTGCCTATCCCCGCCGCCTTTACCCTCACGCTCTGGGATCACGCAGGCCAAGTGCTGGTCACGGAGGAACGCGAGCCCATCATAGGCGTGCCTGCAAAGCCTGAAGCGGGCGTAACAACCGGGATCGACCACGAGGGTGTGGAATATTGGCAGGCTGCGGCGCCGCTCAGCGGTGCAGCGAGCGGTCTGACGCTGGTGGTGCGCCAAGCCGCGCCCAATGCTATTTTGGAAACGGCTTCCGCCCTGCTTGGCCTGCTCGGGATAACGCTGTTTGTGCTGGCCACTATCGCCACGCTCAGGCTGGCCGGCTCGCGGCTCAACCCGTGGTGGCAAGGCGTGAAATTTATTTATGGCCCCATGCCTGCACGCTTCATGCAACGCCTACGCAGCAAAGTTGCGCTGCCGCGCGGGGGAAATACCTTGATGCTGCTACGCCGCACGAACGCGGACCTGAAACGCTCGCTCTCCGCACAAGAGTCGCGCAACACTCAACTGCAACGGCTCGACCAGCTCAATCAGATGCTGCTCAACAGCACCAGCCTGCGTGAGGCGGCGAACGCTGTTGCGCAATGCGCGCGTGAGCTGCTCCCGCACAGCAGCGGGGCGCTGCTGCTGCGCACCCGGCCCGGGGTGGTGGAAACGGCCGTGACCTGGGGCCACGCAGCACAACACGAATTCTCGCGCCCGGAGGATTGCTGGGCGCAGCGCTTGGGGCATACCTACGTCGTTGCGCAAGCGCTGAACGCGGCCTGCTGCGCCCATTTGAAAACGTCCGCGCCTGCGCCCTATGTTTGCGCGCCGCTCATCGCGCAGGGTGAGTTGTTGGGCACGCTGCATCTCCAAGCACAGCCGGGCGGCGCTGAAGCGCCCTCCTCCTGGCTGGCCGAATCGCTGGCCCAACGCGCCGCGGGCGCCATCAGCCGCATCCAGCGCGAGGCGCTGCTGCGCGCCCAAGCCACACGCGACCCGCTGACCGGCTTGCACAACCGCCGCTTTCTGGAAGAAACCTTGGCCTTGGAAGAAATACGCGCCAAGCGGCGCGGCGCGCCCATCGGCCTCATGGTGCTGGATGTGGATCATTTCAAACGCTTCAACGATAGCTTCGGCCACGATGCCGGCGACGCGCTGCTGCGCGCGCTGGGCCGCGCGATTCGCAGCCAGGTGCGCAAGGGCGATATCCCATGCCGCTTCGGTGGGGAGGAATTCGTGATTGTGTTGCCGGGGGCTGATCTCGATATCACCGTCGCGCGCGCGGAAGCGCTACGGCTGGCGGTGAGCGCACTACAAGTAACCCATAGCGGGCAAGCGCTCGGCCCGGTCACTGTCTCAATAGGCGTAGCCTGCTATCCGCGCCATGGATCCAACTGCCACAGCGTGCTAAAGGTTGCCGACCAGGCCCTGTACGCCGGCAAGCACGCAGGGCGCGATCGCGTTATGCGCCCCGCGCCCATGCTGGTTACGTCGGTTTGAAGCTTGGTTGAACCAATCATGGCATCCCCGCTTGTTGCATCGGCCGCCACGCACGGTACTCGGATAGCCGCAGCCGGTAACGGCTAACGTTGCCTTCGTGAAGATTCCTGAGGTCGTCCAAAGCCAGCTCGATGACGCGCTCTAAATCCTCTTGCGGTACCAGTGTCGCCGCCACGGTGCGCACGGCTGCCTCACTCGGAACTTGCTGGCCGTGCACGATCTCGGCCACCAAGGCGATTAGCGCCTCGCGGTGGCGCAGGCGCACGGGATCGGGCTCGGCGATGGTCTCGCGGATGGCCATATAGCGTTGGCAAGAGCGCTCGTAGGCCCACACGAAGACGTCACGCAGGAGATCCACCTGCTTCAGTTCATACACACCGAGGGTGCCTTCCACATAGGCCCGTTCGGGAACGTCGATGAAAGATAGCGGGCAGAGATTTCGCCGGATGAGCGGGATGTTGGCGCCCAGCCGGGATACGCGCTTGTTCACGTCCACGAACGGTTGCAGATAGGGGATGTGCACCATGATGAAAAAGGCCTGCTCGAGTGGGTCGTCGATGGCGTCGGCCTTGGCCAGGATCATGTGGAAATAGTGGTCGATCTGTTGCGGGATGCCCAATGGGTGAAACACCGTGCCGCTGACCTCGACGATGCGAGCGCGCAAGCGCCCGCTCTCTGCCGGGTCGGCGAGCAGGTTATCCGACAGCAGCGCATGCAAGTTGAAGAAGGTGAAGGCGTTGAAGCCGATGTCCTCTGCCTGTTCTACCAACAGCTCGATGGCGGCCTTGTGGTTCAGGATCATCTGCGCTTCGCGCCGGTTCTTGCCTTCGGCGGCTTGGCCGAGTTCAATCAGATTCTGCGTGTCGAGGCGGGTATAGGTGTTGCCTTCGAGCCGGCTCGACGCCCACGACAGGTCGATCAGCAATCGCGCCAGGATATCGCGCGCGTAAGTGCCCGCCGGCCGCTCGCCATCGGGTGAGCGACCGATATGGTGCAGATGCTCGCGAATTTCCGGCGCGAGGTAGAAGGTTTCGTTTGGGCGATACGCTTCCAAAAATGATCGGTCGTACCCCACCGGTTTGCGCAGTTGGATCGGCTGGCGTAAGTAGTCCAGGATTTCCCGGCCATCGGAAGAGATGGGAACGTAAATTTCAAACCTAGTCTCCTCGCCCGGCTCGCCTGTTTCAGCGTGGGTGGCATAGATATCGACTGTTCCGAGCGCCCGGTACATGCGTGCCTTTCCCTGCCCCATCGCCGAGATGTGTTTTTGCTCAGCCAGCTCACCTAAACGGCGCTGAAGCGTGCGACGGCTAACAATGTCGGCCAAGGCGGAATGCAAGTCATCTATACCGATCCCAGCCCGATGCCGGGCAATTTCGGTTGCAATCATGAGATTTAAATCTTCGGGGAGCTTTTTTGGCATGAATCACCCTCTTTTGGCGCGAATTTTAATATACGCGCCAAAACAATAGCCGTATTGGCGCGTATTGTCAAAATACGCGCCATTTTATTTGGCGTGATAAGTGTTTTCGCGCCAAATAAAATGGCGCGCAAGGGGAAGGTGAAAGCTGACCGATAAGCCGGGTTCTGTCGTGGACAGTCATCTATCTAGGCGCCGCGTTGCCACGGCGCTCGAGCAACCTACCCGGAAACAACGCGAGCAGCGCCAATGTTTCCCTATTTGGTCTTGCTCCGGGTGGGGTTTAGCCTGCCACTGAATGTTGCCACCAGTGCGGTGGGCTCTTACCCCACCATTTCAACCTTACCTGTGCCTAACCCAATCATTGCAGCTTGCGCTGCTCTTCTTGGGGGACTTTGCCGCCCTTACGGGCGGCAAGTCCAGGCCATCGGCGGTATATTTTCTGTGCCACTTTCCATCGCCTCGCGGCGTCCGGTCGTTAACCGGCACCCTGCTCTGTGGAGCCCGGACTTTCCTCTCGCCACCGCCGAAATCCGGATAACCCGAACCTCAGCCGCGCAGCGAGCGACTGCCTAGTCAGCTTTCAATTCTTAGTATATCAATTAGTTAATGCGTTCCCTGGAACTTTGACAAAACCCTACTAATTTACTATACAAAAAAGACAAAAGCGCTTCGGTTAATACAGCCGCAGACTGCTTTCAGGGCGCACCCCAAGAGTACTTCTTCGGCCCAACTGGCGGGTGCACCTGGTTTTCTAACGCACGGAAAGGAGTCGGCAAATGAGACGCAGACTATATTTCGTACTACCCGATATCGCGAGCGCAAAACAAATCGTGAATGACTTGTTGCTGGCCCGCATTGAAGATCGCCATATGCATTTCCTCGCCAAGGACGGGGTGTCGCTCGACGGTTTGCACGAGGCTTCGATTTTGCAGAAATCCGACATCGTGCACGGCGCGGAATCCGGCATCGTGATCGGCGGCGTGGCGGGGATCGTGGCAGGCGTGGCGGTCATGATGTTCCCGCCGACCGGCGCCTCGATGCAACTGGTCACCGTGCTCATCACCGCCGTGCTCGGCTCCGTCTTCGGCGCATGGGTTTCGAGCATGATCGCAAGCTCGGTGCCCAATTCACGCTTGCGCGAATTCGAACACGAAATCGAAAACGGCAAGATTCTGCTCATGGTGGATGTGCCCGCCGCGCGCGTGGCCGATATCCGCGAGTTGTTCGGCAAGCGTCATCCGGAAGCAAGCGGGCGCGGCCAGGAGCCGACGATTCCGGCTTTTCCCTAATAGGCGCAACCCCAGCCAACTAATCGGAAGGCTCCTTCCCCTTCCAAGGGGAAGGCTGGGATGGGTACGCGGGATGGGCCATCAGCGACAGATCAAGCAATGCTTCGTCTGCCGCCTCAATTTAGCATGCGCCACTCACCCTCTTCCGCACGGCATGCCTTGCCTTTTTTCTGCGATTTTTTATCTTCGTGGGTGGCGTCTACGATAAATTCACGGCACATTTTTCCATCTTCCTTAAACCCGCGCGTGGGCGTCAGCAGATAGTGCACACCCGTCGATTCGTTTAGCCATTCGACGCGCTGTTTATCCTTCGCCAGTTCCAGCGCATGCCCAAAACACGCGCGGTCGGCCTCATCCATATCGCGCCCCACTTTGGCGCCAATCGCCGCGCCCAGCACCGTACCGACAATAATCGCCACCGTGCGGCCATCGCCCTTGCCGATTTGCGAGCCCACCGCCCCGCCCACCACGCCGCCCAGCACCGCGCCGACCGCCGCGCGATTGCAATGCCCGCTCAAGACGTCGTAATCCTTGGGCCATTGCTTACCGGTATAGCCAAGATAATAAGGGTCATGCTTCTTGCGCCACCCGTGCGCCGGCGCATGCGAAGGCGGGTCGGCGTAAGACACCGCAGGCAGCAGCAACCCGGCCCCCGCCACAAAACAAGCCCACAACCCGAATGAATGCATGAATGTCCGCAACATGAAGCACCTCCTGAGTAGCCGATACCAATGAAGATAAACGCCACCGCCATTTATTCGATGACAAACGCCACGCTAGCACGAAAAACTCAGCCGCAGATTGCATTCATGTCATGGAAGTTTTTTTGCCCGCCCGCTTTGAAGCCGGCCGCCCAAGCACTATAATCCGCACCTCTTGCCGGTTTAGCACAGCGGTAGTGCAGCGGTTTTGTAAACCGAAGGTCGGGGGTTCGATTCCCTC
>Ga0154780_1118_pt4 | contig 10164 bp, 5 predicted proteins | sample Rifle2008BG16ft_FD_105788 | JGI IMG/M metagenome (GOLD analysis project Ga0154780, IMG submission 105788) | Betaproteobacteria bacterium RBG_16_58_11
GAGTTGCAAGCTGCGTTTGCCGTTGAATTCGTTCACGTCGAGACGGTACACCGCTTCTATCTCAATGGGCAGAGTGTCCGCGCGGAAGAACAGCATGGCTTCAAATTGCGCGCCATCGCGTTCGAGCCTGAGCTTGGTGTGCTTCTCACCCACGATGCGTTGGCTTACGACGGTGAAGCGATCGACGAATTGCGGTTCGGGAAACCCTTGGCCCCAGACTTGGCGGGCGAGGGTTTGCGCGGTATCGAGTTGCGCATCTATCGTGGGTAGTGAGCCATCAGTTTCAATAATGCGTGCGAGCTGTGCCGGGGTGAGCCATTCGGCGGCGACGGCTTCGAAGGCGGATTCGAATTGCGGCAAAGCCGCTTCATCCAGAGTGACGCCCGCCGCCATGGCGTGGCCGCCGAATTTTTTCAGCAAAGCCGGATGGCGTTTGGCCACGAGGTCCAAGGCATCGCGTAAATGGAAGCCGGCGATCGAGCGGCCGGAGCCCTTCAATTCACCCGCGTTGCCTTGCGCGAAGGCGATCACCGGGCGGTGGTATTTTTCCTTGAGGCGGGAGGCGAGAATGCCGATCACGCCTTGATGCCACGCCGGGTCGAATAAGCTTAAAGCGTTGCGATCGCCCACTTCAATTTTGTCCAATTGCGCCAGCGCGGTTTCCTGCATACCAGCTTCGATCTCGCGCCGTTCGCGGTTTAATTCGTCCAATTTGATGGCGATGGCTTGCGCGCGTGCTTCGTCGTCGGTGGAGAGCAGCTCAATGCCGAGCGCCATGTCGGTGAGGCGGCCAGCGGCATTGAGCCGGGGCCCGAGGGTAAAACCCAAATCCCAGGTCGAAGCACGCTGCGGGCTGCGCTTGGCTACTTGATACAAAGCGCGAATCCCCGCGCACGCCTGGCCGCCGCGAATGCGCTTAACACCTTGGCGCACCAAAATGCGGTTGTTGTCGTCGAGCCGCACCACATCCGCCACGGTGCCGAGCGCGACGATGTCCAGCAGCTTGGCCAGATTCGGCTCGGCTTTGTCTGCAAACGCGCCACGGCGGCGCAACTCGGCGCGCAAGGCGAGCATGACGTAAAACATCACGCCCACCCCAGCGAGATTTTTACTCGCGAATTCGCAGCCCGGCTGGTTCGGGTTCACGATCACCTCGGCATCGGGCAAAGTTTCCGCCGGCAAGTGATGATCGGTGACGAAGACCTGCATGCCGAGGCGGTGCGCCTCATCCACCCCGGCATGGCTGGCGATGCCGTTATCGACGGTGATAATAATGTCTGGCTTCATATCCGCAGCTAACCGCACGATCTCCGGCGTCAACCCATACCCATATTCAAACCGATTCGGCACCAGATATTCGACCGTGGCGCCGAATTCGCGCAAGCTCCGCAAGCCCACCGCACACGCGGTCGCGCCGTCGGCATCGTAGTCGGCGACGATGAGCAAGCGCTTCTTCGCGGCAATCGCATCGGCCAACGCGATTGCCATGGCTTCGGCGTTTTTTAAGCTGGCGAGGGGAAGCAGACCGGCGAGCTCGGCTTCCAGTTGCTGTGGGTCGGTGATGCCGCGCGCGGCGTAAATGCGCGCGAGCAAGGGGGAGAGGCCATGCTGCGTGAGGCGATCGAAATCAAGCTGGGGAACAGGGCGGATGGTGATGGTTGTCATTGCACGATTATGCCACCTATCGATCTCCCTATAAGCAATGACTAAACCATAAAACGTTGGTGCTTCACGGGTGTTGACTCGGTTTTTCGGGGCCCCTCTGCACCGCCGAGTAGCACAGCCATGCCGGGGAATTCGGCGAGGACTTGTTTGAGCGCGTGGCCGCGAAGCGGATCGCGGGAGTTCCGCAGCCGCCCGGTATGGCGAGCAACGCAGGGAACCCGAAGGGCGGTAAAGGGGGTGTCTTTTTCTTGGGTTACTTTCTTTTGGACAAGCAAAAGAAGGTAACTGCCCCGCCGGGGCATGACCGGCCCTTAACAATTGCGCGTAGCGCACAAAAGCCGAGGATCACTCTCACCTCACACTCACCAACTCGCCATAGCCGCGTACTTCAAATCGAATCTGATCGACGATCTTTCCGCTTTCATCCATCAGCGCCAGTTGATGCCGGCCCGGTGCGGGCGATAACCATGCCGTGTTGCCGCGCGACCAGCGTTCCAGCGGTTTGCCATCGAGCTGCCAGTTGTAGCTGCCCGGCGCGCCTTCCGCGCGCAGCGGTATGCCTTGATGCGCATCGGGAATCGCAGGGTCGAGTGCGATGATCGTGCCATCGGTCGGGTAGGTGATGCGCATCGCAGTCTGTGCGGGGCTGCGCCAAGCGATGATCTTGTCCGGCTCGGTGCCGGGGATAAACCAATCTTGACGCGCGATCTCGATACCTTCCTGGAAGCGCACCGGTCGCCGCACGACGCCCTTGGGCGGATGCGGCGCTTGGCTGGATTGTTCGGCATGAAGTTGATTCATGATATCGGCCCAGATCGGCGCTGCACCGGTGACGCCGGAGACATCGTGCATGGGGTTGCCGGCAAAATTGCCGACCCATACGCCGACGGTGTAGCGGTCGGAGAAACCAACGGCCCAGTTGTCGCGCATGTCTTTGCTGGTGCCGGTTTTGACCGCGCTCCAAGAGCGGGTGGCGAGCGGGTTATCGAAACCGAAGGTGACATAGCGCGCGCCGCGATCGCTCATGATGTCGGTGACGATGAAAGCCGCCGCCGGATCGATCACCGCGCGCGCAGGCTGCGTGCCACCCGGCGTCAAGCGAATGTCGCTCATGCGGCCTTGATTAGCCAAGGCGCGGTAAGCGTTAGCCAGATCGAGCAGTTTTACATCGGAAGCGCCGAGCGCTAAGGAAAAGCCATAGTGTTCGGGGTCGTCCACCAGGGTGGAAAAGCCGAGTTGCTTCATGCGTTCATGGAAGGCAGGCACGCCGGTTAAAACGATGGTGCGCACCGCCGGAATATTGAGCGAAGCGCCCAAGGCCGTGCGCACCGACACCGGCCCCTTGTAATCGCGCTCATAGTTTTGCGGCACGTATAAGCCATTAGTGGTGGCGAGGTTGTAGGGCGTGTCGTCGAGCAGCGTGGCGGCGGTGAGTAAACGTTTTTCCAAGGCCAATGAATAGAGCAGCGGCTTGAGCGTGGAGCCTGCCTGGCGCGGTGCAACCACGCCGTCCACTTGCGGGCTGATGGAGAAGCGCTCGCTCGCGCCGACATAGGCCAACACTTCGCCGCTGACGTTATCCAATACCACCACCGCGCCATCTTGCACGCCGGATGCAACGAGCGAGGCCAAGTGGTGATCCAGACTTTCTACGGCAAGACGTTGCGTGTGGGCGTCGAGGCTGCTCATGACATCGCGTGTTTCAGTTGTGACCAAGCGCCGCGCCAGATGCGGCGCTAAGGCGTTGACGGGCTGCGGGTTAGGTTTCGCACCCAGCGCGATTTTGGCGTGATGGGTCAGCTTGTCGCAGTCGCCTGCCGCTTGAATCGCGCGCGCAATCGCGCATGCCCGCAGCGCCACTTGCTTGATCGGCGCGCCCGGTGCGCGGATCAGCGCGGCCAACAGACTGGCCTCGGATCGATCCAAGCCGCTCGGATGTTTGTCGAACAGCCCCCAACTAGCCGCGCCGATGCCTTGCAGCTCGCCGCGATAGGTGATTCGGTTGAGATAGGTTTCCAGAATCTGCTGCTTGCTCCATTGCTGCTCCAATGCGCGCGCCGCCTGCATCTGCGTCCACTTTTGGCCCATGCTGCGGCCACCGGGTTGGCGCGCGAGACCGGCGTCGAGCAGAGCCGCCACTTGCATCGAAATCGAACTCGCGCCGCGCTCGGAGCGCCCCAAGGCGTTATCCCAAGCGGCCCCGGCAACGCCCACCCAATCCACCCCGCTGTGCGCGAAAAAGCGCTTATCTTCCGCAGCGGTCACCGCCTCGATCAGCGCGGGCGAGATGTCGCTCAAAGGCACCCAAGGCAGGCGGCGCGCGTTGGTATCCAGGCGCACCGTGGCGAGCGGCTCGCCGTGCCGGTCGCGCAACACGCCGTCGGAGGGACGATGCGCGGCTTGCACTTGGGAGAAGGCAGGCGGCGCGTTGGCTGCTTGCACGCTGCCGCTCAGCGTGAGCACGACGATAAAGCTAGAGATTATTTTTCGGGTAGAAAAAAAACGTAACCACGGGGAGCACGGGGGGCACGGGGAAAACCTATTGAGATTTCCGTGATAGAAATTTTCAATAAATAAGCCGTGCGAATGTACTATCTTTCCCATCGGATAAAGAGACTCATGTTCCAAAGCCTTTGGTTCTCCCCGTGAGCCCCGTGTCCCCCGTGGTTCAAAAGCAGTTTTCAGATTCATTTCACTTCCCACGGGCGATTCGGCGTGTCCGCATACACTTGCGGCGCATACATGGCTTCCACATGCGTCGGCGGCATATTGAAGTTGCCTGGATTGTTCAAGCGCATTTCGTACTCCACCACCTGCTCGCCGCGGTACGGCAGATACTCGTAATAGGCGCGATAGAAAGTGAAGGTGCGCTCGATAAACATCGGGGCGGCATGATCCCAGCGCGAGCGTTTCGTTACATCGTTGCCCGCTTGCGGTGCGGCTTGCTTCAAGCCGCCGCCGAGAATGGTTGCGCCGGCCGGAATCGGATCGCTCACCACCACCCAACCTTGCGGCTCATCGAGCTTGAAGCGCAGGCTCACTTTCACAATGTCGCCCGCGCGCCATTCACCTGGTGTTGCTTGCTTCACCGGGGTGAGGGTTTTTTCTATTTTGATGCCATGGTAGCTGGGCTGGTGGAGCGCGCCGTAGCCGGTGGCCAGCACTTGCACATAAGGCATACCCTTGCCTTGATGTTCCAGCCGCAGCGTGCCGCGCTCGGTGGTGAAGGGCAAAACAAAATGCTCGCCCTGAGCAGTCGTGGCCCAATCCACTTCGCGGCTCTGGTCGCCGAAGCGCACCAGCGTCTTGCCGTTCAACTGGGATTTCGCCGCATGCAGCGCATATTTATCCAGTGCGAGCGAACCCCATACATTAGCCTGCGTGGTTTGCCAGTGGCCGTGGTGTTGACGCGCAATTGCGCCGCGCACGATACCGTCGAGGTCGGCCTGCAAGGCGGGTACATCGAGTGCGGTCAAGATCAGTTTGACCACGGTGACATCGCTCGCGTACATCAGCCACCAGCGGTCTTCATTGCCTTGGTTGCGTAATTCCAAGCCGCTGGCGGTGATGCGATAGCGCTGCTTCAATTCGGCCAGCGCCGGTTTCAGCAGGGCATCGCGGCGCGGCCATGTGCTGCGGTGCACTGTACGCACCCACACCGCCAAGGCATGCGTGGAGAGTTTGCTTAAATCGAGTTGCAGCGATTCGGCCAACTCGGGCGCGGCATAGTTGTAGCGTGACAGGGCGTCCAGCGCCATGATCTTGCGCTCGGTCAGCTCCATGCTGTCGTTGCGGTAATAGTCATAGCGTTGGGTGAGTTTGCCCGAGACGAAGTTGCTTAAACCCGCCAACATGCGTTCGCGCGCTTCACGCGGGATTTCCCAGCCGGCTTCATGCGTGGCGGACAAGACGAAAGAAGTCAGCACGTCATAGCCGTCGTTGCTGTCGGTCGGGTAGTAGGTCACCAGGCCGGACGGCGTGACATAGCGATCGATACTGTTGCGGATGATGGCCCATAGGCTTTCGTCGCGCAGCGAGACCGCTTTCGAGGTGCGCTGCTCCAGGCAGAAGAAGGGATAGCCCTGCATGTATTCGCGCACCGAGGCGGCGCTGGTGCCCAGCTTGGGCGAGATGCTGACCAGCACCTGGCCCTTGCCTGCCACCGCACCATTCGGCTTAACCAGGTCGAGCGTTTCCTGGCCTTTGAGATCGAAGGCGGTGGACTCAAAGCGCAATTCGCTCAACGCCGGTTCGACGCGCTGCTTGATTTTGATGCTGTCGTTGCGGCCGCCGGATTCGGCAACTTCTACTTTCCATTCGAGTGAATTGATATTCAGCGGCGCGGTGATTTGCCAGCCGATGAGCTTGGCTTGTCCCGGCGTCAAGGTCACCTGCTGCTCGGTCAGCGCCTGCGCACCGGCTTGGCCGCTGGCTTTGACGCGCATCTCGCGCTCGGTCGTATTGCGCACGGTGAATTGTCCGGTGAAACGATCCGCTTCGCGCACCACCGGCGGCAAGGCCGAGAGCACCTGCAAATCGCGGCTGGCGGTGATGGAAGCAAAACCGACGCCGAATTGATCGCTGGCGCCATCGGCTACCGCGACGATGCGAAAGCGCGTGAGCGAATCGTTCAAGGGCACGTCCACTTGTGCATCGCCCTGATCGTTGAGCCGGACCTGGGTTTGCCAGACCAGCAGCGTGTCGAACAATTCGCGTGTCGGCAGCTTGCCGCCGCCACCGCCCGGCGGCAGGGCTTTGCGCCCATAGTGGCGCTTGCCGATGACTTGCATTTGCGCGCTGGCGGATTGGAAGCCATAGCTGCGCTTGGCGAGCATCGTGGTGAGCGCCTTCCAAGTATCGTTCGGCTGCAATTCGAGCAGCGCTTCGTCGATGGCGAACAGCGTGACATCGCGCTCCGCCGGCAGCGTGCGTTTACCTTGGGCATCGAGCGCGCCTTCGACATGGATGGAAACACGCGCCTTTTCCCGCGTCTGATACGCCGATTTGTCGGTTTTCACGCTGACCTGCATTTCGTGTTTGCGCGCGCCGACGTTGATCTCTGCAACGCCGAGCTTGAAGGCCGGGCGCGCCAGATCGACCAAGGCGGTCGGGGAGGGTGCGGCGACCCGGCCGCGCACCAGGAACGCGGTGATATACACATTCGGCGTGTACTCGGGCTTGATCGGCAACTCGATCACCGGATTTTTGTTGGAGAGGGTCTGGGTGAAATAATCCACCACGCCGCCGCTGCGCATCACGCCCACCAACACGGTTGCTTGCTTGAACGGCGTGCGCACTTGCAGCTTGGCAATCTCGCCCGGTTCATATTTTTTGTTCTCCGGAATCAGATCGATGCGGTCATGGTTCTCGGCCTGGAACCAGCTATCCTCGCCGCTGAAGGCCCACATGCTGCTGGTGGCTTTGGCGACGCGGCCTTGCGCGTCGCTCACGCTCGCTTGCAACACCAGTTCGCCGGTCATGGCGATTTTGAAGTTGCAGGGCAGGCGGCCTTGCTTGTCGGTTTTGCCTTTGCACACCTCGCCCAAATCGCTTTTGACTTCCTCGTGGTGATAGGAATAAAAGCCGCCCACGGTGCGCTTGCGGTGCGAAACCCAGCCGTGTTGCGAGGCGGTGGCCTGCACCGGCACACCGGCCACCGGCTTGCCGGCGGCGTCCAGCACCAAGAGTTCGGCGCTGGCTTTATCTTTGAGCGAGGCCCACGCATCGGATTTGATCCCGATCGCGTAGGCGGCAGGCCACAAGGTGGTGCGCGCCTGCGCGGTGTAGGTTTCGCCATTCGGATCGCGATACTCCATATCCGCGATCAATACTTTCGGTGTGGTGATGGGTTTGGCGAAGCGCACCAGGGTGCGTGCGCTGCCTTGGGCGTTCAAGATGATGGCTTTATCTTCACCCGTGTCTTCGATCTCGGTGACGACCTCTTCCTCGGGTTCGCGATCGAATGCGCGATACCAGTACGACCAGCGGTCGATCACCTCGCCGAAGACATGCTCGGGATACTGGGAAAATTGAATCGAGGATTTGCCGATGCGATGACGCAGCGTAACGCGCTCATTGCCCGCCGCGCCGCCAGATAGGTAAGCCAGGCTTAAATCAATGGGTACGGATTCTGGTGCAATGCTCGGGCCTTTCGGCAACAGCACTTCCGATTTCAAAACAGGCAGGCGGAAATCTTCCACGCGGAACGTTGCCGATTGGCCGTAGCGCCCGAGTTGCACTTGATAGTGGCCGTGCTTCAATCCTGCGGGCAGCTTCCATACCGTAGCCGCGCTGCCGCGTTTATCCCAGGTGACGGGCACGCTTTGGCGCTCGCCGCTGCCTTGGTGAATGATGTCCACGCTCGCAGGCAGCGTATCGCTTGCGGGATAGCTCAAACCTTGGGCCGTGACTTGGCGCAGATAGTGTTTCATGTGCAGGGTTTCGCCGGGGCGCAACAAGTTGCGGGCCAGTACGCTGTGTCCCAGCAGCTTGCTCGGGGCTTGCCATTCTTCGATGCGGAAACGCCAGGTTTCGATGCCGCGCGTCCAATCAGAGCGGACGAAGCTGAGGTCATCGCCTTTTTCGGCGAAGGCAAATAGGGGGCAGTTATATTGTTGTTGCGGCAGTGCGCCGATCAAATGCGCGACCCCTTGCTCATCAGTCTTGCCTTGCAGCAATAGTTTGCCTTTGCAGTCGCGCACACGCACGCCGGCGCCCGCCACGGGTTTTGCCCGGTCGAGCGTGGTGACCCAGATCAAGGCTTCGGCATCGGAATAGTGCAAATGCGCCGACAGATTGGTAACCAGCGCGCCGGTGCGCACAAACATCGGTTTGTTTGCGCCGAGCAGCGAGTTGCCCAATTTCCGGCTTTCGGCTTCCACCAGATAGAAGCCGGGTTTGGGCAGGGGCAAGCCCACGACTTCCATGGTTTTCGGCCCGAATGATTTGGGCAGCACGCGGGTTTCGATTCCCTTGCGTTCTTTCAACATGGAATAGGCGCGCGCGTCAGCGCCTTCCGGCAAGGCTTTGGGGAGGCGGGTGCGCGGGTCGATGTTGTCCGGCGCGTCCTCGATGTAATCGTCGTACCAGTCAACGTTCCGGCGCCATCCGTCGTCGCGTTGCCATGCGCGCAATTCGGCCAGGCCGCGCATGATTTCCACATCGTCGTGCAGGCGTTGGGTGCGCACTTGGGCGCGGATGTCGGAAGCGGGCTTGGCCGTTTCGCCGGGCTTGGCGAGCGCGGGCTCCAGGTTGCGCAGCGTGATCGGCAAGGCCGCATCGCCATGCCGTTCGATGATGCCGAAATCGGCGGCGAACTTCACCAGCGGCGGGTAAGCCGCCATCTTGAAGCGGTAGGGTTGCGCCGGAGTGGTGCGGAACGCCGTGCCGCGAAAATCCTTGAGCGGGGAGGGCAGCACGAGCGTGAGCACGCTGGCGGCAGGCAGGTGCGCAAAGCGGATTTCCGCGCCATCGTGGTAACCGGTTTCCTCGACGGGTAGGGGGCGATAAATGCGACCGCGCGAGTCTTTCAAATGGATAGCTTGCGCTTGCTGCGGATCGAGCGCGGCAGTAAATCGGAAGGAGACTTGTCCCAATGGATTGCAGCCAGCGCCTTCATTTTCCCGGCTGCAGAGCAGATTGAAAGGCAATTCCGAGCGTGCGGTGTAGCGGAAGACTTGTCCGTCCCAGCTATCGGTTTCGTTACGCTTGCGATCGCCGGCAAGTTCCGCGTTGCGCCAGGCGATGCTCACGCGCGCCGCATCGGGGAAGCGCGTCTTGCAGCGCAGCGCGACCCACTCTGGTTTGTCATCAGCCGTAGCCAGTTGCAAGGCGGCTTTGCGCTCGCCGCTTTCCAGCACCGCGACCGGGATGCCGGAGCGGATGCCTTCCACATTGCAATACGCCTGCACGGCTTCGGTGGGCGCGCGCGATAAGCGCAGCAGGAAAACCTGATTCGCTTCGACCTCGGCGCCGGCGACGTTGGGCCGGATTTCCAGGACGCGCGGTTGCTGTGCGGCAAACAGCGCGGGTGCGAGCAGCAGGCCGAGCGCGAAAAGGACAGTGCGTAAATTGGTTTTGTTGAAAGCAAGCATGATATGAACTTTCTATAGGCGGAATAAGGGCGTCTCAGGTGATTCGGCGGCATTAAGAAACGATGGGGGCGTACTGCTTCAGGGATTTGCGTCTGCGCCAGAAACGCCAGGCGGCGGCGCGATCGATGCTGAAGGTTTGCACCGAGCGGGCGCTGACGGCATGTAGCGTAAGCTGGCCGATCTGGCCGTCGCGCAGCGCGCGCAATAGTGGTTTGGCCCACTCCGTTTCGAATTGAGCGAGACAGGCATGCCAAGCGGCATAATCGCCATATTGCGCGGCGTGGCGCGGTTGATCCCACACGATCAAATGCTCAGCATTGGGCGCGGCCTGGTTGAGCCATGCATCGGCATTTTGCGGCAGGGGGTGAGCCGGGCTGTCGGCTGCGCGCGCGAGTCCGCGGGTCAG
>Ga0154780_1131_pt3 | contig 9903 bp, 9 predicted proteins | sample Rifle2008BG16ft_FD_105788 | JGI IMG/M metagenome (GOLD analysis project Ga0154780, IMG submission 105788) | Betaproteobacteria bacterium RBG_16_58_11
GATTATCACATCGGCGATCCGCCGGACGGCCGGGCGCAGGCTGCGGCTGCCAAACGCGGATACGATCTAAGCCGGCTGCGCGGTCGCCAGGTGGGGCAGCGCGATTTTGTGGAGTTCGACTATATCCTGGCCATGGATATGGAAAATCTAACTCGTATGCAAGCGCGCTGCCCGGCCGAACACGCACACAAAATCGGTTTATTTTTGGAATACAGTAAGAATTTTCTCGAGCGCGAAGTGCCCGATCCGTATTACGGCGGCGGCGCCGGTTTTGAGAAAGTTCTCGATATGGTGGAGGACGCCGGGCAGGGTTTGCTGGCGCATTTAATGCGGGAAGAAAAACTAAAATAGCACCACTTGTAGGGGTCGGGCATGCCTCGCCCCTACAGATGTTTTTAAGCACAAACGCCGCGCAAATGCGCGGCGTTTGTTTTGGTGAAACAACAACGAGACCTTAGTCCCGCGTTTCTACTTGCTGCATCGGCTCAATGCTTGCCGGTGATTTCTGCGCCCAAGCCGGCTTAGGACGCGGGCCGCGCGGCACGGCGGGTGCTTGCTCGATGATCGGCGCAGCAGCGACCTTGTCACTGCTGGTTTCGATCATGACCAAGCCGGCTGCTTCCAGATCGACCGGTTTTGACGCCGGTGCAGGCTGCGGAATCGGCGCGGGGGCTGGGGCAGCCGCAATCGGTTCCGGCGCTTTAACCGGTGCGGGCGCAGGTTCAGATGCGACAAACGGCAGCTCAGCTTGATTTGCCTGACTCACCGCCACCGGTGCGAGCGCTTCATGCGGAACGAAAGCCGGCGCTGCCGTTTCGACCACGTTTTGCGCAGCCACTACGATGGGTTCGTGCGGTATTTCAACGTTCTGCACGATGGCTTCAGCTTCAGCTGAGATTTCAGCCGAGGCTGCGGCGGCCGGTTCGCGCGGCGGACGTTCGCCCCGCTCACCTCGGCCACGATTGCGGCCTTGCTGGCGATCGGAACGCTCGGGGCGTTCGCCACGCTCTTGACGTTCCTGACGCGGTGCAGTGGCTTCAACTTCTGGCGTACTCACTTGCGTTTCTAACGCTTGTTGCTGTGGTTCACGCTCGGTACGCTCAGGGCGCTCACCACGATCTCGCCCGCCACGACGACGGCGTTTGCCACGCTCTTGGCCTTCGGCTTGCGCTGTGGGTGCAGCATCTGCCGGCCGTTCAGCCAGCGCGGGTTTGGCTTGTTCAGCACGCGGTGGGCGCTGTTGCGCGCCTTCAGCTCGCGGCTGACCACCACGGCCTTGACGATCACGTTGATGACGCCCACGGGGGCTTCGCTCGCGCTCTGGGCGGGCGGAACGCTTGGGTGCTGGCGCGACTTCCGCCTTCTCTTCTGTGAAGATACCCGCGAACCAAGACATCATTTTACCAAGCAAGGAGGGCTGCCGTTCCGGTTCTGCTTGCGCGCGTATCGGAGCGGGTGCGGTCGGCGTGATGTCGCGCACCACGGCGATTTGCCGCGGCTTGGCCGCCGCTTCCGCAGCTACCTTTTCGGGCGCCGTGGTTTCTTCCGGCAGGCTGGCCAACTCATAGCTGGGCTTGTCAATTTCCGCCACTTCATCGGTCTTCAGACGATTGATGGTGTAATGCGGTGTTTCGAGGCGCAGGTTTGGAATCAGCACGACGCTCACTTTGAAGCGGGCTTCGATCTTCCAGATATCCGCACGTTTTTCGTTGAGCAGGAAGGTCGCGACATCCACCGGGATTTGGGCGTGGATCGCAGCCGTGCTTTCCTTCATCGCTTCTTCCTGAATGATGCGCAGGATATGCAAGGCGGTGGACTCGGTACCGCGCATATGGCCGGTGCCGTTGCAGCGCGGGCAAACCACATGGCTGGTTTCGCCCAAACTGGGTTGCAGGCGCTGGCGCGAGAGTTCCAACAGGCCGAAGCGCGAGATTTTGCCCATTTGCACCCGCGCGCGATCCAAGTGCAGCGCATCGCTCAAGACCTTTTCGACTTCGCGCTGGTTGCGGTTGCTTTCCATATCGATGAAATCGATGACCACCAAGCCGCCCAAGTCGCGCAGACGCAGTTGGCGCGCGATTTCTTCGGCGGCCTCGAGATTGGTGCGGAAGGCGGTTTCTTCAATGTCCGAGCCGCGCGTGGAGCGCGCCGAGTTGACATCGACCGAGACCAGCGCTTCGGTATGGTCGATCACGATCGCGCCGCCCGAGGGCAAGGTGACTTCGCGCGAGTAGGCGGATTCGATCTGGTGCTCGATCTGGAAACGCGAGAACAAGGGCACGTCGTCTTTATAGAGCTTGATGCGGCTTACATTGCCGGGCATCACGTGGCTCATGAACTGCACCGCTTGGTCGTAAATTTCCTCGGTGTCGATCAGCACTTCGCCGATATCGGGCTGGAAGTAATCGCGGATGGCGCGAATCACCAAGCTGCCTTCCTGATAAATCAGGAAAGAGCCTTTTTGCGAAGTGGAGGCGCCCTCAATGGCTTGCCACAAATGCAATAGGTAATTGAGATCCCACTGCAACTCTTCCAGGTTGCGGCCGATGCCGGCGGTGCGGGCAATGATGCTCATGCCCTGGGGCACGTCGAGTTGGGCCATGGTGTCGCGCAATTCGTCGCGCTCTTCGCCTTCCACCCGGCGCGAAACGCCGCCACCGCGCGGATTGTTCGGCATCAGCACCAAGTAACGGCCGGCCAGGCTGATGAAGGTGGTTAAGGCCGCGCCTTTATTGCCGCGCTCGTCTTTTTCCACCTGGACGATGAGCTCCTGGCCTTCGCGCATGGCCTCTTGGATGCTGACGCGGCCCACGTCCACGCCGGCCTTGAAATTGGCGCGGGCGATTTCTTTGAACGGGAGGAAGCCGTGACGCTCGGCGCCGTAATCGATAAAGGCGGCTTCGAGGCTGGGCTCGATGCGGGTAATGATGCCTTTATAGATATTGCTCTTGCGTTGCTCTTTGGTGGAGGATTCGATATCGAGATCGACAAGCTTTTGCCCGTCGACGATGGCCACGCGCAACTCTTCAGCCTGCGTGGCATTAAACAACATACGTTTCATTTTTAGGGTCTCCCGCGCTCAAAACACGGGGCGACAAACCGCGCCATTACTGGCGCGCGACGGCGGAGTCAGAAAAAATTAAGACTGGGTAGGGCTTGCTTTGCCATCCTAAATATACGGTTTGTCCTGAGTTGAAGCAGGCGCGAAGAGCTTAAATATCAGCGGGCTGCGGTGAGGGATGGGTTAGATCCGATTGCAGGCGGGCTAGGGTTCTCATCTCGTGTGCTTCGTCCCGGCGGCTTTTAGCGCCGGGCTCTAATCCAAAATGCTGTGAGCGCGTAATTCAAGTACTATCGCTGCTTTTGGTGCTGGTGAGCGAGATAACCACTTGTTCGACCAAGCCACATCGGCGCGGGGCTTCTTGGAATATTTACGCTTGCCAAGCAAGCAGTGCCAAGAGCCGCTCTAAATGCACAAATCAATGCACCACGCATAATGGAACCAGAGTCGTCCGGTAAGGGTCTCGAACGCGCCTTCGACGCCATTCGCAGCCAATACCGGAAGGGACAGTATAAGCAAAATGAAGGATTTAGGCAAAGAAGCGGTCACTTGGCTTGAGATTGACGAAAGCGCCGCCGGGCAGCGCATCGACAACTTTTTGATGCGCCAGCTCAAGGGCGTCCCTAAAAGCCATATATACCGCATCCTACGCAGTGGTGAGGTACGGGTTAACAGCGGCCGTATCGACGCCACCTACCGTTTAGCCCTGGGGGACAAAGTCCGCATCCCGCCCATCCGGGTGGCGGCCAAGCCCTCGGAGACAGCTTCTCCTCAACCCGTCGTGCCACAGCTAGATAAGGTCGTCTTGTATGAAGACGATGCCTTGCTCGTGATCAACAAGCCATCCGGCCTGGCGGTACATGGCGGCAGCGGCATCTCGCGCGGGGTGATCGAGCAGTTGCGGCTGGAGCGGCCCGAACTCAAATTTCTGGAACTCGCCCATCGGCTGGATCGGGAGACCTCCGGTGTGCTGATTCTGGCCAAAAAGCGCTCGGCCCTGACCAAGCTGCACGACATGCTGCGCGACGGGGAGGTCGAAAAGCGCTATCTGGCCCTGGTCAAAGGGGTTTGGCGCGATCAAAAGCGCGCCGTGAAGCTAAAGCTGCATAAATATCTGACCGAAGCCGGCGAGCGACGCGTCTCGGTCAGCGAAGACGGTAAAGCCTCGCATACCATCTTTTATTTGCGTCAATCCTTCGCCGATTACAGCTTGCTCGAATGTGAGCTAAAGACCGGCCGCACGCATCAAATACGGGTGCACTTGGCCCACCTCGGCTATCCGATTGCCGGCGACGACAAATACGGCGACTTCCCGCTGAACAAACAAATCGCCAAGCAGGGCTTGAAACGCATGTTTTTGCACGCATTTTCCGTGTCATTCCTGCATCCACTGACAGGTGAGAAGCTGTGCCTGGAAGCGCCACTGCCGAAAGAGCTTGATGCTTTCGTGCGTGGTTTAGAAAAAGCTTAGAAATTCTAAAATGCCAAAACAATTCGAACTGATCATATTCGACTGGGACGGAACCCTGATGGATTCCACCAGTACCATCGTGAGCTCGATCCAGGGCGCCTGCCGCGATCTTGGGTTAGCGGAACCGTCTGACGACGCGGCGCGCCATATCATCGGCTTAGGGCTGAATGAGGCGATTGCGCAACTGCTGCCGCAACTGCCAGAGGCGGAGTTCCCACGTTTGATCGAGCGCTACCGTTATTACTATCTGGGCAAGGATCACGAGATTCCGCTGTTCGCGGGCGCGGACAGCGTCGTGCGCGACCTGCATGCGGCGGGCTTTTTGCTCGGCGTCGCCACGGGCAAAAGCCGGCGCGGCCTCGACCGGGTGCTGGATCACACCGGCTTGCGCCCGTATTTTCATGCGACACGTTGTGCGGATGAATGCTTCTCCAAACCACATCCGGAAATGCTGGAACAACTCATGGACGAACTCGGCATGGCGCGCGACCGCACCTTGATGATCGGCGATACCAGTCATGATTTATTGATGGCGAAAAATGCTGGTGTCGCCTCGCTTGCGGTGAGCTATGGCGCGCATGCGCGCGCGGATTTGCTGACACACGCGCCGCTCGAATGTGTCGCCAATATCCAAGAGATGGAAACATGGCTGCTGGCCAACGCGTGATTTGCGCGTCCGATGCGCTGCAAGAGGGCGGCCAGGGGGTGCGTTTCGAGGTGCAATGGGCGGGGGAAATCACGCCCGCCTTTGTGACGCGCCACAACGGCCGCACGGTGGCCTATCTCAACCGATGCGCCCATGTGCCGGTGAAACTCGACTTCAACCCGGGCGAGTTTTTCGACGATTCGGGGCTATACTTTGTCTGCTCGACGCATGGGGCGATGTATGCGCCGGAATCGGGCCTGTGCATGGCCGGGCCTTGCGTCGGACGCCGGCTCACCAAGCTGGCTATTCAAGAACGCGACGGCAACGTCTATCTAATCGAAGGAAATTAATCGCATGGCTGAATCGGAAAATTGGGAACGTCAAACCCTGGAAAAAGTCGCGCTGGCTGCGGTCGCCGAGCAGCGCCGGGCACGCAAATGGGGCATCTTTTTCAAAATCATCGGCTTTGTTTATTTGTCCTTCATTCTGATTATGGTGATGGGATTGATGAACGGCGCCGACTTGCCCAGCGCTAAAACACATACCGCGCTCGTGGATTTGGAGGGCGTGATCGCGCCCGGCAATCAAGCTAGCGCCGAACGCATGATCGAAGGCCTGCAAGCCGCATTCAAAAACAAACATGCCAAAGGCGTCATCCTGCGCATCAATAGTCCCGGCGGTAGTCCGGTGCAAGCAGGGCAGATTAACGACGAAATCAAACGCCTGCGCACCCTGCATCCGACTATTCCGCTCTATGCCGTGGTGGAAGATATCTGTGCATCAGGCGGTTATTATGTCGCGGTCGCAGCGGACAAGATCTATGTCGATAAAGCTTCCCTGGTCGGTTCCATCGGCGTGCTGATGGATGGCTTCGGCTTTACCGGTACGATGGACAAGCTGGGCGTCGAACGGCGCTTGATGACGGCGGGGGATAATAAAGGCTTCCTCGACCCGTTCTCCCCGGTCGATCCGCGCCAAAAGGAACATGCGCACACCATGCTCAGCGAGATCCACCAGCAGTTCATCCAGACGGTAAAAAAAGGCCGCGGCGCACGCTTGAAAGAAACCGAGGACATGTTCAGCGGCTTGATTTGGACCGGCGAACGCAGTATTGCGCTTGGCATGGCCGACGCGATCGGCAGCGCGGATTATGTGGCGCGGGAAGTGATCAAGGCCGAAGACATCGTCGACTACACCCCGCGCCAAAGCCTGGCCGATCGCTTCGCCAAGCGCTTCGGCACGGCGGCGGCGGAAGCGGTGCTGCCGGGGCTCAAAACGCAACTGCGCTAGCCCGCGTGGATTACCAGCCCATCGCCTGCATGCAGCACGAGCGGCTTGAGTTCGCCGTGCTGCGCCGCATTCCCCTGCATTTAAAACTCCAAGACGACCGTGAACTGACTGGCCTGGCGCTGGATGTGTTCACGCAAGACGGCGCCGAATGGCTGAAATTTCGAGATGGCTCAGATGTGGAAGAAACGCTGCGTTTGGATCGGATTGCGGCGTTTAGCGAGCTTTAACCCCATTCAACCACGGGGAACACGGAGGACACGGGGAACCCTAAGTCTTTTGTGTTTGGATTTTCACGCGTCGGATGAAGCGGTTCAGTCACAGGTTTTTTGATTTCCCCGTGCCCCCCGTGGTTAATTGCCTTTCTTTTTTTTCGAAGCGGGCGCGAGCAGCAAAAACACGGCGGGGCGCTTGTCGATTTCCGGTAGTTGCTTCTTCCACTCCGCTACCGTTTTAGTGTGAATCCATTCCGTTGCCAGCGTCACATCGACTGCTACGCATAGCGCAGTGGTGTCGCCGCAATTTTCCACGATCGCTTCCAACATGTGCTGGTTGCGATAGGGCGTTTCAATAAAGATTTCAGTTTCAATTCGGCTCGCGGAAATTTGTTCCAATTCCTGGAGCTTGTTTTTGCGCGCTACTCTTTCCACCGGCAAATAACCGTGGAAGGCAAAGCGCTGACCGGACAGGCCGCTCGCCATGAGCGACAGCAAAATTGAAGAGGGCCCGGTCAGCGGCACGACGCGGATATTTTTCTGATGCGCGAGCCGCACCAGATTCGAGCCGGGGTCCGCGACGGCAGGGCAGCCCGCTTCCGAAATGAGTCCGACATCTTTTCCCGACAGCAGAGGAGCAAGCAGCGTGGCCAATTCGGTTTCTGGCGTGTGCTCGTCGAGCACTAGCAGATTCAATTGCTGCAAGGGTGTGTGCGTGCCGATCTGTTTCAGAAAGGCACGCGCGGTTTTGGGATGCTCGACCACAAAGGTATCCAATCGCGCCGCAATGGCTTGCACATGCGCTGGCAGAATCGCATCAAGCGCAGTTTCACCCAAGGGGGAGGGAATGAGATACAACGTGCCTAGGGTCATGAGTGAGGTAGGAGTCTAAGAGTGAACTCCCCTCTCACGCTTGCGGGAGAGGGGGCGGGGGAGAGGGAATTTATAAGGCAATTTTCATTTTCTTGTGAGCGCTGCGCGCATTTTATTTTGGGGCCGGTTATGCCCCGGCGGGGCAGTTCCTTTTTCTTGCTTGTCCAAGCAATTGGTTATGAATAATCTAAGGAACGGCCACACCTTCATTATTCAACATACCCACCAAGGCTATCAGCGGTAAGCCAACCAGCGCATTCGGGTCATCGCCTTCAAAGCGTTCGATCAGTGCGATGCCCAAGCCTTCCGATTTTGCGCTACCGGCGCAATTGTAGGGCTGCTCCTTTTCCAGATAGCGCTCGATTTGCTCTACGTTGAGCACTCGAAATCTGACGGTGATGGGCACCACACAAGCCTGCATGTTGCCGCTACGGCTATTGAGCAAACACAGTGCGGTATGAAACACCACGGCCTGGCCACTGGCGGCGAGCAGTTGTCGCTTGGCGTTCTCGAAGGTGTGCGGCTTGCCCAGTTGCCGCCCATGGAGCAGTGCGACTTGATCGGAGCCGATGATAAGCGCGTCGGGGAATTTTTCCGCCACGGCGCGCGCCTTGAGTTGCGCCAGGCGCAGTGCGGTGTCTTGCGGCGCTTCATTGGGAAGCGGGGTCTCGTCCACCTCGGGCGAGATCACTTCGAAGGGGATTTGCAGCCGCGCGAGCAATTCGCGCCGGTAGGGTGATGAGGAGGCGAGGACGAGGGTGGGCTTCATCGCTGACGCCTCACTACAAATCCCCCCATCCCCCCTTTTTTAAAGGGGGGCAACCAGACGTTGACCAGAGCGGGCCCTCCCTTTGGGAAAGGGAGGTTGGGAGGGATTTGCTGTTGAATCATGAATGCGCGCTCACCCCTAACCCTTAGCCGCTTAATCAGCTCTCAGGTTGGATTTCGACCAGCGACTCATCCGGCGTTACGGAATCGCCTTTTTTCACAAACACGCCGATCACCGTGCCGGTAACTGGCGCTTGAACTTCGTTTTCCATTTTCATGGCTTCAATCACCAGCACCGGGTCGCCCGCTTTCACTTTCTTCCCGGTTTCCACCAGCACATCGACGATGGTGCCCGGCATGGCGGTGGTGACATGACCTTGGTGGGCGGGGCGCGGACGGCCGCTCGCGGTCTCGGTGGATTTGGTCTTGGCGCGGCTGCCGTTGGAGCCGGTCACACCCACTTCGATTTCACTTAAGGTCTCGACGAAGACTTCCTCGTTCACCCCATCGACCGACACATAGAACGGGCGCTGATCTTCCCCGGCTTGGCCGCTGCCGGTGAGCTTGATGTGATAGGTCTCGCCGTGCAACGTGATCTTGAATTCATTCGGCGCGTAGCGATTGGCGCCGGGTTGCGCTGCTTCTTTTGACAGCAAGGGCTCGGCCTTGAGCGTGCCTGCCGCGCGCTCTTGAAAAAAGGTGCGCGCCAGATCCGGAAACATCGCATAGGTCAGCGTATCTTCCTCGGATTTGGCCAGGCCTTCGATTTCACTGCGCAGTTTGTCGAGCTCGGGGTCCAGCTTATCGGCAGGGCGGCATTCGATCACATCCGCGCTGCCGATGGCCATGCTTCTCACTTGCTGATTGATGGTGCCGGGCGCTTTGCCGTATTGGCCTTGCAGATAGTGCTTCACTTCGGTGGTGACGGTTTTGTAGCGTCCGCCGGTCAGCACATTGAGCACGGCTTGGGTGCCGACGATTTGCGAAGTGGGCGTGACCAGCGGCGGGAACCCCAAATCTTCGCGCACGCGTGGAATCTCAGCCAGCACTTCGTCCATGCGGTTGAGCGAACCTTGCTCTTTTAACTGATTGGAGAGGTTGGAGATCATGCCGCCCGGTACTTGATTCACCAGCACGCGGGTATCGACGCCGGTAAAGGCACTCTCGTATTGCCAATATTTTTTGCGGACTTCGCGGAAATAGGCGGTGATTTCTTGCAACTGCCCCAAATCCAGCCCCGTGTCGTATTCGGTGCCGGCGAGGGCCGCGACAATGCTCTCGGTGGACGAGTGGCTAGCACCCTCGCCAAATGAGGAGTTGCAGGTGTCCAGCATGGTTGCGCCGTTTTCCACGCCCTTGAGGAAACTCATCGCGGACAGGCCAGATGTGGCGTGGCTATGCAAATGAATCGGCATTTTTACCGCGGCCTTGATCGCCTTCACCAATTCGGCGGTGGTGTAGGGCGTGAGCAAGCCCGCCATGTCCTTGATGGCAACCGTGTCGCAGCCCATGGTTTCGAGTTCTTTGGCCAGCGCGACGAAGTGCGGAATGTCGTGCACCGGGCTGGTGGTGGAGCTGATCG
>Ga0154780_1085_pt4 | contig 9875 bp, 6 predicted proteins | sample Rifle2008BG16ft_FD_105788 | JGI IMG/M metagenome (GOLD analysis project Ga0154780, IMG submission 105788) | Betaproteobacteria bacterium RBG_16_58_11
CATTGCGCGAAGGGAACGGCTGCCGCTCATAAATACATTTACGTGTGGGAATGGAAAAGCTATCGCGCATCGGCAGTTTTTCCACTTCAGATAGCCGGCGATGCGCTACTTCAAAGCCAGCAATCTGCTCGGACTTTTCCGCCGTCAAAATCGCTTCGGCAAAAACTTTAATGATGTGCTGTACCAGTGGATCAAGCAAAAGCAACCGCCAGTTTTCATCGGTCAGCGGGTCGAATGGCTCCCCGAACAATTTGCTGCGGATGTAGGAATCCAGCGCCTTGACCAGTTCCACGGTATGGATTTGCAAGTAGGGAAATTTCGCCACACCGCCGCCACTCTTGCCGGTCAACGGTTGGTTAAGCACCTGTGATAACCGGGCGGTCATGCGGCTCAGATATTCATTATAGCCCGCCGCGGTCATCACGCCGCCTTGCACACGATAATCGCCAAAGCGCGTGCCGGATTGCACATCATGTGAGGCAAACACGTCGCCTTTGCCCAGCATGGCTTTGAGCTGTTGTTGTGTGTAGCTGCTGAAGCCTGTGATTTCTTCTACATCAACATTCAGCACGGTCAGCTCTTCGTCGTCTTCGCTCAAAATAAACGGAATCGCGAAGTCGTACTCCTTGTAGTCTTCCACCAGCCCAACAGAAATCAAGTCACCAATGCTGCTTGTTCTATCCTGATCATCCGATGTGGTTCCTGCCAGCCCTTCCTTCATTAGCTCGTCGTAAAAGGACTGAAAGGCGGGATGCTCGATCACGCAAAGAATATCAATCAGGCTTTGCGGCTCCTGCCCGTTACGAATACGTTCGCGGTTTTCCTGCTTGATGTCAGTGTATTCGTGATCGCGCCACATCAGGCGCAGACCGCGACCGATGGTCTGCTCCAGCAGAATTTGCGCGCCGGTGGTGCGCAACGGCACGATCACGCAGATGTTGGACACGTCAAAACCTTCGCGCAGCATCAGCACGCTGACCAACACGCGCGGCGTTTGATGCTTGTCCACATCGAACAGCCGTTCGCGAATTTTTTCCCATTCGTCAGGTTTCAGCTCGCCTTTCCTGCCGCTATCAATCGCCATCACTTCGTTTTCGCTCAAGCCTTCACCCATCAGGAATTGCGCGACAAGCGGCGACACCGTGGTGTCCTCACAAATCACCATCATTTTCGGATAACGGTGCGGCGCGATTAGGGCGAAATCGACTTCCAATTTTTTGAGCTTGGATAATCCGGCGCGCAACATCACGCGCTGGCCTTCTGCCAACATCGGGCTGCCTTCAGCGTCTCGTTCCGCCTTGAACTCCAGAGGCAACGCGCCGATTTCCTTGCGCTTGTCCAGTACCAGCGATTTTACCAAGCCGAGCCGCATGGCAGTTTTCAGGTCAAAGTCCACCGCGATATGCGGGAAAAATGCTTTGCGTGTTTTCGCACCCGTGCCGATCTGGTTGTACGGCGTGGCGGAAAAATCCAATTGCAGAAATTGCGCGCCTTTGCTTTCGGCTATGCGGCTCAAACTTTTCTGCCACTCCACCTCGGTTTGTTCGCCTTCTTTTTTAAGCTCGTGGATGTGATGCGCCTCATCGTTGACCACCATCAAATCCGGCAGACCAGCGAGAAAATCCAGTACCCCACCTCGTGCAAAACACCGATCCAGCACATCAAGCGCGTTTCCTGTTGCTCTGCCCGGTGTCAGCGGCAACATGGATTCCACCACCTTGACCGGATCAATATCCGCACCCGGTGTTTCGATCTCGTCTTCATCGCCAATGTCCTCGCCCGCCTCCGCCAGCAAGTGCCAGTTGGTAATGGCGATCATCCCGCCACTGGTCGCTTTAGTGCCGATGTTTTCCTTGTCGCACACATTGGACTGCACAAAGCGGAATACCGTCTCGAGGTACGATTCGGGAATAAACAGGTCGGCATATTGTGTAATGTCAGACGTGGCAAAATCGCGCAGCCCGTCTTTGAGCTTGCCGCAAAAAGCATCCAGCAAACGGTCATACACGATCAAGCCGGGCGCTACCAGCAAAAAGTTCTTGGTAAAACGCGTGTCACTGGGTTCGGCGAGCTTGTTCAACAACTGCCAAATCAGCAAGGCTTGCAGCACCCAAGTCTTGCCCGTGCCGGTCGCCATCTTGAAGCAGTATTTCGGGTGGCGATGCTTGGCTTGATCTACTTCCAGCAAGCGTCCGCCTTCCAGCAATTCATCTGCTGCAACTTGCTCGTAGAGCGCGCGCAACGTGGTGACACCCAACACCTCATGGGCATAAATCACATTCAAAATCGCCTGTCGCTGCCCCTCGTGGAAATTGAAACCACGCATCGCGCAGTATTCCGCCTGAAACCACCACTTCAACAATTCCGCAGTGGTCGGGCTAACCAGATCAAGAATGTCGGCTACACCGTCTTCAAGGCCGATACACACAGAATTGGTTTTGGCGGTCAGTCTGGCGGCCAGTGGCAAGTATGAGTTTTTCATACCACCTCCTGCACCACTTCGGACTCAAAACCGAACACATCCACCGCCCGCACACACACGCGGCGCACACCGGTTTTACTCGGCACGCTGAGTTCCGCCTGATTCACGCAACGCAAGGCATCGCCATCATTTTCGGTATTGCCGCGATAGTCCTGCCACAGCGAGCGGAAGGTTGTTCCGTCGTAATTGGGGTCAACCGCCCAATACTCGATCAACGCCAGAGGCTCGTGATTGATGACCTGTTGTAGTTTGGCGCGGTTGGCTTCATCCAGGTTGATGGCGTCAGGCGAGAGCAACACATAATTGTCCAGCGCGATGCTCAACACTTCCTGCTCGCCACTGGCCTTGCGCTGTATCGGTTTGACGGTCAGATATTGCAGTGTGGAAAAGCGGATTTCCTTGCGCAGTTTTTCCAGCCCGCTTTTTTTCTTCAAGCGGTCGAGCAAGTCGGGCGGGATCACCAGCACATCCAGCTGCGCATCGTTCAAGGCTTGCAGGTCATGCCCAATGGCCGGGTCAAAATTCCAGCCCAGCACGACCACCTTGTCCCAACCGCCCAGCAGCGTATCGCGCAGCGCCAGTGCTTTTTTCAACGTCGCCAATCCTGTCATTTTGGCGGGTGAGTCCACCAGCACCAGCGTCTTGCCTTCTGGGATGCGACCCAGGTTGCGGCCCGGGTTGTCTTCTGGCGACAGCGGCAACGCGCCATAGAGTTGCAACACAATCTGCGACAAATCGCCCACGCGGAACTTGCGCCCCAGCGCGGTCTTGGCGCTTTCCACCTGATAATCGCCGATGGCTTGATACAGAAATGGCTGCGCGTTTTGGTCGATCAGCCGCTTGCGCATGACCATGCAGGCGGGCTTACCGAGATCGGTGGCGATCCAGCGGCGGTCGAGCTTTTCCGCCACGGCGGCAGTGGTGCCGGAGCCACCGAAGAAGTCGGCGACCAAAGAATCATTATTTGAAGATGCCGAAATAATACGTTCGAGGAGTGTTACTGGTTTTTGAGTTGCATAACCAATAGTTTCATTCCCCTGTAACGACCTGATATCAGTCCATACATCGCGGCAACGTACACCATCAGGGCTTTTATATAATTTTCTGCGAGGCACTTTACCTGCTTCTACTTGAAGGATTCCCCGTTTAAGCCATTCAAGGGCAGTTTCTTTTGGCATTCGATAGCCGTTGCGCGGCATTTTTTCTCCGTAGCCAAAATCGTATATATAGCCACCGCCACCAGGGTTATCTACCGATACCATTTGGTAATATCCGCCCTCATCGCTTTTTGAATACAACTTTTCACTTGCATCGCTGTATTCTTGAAAAACGTCGTTCCATATAAAACTTGTTGTAGTTTTTCTGTACATGTAAATTGCATCGTGAGATTTGATGAATTTTTTGTTTTTATCCGATGTATCTCCAATTGCAGCTTGCCAAATTACTTCATTAACAAAATTTTCTTTCCCAAACACCGCATCCATCATGATCTTGACGTAATGCCCGACGTGCCAATCCAAATGTACGTAAATCGATCCGCTATCCGACAGCAATTCACGCATCAGCACTAGACGCGGCACGATCATCGCGAGGTAGGAAGCCGTGCCGTCCGACCAGGTATCGGAATAGGCGAACTGTTCAATCACGGTGGGCTTTTGTTCCAACTCTGCGCCGGGAAGGGTGATTTTGGTTCGATAGTCGGCTTTGGAATCGAATGGCGGGTCGATGTAAATCAAGTCCACCTTGCCGCGCAGCGAAGGGGTGTGTTCATCGCCCGCCAGCAGCGCCGCCATCGCCAGCAGGTTGTCGCCGTAAATTAGGCGATTGCTCCACGGTTTTATTGGGTTCAGGCTTGGTTGGATCTCCGGCAGCAAAGAGCTTTGCGGTAAATCAAACGCGCTGTCAGGTCGGTGCAGCCAATCTTTCTGCACCACGTCCTTGGCGGGGAAAACCATTTCTCGGGTTTGCAATACGACGCGATGGCGGCTTTCCAGACTTTCCAGTATGCGTTCGGCCTCTTGCCGCCCCTTGGCGACGATTTCGGGTAATTGTTCTAGCAGGCTTTTGGACATTGTGGCTGCGCGTGGGAGGCATAAAGACGACGCGCAACTTTACTATAAGTTACGCTAATAACGTAACTTATAGTAAAGGTAACTTACCCTTGCCTATTCTCAAGCCAGTAACTTTCGGCAATGGAAAAAGCAAGCATCAAATTTGCAAAACGGTTACGTGCCGCGATGCAGGCAGCGGGATACGAAGCCAAACCGTCAGTGTTGGAGCGTGAATTCAATCTGCACTATATGGGTCAGCCCATGACGCTACATGGCGTAAGGCGGTGGCTGCTGGGTGAATCCCTGCCGAGGCAAGACAAGCTAGAGGCACTTGCGGAATGGTTACGTATTCCGCCGCAGGAATTGCGCTATGGTGTGGAGATTGAAAAACGAGTCAAGCTGCAGCGGGCGCGATGGGATGAAGGTATCGGTTATCAGGACCGGGAAATCATCGAGACCTTCCTTAGCCTGTCACCCCCCCAACGCAAAGTGGTACGCGAGGTCATTATGGCGTTTGCCCGCGCATTTCCGGCGGCTGCTGTAACGAAAAAAACCAAGCCCCCGAAAAAAACCTAAATCAGCGAAGCAGGCTGCAAAGCAAGAAACCGGTGCTTCCAGCAGTCTCCTTCTCAGGTCTTGGGCGGCGGCCCAAACAGCTTGGTAAACGCGGTATGGCGACTGTGCCGCCACGTGGGCGGGAGGTCGCCGTTGGCTTCCAGCGCCTCGAAAATCTCGCGCACCAGGTCTGCGTTGACGGCCTTGGCGGTGAGCATTTTCTTCAGCAGTTCATGCCCGTGCCACACGGCGATCTCGAAGTCCTTGGCCAGTTGGTGCATGCCCAGATCGTCGGTGACGACGATGGCAGTGCGAATCTGGCCAAAAGCCAGCACGCGGCAATCCGTGGGAGAAGGGGGAGAGCGGCCAAGGCTGGTGTAGCTGGCAGCGTTGGCCAGCACCCAGCCGTGCAACACGCTTGCTGCGGCTTTCAATTTTTCTTGTTCGTCGCGGCTGAGTTTGATGCTCTGTGCAAAGCGTTCGGCCGTCAGTTCCAGGTTGCTGAACCAGGGGAAATGGAACTTTAATCTAGCACTACGGTGGACTTCGTCCTCGACGTCTTTGAGGATGGTGAGCACATAGTCTTTTTGCCCGAACTTGACGCCCAACATTGGCTTGATGCGTTTTGCCAGCCTTAGGTAGGCATTGGTATCGAGCAAAACCAGCGTCACACGCGCAGATCCTCATGCAGTGCCATGGCATCTTGCACGGACATGTCGAGCACCTGCTGCACATACGAAGGGCCAGTGCCGTTTTCGTGAATCATGCGTGCTAGAGTCTTGAAGAAATCGGTCTGAAAGACGTTTTCACAGGCCGCGATGTATTGCGCTGGCTGGGGCGGCATGGGGTCAAACAGCGCCTGGCTGACCAATGGCGCGGCGCCGCTGTTGCGCACGGCATGCATGGTTTTTTCAGGTGTGCGCAAGGGCGCCAGACCGCTGGCGTGGGCGTAGCGCTTAACCTGCTGATACACCGTGTTCAGCGAAATCTGGTGTTTGGCGGCGTGACGCTGTAGCGCACCCACTTCCTTGGCAGCCGTCGCGCGCATGGCGTCGCGATAGGCTGCTTCAGCACAGGCATGCGGAAACAGCAGCGCGCCGGCAAATGCATCGGCAAAATCTTCGCCTTCCACCATGCCCGCTAGTTTAGGTGTGTAGACGTGCGCCAGTTCGTGCGCCATCCAGAATTTGAAATCTTCGAGACGGGTGTCGAGGTTGAGGAAGATGAAGGTCACGTCTTCCTGCGGCAGCAGGATGTGCAGCGCATTTTCGTGGCGCAGTTTTTGACCCCATAGCACCGGCACCAGCACAGCGCCACTGGTCTTGAACTCGGCTATCAATCGCTCATAGGCCAGCGCGGCAAGATCGCCCAGACCAAGTTTGGCGCGGGCTTGTGAAGCCGCGACTTGCAGCCGGTCGTAGTCAGTCGATGGTGAGGTGATGAGGGTGCGGAGCGCTCTCACCTCGGGCAAAAACGCCACCAGCGGCTTGAGCAGCATGCCCATGGCGCGCGCTTTGATAAGGTGTTCGTCGGTGGTTTTAGTGCCGGCTCGTTTGCGGAAAGCCACAACAGGCTGGCCTTCGTCGGGTTGCTGAACCAGTTGATCAAAACTAAGTTTGAGTGTGGTGGCCAGCTTGAGCAGTGTAGCCGGGCGGGGGAAATCGCTGCCCTTTAACCAGTTGGTCACGGCCTGGGAGGTAACCCCCACTGCTTTCGCCAACTGCGTTTGTGTCCACCCGCGTTCAGCTAGTGCGGCGCGCAATGTTTCATTGTGGATGGCTTTTTGCATAGCGCACGCATTATCTGCGTCGAGCGCCCAGAAATCAAGTTATTTCAAGTTTTGGGGTGGGGCTGCAGGGTACAGAACTTTGGGGTGAAATCCACGGTTTGAGGCAATGCTATTCCACGACTGTCAACGCACTCGGTTTGATCTTCGCATCCAGCGATTTGCCTTTACGCGCGCGCTTGCCGACATGCGCGGCCAAACCAGACGCGGATAGCAGCACTTCCTGTACCTTGCCGCCACGCCCGGCGCCGGTGACGATCACGCCGCGCTTGCTGATGGGTTGTGCGGCTATTAATATTTCATTCTTATCCAATTCCATCAGGATCACGCCGCGGCCGCCGCCGGACAGGGTTTTGATTTCATCCAGATCGAAAACCAACAGGCGGCCTTTTTCCGACAGGCAGGCGATGGCGTTGACCTTGTCGCTGACAGTGCGTGGCACGATGGGCTCGTCGCCTTCGTCCAGCGTCATGAAGGCTTTGCCGCCCTTGATGCGGCTCACCATGTCGCCAGCTTTGGCGGTAAAACCATAACCGGCCGTCGAGGCCAGCAGCAAAGGGGTATCCGCCGTGCCGGCAAAGTAATGCAGGATGCGCGTGCCGCTCGCCAGATCGATCAATGTCGTAATCGGCACGCCATCGCCGCGCGCGCTGGGCAGCGCGCCGACGCCGACGGAATAGATGCGGCCATTGGAGCCGAAGGCGAGCAGGTTGTCCACGCTGCGGCATTCGAACGCGCCGTACAAGGCATCACCGGCTTTGAAGGTGAATTGCGCCGCGTCGTGGCCATGGCCGCTGCGGCTGCGCACCCAGCCTTTTTGCGAGATGACGACGGTGACCGGCTCGTCGATAATTTTCTGCTCGATCACGGCTTTTTCTGCGGCTTGGATCAGGGTGCGGCGCGGATCGCCATATTGTTTTTCGTCGGCTTCGATTTCCTTGACGATCAGCTTTTTCATCGAGGCCGGATTGTTCAAGAGATCGTGCAGGGTGGTTTTTTCTGCACGCAGCTCGGACAACTCTTGTTGAATCTTGATCGCCTCCAAGCGCGCCAATTGCCGCAAGCGGATTTCCAGGATGTCTTCGGCCTGGCGATCCGATAGCTTGAAGGCGGCAATCAAGGCCGGTTTCGGTTCGTCCGATTCGCGGATGGTTTTGATTACCTTGTCGATATTGAGCAGCACTGACTCACGGCCTTCGAGGATATGAATCCGGTCATCGACTTTTTGCAGGCGGAATTGTGCGCGGCGAGTAACGGTTTCGAAGCGGAAAGCGATCCACTCGCGCAGGATGTCGCCCAGGGTCTTTTGGCGCGGACGGCCATCACCGCCGATCATCACTAAGTTAATCGGCGTGCTGGTTTCCAAGGAGGTATGCGCCAGCAGCATATTCATGAATTCGGTTTGATCTTGGTTCTTGGTTTTTGGCTCGAAGACTAAGCGCACCGGCGCATCGCGCCCGGATTCGTCACGCACAGCGTCGAGCACTGCGAGCATGGATTGCTTGAGGCCGAGCTGCTCTGTCGAGAGGGATTTTTTTCCGAGCTTGATTTTCGGGTTGGTCAGTTCTTCAATTTCTTCCAGCACTTTTTGCGATGAGGTGCCATGCGGCAACTCGGTCACCACCGCTTGCCACTGGCCGCGCGCCAAGTCTTCGATCTTCCAGCAGGCGCGCACTTTCACGCTGCCGCGACCGGATGCGTAAATCTCGGCAATCGCCGCCGCCGGCGTAATGATTTGCCCGCCGCCGGGAAAATCCGGTCCGGGGATGAATTGCATCAACTCGCCGTGCGTGAGCTTCGGGTTGCGGATTAGTGCCACGGCGGCTTTGGCGATCTCGCGCAGGTTGTGCGAGGGAATCTCGGTTGCCATGCCGACGGCGATGCCGGATGCGCCATTGAGCAGCACGAAGGGCAAGCGCCCCGGCAGCAGCTTCGGCTCTTCGGTCGAGCCGTCGTAGTTGGGCTGGAAATCGACCGTGCCCAGATTGATTTCATCCAGCAGCAATTTCGCAATCGGTGTTAAGCGCGCTTCGGTGTAGCGCATCGCCGCTGCGCCATCGCCGTCGCGCGAACCGAAATTACCCTGGCCGTCGATCAAGGGATAGCGCAGCGAAAAATCCTGCGCCATGCGCACCAGCGCGTCATACACCGATTGATCGCCGTGCGGATGCAATTTGCCCAGCACATCGCCCACCACCGCCGCCGACTTGCGCGGCTTAGCGGTAGCAGCCAAGCCCAGCTCATTCATCGCGTACAAAATGCGGCGCTGCACCGGCTTTTGGCCGTCGCACACATCCGGCAGCGCGCGGCCCTTGACCACGGAAATGGCGTATTCGAGATAAGCGCGCTCGGCGAAGAGGGCGAGCGTCAGCGATTCGCCGTCTTCGGGGGGGATTTCTGAGAAGAGATTGCCTTGTTCGGTCATTTAAAAAACTTCACGTTGGATTGCATATTAGTTACTGAGCACGCCGTCAAATAGTGCGTATTAAGCTCCCTCCCCCTGGATGGGGGAGGGTTGGGGAGAGGGTGAAGCATAGCCACTACCCCTCTCCCCAACCCTCTCCCACAAGGGGCGAGGGAGAACATCAAAATCAAATATCAGCCTCAGCCTCATTGCCATGCTCTTCAATCCAGGCACGGCGCGCGGCGGCTTCGCCTTTGCCCATGAGCATATTGAAGCGCGCTTCCGAAGCCGCCGCATCGAATTCGCCCAGCGCCACCGGCAACAGCCGCCGTGTATCGGGGTTGAGCGTGGTTTCCCAGAGCTGCTCCGCGTTCATTTCGCCCAAGCCTTTAAAGCGCGAGATGCTCCAAGCGGTGTCTTTTACGCCGTCTTTGCGCAATTTGTCTTCGATCGCTTCCAGCTCGCCTTCATCCAAGGCATAAATTTTCTGTGCCGGCTTCTTGCCGCGCGCGGGGGCGTCAACGCGATAGAGCGGCGGGCGTGCGATGCAGATATGGCCGTGCTCGATCAGTTTCGGGAAGTGCTTGAAGAACAGCG
>Ga0154780_1150_pt2 | contig 9787 bp, 9 predicted proteins | sample Rifle2008BG16ft_FD_105788 | JGI IMG/M metagenome (GOLD analysis project Ga0154780, IMG submission 105788) | Betaproteobacteria bacterium RBG_16_58_11
GCTGGCGTTGAGGGTGACGCCACCGGGGCGCTCCGGCGCGCTTTGCAGTTCGGAGGATTCGAGCTTGATGAGATCGGCATTGGCCAGCAACTCGACTTTGCACTGCAAGGCGCGGCACAGCGATGCGAGCATGGGTTTGGTATCTGGATAGTAGGCGGCAAGCTGGCTGCGCAGGAAATAAACCGACTGGCCCGCCAACAACAGGCATAACACCCCTATTCCCACACCCCAGACGGCGCCCAGCCAACGCGCGCGCTTTTCTTGGGTAGTGAGCTGTAGCTGCAAATTATTGAGTTTCTCATGCAATTCGGGCGTGATATGCAAACCGGACTTGGGGGTTTCATCGACTTCTTCGATCAGTTCCGGATGGGCGCTGGCGGCGATTTCGCGGTTGATGGCTTCTGCTTCGCGTTCGATTTGATCGTCGGTGGGGATCGGAAACGTGGCCGACATCGACTCGGAAATGGTCAAGGGGCGCACATCATGCACTTGGATTTGCGAGAGCTCCGATTGATCAGCCTCAACTTCGTCTTCAAGCTCATCCCTGAATTCATCGGTCGAGGGCGCCATCAGGCTGAAGGTCTCAATCGGGGTGACCAGCGTCTCGAATGCATTGAACACATAGGCGCATTTGCCGCAGCGCACTTTACCGGCATGCGCGTCGAGCTGATCCGGCTTGACGCGGAATACCGCGTGGCAGGAGGGGCAAGTGGTTTGCATGGCGTCGCTCATCGCCGTATGCCGCTCAAGCACGCCCAGCCTTCATCGATGACGGCGGGGTGCATATTGAACCATTCGCCGTAAAGGCCGCGCATTTCTTCCGCTTGTTCGGCCAGGATGCCGGACAGCACGATCCGGCCGCCCGCCTGCACGCGCGCGGCGAGCATCGGCGCCAGAACTTTAAGCGGATTGGAGAGGATATTGGCGATCACGACATCATATTGTGCACCAGGTGCCGCATCCGGCAAATAGAAATGCGCGTCCACGTCATTGCGCGCGGCGTTGTCGCGTGCCGATTGCACTGCTTGCGGATCGATATCGATGCCGGTCACGTCGCCCGCGCCCAGTCGTTTCGCCGCGATGGCGAGAATGCCCGAGCCGCAGCCGTAATCCAAGACCGACTCAAAGCCGCGCAGATTCGCGTCCAGCCATTGCAAGCACAACCGTGTCGTGGGGTGGCTGCCGGTGCCGAAAGCCAGGCCCGGATCGAGCACGAGATTGATCGCGGCGGTATCGGGCGCCGCATGCCACGACGGCACAATCCACAGCCGGCCGGAAATTTTAATCGGGTCAAATTGCGATTGAGTCAGCCGTACCCAATCCTGCTCAGCAAGTTGCTCGATCTGATAGGGCGGTAGCGATTGGATATCGGCAACGCCGCAGGCTTGTTGCAGAATGGAGGCGATATCTGCATCGGTCTCGAATAGCGCACTCACCTGGCTGTCGTTCCAGGCTTCCGCCAGGCAGCCCGGCTCGCCGAAGATCGGCTGCTCGGCATCCGTTCCGGCGTGCGCGTCTTCGATGCTGACCGAGAGCGCGCCCAGCTCCATCAGCGCATCGCTCAGCGCGGTGGCAGTGGAGGAATCAGCGGGAATTTTGAGAACTTGCCACGGCATGGTCAGGACTCAGGCTGCGGGTGTGTAGGGGCGAGGCATGCCTCGCCCACTCAAGACTTCTTCAGCGCTTCAAGCTTGTGCGTCAGGTAGTGAATCGACGCGCCGCCTTCGACAAAGGCGCTATCGGTCATCAAATCCTGATGCAGCAGGATATTGGTGTTAATGCCATCCACGATCATCTCTGACAAGGCGATGCGCATGCGCGCAATGGCCTGGTCGCGCGTGTCGCCGTAGGCGATAACCTTGCCGATCATGGAATCGTAATACGGCGGCACGTAGTAATTTTGATACACATGCGAATCGACGCGGATGCCGGGGCCGCCTGGCGCATGATATTGCGTAATGCGGCCGGGCGAGGGCACCGAGGTGTAGGGGTCTTCGGCATTGATGCGGCACTCAATGGCATGGCCGCGGAACACGATGTCTTTTTGCTTGAAACGCAGCTTTTCGCCCGCCGCGACGCGGATTTGCTCTTGGATGATGTCCACGCCGGTGATCAGTTCAGTGACCGGATGCTCGACTTGCACCCGCGTGTTCATTTCGATGAAAAAAAACTCACCGTCTTCATACAGAAACTCGAAGGTGCCGGCGCCGCGATATTTGATCTTGCGGCAAGCGGCCGCGCAGCGTTCGCCAATTTTGTCGCGCAGCTTGGGGTTCAGCAGGGGTGCCGGCGCTTCTTCGATGATTTTCTGATGCCGGCGTTGCATGGAGCAATCGCGCTCGCCCAGATAGATCGCGTTGCCGTGTTCATCTGCCATCACTTGGATTTCAATGTGGCGCGGGTTTTGCAGGAATTTTTCGAGGTAAACCTCGGGATTGCCAAACGCCGCACCCGCCTCGGTTTTGGTCATGGAGACGGAATTCAGCAGATTAGCCTCGGTATGCACCACGCGCATGCCGCGTCCGCCGCCGCCGCCGGCGGCCTTGATAATCACCGGGTAGCCGACCTCTCGACCGATGCGCAGGATTTCGTCCGGATCATCCGGCAGCGCGCCTTCTGAACCGGGCACGCAGGGCACACCGGTTTCGATCATGGCGCGCTTGGCGTTCACCTTGTCGCCCATCATGCGAATGCTCTCCGGGCGCGGACCGATAAACACGAAACCGCTCGATTCCACGCGCTCGGCGAAATCGGCGTTTTCCGACAGGAAGCCATAACCGGGATGAATCGCCTCGGCATCAGTCACCTCCGCCGCCGCGATAATCGCCGGCACATTGAGATAGCTCAGATTGCTTTGCGCCGGGCCGATGCAAACTGACTCATCGGCGAGCTTTACATACTTGGCTTCGGAATCGGCCTCGGAATGCACCGCGACCGTTTTGATGCCCATCTCGCGGCAAGCGCGCTGGATGCGGAGCGCGATTTCACCGCGATTGGCGATTAGAATTTTTTCGAACATTTAAAACCTTAAGTTAACCGCGGAGGCGCAGAGACGCGGAGAACATTATTGCTTTCCTCTGCGTCTCCGCGTCTCCGCGGTTCAAGCAATTAACCGATGATAAATAGCGGCTCGCCGTATTCGACCGGCTGGCCATTCTCGATCAAGATCGCCTTGATCACGCCGCCCTGGTCGGCTTCGATTTCGTTTAAGAGTTTCATGGCTTCGATAATGCACAGCGTATCGCCGGCATTCACGCTTTGACCCACTTCCACGAACACTTTGGCGCCGGGGGAAGCCGAGCGGTAAAAAGTGCCGACCATCGGCGATTTGACCGCATGGCCTTCGGGCTCGGCTGGTGCGGCGGGCACTGCGGGTGCGGCAACGGCCGGAGCGGCTGGCGCCATGCCGCCCATCATGTGCATCTGCGGCGCGGCATACATCATCTGCGGTGCGGCGGCGTGGCGGGTGATGCGAACCTTTTCTTCGCCCTCGGTGATCTCAAGCTCGGCGATGCCGGATTCTTCGACCAAATCGATAAGCTTTTTCAGCTTGCGTAAATCCATAGCGGTTTCCTTGCGTAATTATTTGGACAGCGCGTAATCGAGCGCGAGCTCATAGCCCATGGGGCCAAGCCCGCTAATTACCCCGACCGCCAAATCCGAGAAATACGAATGATGGCGGAAGGGTTCGCGCGCGAACACATTGGAGAGATGTACTTCGATGAACGGGATGCCGACTGCCGAGATGGCGTCCCGCAAGGCGACGCTGGTATGAGTAAACGCCGCCGGGTTGATCAGGATGAAATCGATGCCGTCGCGGCCGGCCTGGTGGATGCGATCGACCAGATCGGATTCGGCATTGCTTTGAAACACGGCAAGCTGGGCGCCCGCCGCCGCCGCGCGCTGTTTGAGCCGGGCGTCGATTTGTGCCAGGGTATCGCGGCCGTAATGCTCCGGCTCCCGGGTACCCAGAAGATTCAGGTTGGGGCCGTGGAGCACTAGGATGTTTTTCTTATTTGTGACGCTTGCCGCTGCTTTGGCTACGCCCGTTTTGGCCGTTTTGGAGACGGGTGCTTTTTTCAACATAGGCGCGAGTTTGCCGCAAAAAGCCCGATTTTGTCCAGCAAATGGGCGAAATTGTCGTTAACTTGCAGGTTGACAAATAGCCGGTTTCCACTTCAAAGCGGAGGAAGGTAGGGGCGAGGCATGCCTCGCCCGGGTTGGAAGCGGGGCGGGCATACCCGCCCCCTACATTGATTTACAGTAAAGGCGCGAGGGCTTTATCCAATTCCTTTTTGCGTACCGCCCCCAAGCCCAGATATACCACCTTGCCTTGGCGATCGATGATGGCGGTGAACGGAATGCCACGGGCTTTGTTGCCCAGGCGGGTGGAGAAATTATAGGCCTCCGGCCCGCCTATCAGCAGCGGGTACTTGATTCCAAAGGATTTGGCGAATTCAGCGACTTTGGCCGGCTCATCCAAAGCCAGGCCGACGATGGCAACTCCTTTATCGCGATAGGCGGCGTCGGCCTGAATAAAATCGGGAATCTCTTCCAGGCACGGCGGACACCAAGTGGCCCAGAAGTTGAGCACCAGCACTTTTCCCTTCCAATTGCCGAGTTGCTGTGATTTGCCGGCAAGATCGACGAAGTTGGCGGCATAAAGCTGATCTGGTGTGATATCTGTATCGCCCGGTTCGATCCGCCACAAACCGATGCCAATGCCCAGCGCCAAGGCTATTAGCGCCCCCAAAATGATAATTAAGCTATTGTTTTTAAGCATTTAAGATATTTTTACCACGGAGTACACGGAGGACACGAAGTTTAAAGCTTGATACTGGATATGCGCAAAGAAGGATTTTGAGGTTTTAACTCCGTGTCCTCCGTGTACTCCGTGGTTCAAGGTTTTAAAACCCCAAGCCTATTTCAACCCGCCATCCAAACTTTGCAGGAATTTCTCAGGCGCTTGGTAGCCGATGACGCGGGCGGGCTGCTCGACGCCTTCTTTATTGAAGAAAATGATGCCCGGGGGGCCGAATAGTTTGAAGCGTTTGAGCAAGGCCTTGTCCGCATCCGCGTTGGCGGTGACATCCGCTTGCAGCAGCAGCACATCCTTGAGCCGCGCCTGCACTTTCGGATCATTGAAGGTGAAGCGCTCCATTTCCTTGCATGAGATGCACCAGTCGGCGTAGAAATCCAGCATCACATTTTTCCCCTTGGCGGCTTGGATGCGCGCATCCAGTTCCGCGACGGTTTTCACCCGCTCGAATTTCAGGCCATGCTCGATCGGGGCGGCGATCGCCGCGCCGCTGCCGGCCGAACCCACGCGCATGCCGGAAAGCGGCTGCAAGATGTCGCGGCTGCCGGACAGCGCGCCGATGGCGAGCGAGACGCCAACCACCAGCAAAATCACGCCCCAACCCTTCCAGAATTTCTTGAAGCCGCTGGCGTTGGGCGGCAGCGGATCAAGTGCGTGCAGGTAAATCGCGGAGATGATCAAGAGCGCTGCCCACAACAGCATGTGGAGCAAAGACGAAATGACCGGCGATATCAGCCAAATCGCCACGCCTAAGAGCAGCACGCCGAAGAAGGCTTTCACCGCATTCATCCAGCCGCCAGCGCGCGGCAGCAACGCGCCGCCGGCCACGCCCACCACGATCAACGGCGCGCCCATGCCCAGCGATAGGGCGAATAAGCTCCAGCCGCCCAGCCACGCATCGCCGGTTTGGCTGATATAGAGCAGCGCGCCTGCCAGGGGTGCTGCCACGCAGGGGCCCACGATCAGTGCCGATAGCGCGCCCATGATGAAAACGCCGCTTAAATTGCCGCCCTTCATCTTATTGCTGCTTTCGGTCAGACGGCTTTGAATGAAGCTCGGCATTTGCAATTCAAAAAAGCCGAACATGGAAAAAGACAGGACCACGAACACCACGGCGAAGGAGCCCAAGACCCAGGGGTTTTGCAGCGCGGCGGAGAGCAGCGCGCCGGATTTACCGGCCGCGACGCCGGCGGCGGTGTAAGTAATCGCCATACCCATTACGTAGGTCAGCGACAAGACAAAGCTTTTGGTTTTGGTGAGCTGATGGCCTTGGCCGGCGATGATGCCGGAGAGAATCGGGATCATCGGGAACACGCACGGCGTAAACGTGAGCAGCAAACCAAAGCCGAAAAAGCTGGCGATGATCAGCCAGAAGTTGCCGCCTTTGAGGATGTTGGCGATTTGGGATTGTTCATCTTCGGGGACGGCGCGGCCGGGGATGGCCGCAGCGCTGGGTGAGGAATTCGCGGCGGCAGAGATTGCAGCAGGGGCAGGCGTTGGCGCGCTATCTGGCTTTGCTTCGGCGCCGGCAATCGGCACCATGCCCGGCACCAGCAAAACATCAAAACGCTTGTTGAGCGGCGGGTAGCAGACCCCCACTTTCTCGTTGCAGCCTTGATAATCCACGCGCAGCGATAGCTTCGGCGATGAGTTAGCCTCACGCTTGAGCAGCACTTCCGCCGCCACTGGGTGGTGATAGACCTCGGTCTTGCCGAAAGTGGGGTCAGTCTTTTCCTCGCCTTTAGGCAGCTTCACGCCCACGATGGACACGCCCTTGGAGCTCAGCAGGGTGACTTTTATTTTGTCGCGATAAAGATAAACGTTCGCGCTGGGCGTGAGATTCAGGGCCAGGGTAGTGGAATCTTTCTCATGCAATTCGACTTTGAAGGCTTCTTCCGCCGGCAGCAATTCGTCGCCCGAGCCGCCCAGGCTGAGGCCCAGGTCTTTCAATGCGGCCAGCGCGCCGCCGCTTTTTGCTGCCGGGGCCGGAGCCGCAAAATTAACTTTCACGCTTTGCGTGAGCGGCGGGTAGCACACGCCAACATCGGCACAGCCTTGCGAAGTGGCTTTCAGGGTGATGACCTGGGTGTTGCCGCGATTGACCGGCAGCTTGATGCTGAGCAGCCCGCGATGCGTTTCGACCTTGCCGAAAAATTCATCCTGCTTGATCTTGCCGGGGGGGATCTGCGGCGCGCCGAGCGTGGCTTCTTTTGGCTCGACCTCAAATTTGAATTTGTCGTGATACAGGTAATAGTCTTTTGCGACCAGATAGCGCACTTCGAGCGTGTTGCCATCCAGCGCCTTGGCCGAGATGACGAAGGCTTTTTCCGGTTCGAGCAGATCGGCTTCTTCCACTGCCTGGCTGAAAGTGGGAGAGAGCAGGTGCAAAGCGGCCAAGCCGAGGATGATTTTTTTCATGAGGTTTAGTCGTAGTGTGATGCCGCGCATGACGCAGAGCCTTTTATTAAATGATTGTTTCGGTGCGAACCCATTCCAGGTAGGCAGGCAAACCGGCCACCAATGGGACTGCGATGATCTCGGGAAGTTCGTAGGGATGGTGCGCCCGAATGGCGGCTTCCAGCGCCGGATAGCGCGCGCGCGTGGTTTTGATGAACACGGGCACTTCAGCCGCGGTTTCCACCTGGCCCTGCCACCGGTACACTGAGGTGCAGGGCGATAGCACGTTCACGCACGCCGCCAAGCGCTGTTCAATAAGAACGGCCGCAAGTTTTGCAGCGCTTGCTTGATCCGGCAGGTTGGAAATGACCAGTATCGTCTCCATATAAGGCAAACCATGATTCCTTGGCTATTTCTCGCAATTTTACTCGGTTTTCCCCTGCTCGAACTGTGGGTGGCGGTGTTGGTTGCACAGAAAATCGGTTGGTGGCTGCTGGGCTGGCTGATTGGCGCGGCGTTTATCGGCGTGACCCTGATCCGCGAAGAGCAATTCGCCATCATCGGGCGTTTGATGAGCGCCGTACAGCAGGGTCAGGACCCGTTCCGCGCGATTTTCACTTCCGGGCGCTTGATGCTGGCCGGGCTGTTATTGATTTTTCCCGGCGTGATATCGGATGGGCTGGCGCTGTTGCTGCTGATCTGGCCGCGAGGAAAAGTAAGGCCTACGCAAAAGACAGATGTAATCGAGGGGGAGTTTCGGCGTGAAGAATAGCGCGTTGATCAGGGAAAAAGCTGCACCGCGAAGGACGCGAAGGGCGCAAAGTAAAACAACGGCTTGACCGAAACAAGGGTGCCAGTCAAAGGGTGAGGCGTTGAATTTACCCCTCAAGGGGGTATTGAAAAGAACCTTCGCGAACCTTAGCGTCCTTTGCGGTGATCCGCTTTTAGGTTAACAGCAACTACTTCGTCCCCGCATCCACATCCGGAAACGCCAGCCGCACCCGTAATTCCCGCTTCAGCCGCTTATTCGAGATACGGCGCGATTCATTCAAGAAGGACAACAAGCTCGGGGTAATCTCGGTTTGGGCCTGGGCGCGGGTGATGCGGCGCGGCTTGGGTAAATTGAAGCGCGTCGCCAGCAGATCGAACCAATCGCCCATTTTGATATTGGAATCATCCGTCGCGTTGTAGATGCGGCCGGGCTTGCCGCGGTACATCGCGGCGGCGGCGACGCGCGCCAAATCTTCGGCGTGGATGTGGTTGGTGAAGCTGTCTTCGCTTTCAATCAGCGTCGGGGTGCCGTTCTTCAAGCGCGCTAACGGCAAACGCTCGCTGGAGTAGATGCCGGGCACGCGCAGGATCGAGACGGTGACCCCGCGCCGGATTCCCCATTCGCGTAACTGGGTTTCCGCCGACAGACGGCGCTTGGCGCGCGCGGTGGTGGGGTGCGGTGAGCGCGTCTCTTCGACCCAATGCCCATCGCAATTACCGTACACGCCAGTAGTGCTGATATAGACCAAGCGTTGTGGTAGGATTTCGCCCCTATCCAGCACGGCCAATAGGTTGTGCGTGCGCTGATCGACATCGCCGGCGCTTTGCGGCGGGGCAAAATGCATCACGCAATGCGCCAGGCCCGCGAGTTTAGACAGGCTCTCCAGATGATCGAGATCGCCAATAATGGGGGTGATGCCCAAGCGACGTAAATCCTCGGCGCGCGCAGGGGTATGCGTCAGCGCATAAATGCGGCAGGCGGGAAGGAAGCGCTTCACCGCTCTCAAGGCCACATCGCCACAGCCTATAATCAGTAATCGTCGCATCTTAGTAAAATCCTGGCAGGGGCTGGGATTATAAGGAATTACCATGTCGTTTCAAATCACTATTCAGCCCAGCGGTCATACCTTTACCCCCGAAGCCGACGAAACTGTACTCGAAGCCGCGCTGCGCGAAGGGTATACCTTGCCCTATGGCTGCCGCAATGGCGCGTGCGGGTCATGCAAGGGCAAGATTATTTCTGGCGTCGTTGACTACGGCGATCACCAGGACACCACGCTCACCGATGAGGAAAAGGCGCAGGGCCTGGCCTTGTTTTGCTGTGCCACGCCGCTGTCGGATTTGGTGATCGAGTGCCGCGAAGTCGGTGCGTCGAAAGACATCCAAATCAAAACCATGCCGTGCCGGGTGCAGACGCTGACCAAGGTCTCGAACGATGTCGCCGTGCTTACGCTCAAACTGCCCGCCAGCGAGCGCATGCAATTCCTCGCCGGCCAGTACATCGATATCCTGCTCAAAGACGGCAAGCGCCGCAGCTTTTCACTGGCCAACGCGCCGCATGACGACGCCGTGTTGCAACTGCATATCCGACATGTGGCAGGCGGGCAATTCAGCGAGTATGTTTTTTCTCAGATGCAAGAAAAAGCCATCCTGCGTTTTGAAGGCCCGCTCGGCACCTTCTTTTTGCGTGAAGACAGCGACAAGCCAATCATCCTGCTTGCCACCGGCACCGGTTTCGCGCCGCTCAAGGGCATCATTGAGCACGCCTTCCATATTGGCATCGATTGCCCGATCACCCTG
>Ga0154780_1132_pt1 | contig 9707 bp, 9 predicted proteins | sample Rifle2008BG16ft_FD_105788 | JGI IMG/M metagenome (GOLD analysis project Ga0154780, IMG submission 105788) | Betaproteobacteria bacterium RBG_16_58_11
ACGCGCGCGGGGTCGGTGGGCATGGTGCGGATTTTTTTCACGACGCTGTCGGGGTCTTCTCTTAAGGCAATCGTGTTGTTGTAGGACTTGGACATTTTTTGTCCGTCGAGGCCGGGCATTTTCGCGGCAGTGGTGAGCAGCGCTTGCGGTTCGGCCAGGATCATTTTGCCGCCGCCCTCCAGGTAGCCGAAGAGGCGCTCCCGATCGCCCATCGAGAGATTCTGCGCTTCGTGCAGCAGGGCTTGGGCCGACTCCAGCGCTTCGTCGTCGCCTTGTTCCTGGTAGCGGTTGCGCAACTCGTCGTACAGCTTGCATTTTTTCGAGCCGAGTTTCTTGACGGCTTGCAGCGCTTTTTCCTCGAACCCCGGCTCGCGTCCATAGAGATGATTGAAGCGGCGCGCGATTTCGCGCGTGAATTCGATATGCGGCACTTGATCTTCGCCCACCGGCACTTGGTTCGCGCGATAGATCAGGATATCGGCGCTTTGCAACAAGGGATATCCGAGGAAACCGTAGGTCGAAAGATCTTTCTCGGTGAGTTTTTCCTGCTGGTCTTTATACGTCGGCACGCGCTCCAGCCAACCCAGCGGGGTCATCATGGAGAGCAGCAGATGCAGCTCGGCGTGCTCCGGCACGCGTGATTGGATGAACAAGGTCGCTTGGGATGGATCGACACCGGCAGCGAGCCAATCAATCACCATGTCCCACACGCTTTGTTCGATGATGTGCGGGTTATCGTAATGCGTGGTCAGCGCGTGCCAGTCGGCGACAAAGAACAGGCACTCGTATTCGTGCTGCAATTGAATCCAGTTTTTGAGCACCCCATGGTAGTGCCCCAGATGCAGGCTGCCGGTGGGGCGCATGCCGGAGAGCACGCGTTCGACGAACATAGTGGACTTCCCTTAAGAACCAAACAGAAATAATAACAAGGCGCGCGTATAAAAAACGAATGGCCCCAATAACACGCCGAGCACGCCGCTGATCAGCAACACCACCAGAATGATCATGCCGTAAGGCTCGATGCGCGCAAAGCGATACGCATAGGGATTCGGCAGGAGGCTGACCGCGATGCGCCCGCCGTCGAGCGGCGGCAACGGGAACAGGTTCAGCACCATCAGCACGACGTTGATCAAAATACCGGCCTGAGACATGGCGTAAAACCACGTGCTGGCCGTCCCGCCGCCGGTCTTCATCGCCCCATTCGCGATCCAAATCCACACTACGGCCATCAGCAAATTGGCTGCCGGTCCCGCTGCGGCGACCCAGAACATATCCTTTTTCGGATGGCGCAGCCGCGCGAAATTCACGGGCACCGGCTTGGCCCAGCCGAATAGAAAACCCTGGCCGGCGGCCGCCGTGCTGAAATACACCACCAGCGGCACGAGAATGGTGCCGATGGGATCGATGTGGCGCAGCGGATTCAAGCTGATGCGCCCCGCTTGATACGCGGTGAGATCGCCGAAATATTTCGCGACATAACCATGCGCCGCTTCATGCAAGGTAATGGCGAACAGCACCGGTATGACGAGCACGGAAATCTGAACAATAATATCGGAGTAATCCATCAGGCCTCGCTATTTCTTAATGTTCCAAACCAAACGGTATCAGACTGCCACGGCCTTTACGCAGCACGACCGGCATCTCGCCAGTGAGGTCGATCACCGTGGTCGGCTCCACGCCGCACGCGCCGCCATCGAGAATCAGCGCCACTTGCTTCTCCACGCGCTCACGTATTTCATCCGGGTCGTTCAAGGGCAGTTCGTCGCCAGGCAAAATCAGCGTCGAGCTTAAAATCGGCTCGTTCAATTCGGCCAACAGCGCCTGTGCCACCGGGTGCTGCGGAATGCGCAGACCGATCGTGGCGCGCTTGGGATGCTGCAAGCGGCGCGGCACTTCGCGCGTCGCTTCCAGAATGAAAGTGTAGCTGCCGGGCGTGGCGGATTTGAGCAGGCGAAACTGTTGATTGTCCAGGCGCGCGTAATGCGCAATTTCGGACAAGTCGCGGCACACCAGGGTGAAATGGTGGTCTTTGCCGACTTGCCGAATCTCGCGGATGCGCTGCTCCGCGTCCTTATCGCCAATGTGGCAACCGAAGGCGTAGCAGGAATCGGTGGGGTACACGATCACGCCGCCCGCGCGCATGATCTCGGCCGCTTGGCGAATAAGCCGCGGCTGAGGATTTTCGGGGTGGATAGTGAAATATTGCGCCATAAGATTTTAGAGAGGCCGGGGCGAAGCATCGCCCCACGTCACGCTGCGAGTGCCAGCACCTCTTCCCAATCTTGCCACACCGGTTGGCAGCGGCTGGGTAAATCGGGCAACTTGCCCATATCCCGATAGCTGTGGCCGGGGCCGTGATAGTCCGAGCCGCGCGAGGCGCGCAAGCCGAATTTCTCGGCCAGCCGCGTGAACTGCTCATAGTTGTCGATGTGGTGGCTGCCGGACACCACTTCCACACCCACACCGCCGAGTTGCTTGAACTCGGCAAGCAAGGCATCCAGCAAGGTGCTGCCCAAATCGTAGCGCCCAGGATGCGCGATGACCGGCAGACCGCCGGCCCCGAGGATCCAGCTCACGGCTTCATCCAGCGTGGCCCAAATGTGCGGCACGTAGCCGGGTTTGCCCTTGACCAAATAGCGCTTGAATACGCTCTTCATGTCTTTGGCGTGGCCCTGCTCGATCAAAAAACGCGCGAAGTGCGTGCGGCTGATAATGCCTTCCGGGGCGTGTTTATACGCGCCTTCCAAGCTGTCCGCGATGCCGGCCTTGGTCAGCTCGCCGGCAATGTTTTGCGCGCGGGTCGCGCGCGAGGCGCGCAGCCGGGCCAAACCTTGTTGCAAGGCGGGATGCGCCGGATCGATGCGCAAACCCAGGATATGCAGGGTGCGGTTGCGCCAAGTCACGGAAATCTCGGTGCCTGCGATCAGGGTCATACCGATGAGCCGCGCCGCTTCCCGCGCCTCTGGAATGCCCGCCACGTCATCGTGATCGGTCAAGGCAAGCACCTGCACGCCTTGGGCGGCGGCATGGTGCACCAGTTCGCGGGGGGTCATCAGACCATCAGAAATGGTGGAGTGACTGTGTAGGTCGACTTTGATCAAGCGCAGTTAAAACAGGGTAATAAAAGGGAATTCTAACAAAACGCCGCTATTCTGTCTGTTTTGCCCATGTTAAACTTGCCAGCTTCATACGCACCCTGCTTGGCTTTCGCCGCGCGGATCCCATGACAGAACTGCAAGCAATCCAAACCCTGTTCTCCAGCGCCGCGCTGGACACACCATGAAAATTTTATTCGACCTCTTCCCCATCATTCTGTTTTTTGCCGCGTTTAAGCTGGCGGGCAGCGATCCCGAGCAGGCCAACGCACTGGCCATGTCAATCGGCTACCACGCGGATATCAAGCAAATACCGATTCTCATTGCAACGGCCATTGCGATCATCGCCACGTTCGTGCAAATCGGCTGGGTGTGGTTTCGGCATTGCAAAGTGGACACCATGTTATGGGTCAGCCTGGGGCTGATCGTCGTATTCGGCGGCGCCACCTTGTGGCTGCATGATCCGACCTTCATCAAATGGAAACCCACGGTACTGTATTGGCTATTCGCCGTGACGCTATTGGTTTCCGATTACGTATTTAAAAAGAACCTCATCAGCGTCATGATGAAAGGCCAAGTCAAATTGCCTTCCCCGGTATGGCGCCGCCTCAATCTGAGCTGGGTGCTGTTCTTCGCCGGCATGGGCGTGCTCAATTTGTATGTGGCCTTCAACTACTCCGAATCCACCTGGGTCAACTTCAAATTGTTCGGCTTCATGGGACTGATGCTGGTATTCATCGTGTTGCAGGGCTTGATGCTCTCCAAGCACATGGAAGAGGGAGAAAACCCCTGATGCTCTACGCCATCGTCGGGGAAGACATCGCCCATAGCCTGGAGCGGCGCCTCTCTGCGCGCCCCGCGCATCTGGAGCGCCTCCAAGCACTGCAAGATGAAGGCCGCCTGCTGCTCGCCGGCCCCTTCCCCGCCATCGACAGCGTCGATCCCGGCCCGGCGGGTTTCACCGGCAGCTTGATTGTGGCCGAATTTTCCTCGCAGCAAGCCGCACAAACCTGGGCCGAGGCCGATCCCTATGTCGCTGCGGGCGTGTATGCCGGCGTCAGCGTCAAACCTTTTAAGAAGGCATTCCCCGCATGAACACCATCGAAACCATGCAAGCCCGGCTCGCACCGCTCCAGCCATCGCATATGGAAATCCAGGATGACAGCGCCAGCCATGCCGGCCACGCCGGCGCCAAAAGCGGCGGCGGGCACTTTTTTCTTACCCTGGTGTCGGAACAGTTCGCGGGGCAGCCGACCCTCGCGCGCCACCGTAAAATACACGAATTGCTGGGCGATCTGATGCACAAACAGATTCACGCATTAAGCATCAAGGCTCACACCCCGGACGAATTTTTTTCAACCCACGACTAAGTAAAGGAATCACTATGCGCAACGTCAAAGCCCGTATCGCCCTGCTCGCGCTCGGTAGCCTGGTGCTGCTGAATGCCTGCAACGCCCAAGAAGACAAAAAATCAAGCAACATCCAAGGCGGCGTCGCCACGGCCAATACCGAAACCGCCATCGCCACCGTCAATGGCACGCCGCTCTACCAATCCATGGTAGACAACTTCATGAAGCAAGCAGCCATGCAAAATGCGCCCGACACACCGGAAGTGCGCAAAGCGGTATTGGAAGAACTGATTGGCCGGGAAGTCGCGCGCCAGGATGCGGTCAAGAAAGGCTTCAACAAGCGTCCCGAGGTTAAGCAGCAAGTCGAATTTGCGGAGATGGCCATCGTTGTCAACGCCTATCTGCAGGATTTTTCCAAAACCCATCCGGCGACCGACGACCTGCTCAAGGCGGAATACGACAGGATCAAAACCCAAATGGGCGACAAGCAGTATCAAGCGCGCCACATTTTGGTGAAGACCGAGAAGGAAGCGCTGGACATCCTCGCCCAACTCAAAAAAGGCGCGAAATTCGATAAGCTGGCGGCAAGCAAATCGCTCGACGAAGGCTCGAAGAAAAACGGGGGCGATCTCGGCTTGAGCCCTGCGGGACGTTATGCCAAGCCCTTCGGAGATGCTTTAATTGCAATGAAAAAAGGCGAGACCAGCAAAGCCCCGGTGCAGACCCAATTCGGGTATCACATCATCAAGCTGGAAGACGTCAAAGACATGCCGGCTTTTGAAGAAATAAAAGCCAATATCGCCCCGCGCGTGCAACAAGAGCAATTGCGCAAACACATCGAAGATCTGCGCGCCAAAGCCAAGATCGAGTACAAAGGCACGCAAGCCCCGGCCGCAACCACCATCCCGGTTCCGGGCGCACCCGCGGACAAGCCGGCGCAGCCTGCTCCTGCTGAGAAAAAGTAATTCAGTCCATTAAATCGAAAACGGCGCTGCAATCTGCAGCGCCTTTTTTTCGTCTGCCGCACGAGGGAATGGACGCAATGGACATCTAATCGAACGTCCACAAGGTCAGCCGCCTTTGACAGATGGCTTGCCTGTACACATAATTGCGGCGGACAATTTCAACGTTATCACCCTATCCTATGGGACGCCGCCAGGAGCAACGCATGAATAAAACAAATCTGTGGCAGTTCTGGAATTCAGGCCTTTTGTTTGCGCTGTGCCTGTTCTGCGTATTTCCTGTTTGCGCGCAAGAAACCACCCCCCATTGTCCCGCTTGCAAAGTTTACGATGACGCCCTCCGCTCCCTGGAATCTGGACGCAATACTCGATCAGAGCGCCTCAAGTCCGCTGCGGAAAGAGGACAGGAGCTGACGAGCAAGGGGCTGTCCGGCCAACTCACTCCCGATGAACGTGAAGAGCTCTCCCGCCTGCGGCGCGAGACCGAGCAAATCAGCCGGGAACTGCCGCTAATCGACCAGAAGATAGTTGAGATGCGTGAATTTCAGGCTAACTGTGTTCGCGCCTGTTCAACTCCCGCTACCCAGCCGGAAATGCCTCACGCAGCCTGCCCCGCATGCGAATCCGCGCGCGTAGCGCTGGAAGCCAAGCGCGCCGAGCTAAAACAAAAACAGGATGAACTCGATACTAATCGCAAGCGTAATGCTGAAGACATCTTTACAAAAGAAATACCTGATTTCATGGAGCGCGTCGAAAGGGCCGAACAAGCGATGCGCGCATTGCAAAACACCATCAACAGACTGGAACAAGAAGCGCAAGCTTTGCAGCGCCAACTGGAAAAATGCAACCAGGGGTGTGCACAACCCACGCCGGCAAACCGCCCGCTGGTGATCCCTGGCACGGCGACACCGACCCCGGCGCAAACAGGCGAACGCAATACGCCATCCGGGCAGGCGCCGTTTACTCCATTGCCGCCAGGTTCGGCCCGCGCGGCCTGCCCCGCTTGCGAATCCACGCGCGCGGCACTGGCCGCCAAGCGCGGCGAGCTTAGCCGCGAACAGAACCAGCTCGATACCCTTCGCAAAAACTTCACCGATGTCACTATCAATCAAGACCGGCGGGTTCCAGACGACCCGGAAATCATCCGTGCCCGCATCATCGCCGTCCAGCAATTCGAACAACTGATGCGCACCCAGACGGACAAGGTCAACAAGCTGGAACAAGAAACACAGGATTTGCAACGTCAACTAGATGCCTGCAACCTGCGTTGCGCACAGCCGCAACAGTCCGGCTGCAGTTTCCCGCCGCCAAAACCCATCACCATCGGACCACGCGATCAATTTGGCGAAAAATCCATCGGCCAAAAAATCGGAGAAAAAGCGCAGGGCATGCTGGGCGGCATGTTGGGCGGTATGTTCGGTGGCGCAATCGGATTGGGCGGCGGCGGCAATGACGCCTCCAATGCAAGGCCGGACGAAGTGCCCGATCCAGTCAAGGACAAGCAACTATTCCGCGGTGTTGGCGCCGAGACGTCGCTGCGCATCGGTGCGGTACCCGACCCCACCAAAGACGGTCTGCGCCTGTCTGCCTATATCGAGGACTCTGCCTCCAAGGGAGTGGTGCATAGCATCCACCGCGAAACCATGGATCAGAACTGCAAAGTCGATTACCAGATGCCCTCCGATTACTGGCTATATGAAATCTGGCTTGAATGGTCGCTCACAGTTTGGTGGAGCAAGGATACCTATGTGGATAATCAGTTGGTCAAACATGAGCAAGGCGGCTGGCAAAAAGAGGGCAAGGAAATGCTGGGAAGCGGCATCTTCGACGCCAGCAAGGATATTCCCAAAACCGCCTGGGGCCAGTTGGGCTTTGATCGCGCCTTCGCCGGACCGCGCTCCATCGGCGCAACTTTCCCCGGCATTTCTTACCCCAGCACGCCGGCCGCGGAAACAAAACAAGCGATGGAACGCTACGTGATTCACGTCTCAGAACCGCATCTTGACCCGGTAATAACCACGCCCTTTGCTTTCTATCCGACGCGTGGGCTGGACGGCAAACTGGTATTAACGGATCGGCAGCCGGATTACACCCGGCTGCGCGAGATGAAACCGGGCGGCGGCATGCAACAGATCGACCCGCCTGCCCCTCAAGGGCAACATCCTCAAGGCAGCATTCTTGACAGCCTTGAAGGTACAAGCGGCCCTAAATAAATAGCCTGGCTCGCCACCCTAAAAGCTGCGCGGATTAAAACTCGATGTCTGTTGCAACGCTTCGAACAGTTTCCGTTCTTCGTCGCTCAGCGGCTCCGGCGTCACGATCTGGAACACGCAATACAGATCGCCAAAAGTATCGCCCGCTTTAGGCAAGCCCTTACCGGTGAGCCGCATCTTTTGCCCCGAGCGGCTGCCTGGCTTGACCTTCAGCCGCACTTTCCCCGCCAAGGTGGGGATTTCCACGCTCGCGCCCAGCGCCGCTTCCCATGGCGTGAGCGGGACATCCAAATTGAGATCGTGTCCGCTGGGCTTGAACCACGCGTGCGGCTGGAAAGCGATGCGCAAAAACAAATCGCCCGCTTTCCCGCCATGCATGCCGGAGCCACCCTTGCTCGGCAAGCGCAACCGCTGCCCTTCGCTCGCGCCTTTCGGAATGCGCACTTTGATCGTGCGCGGCACGCGTACCATGAAACCCTGCGGGCTCGGTTCGGGCACTTCCAATTGCAAGGTTTTCTCTCCGCCTTGATAGGCTTCTTCCAGCGTGATTTCCAATGCCACCTCGAAATCCTGCCCGGCCTGCCCAAAGCCGCGCCCGCCGCGCCGTCCGTGGGCCGCGCCGCCCATGCCGCCGCCGAACATCTGCGAGAATAAGTCGCCGAAATCCATATTGCCGAAATCGCCGGATTGCGCGCCCTGTCCGAATTGCTGCTCCCAACCCGGTGGCGGCCGGAAATTTTGGCCTGGTTTGTAGTGCCCCAGTTGATCGTAGGCGGCGCGCTTTTTCTGATCGCTCAGGACATCGTTCGCTTCGTTCACGGCTTTGAATTTTTCCTCCGCGTCCTTTTCCTTGGATACGTCGGGATGATATTTGCGCGCGAGCTTGCGGTAGGCCTTTTTGATCTCCGCCTCCGAGGCTCCGCGCTCCACACCGAGAATTTTGTAATAGTCCTTGTATTGCATCGAGGCGCTTTCCGGTTACATGGATTTAAAAATAGGGGTTGGGGGAACTGATTTCAAGCAAGGGCGAAAAACCTTTGCCGCGAATTAACGCGAATTTGCACGAATTAGAACCAGCAACGATAAGAGGACGGCGCTGTTTTGTTCGCGTCAATTCGCGTTAATTCGCGGCTAAGAAAGGTTTACCCCACCCATTTGCGCGCGTTGCGGAACATCCGCATCCACGGCCCGTCTTCCTGCCAGCCATGGGGATGCCAGGAATGCTGCACCGCGCGGAACACGCGCTCGGGGTGCGGCATCATGATGGTGAAGCGGCCGTCCGGCGTGGTGAGCCCGGTGATGCCTTGAGGCGAGCCGTTGGGGTTCTGCGGGTAGGTTTCGGTCGGCTGCGCGCGGTGATCGACGAAGCGCAGCGCGACTTGCGCCTGCGATAGCGCCGCGCCGGCGAACTCCGCATAGCCTTCGCCGTGCGCCACGGCGATCGGCATGCGGCTGCCGGCCATGCCGTCGAACACGATGGCGGGGCTCATTTGCACTTCCACCATGACGAAGCGCGCTTCGAATTGCTCCGATTTGTTGCGCACGAAATGCGGCCAGTGAGTCGCGCCCGGAATGATGCTGTGCAGGTTGCTCATCATCTGGCAGCCGTTGCAAATTCCCAAGGCGAAGGAATCGTCGCGCTGAAAAAACGCCTCGAATTCGTCACGCGCGCGGCGGTTGAACAGGATGGACTTGGCCCAGCCCTCGCCCGCGCCCAGCACGTCGCCGTAAGAGAAGCCGCCGCAAGCGACAAAGCCCTTGAAGTCAGCCAGCGACGCGCGGCCACTGATGATATCGCTCATGTGCACGTCCACCGCCTCGAACCCGGCGCGATCGAACGCCGCCGCCATTTCCACCTGCCCATTCACGCCCTGCTCGCGCAAGACCGCCATGCGCGGGCGGTGGCCGGTCGCGATGAAGGGCGCGGCGATATCCGCATTCAAGTCATAAGTCAGGGCAACCGAGAGGCCCGGATCGCTGGCATCCAATACGCGGTCGAATTCTTGCTGCGCACACTCGGGGTTATCGCGCATGCGCTGCATGTGGTAGGTGGTCTCGGACCAGACGCGCTGCAAATCGATGCGCGCG
>Ga0154780_1134_pt2 | contig 9653 bp, 7 predicted proteins | sample Rifle2008BG16ft_FD_105788 | JGI IMG/M metagenome (GOLD analysis project Ga0154780, IMG submission 105788) | Betaproteobacteria bacterium RBG_16_58_11
CGGGTTGATGCTCTGCCATAACCAACCGAAAATGATCGACGCCGGCAGCAGCATGAAACCCGCTGTCAAATTGAACCAGCCATAGGCCGTGCCCAGCACGTCGCGCCCGGCGAGATCGGCCACCAAGGCTTTTTCCGCGCCCTCGGTGGCGGCCATGAACATGCCATAGAAAGCGAATAGCGGCCACAATAGCGCCGGATGCCCATTGATGCCCAGCAGCAGATAGAACGCGCTGTATATCAACCAGCCGCCAACGATGAGACGTGTGCGCCCGATCCGGTCAGAGAGCGCCGACAGCGGAATGCTGAACAGCGCCGCAGTGAAGGACACCAGCGCCCATAACAGCGGCACCTGATAATCCGGAAGCCCCATATCCTTGGCGCGCAGCAGCAGGAACATATTGGAGGAATTGCCCAGCGTGAACAGCGCCAGCACCGCGAGGTAGCGCTTGAAGGGGGCGGGTAGGCCGCGCATTGTCCAACTGAAATGGATAGTCGAGGCGGGTGCTTCGCGCGCAGGTTCACGCACAGCGAGTGTCAGAGCGACTGCGAACACGCCGCCCAGGGATGCCCACAGAAACACATCGCGCAGCGGCATGTGCATCGCCAACAGCCCCGCCGCCAGCAACGGCCCGACCACCGCGCCGGTATTGTCCAAGGCGCGATGCAAGCCGAATGCCAGACCGCGCCGCGCTTTGACCACGGTCAGCGCCAGCAGCGCATCACGCGGCGAGGTGCGCAGCCCCTTGCCCACGCGATCGGCGAAGCGCAGCGCCAGCACCACCTGCCAGGAGGCCGCGAATGCGAACAGTGGCCGGGCGAGGGCCGACACGGCATAACCGCCCACCACCCAGCGCTTGGTGGAACGCAAGCGGTCAGCCATTACGCCGGAGAAGAGTTTTAATAAACTTGACGTCGCTTCGGCAATGCCCTCGATGATGCCCAGCGCTCGCGGTCCCGTCATCAGCACCGAAGCGAGGTAGAGCGGCACCAAGGGATAAATCAACTCGCTGGCCGAGTCGTTAAAAAAACTCACCAGGCCCAGCAGCCAAACCGTGCGCGGCAATTCGAGCAGCGCTTTGAGCAAATTATCTCCTCGGGAAAATCAGGGTGAATTCGGCCGCGGTGATTTATTCGCTACGCACGGCATATCGGCTGAACCAAGCGCCGCGCCATCTTAGCTGCGCCGCGGCACATCCTCTTTTACCCGGAACCAAGCCGCATACAGCGCCGGCAGGAACAGGCAGGTGAGCACAGTGGCAATGACCAGTCCGCCCATGATGGTGACAGCCATCGGCCCCCAAAACACTTGCCGGGTGAGCGGGATCATCGCCAATATGGCCGCGGCAGCGGTGAGCGTAATTGGCCGGAAGCGGCGCACGGTTGCGCCGACAATCGCATCCCACGCGCTCTTGCCGGCGGCTTGATCCTGCTCGATCTGGTCCACCAGAATCACCGCGTTGCGCATGATCATGCCGCTCAGTGCGATGAAGCCAAGATTGGCGACGAAGCCAAAAGGCACTTGGAATACGAGCAAGGCCAATGTCACGCCGATCATCCCCAGCGGTGCGGTGAGCAATACCATCACGGTGCGGCTGATGCTTTGCAGTTGTATTATCAGCAGTGTCATGACGCCGATGAGCATCCAGGGAACCACCGCCATAATCGCTTTTTCGCTCTTGGCCGATTCTTCAACGCTTCCCCCGATCTCGATGCGATAGCCAGCCGGCAGCTTGGCGCGGATTGCGTTGAGCTTCGGATCCACCTCTGCCGTCACCACGGCTGGCTGAGCGCGGCCGGCGATGTCGGCGCTCACGGTGATCGCCGGCAGACGGTTGCGGCGCCAGATCAGTCCTTCCTCCAGAACCGGCACCAATTTCGCGAGTTGGGCGAGCGGCACATGGCGGCCGCCGGCAACGGCAATGTCGAGGTCGGGCAGGTGATCGAGCGTGTTGCGCTGGGCTTGTGCCGTGTCTTGCGGCGCGCGCCAAACCACGTCGATCAATTGATCGCCCTCGCGGTACTGGATTAGCGCCGCACCATTGAGCCAGGCTTGCAGCGCCTGCGCGATTTCCTGGCTGGATGTGCCGAGTTGGCGCGCGCGATCCTGATCGACCTCGACGCGGAGACTTTTTATTTTTTCATGCCAATCGAAATGAACATTCTGCAGGTGTGGGTTGGCGCGCATGATGGGGGCTACTTCGGAGGCGATGCGCCGCAATTGGCCGATATCTTCCCCCATCACTCTGAACTGGACGGGATAGCTGATCGGCGGGCCATTCTCCAGCCGCACGACGCGCACGCGCAACGCCGTGAATCCACCATCTGCGGCGGCGAATTTCGCTTCCAGCCGCCGCTTGAGATCCTCGCGTTCAGCGAGTCCCTTGGTGATCACCGCGAATTGAGCAAAGTTGTCGTTAAACAGATGCTGGTCGAGCGAGAGGAAGTAGCGCGGCGCGCCATCGCCGACATAGGCGGAAAACGAGGCGACGGCAGGGTCACCTGCGAGCAATTTCTCAATGCGTTTGACCTCGGCCGCAGTGGCCTTGAGCGATGCGCCCTGCGGCAGCCACACATCGATCATCAATTCCAGCCGGCTGGCGGCGGGGAAGAATTGCTTTTGCACGCCATGGTTGAAAGCGATGATGGATAGGACGAAACAGCCGACCGTCGCGAGAATCACCCGCCAGCGATGGCGCAGGCACCATTCCAGCAGCGCGCGGAAGCGGCGGTAGAACGGCGTGTTGTAGATATCCTCGCCATGCTTTTGGGCTTTAGCGATCAGCTTTTTCGGGTCGAGCAGCCGGTAGCCAATGTAAGGAGTAAACACCACCGCAACAATCCACGACACCAGAAGCGCGATGGTGACAACGGCAAAAATCGAGAAGGTATATTCGCTCGCGGAGGATTTTGAGAAGCCGACCGGGGTGAAAGCGGCGGCGGTAATCAGCGTGCCGGTGAGCATCGGGAAGGCGGTGGAGGTGTAGGCAAATGTGGCCGCCTGAAAGCGATCCCAACCCTGCTCCATTTTCACCACCATCATTTCGACGGAAATGATCGCATCATCGACCAGCAGGCCGAGCGCAATGACCAAAGCCCCCAGCGAAATGCGTTGCAGGTCGATCCCGAACAGCATCATCAGGAAAAGCGTAATCGCCAGCACCAGTGGAATCGAGAGCGCCACCACCGTGCCGGTGCGCCAACCCAAACTAAGGAAGGTCACCGCCAACACGATGAGGATCGCCTCGGCCAATGACTCCTCAAACAAGCGCACGGAGGATTTGACGACTTGGGATTGGTTGGCGACGACATGTACATCCACCCCCTTGGGCAGCGAGGCCTGCAGCCGTTTCATCTCAGAATTGAGATGCTCGCCCATGCGAATCACGTTGCCGCCTTTGTTCATGATGACGCCGATGCCGATGGCCGGTTTCCCGCCGACGCGCATTTGCGGGCTGGGCGGGTCGGCCAGGCCGCGCGTGACGCTGGCGATATCGCCTAGGCGGAAGTGATGGTTGTTGACCAGCAAATCGGTGTCGCGGATGCGCGCCACGCTATCGAAGCTGCCGCTCACGCGCAGCCGGATGCGATCGCTATCGGTCTCAACGAAGCCGGAAGGGGCGATGGCGTTTTGCTTTTGCAGCGCCTCGGCCACTTGGCTGGGGCTGATGCCCAGACTCGCCAGGCGCTGCGGTGGGATTTCGATATAAATTTTCTCTTCCTGCACGCCAATCAGTTCGACACGCTTCACATCGGGGACTTGTTTCAACTCCAACGCGACACGATCGGCATAGCGGCGCAACGCGGCCAGATCGAAGCCATCGCCGGTGAGCGCGAAAATATTCACCAAGACATCGCCGAATTCATCATTCGGAAAGGGCCCTTGTACGCCGGCCGGCAGCGTCTGGCGCATATCGTTGAGCTTTTTGCGCACCTGATACCACGCATCCGGCACTTCTTTTTTAGGGGTGTAGTCCTTGAGCCATACGAATATCAGCGATTCGCCGGGCTTGGATGAGGAGCGCAGATAATCGATCCAAGGGGTTTCCTGTAATTTCTTTTCGATGCGCTCGGTCAGTTCATTTTGGACTTCAATCGCGGTCGCGCCTGGCCACAGGGTGCGCACCACCATGATTTTGATAGTGAAGGCCGGATCTTCATCGCGGCCGAGATTGAAATAGGAGAACACGCCCGCGGCTATCAGGACGATCATTAAGTAGAGCACCATGGAAGGATGCTTGATCGCCCAGGCGGAAAGGTTGATGTGCTTCATCGGGTGCTGGCAGCCTCGATGGGCCGGATTTTTTCACCCGCGGTGAGCTTGTGCACGCCGGCGCTAACGATGCGTTCGCCTGCCGCGAGCCCGCTGCCGATGAGCGCGCCGTCATCGCGGAAGGCAGTGACTTTCACGGGACGTAATTGCACGCTGTGATCGGCGGCGACGATCCACACGGCAGGCTGGTCGCCCTGCTGGAAAATTGCCGACAGCGGCAGTATCAGGCTGGTGTCGCCCGCGCCGCCGGTAAAGCGCACCCGCGCCGTCATGCCCAGCGCCCAGCGCATATTGGCATCGGTTAAAGCAACGCGTGCCGGATAGGTGCGGCTGGCCGGATCGGCCGCCGGCGCCAGCTCGCGCAGGCGGCCCTGCAAGGGCGCGGCCTCCGTGTCTCCCACCCACAGCGTGACTTCGGCGGGGGCGCCGATCTTGAGCATGCCGACTTGGGATTCCGGTACCGAGATCGCCACTTCGCGCTCGCCCTTCTGGGCCAGGCGGAACACCGGCTGACCGGCGCTCACCACTTGTCCCGGCTCGGCCAGCACAGCGGTGATCACGCCATCATGGTCGGCGAGCAGCCTGGTGTAAGCGGCTTGATTGCGCGCCAGCCCGGCCTGCGCTTGGGCTGCTTTGAGCGCCGTTTCCTTGGCGTCCAGCGCCGATTGGCTGATGAAATTGCTGCTGCGCAAATCGCGGAAGCGCTTGGCCTCATCTTCCGCGAGCCGCCATTGCGCCTCGGCTTGGCTCGCCTGCAGCGCCGCATCGGCTGGATCGAGGCGCGCCAATACTTGCCCGGCTTTGACCGCGGCGCCGGCATCGACCAGGCGCGCGACGATCTTGCCGCCGATGCGAAAGCCCAGCGCGGTTTCATGGCGGGCGCGAACTTCACCGCTGTAAGAGAAGCTGCCGGCGCTGGCGCTGGCGCCCACTACCTGCGTCAATACAGGCTGCTCGATGCGCGCGGGCGGCGCGACTTGCTCGCCGCAGCCGGCAAGCGTCACGCTGAGGGCAGCCAGGAATAAGCGTTTGCGTTTCATGACTCGAAATCTCCTACAGTGCGTTCGGTAGTTAAGGCGTTCCGGTTTGGGTGGAGCAGCCCTTGGAGAAAATCATCTTCTCCCGGAAAATCAGGCGGTGATTTATTCGCCCCCCGCGAGCGGGTCGTTTGCATCCGGGTTGATCACGCCGAAGCGCGCCGGGATGTAGGCATAGAAGGCGCGGATTTTTTCCTGCTGCACCAACGCCAGTAATTGCTGCGACTCGGCTTCGGTCACGACGAATTCCACTTCCACCGTGAGCGTGCCGGCCAATTCAAAGAAGGTGTTCTCGTGCAGCACATGATGCCGGCCAAAGCCCGCCATGGCGCGAAAGGCCGAGCCGCCTCGGATGCCGTGCTTGTTGGCTTGTTCCAGCAACCACTCCCACAACAGGCGGCCTTGATGCCGCTCGCTTTCGTGCACGTAAAATCTGAGAAAAGCGCCTTGCATGATGTTTCCTCCGCAATTCAACTGGCGTCAGCCGCGCGCCCAAGCAACGGTCGCGATGCCCGCGAACGTCATCAACACCGAACCCGCCACATGCAGCGCGACCGCGCCGAGCGCCCAGCTCAAGCGCCCTTGTTGCAGCAGCGGAATGAGTTCGGCGGAAAAGGTGGAAAAGGTCGTCAGCCCGCCGCAGAAGCCGGTAATCACCAGCAGCCGCCACTCCGGCGCGAGCGCGGTATAAGAGGCGAAAAAAGCGATGGCCAAGCCGACTACATAAGCGCCGATCAGGTTGGCGGCGAGCGTGCCGGGCGGAATGGTGGGGAAGAGGCTGTTGAGCTTGGCGCCGAGCGCCCAGCGCAATAAGGCGCCGAGCGCGGCGCCGAGCGAAATCGCGAGAATGGATTTCCACATGATCTGGTCCAGTGTCTTATGTCTGGGGGCCGGGCGTATGCGCCCTTTGCGCCAAATTGTCTCACGAATCAATCTGCTGCTGAAAATGGGCAACGGCTGCCGGGCAGGGGATCCGGGTTAAAGAAATCGAGCTGTCAAGCCGTAATAGGCTTGAGCCGGCGCAAAACGAGAGTCGCGCCTCGCCCGCACAAACCCGGTACTGTGAAATTTTGGCATGCTAAAAAAAATCCCTATTAAGCAATTGCGCCTCGGCATGTTCGTTCAAGAATTGGGCGGGCGTTGGATGGATCATCCGTTCTGGCGTTCCTCGTTCAAGCTCGACAAGCCGGAGGATTTTCAGGCGCTCTTGCAAAGCGGCGTGCCGGAATTGGTGATCGATACCGGCAAGGGGCTGGATGTCGATTCAGCGCCAACGTCCGTGGCGCAACCCGCCCCACCCGCGGCGCCGAAGGAAATTCCGCCGCCCGTTCCGCATATGTCGTATGAACAAGAGATCGAGCAAGCGAAACAGATTCAGGGCAAGGCCAAGCGCGTGGTGACGAATTTATTCAGTCAGGCGCGCATGGGGAAGGCGATTGAGATCGGCGTGGTCGCGCCCTTGGTGGATGAGATCAACCATTCGATCGAACGCAACGCGGGCGCGCTGCTATCTATCGTGCGCCTGAAAACCGTGGACGATTACACCTATCTGCATTCGGTGGCGGTGTGCGCGCTGATGATTTCGCTCGGGCAGCGGCTGGGGCTAAAAGGCGAAGAGTTGCAGCAAGTGGGCATGGGCGGCTTGTTGCACGATTTGGGCAAGGTGGGCGTGCCGCTGGAAATTCTGAACAAGCCGGGCAAACTTACCGACGAGGAATTCACCGTCATCAAAAGCCATCCGATACAGGGTTGGGAGATTTTAAAAAGCGCGAAGGTGAACGATGCGATTCCGCTCGATGTGTGCTTGCACCATCACGAAAAAATGGATGGCAGCGGCTACCCCGAGCGCTTATCCGGCGCAGACATCTCCTTGCATGCGCGCATGGGCGCGGTGTGCGATGTGTACGATGCGGTAACCTCCGACCGGTCTTACAAGCGGGGATGGGAGCCGGCGGAAGCAATCAAGCGCATGGCGGAATTCCGCAACGGCCATTTTGACGAGACCGTGTTCCAGGCGTTTGTGAAGACGATCGGGATTTTCCCCGCCGGTTCGCTGGTGCGCTTGAAATCGGGGCGGCTCGCCGTGGTGACCGATCAGTCGGAGAGAAGTTTATTGACCCCTAAAGTCAAGGTGTTCTTCTCCACCAAATCAATGGGTCCCATCCAGATGGAAGTGATCGATCTGAGCCACTCGCACGATAGCATCGACGGGCTGGAGGATGCCGCGGCGTGGGGTTTCGATTTGAAAAAGGTGATGGGGTTCTAGCTAGTGTTTAGGGTGAAACACGACACTAGTACCGGTACCTATAAATTACGAAACATACTCCGCCGATGTAGGTTGGGTTAGGCGCGGTTCTTTGCGCCGTAACCCAACAAACCCAATCTTCACAAAAGCAGGCGCTTCCAGGCAACCCCGACGGGTAGGCAAAACACATCAACACCGGCGTTTAGAAGGATGATTAGGTTTTGTTGGGTTACGCGATAAAGCCGCTAACCCAACCTACATGAGCCTGCTGACGCCAAACAAAATGTTTCGTAATTTACGATTTTCAATACTAGCTCGCCAGATGCCGTAACTGCCGCGTGGCTTGATGCGCCGGTTTGGGTTTTTCCGTTTTATCCGCGCCGGATTTTCCCTGCTTGAGAAATGCCGGCGCGCCCCGCGCGCCGCTGCCGGCGTAATCCCGCGCTAGGGCGTGCGTGGCTTCCTCGCTCGAACACCCCATGATCGTGACCAAACCCGCATGCACCAAATCGTACAAACGATCGAGTGCGATCTGGTGCGTTTGCCGGGTTTCGGCATAGAGCCAATCGCTAAGCGAGAGAAAACGCGCGAACGGCGCATCGCCCAGGATCAGCGGCAGCGCGGCGGGAAATCGTCCGGAATTCGCGATCATGTCCCAATAGCGCGCGAAGCGGGTCAGGCGCTGCATGGTGGGGAAATCGATGCAGTCGGTCGCCAACACGGTATAGGGCGGATACGGGCTATAGCGCATATGGTGTGCGGCCGTGTGGCGTGCGATGGGCGTGCCGCGCAGGCGCTTGAGAACGCCGACTTGGATTTCATGCGGGTTGATGCCGACTAAACGATCAAACCCTTGCGCGAAACTTTCGATGTCCTCGCCCGGCAAGCCGAAAATCAAATCGGCATGAATATGGGCCTGGCTCTTCGTGCGCAGCCAGCGCACATTGTTCTCGGTCTTATCGTTGTCTTGCTTGCGCGAGATGAGCGCTTGCACCGCCGGATTGAATGTCTGAATCCCCACCTCGAGCTGCAAGCTGCCGGCGGGAAACCGCGCAATAAGCGCTTTTAATGTATCGGGAAGATGGTCTGGAATGACCTCGAAATGGAGGAACAATTTATCGTCCAGCCGCGCCAGAAAAAATTCCAGAATGCGCGCGCTGGCTTTGACATTGAGATTGAAAGTGCGATCGACGAACTTGAAGTGGCGCGTGCCGCGTTCATACAGCCGCGCCATTTCGCCGAGGAACAGATCGAGATCGAACGGCCAAGCGGTCTTGTCGAGCGAGGACAAGCAAAACTCGCACTTGAACGGGCAGCCGCGCGAGGCTTCCACATACAAAATGCGGTGTGCGATATCGTCATCGGTGTAGAGCCGGTATGGCAGCTTGATGCCGGACAGCGGCGGCTGTTCGCCGGCGATGATTTTTTGCGCGGGCCGCTCGCCCGCGAGCAGTTGCCGGCACAGTTTGGCGAAGCTGACATCGCCCCAGCCGGTAATCACATAATCGGCCAGCGCAACGATGGCTTGTTCCTCGCATTCGTAGCTCACCTCCGGCCCGCCCAGCACCACGATCACGTCGGGCGCAACGCGCTTCAGCATCGCGACCACTTGGGTGATCTCCTGCACGTTCCAGATATAGACGCCGAAGCCGACGATCTTCGGGTTCTGCGCCAGCAGCGCCTCGACGATATCCGCCGGCTTGTGCTGCAAGATGAATTCCATGATCCGGGCTTCGGGTTCGAGCTCGTTCAGATTCGCCGCGAGATAGCGCAAGCCGAGCGAAGCGTGGAAATAGCGGGCGTTGAGCGTGGTGAGGAGAATGTCGGCCATGGCGTGAGACTTGAACAGAGGCCGCTATTTTACGCGCCTGGGAGACTCCTAGGCAGAGCAGCAGCCGGATTTTCCTTGCTGCTGAATCGGCGGGCAAGGCACGGTGCCGTAGGAGCAATACACACAGCAATCGCCCGCCTTGGGCTTGAGCACTTGATGACAGTGCGTGCATTCATAAAACCACTGGCAGGCATCCGTCGGCATGGTTTCTGTTTTGCTGAAGCCGCAGTGCGGGCAGGTGATGGTGGAGTCGGGAATAATCTCGCTC
>Ga0154780_1072_pt3 | contig 9507 bp, 9 predicted proteins | sample Rifle2008BG16ft_FD_105788 | JGI IMG/M metagenome (GOLD analysis project Ga0154780, IMG submission 105788) | Betaproteobacteria bacterium RBG_16_58_11
CCCGGCACAGCAGCCGGCACCGTACGCCGAAAACAAATCAGCGTCGCTGCGGCAATTTCCTGCGCCGTGGCCTGTTGCGGGCAATCTTTTCCGGGCAGCACCATGTTGGGCTTCAGCAGCATATATTCCAGTTGCACGCGATGCCGGAGCAGCGCGTGGAACACGGTCTCCAGCACCTCTTCCGTCACACTGGCGCAGCGCTCGATGCTGTGGCTTCCGTCCATCAAGACTTCCGGTTCCACAATCGGCACGATGTCGAGTTCCTGGCAGATCGCCGCATAGCGCGCCAGGCTGTCGGCGTTCACTTCAATCGCGCGGGTCGAAGGCAGGCCATCGCCGATGGTGATCACCGCGCGCCATTTCGCAAAGCGCGCGCCCAGCTCTTTATAGCCGGCAAGCCGTTCGGCCAAGCCTTGCAATCCATGCGTCACCTTGTCGCCGGGAAAATTCGCCAAAGCTTGCGTGCCCTTATCCACTTTAATGCCGGGCACGATGCCTTGTGCCGCCAGTACCTGCGGCAAGGCTATACCCGCTGCGCTTTTCTGTTTCAGCGTTTCCTCGAACAAAATCACGCCGCTGATGTAGTCGGACAACCCTGGCGCGGTAAATAACAATTCCCGATAGCTGCGCCGGTTTTCCTCGGTGGAGACAACATCGATGTTCTTGAATCGCTTCTCGATCGTGCCAGCGCTTTCGTCTGCGGCGAGAATACCTTTGGTCGGGGCAGTCAGTTCCGCTACCGTTTTTTCCATTGCTTGCGAAAACATGGGAATAAGCTCCTCTTTAATGGGCTTAATTAAAGATAGACCTCAATGTTCACGGCAGCAAGAAACCTTACATCCAAATGATGCCAATAATTTTCGATGCGGTCGGAACGGTGGCGCGGGATACGCGCTATGGAATGTCGTCAGCAAGCGCAAGATACGCTTGATGACGAATTAGAATGGACGGCAGAAGCCTAGCGGCAGATTTAGCTAGTAGAAGCGTCGCCGGAATCGCCTGCCTGCGGCGCTTCGGCTTGGTCGGCTGCCTCGCCTTCGCCTGGTGGTTGATGCTCCGCCAGTTTGCGCAGGCGTTTTTGTTCCTGCTTCTTTTTCTTTTCCAGTTCTTTCTGACGTTTCTCGAATTGGTAGTTTGGTTTTGCCAATGTGATATCCCTAGTGACGGCCCGTGCTGCCTTTCAGCGGCGGATGCCTATTCCGAATAATACTCTACCCCTGCACATTAATCGACGCACCTGACATCCCAGCAATGACATACCGATAGCAAGGCGCGAAATGAAACTTAAGTTAGATTTACACTCCTTCTCAAATTGAATCTAAATTTAAGTGCCGTCGCGCCGATAAAGCAAAAAGCTTCAGGAGAATCTATGTCTAATCTGGAAATTGCCATTTTGATCGCAGCCGGCTTGGCCTTGCTCTGCGCTAATTTAATCGCATCGACTCGCGTTGTGCGCCGCTTGGGACGATATAGCATCCCTTACGTGCTACTCATTTGGTTGGCGCCGGTGATTGGCGCCTTGTTCGTGCTGGCCAAGATAAAACGCGAGCGACCTGCGCGCTTGCTGCCGATCAATGCCAATACCATCGACAACCCTTCCACGATTCAGGCCGATCCCTGGCCTACCGTGAGCGGGACGACAGAATTGCACTCCCCTTTCCGCAAGTAACCCCGCCCCCTCAGCCTCCCGCCATAGCCATTTTGCTGTGCTATGGTAAATAGATTGACGCGTGCATCCGGCGCGAAAAATTCCCGATCATCCAAGCAACATCATCAAGGAGTGTTCGATGGCTCAATCAAGTGGAAAAATCCCCAAGCGCAACGTGGTGCCGGATCGGCTGGATTTGCGCGACCGGCCCTATATGCCCGCGATCGCTGTCACGCCGGGCAACGAGCTGTCACCCCAAATAGCCTTGCCGGTGTTAAACCAAGGAAACACCAGTGCTTGCACGGGGTTTGCGTTATCCAATGTTGTCAATTTTCTGTTGCGTAGTTGGAACCCCCAAGCACCGCAGATTTCACCCTACATGCTCTACTCGATGGCGCGGCGCTATGATGAATTTCCGGGGTATATTGAAGATGCCGGATCCAGCCTGCGCGGCGCGATGAAGGGCTGGTACAAGCACGGCGCCTGCCGCTTGGAATTGTGGAAGAAGCTCGATATGCCCGCCGCCGCGAAGAAGCCGCAAGATGATTGGTGGCTGGATGCCGCGCAGCGTCCGCTCGGCGCTTACTATCGGGTTGAGTCGCGTTCAATCACCGATATGCATATGGCGTTGAACGAGGTGGGTATTCTCTACGCCAGTGCGATTTGTCATGCCGGCTGGCTGGAAGGTGATCAGGCGAAATCACCCAAGGGTGGCTACTGGCCGATTCCTTTAAAAGAATCCGCAGCAGACGATGGAGGTCACGCGTTCATTATTGTCGGCTATACGCGTGCAGGGTTTATCCTGCAAAACTCCTGGGGCGCTGGCTGGGGAAGCGGCGGCTTGGCCATCCTCACCTATGAAGATTGGCTGGAGAATGCGATGGATTGCTGGGTGGCGCAAAGCGGTGTGGTGACCGACCAGCACATCGAAATCGCTGGCTCGATCTCGCTGCGCATGGCGCGTGGCCGGGTCAAACTGGCCAGCGATAATGTATTGCGCAACCGCGAAATCGCTCCCTTCATCATCAACATGGAAAACAACGGCCGGCTTTCCAATACGGGCCAGTTCCGCACACAAGTCGGGGATGTTGATGCGCTGGTCAATGTTCACATCGCCGAGGCACGCAAGCAATGGGGGCTGAAGGGCAGCGCGCCAACTGATATAGCGATCTATGCGCACGGCGGCTTGACCAGCGAGGAAGACGCAGCACAAACCGCCGCAAACTGGATACCCGCGCTGTACGAAGCGAAAATATTACCGATCTTTTTGATGTGGGAAACGGATCTCTGGGCCACGCTGAAGAATCGCCTCGCGGATTTAATCAGCGAGCAGCCGCGCCCTACCGCCGGTATAGGCGATCAGTTGAAGCGTTTCTGGAACCAACGTTTGGAGCGCCTGCTGGCCACGCCGGGTACAGCGATTTGGGGTGAGATGAAGCAAAACGGCGACGCTATTTCTTCCGGCCGTGACAGCGGTGGCCGCATTTTGTATGAGCGCGCGATGCAGTCGCCCTGGTTCACCAAAACACCAGTACGCCTTCATTTGATCGGCCACTCAGCGGGCGCGATCGTGCACAGCTATGTCGTCGATCGCTTGTGCAAACTGGGTTGGACATTCGAAAGCGTGAATTTCATGGCGCCGGCGGTCACCGTAGAACTTTTCAACCAAACCGTGTTGCCGCAATTGAAAGACGGCAAAGTGAAGCGCTTGAATCAATTTCATCTCACCGATGTGACGGAGCAAGCCGACCCAACGTGCAAGCCGATTTTGTACTATTCACGCTCGCTACTGTATTTGGTATCGGAATCGTTCGAACATGGCGTGCCCACACCGATCCTGGGCATGGAGAAATATTTTGATCAACACATCGCCTCCCTCGGCTTGAAGCATGTGCAAGCTTGGCCGGCGCCGCTCGGCGCAAGCCAGAGCACCACTCACGGCGGTTTCGATGATGATGCCGCCACACGCGGCAGCGTCATCAGCCTAATCAAAACCGGGAAACTTTCGAAGTCATAACAGCCTCACCCTATGCTTCTGGCATTGTTGTCTTTTGCGTTCTTTGGCAAGTTATCCTTAGCGCAGGGAGTACCTCAGTCCATACCGAGTTCGAAAAAACGCTGACTGAGTTCAAGAACGCCCTAATCCGGCCGATGTATATCAAACAATCCGGACTAGGAAGCGTGATGAAAAAACAAAATTCAAAAAGCTTGTACGGTGGGAATGGCCCGCCGCGGAAACGTGGCGCGTTTACTTTCTTAGAGAAAGTACCGGCCACCGCGAACCGACAACTACCTGCGCCTGGGTCGCGGCTCGTAGACGTGAATGGCGTGAACGATCTCTTGATACGGCAAACTCGCTAGGCTGCCGTATTGCTGCACCGCGGCGCTCAACACGCCGATAATGTTGGCGACCGGCCCTGCCGCATCGGGCACCAATGCCCGCTCAACACCCAATAATCCCCCGCATTGCAACTTAAGTTCTTTGGTGTGTGGAACCGGCTCATCCGGATGCGCGAGCTTGAGGGTAAATGCCGCCGCCCGCCGCAATTCTTTCTTCAGTTCCACGCATAAGGCATGCGCGGCGGCGTCCAAACAACCGGCGGCTTCACGCTCGGCGATGTTGCGCTTGATCACATGCTCGCAGCCGCAGCAACGGCACAATATCGCACGCTCAAATACGCACTGGAGCGGGTTCACCTCCGTATAGGCATTGCGGTAGGCGTTCTCGTCCAACATGGCGTAGGTGTAGGACTCAGTAATCCTCGCCGGTGGTGGGTGGCGCTTCCCGTACTTGGGACAGCATATCTTCGGCTTCCAGTTCCGACTCGGCGAACATCACTTTCACGGCCTGGCCATTAGCAAGCTGCATCGCGTTGCGGCGCGCCTTGGCCTCGGCGCTGGCTGCTTTAAAATTATCGAAGCTCGCGAGCAGCGCCAATTGCCGCACCGGGTAATTATCAATTTTGTACACGTAATACGGCATGATCTTCTCCTTAAGCCGACTTTAGTAAGTGCTGCACATAAAGTGAACAGCCTTCCTCGACGGTGAGGAGCGGTGCGTCATACCCCGCAATGCGCAGATGGGAAATATCGGCCTGGGTAAAATTCTGGTATTTCCCCTTCAACGCTTCGGGGAAATCGATGTATTCGAGGATGCCTTGCTGCTGCAATTCTCCCAGGCTCAGTTCGGTCTCGCCTTTCGCGCGGCGGCACGCATTCACGGTGGCGACCGCCACATCATTGAAGGTCTGCGCGCGGCCCGTGCCCACATTGAAAATGCCGGAGCGTTCCGGGTTGTCGAGAAAATGCAGGTTCACTTTCACCACATCTTCCACCGATATGAAATCGCGCCGCTGCTCGCCATTACTGTAACCGCCGCTGCCTTCGAACAAACGCACTTTGCCGGTGGCCATGTATTGATTGAACAAATGAAAAGAGACCGAAGCCATGCGCCCCTTGTGCTGCTCGCGCGGGCCGTAAACATTGAAGTAGCGGAAGCCCGCGACTTGCGCCGTGAGGTGGTTCCAATTGCGGCGCACGTATTGGTCGAATAAAAACTTGGAATAGCCGTACACATTGAGCGGGCCTTCATGCGAACGCTCCTCCTTGAACACCGTGCCGCCGCCGTATACGCTGGCCGATGAGGCGTACAGGAAGGGTACTTCATCTGCCTGGCAATAATCGAACAGGGTTACCGTGTAGCGGTAGTTGTTATCCATCATGTAGCAGCCGTCGGTCTCCATGGTGTCGGAGCAGGCGCCTTCATGGAAAATCGCCGCGATGTCGTCCTCCCAAGCGCCTTCCAACAGCAGTTCGATGAAATCTTCCTTGTCGATGTAATCCGCGATCTCGCAATCGACCAGGTTTTTGAATTTATCGGCCTGAGTGAGATTATCGACACAGATAATGTCGGTCTCGCCACGCTCGTTGAGCGCTTTGACGATGTTGGCGCCGATGAATCCGGCCGCGCCGGTAACGATGTAAACCATGCTAATCCTTTCAGCAGCGCCAGACGCCAGATGCTTAATTAAACAATTCTTCTTTATGCACGACTGCCGTGCCCAGCTTGGCCACCACGATGCCGGCGGCGCGATTGGCGACCCGCACCGCCTCGGCCATGTCGGCGCCACAGGCCAGCATCACCGCAAGCGTGGCGATCACGGTATCGCCCGCACCCGAGACATCGAATACCTCGCGCGCCTGGGTCTGTTCATGCACTCTTTCACCTTCACGATACAGCGTCATCCCTTCCTCGCTGCGCGTCACGAGCAGCCCCTTGAGGTTTAGCTCGCGACGCAGCGCTTCGGCTTTGCGGGTCAGTTCCTCTTCGGTCTTCCAGCTACCCGCCACTTCACGGAACTCACCCCGGTTGGGCGTAATCAAGGTGGCGTTGCGGTAGCGCGCATAGTCCTCGCCTTTCGGATCGACCAACACCGGCTTGTTCGCCGCGTTGGCCAGCTCGATCATGCGCGTGATGTGTGCGAGCCCGCCTTTGCCGTAATCGGACAACACCACCACATCGCACTCGCCCAGCAAGCGCTCATAATCGGCCAAGGCGGCGGAGAGCACTTCATGGCTGGGCGCTGTCTCGAAATCGATGCGCAGCAACTGCTGCTGCCGCCCGATGACGCGCAATTTGATCGTGGTTGAAATCGTCGGGTCGCGATGCAACTCGGCAGCCACGCCTTCGGCGCGCATCAGCTCGGCAATCGTGGTACCGGCTTCATCGTCGCCGGTCACCGACAACAACGCCGCCTGGGCGGACAAAGCCGCAATATTGCGCGCCACATTGGCAGCGCCGCCGGGCCGCTCGTCGCTGCTGGTCACGCGCACCACCGGCACCGGCGCCTCGGGCGAAATGCGGCTCACCTCACCGAACCAATAGCGGTCGAGCATCACATCGCCCACCACCAACACGCGCGCCGACGCTAAGGCCTCACTCTTCACGCCTAACTCCTCACTGACGTCCTATCGGGAAATATTCCAGCCCCTGCTCGCGCACCAGCTTCGGCTCGTACAAGTTGCGCCCATCGAAAATCACCGGATGCTTGAGCTTAGCCTTGATCTCGCTGAAATCCGGGCTGCGAAAAACTTTCCATTCGGTCACGATCACCAGCGCATCCGCGCCGTCCAGACAAGCCATCGGCGTATCGGCGTACTGCAAGCGCGGCTCATTGCCGTAGATGCGCTGCGTCTCGTGCACCGCCGCCGGGTCATACGCGGTGATGCTCGCGCCGCGCGCCCATAAGCCTTCCATGATGACGCGGCTGGGCGCTTCGCGCATATCGTCGGTATTCGGTTTGAACGCCAGTCCCCACAAGGCAAAGCGCTTGCCGGCCAGATTGGCGCCAAAGCGTTGTTCGATCTTTTGGATCAGCACGCCTTTTTGCCGTTCATTGGCGAGTTCAACCGCATTCAAGACTTTGAGATCGACGCCATTTTCCTGCGCGGTCCGTTGCAGGGCTTGCACGTCTTTGGGAAAACACGAGCCGCCATAGCCCACGCCGGGATAGAGAAAATGATAGCCGATGCGCGGATCGGAGCCGATGCCGTGGCGCACGTGCTCGATGTCGGCGCCGAGTTTTTCCGCCAGCAAGGCCAGCTCGTTCATGAATGAAATGCGCGTCGCCAGCATGGCATTGGCGGCATACTTGGTCAGCTCGGCCGAACGGATGTCCATGCCGATGATGCGTTCATGATTGCGTTGGAACGGCGCATAGAGGGTGCGTATCATTTCCAGCGCATGCGGGTCGTCGGTGCCGATCACGATGCGCTCGGGGCGCATGAAATCTTCCACTGCCGCGCCTTCCTTGAGAAATTCCGGATTCGACGCCACGGCGAACTCGATCTTCGCGCCGCGCTTGGCCAGCTCTTCCTGCACTGCCGTGCGCACCTTATCCGCCGTGCCCACCGGCACCGTGGATTTGTCCACGATGACGCGATATTCGGTCATGTGGCGGCCGATATTGCGTGCCGCTGCGACCACGTATTGCAAGTCGGCCGAGCCGTCCTCGTCGGGCGGGGTGCCGACTGCGATGAATTGCACCGTGCCGAACGCCACGCTTTCTGCTACGTTGGTCGTGAAATGCAAGCGACCGGCGGCGACGTTGCGCTGCACCATGTCTTGCAGGCCCGGTTCGTAAATTGGGATGCCACCCTGCTTGAGTAGATTGATTTTGCCTTCATCGAGGTCGAGGCACATCACCTCGTTCCCTACCTCGGCAAGACAGGTTCCGGTGACTAAGCCGACATAACCGGTGCCGATAATGGTGACTTTCATTCCATGCTCCTATTATTTGAATTCTATTTCACGCTGGATCGCCGCCAATGCCGCCAGCGGGTCCGGCGCTTGGGTGATCGGCCGCCCGACCACCAGATAGCTCGCGCCGTTTTGTATTGCCTCGCGCGGCGTCGCCACGCGCGCTTGGTCGCCGGTCGCCGCTTGTGCCGGGCGGATACCCGGCGTGACCAGCAAGAACGAAGCGCCGCGTTCGCGCCGGAGTTGCGCCACTTCGCGTGCCGAGCACACCACGCCATCCAGGCCGCAACGCTGCGAAAGCTGCGCTAAGCGCGACACTGCCTCCTGCGCGGTACCCATCATGCCCACCTCGGCGAGATCCTCATCCTGCATGCTGGTGAGTACGGTCACGGCAATCAGAATCGGCCTTGCAGGTACGCATTCCACCGCTTCGCGCGCGGCGCTGAGCATAGCATGCCCACCCAGGGCATGCACATTGAGCATCCATACGCCGAGCTTGGCGGCCGCGCGGCACGCCGCCGCTACGGTGTTGGGAATATCATGAAACTTGAGATCGAGAAATACGCCGTAGCCTTGATCCACCAAGCCCGCGACAAATGCGGGGCCGGCGGACACAAATAACTCTTTACCCACCTTCAATTTGCAGCGCGCGGGGTCCAAGCGCGCAACCAGTTGTTGCGCCTCCGCGGCGGAGGCGTAGTCGAGCGCAACGATAATGCGGGGATCGCTCATGTGCTGGTTTCCTCGATGCGGCGCGGCGGAAAGCTTTCCCATCCGGTGCAAGCCGGGCAATGCCAGAAAAACTGCCGCGCCTTGAAGCCGCAGCTCTCGCATTGATAATAGGCGAGGCGTTCGCTGTGCTGATGAACAAGATTTTTGACCAGTTGCACATGGGGGCGCTGTTCCGCCGGGACATCGAACAATTGCGCCTCCAGCAGTTTTTCATATCCTTGCAAGGTGGGATGGCGCTGCAACTCCGCGCGCACCAGGGGATAGGCGGTTGCGATCCCTTCGTTGTCGAGCGTGGCTTGATACACCACGTTCAACATATCGATCGACGCATATTTCTCCAAATAGTGCTTGAGCAGCGCCAATCCCTCCGCCGTGCGGCCCAAGGCCTTGAACGAGGCCAGCATCTTTGCCGCGACCAGCGGTAGAAAATCGGGCTGCTGCGATTCGATGCGACGCCAGATCGCCAGCGCCTCTTCGTGCCGCCCCTGCGCCGCCTCGAACTCGCCCAGCAACAGGCTGGCGCGCACACTGCGCCGATTGATGCTGAGCGCTTCATCCAAATACTGATGCGCTGCTTCATACCGGCCGGCCACCGCCTCGTTGGTGGCCAGCTCGCACATGAAATGCGCGATCTCGATTTGATGCGGCTGATTGGTGCGCTTAGCGAGTTGCTCCGCCGTGGCAATCGCTTGTTGCCACTCTCTTTCCTGCACGTAAATTTCCATCAGAAAGCGCAGCGCCTGCTCCGCGTAATGGGTTTCTGCCAATGCTTTGAAGATAAGTTCGGCGCGATCGAGCAAGCCCGCCGCAAGAAAATCTTGGCCAAGCTCGAATTGTGCGACGAGCCGCTGCTCGTGTCCGAGGTCAG
>Ga0154780_1140_pt8 | contig 9475 bp, 12 predicted proteins | sample Rifle2008BG16ft_FD_105788 | JGI IMG/M metagenome (GOLD analysis project Ga0154780, IMG submission 105788) | Betaproteobacteria bacterium RBG_16_58_11
GTGGCGCCGCCGCAAGCCATGAGTTCCCGGCTCTGGGTCAACCTGGCACTGGCGTTCGCAGTCGCCGCTTTGGCTTGGCTGGTTTTTTTCAAACCTGAGCCGACTGATTCTTCGAAACACAAACTTTCCACCCTCGCCCCGCCCAGCATCAAGGAAATCACCATCGCCCCGGCGCAGCGGCCACGTGTGGTGCTGGTCAAACGCACAAGCAACTGGTTTGTCACTGCGCCCTTCGCCGCGCGCGCCGATATGGCGCGGGTGGATGGCCTGCTGGGGCTGCTTTCCGCCGAGAGCGGGCAGCGCTTCGCGGCACAAGACTTGGCGCGCTTCGAGCTCGATCACCCGCTCGCCAGCGTCAAAATCGGCGCCCAGGAATTCAGCTTCGGCGGCGTGCATCCGCTCACCAACCAACTTTATGTACTGACCCAGGACGCGGTGTATTTGGTCTCGCCGGTGTACTTCGTCGATGTCGCCAAGCAACCCACCGACTACGCTTCTAAGCAACTGCTCGACGCAGCCGAGAATCCGGTCGGGTTTGAATTCGCTACCTTCAAGCTCACCCGCACCGACGGCAAATGGCAAAAAGATCCGGCTGACGCTGCATTGAGCCAAGACGACGCCAACAAATTCGCCGACGAATGGCGGCATGCACAAGCCCTTGCCGTCAGCCAGCCGCGCGCCTTCAAAGCCTCGGAGCACATCACTCTTCGCTTCGCCTCGGGCAAGACGCTGAAGCTGCAAGCGGCGCAACAGGAACAGGAATGGGTCGTGCTGCGCGAGGATGAAAAACTCGCGTATCACTTCACCCTGGATGCGGCGCGGCGCTTGCGCGATCTCCCGCTCACGCCAAAAAAGTAGCGCAAGCATCCTGCTTGCATGCCGGCTGGAAGCCGGCGCTACATTTCGGGTGCCTGTATGCCGCACAGCACTTGCACGATCCCCGGCCTGCGCAAAAAAAGCCGCTTGACGCCCCCTCCCAGCCCAGGATACGATTTCTGAAATTCAGAAATCGGATTTATTATGAGTGCCACCAAATTGGAATCTTCCGACATCGAGCTGCGCGAACGCGGCCAAGTGACGCTGCCCAAGGCGCTGCGTGAGGCGCTGCACTTGGAAACCGGCGACTCCCTGCGCGCGGTTAAGATCGCTAACGCCATTGTATTGACGCCGCTGCGCATGGATCTGGAAGGGCTGCGCAAGCAGATTCGCAAAGTGATGAAGCAGCATGGCGTCAGCGCCGAAGACTTGCTGCGCGACCTGTGATCGTCGTTTTTCTCGACAGCAACGTTCTACTCTCCTCCCTCATCGGTTCTGCGCATTCCCCGCCTACCGTGCTGGTCGATTGGCTGGCCGGTAGAGAGAACATCATCTTGGCCACGGGGCGCTGCTGCGTGCAGGAAGTAGAACGCAACCTCGCCAAGAAACTGCCGCAGGCACAAGCAATCTGGCAGAAATTCCTCTCGGCTTCCGGCCTGCGCATCGATGCCTGCCCGCGTACGCCGGTGACGGGTATCAACGCGAAAGACAGGCCGATTGTCGCCGCCGCCATCGCGGCGAATGCCGCCTATTTCGTGACGGATGACAAAGCACTGATCGCCGAAATGCGCGCCGCGAAAATCAAAACGCCTCAGACAGTGACGCCGCGAAAAATGCTGGAAGAATTGCTGGCATTGGGTTTGTCGCTCGGCTGATGCAAGGGACTTGGCAGCTTGTGTAGCGCCGGCATCTTGCCGGCATGCCGGCTGGAAGCCGGCGCTACAATTCGAGAAAGCAAAAAAATGCCTGAACTCCCCGAAGTAGAAACCACGCGCCGTGGTTTGGCGCCCCACCTGGAGGGCCAGGTGATTCAGGCGGTTGTGATTCGCCACCCCATGCTGCGCTGGCCCGTGCCCAAGCAGCTCGCGAGCTTGCTGCCGGGCAAGCGCATTCGGCAGATTCAGCGCCGTGGAAAATACTTGCTGTTCGACACCGAAGCCGGTTGGCTGATTGTGCATTTGGGCATGTCGGGCAGCCTGCGCGTGGTGCCGGCTGAAACGCCGCCCGATAAGCATGATCACTTCGATCTGGTGTTGCGCAGCGGGCACGCCATGCGCTTGCGCGACCCGCGCCGTTTCGGGGCGGTGCTGTGGGCGGGCGAGCAGGTGATGCAGCACAAACTGCTGGCGGTCTTGGGCATGGAGCCGTTGAGCGATGACTTCAGCGCCGGCAAGCTTTATCAAGCCACGCGCGGCCGTTCCGCCGCGATCAAACTGGTGTTGATGGACAGCCATCTGGTGGCCGGCGTGGGCAACATCTACGCCAACGAGGCGCTGTTCGCCGCCGGCATTAACCCCAAAACCCCGGCCCAACGCTTGAGCTTGGCACGGCTGCAACGTTTGGTGGCGGCGGTGAATGAAACCTTGGCACGCGCCATCCGCGCCGGTGGTTCGAGCTTGCGTGATTTCGTTAAGGCCGATGGCGAACCCGGCTATTTTCAACAAGAATATGCGGTGTATGGGCGCACGGGCGAACCGTGCCCCCGCTGCGGCCGGCCGATCAAGCAAATTCGCCAAGGACAACGCTCGACTTTTTACTGCGCCGCTTGTCAGCGATAACCGGTATTTCTATGAAGATCGCATAAACTGGGCCGATAAACACGTTGTCCTAGCGCACATTAAGCGCTTTAAGATTTTGCTGTAAGGCTATTGTTTTTACTTATTATTGTGCTAGATTACTTGGCAAGCGCTGGGCCCGTCCGGCACCCAAATTCTACGCGGAGAGATCATGACTCAAGATAATTTGGTCGCACACTTCGAAGCCTACAGCGCCTGGCGCGGACAATTGCTCGACACCGTGAGCGGCCTGCGCCACTGGCTGCACGAGCAGGAGCTCAACGACGCGCAAACCGATCTGCGCATTCAGCACATTCTCGACCGCTTGCACGACGACAAGCTCAACGTCGCCTTCGTCGCCGAATTTTCGCGCGGCAAATCGGAACTGATCAACGCCATTTTCTTCGCCGGCTACAAGCAGCGCCTGCTGCCGTCCAGCGCAGGCCGCACCACGATGTGCCCGACCGAACTCTTATACGAAGCCGGACGCGATCCGTGCATCATGCTGCTGCCGATCGAGACCCGCGCCACCGACACCAGCACCTCTGAATACAAGCGCTACACCGATGAATGGATCATTTCCCCGCTCGACGTGGATTCCGGCGACGCGATGACCAATGCGCTGATGCAGGTGTCGGAAACCAAGCGCGTGCCGGTGGCGGAAGCCGAGCGCTACGGCTTGTATCACGCCAACGATCAGGACAATATCCTGACCGTACACGACGATGGCACGGTGGATATCCCGGCCTGGCGCCACGCCATCATCAATTTCCCGCACCCGCTGCTGGAAAAAGGCCTGGTGATTCTCGATACGCCGGGCTTGAACGCGATCGGCACCGAGCCGGAATTGACGCTCAACCTGCTGCCGAACGCGCATGCGATTCTGTTCATCCTGGCCGCCGATACCGGCGTGACCAAGAGCGACATCGAAGTCTGGCGCAACCATATCGGCAATACCCAAGGCCGGCAAAAAGGCCGCATCGTCGTGTTGAATAAAATCGACGGCATGTGGGATGAGCTAAAAACCTGGGACGCGATTCAAGCCGAGCTGGGCAACCAGGTGAGCACGACGGCGCAACTGCTTGCGCTGGACCCGTCGCAGATTTACCCGGTTTCGGCGCAAAAAGGCCTGCTCGCGAAAGTACAGCACGACGATGCGCTGCTGGATAAAAGCCGCTTGCTGGAATTGGAGCGGGCGCTGTCCGAAGAGCTGATTCCCTCCAAGCAGGAAATCGTGCGCGAAAATACCGGGAGCGAGCTGGCGGAAATGTTTGACGCCACCAGCAACATCCTGCGCGGCCGCCGCTCCGGCATACGCGAGCAGCTCGACGAATTGAAAGGCCTGCGCGGCAAAAACCAAGACGTCATCGAGCACATGATGAACAAGGTGAAGCGCGACAAGGAAAATTTCGAGAAAGGCCTGCAACGCTACCAAGCGCTGCGCTCGGTGTTCTCCACCCAGACCAACAAGCTCTACAGCTACCTCGGCATGGAAGCGTTGAAAGCGGAAGTGCGTGACATCCGCGGCCAGATGGAGAAAAGCCGCTTCACCCGGGGCATCCGCGAAGCGATGAACACTTTCTTCAAGGACGTGTCCGGCAATGTCGGCAAAGCCGCCGGGCAAGTGGACGAAATCAAGCTGATGATGGAAGCCATGTACCGGAAATTCAGCGAGGAGCACGGCTTAAAACCGGCCACCACCACGCCCTTCTCCACCCTGAAATACCAGAAGGAACTCGCCAAGCTGGAGAAGGCTTACAACGATCACTTCAACACCCTCATGGTGTATGCCAGCGAGCGTTCCGGGCTCACCAAAAAGTTCTTCGAGACCGTGGCCACGCGCGTAGTGCAAGTGTACGAAATCGCCAACCGCGACGTGGACAACTGGCTCAAGGCGATCATGGCGCCGATGGAAACCCAGGTGCGCGAGCATCAACTGCAACTGCGCCGCCGCCTGGAGAGCATCAAGCGCATCCATAGAGCGACCGACACCCTGGAAGACCGCATCACCGAACTGGAGCACATGGAAGGCCATATCCTGCGCCAGCTCGACGAACTCAACAGCCTCAACACGCATCTGCACGAATCACTGATGCACGATGCCAATCGGGATGTGGCCATCGCTTAGCACGACAGCGCTATGCGGTATTTAAAAGGCGGGGCAACCCGCCTTTTTTATTGCCCGCCCTTAAGCCTCATCTCTCACCCCTCCCCGGTAAACCGCTTCATCATGCGCCGGGCGCGCTTGGTCGGGCGGCCGTGCATCTCGGCGGCGGGCTCGTGCTCCACACGCCGTGCCGCAGCTTGGGCCTGGCGCCGCGCTTGGCTTTCCACGGTTTCTTCGTAGCACTTCTTCGCCACTTCCGCTGGGCCGCGCCGTGCGCTCAATTCTCTTACCGCGACCTGCCACAGGTAGTCCCCGATGTGGATCTCCAGCGCATCGCCTACATGCAACTCTTTCGCCGGCTTCACGCGCTGGCCGTTGAGCTTGACCTTGCCGCCCTCCACCGCTTGGGCGGCCAGGCTGCGCGTTTTGAAGAAACGCGTCGCCCACAGCCATTTATCGATGCGCAGTTTTTCAGTTAATTCGAATTGATTCATGAGGAGCGATGGTAGCAAATCCCCCTCCCTTTCCAATGGGAGGGGGAGGGTTGGGATCAAGAATTAAACTTGACTTCCCCAAACGCCAATAGGGATAAGGCATACCGGATGTCACCCCAGGGCCGCCCTATTTTTTAAGGCTTTAAACCATCGCCATTGGCAAAACAACTCACAGAATAGGCTTTGTGCGAAGGCATTAATTGATTCAATAACTTTTTCACGCTCAAAATTCGCAACCATTTGTTTTTATTGTGTAATAAATCCGTATAAAAATTGACCTAAAGCAAAATTGCGTTGCCATTGCTATCACTTAGCTCGTCTCTAAACACATTGTCCACAGCTTTATCCACAGCATTTGTGGATACCGCCGCTTGTCGGGAAAAATGCTTATTTCATACCAGAGTAGCCAATATGCGGGTATAAATACTTTAACAATCGGCGGGAGCTCGTTAGTTGAAAACGATTTTCTTGAAAAGCGGCTGCTTGGCCGGCACCGCCCATCTCCGCAAAGATGCCGCGCTGAAAGGCCAGGCATGAGCTTGCGCCAAGCGTTGGAAATGACCTCGGTCACCGATGTGGGGCAGGCGCGCAGCCATAACGAGGATTTCGTCGCGGTCGACGCGGATTACGGCTTGGCGATTCTGGCCGACGGCATGGGCGGGTATAGCGCGGGCGAAATCGCCAGCGGCATGACCGTCACCTTGTTGATGCAGGGTTTGAAAGAGCGGCTGCCGGAGATGGCGCCAGAACCGCAAGCGCTAGAGACACTGGTGCGCGAGCTTGTCGCCACCGTCAACGCCGCCGTGCATGAAACCGCGCGCACCCGGCCGCAGTGCGCGGGCATGGGCACCACGCTGGTGCTGGCCGTGTTCCACGATAATCGCCTGCTGACGGCGCATATCGGCGATTCGCGCCTATATCGGCTACGTGGCGGGCAACTCACGCAATTGACGCGCGACCATTCGCTGCTGCAAGAACAAATCGACAACGGCATGATCTCGAAAGAGGAAGCCACCTGGTCGAGCAATAAGAACCTGGTCACGCGCGCGCTCGGCATGGATCCGGAAGTGCCGCTGGATGTGAATGTGTACGATGCCGCGCCGAATGATATGTACTTGCTGTGCTCGGATGGCCTCACCGGCATGGTGACGCTATCGGATATCCAAGCCGCGATGGAATTGATGGGCGGCAATCTGCCGCTTGCCGCGCACGAAATGGTCAAGCTGGCAAACGAGCAAGGCGGGCGCGATAATATTTCGGTGGCGCTGGTGAAGGTGCTCAGCCCCTTTCCTGCGCGGCGTGGTTTTTGGCAATCGTTATGGAGCCGGATTTCAACATGAAACTCGCGAAGCGAGCCCGCGTCCCTCTCTACCCGCAAGGAGTACGCCGGTGGGTCCCCGCTGCTTCGCAGCGACCCTTCCGCAGTCCCGCATGCGGGAGAGAGTTAGGAGAGAGGGAAACGGTCATGGCAAGTTTTATTTTCCCGGGTGGTCATTGCCATGACCGTTCGGCTGATTAAAGGAGACGCAAGATGGCCTCTCTCGTATTAAGCCTCGACGGCGAATTGATTCGTGAATTCGAGATCACCAAGCCGCGCATCACCATCGGCCGCCGGCCCTACAACGATGTGCCGATCGACAACCTCGCCGTGTCCGGCGAGCACGCCGCGATTGTGCAAATCGGCAACGATCTGATTTTGGAAGACGGCGGCAGCACCAACGGCACGCTGCTCAACGGCGCATCGGTCGAGAAACAACTGCTCAAGGATGGCGACGTGATCGAGATCGGCAAATATCACTTACGCTTTTTCGCCGGCAAGACCATCGGGGCGCAGCCCGATTTCGAAAAAACCATGCTCATCCGCAGCCCCTTCGCCGGCAAGCAACTGGGGCAAGCCGATGCGCCACCCGCCGCGGAAGGCGCAAGCCCGCTCGATGCGCCAACCAATCTCGATCCTTTCCCCACCACCTTCTCGCCGGAAATAAAAACCCATCACGCGCCCGAGCCGCTGATGGCGCAAGCAGCGCACGTCGCAGCGGCAACGCCGCCGCACGTGCTCCACTATGCGCTGAAAGTGCTCAACGGCAAGCAGAGCGGCGTTGAAATCCCCCTCACCAAACCGCTCACCTCGATCGGCAAAAGGAACGTGCAGGTAGCCATGATTACCCGCCGTCCGCACGGCTTCTTCCTCAACCATGTGCAGGGCGACAAGTTTCCCATCGTCAACGGCGCCACCCTCAACGAACGGCCGTGTCCACTGAATCCGGATGATGTGATTGAGTTGGCGGGGGTGCGGATGGAGTTTTTGGCGAAATAGGGTTCGGCTGAGCTAGTGATCCTTATTCTATTTGTGGCAGACTGAACAACTATAAGTTATCCCAAGCACCCCTATGTATTCGCGCCGCTGTCCGTGAAATCACATACATCGTTGCGGTCAGAACAACATTTATGGGCATTGGAACGATACGATACGAGCAGTGTAAGTTGCATGGCATCAAGGAGCAGCAATGAGTGAAGCAGAGGTTCTAGAACAAAGGCGCCAAGCACGTGCCGCAAAGCATCTTGTTGATGAAAGCCTCGTTAATCTTCATCAAAAAGCCGTAATCGCCCTGCTTGACCCGATAGAGGGCGCACATGTCCGCGAGCAAGCCTTGGAACATGTCGCGAAGTGGGAACGAGGCCACCTGTGCAACCCTCGCTACGTACAGGCATGGCGGGGCATTCTGAATCTGCCCGCGGCAGCCATGCGAGCGGCAATCTTGCGAGATGATGCCGAAGGCATATCCCTGCGCCAAAACTCACCATTTGGATTCCTGGTAGATAGAGCCAGGTAATGAATCGCAACGACATTGACCGCCTGCTGGTTGAAGCAAAGCGGATAACAAACCATCCTGACTTCGTGATTATCGGAAGCCTATCCGTACTCGGGGCAGTTGCAAACCCGCCCGTTTCCATGACCGGCTCCATCGACATTGACCTGTATCCAAAAAACGATCCGGGCAGGGCATCAGAAATCGCCAAAGCGCTGGGTTTGGGGAGCGCATTTGAAAGCACCTACGGGTACTATGCAGACGCAGTTTCACCCATGCTGCCCACCTTGCCGGAAGGCTGGGAGCAGCGGCTAATCAAAGTCGAATTCGATTCCGGCGTATCTGCGTGGTTTCTAGAACCCAATGACGCTGCGATCTCTAAATATGTGCGGAGCGAATCGCGCGACCGCGAGTGGATTCGCGCAGGGCTGGAAGCAAACATTCTGTCGTTGCCAACGATTGAATACCGCTTGCGCGAAACCATCATGGAAACGGATGAGCGGCAACGGGCAAAGCAGTCGATTGAAGAAGATCGCGCTTGGCTCGCCGTTAATCCCGCCGGTAAATAATTGATCCGAGCCGAACGCTTCCCAATCGTCAACGGCGCCACCCTCAACGAGCGGCCGTGTCCACTCAATCCGGATGATGTGATTAAATTGGCGGGGGTGAGGATGGAGTTTTTGGCGAGATGGCAAATAACACAACAACCAAAGACCCATTCTTTCGTTCTTGACTGTATAAACAATGTTGTTTATACTTTTAACATATGAACAGCAAAGAATTCAAGCGCTGGCTAACCCAACAAGGCGCGACATTCCAGCCAGCCAAAGGCTCACACGTTAAGGTGTACCTCAATGGCAAGCAGTCTGTCCTGCCGATGCACAACACCGATCTCAAAAAAGGCACGCTGGAAGGCATCAAGAAACAACTCGGATTGAAATAAGGAGCACACCATGTTTATGTACCCTGTAACTCTCACCCCCGACGAAGCCGACGGCGGTTTCGTTGTCACCTTCGATGATATTCCCGAGGCCATCACTCAAGGAGACACCGAGGGCGAAGCCTTGGCCGCTGCGAAGGATGCGCTGGAATCTGCCCTCGATTTTTACTTTGAGGACAAACGCGCCGTGCCCGCGCCATCTAAGGCCAAACGCGGCCAGAACGTGATCGAACTTCCGGCCAGCCTGTCAGCCAAGGTGCTGCTGCTCAACGAGATGGTCACACAGGGCGTGCGGCCTGCGGAGCTGGCGCGCCGACTCAACACCAGTCCGCAGGAAGTGAATCGCCTGACCAATCTGCGGCACACCACCCGCATTGACGGGATCGCCGCCGCGCTACAAGCGTTGGGCAAACACTTGGACATGCGGGTCGTCTGACCTACGCTCAATAAGGGGCTGTTGGGCACCTTCACCCGCTGGCGCTGGGCTGCCCTCCCAGATTATTACTTTGGCCTTGGAAACAACACAACAACCA
>Ga0154780_1049_pt6 | contig 9465 bp, 8 predicted proteins | sample Rifle2008BG16ft_FD_105788 | JGI IMG/M metagenome (GOLD analysis project Ga0154780, IMG submission 105788) | Betaproteobacteria bacterium RBG_16_58_11
CTCGGTGGGCTTTATCGTCTCGGTGGTGGGCATCGGTTATGTGCTCGACTATGCACCGATCAGTTGGCTGCCGTGGATGGTGTTGGTCATGCTGGCGGGGGTGGCGGTGTTCGCGCGCTATCTCCCCGAGGCCGAAGTGTTGCCGCATAAGAACGATCATGTTCCGATCTGGCATGTCATCCGCAAGCAGCCTGTGCTGGCGTTGATCGCGGCGTGTTTCTTAATGTCCGCCGCGCATGGCCCATATTACAGTTTTTACTCGATTTATCTCGGCGATCATGGTTACAGCAAAAGCCATATCGGCTGGCTGTGGGCGCTGGGGGTGATCTGCGAGATCGGCGTATTTCTGTATATTCCCCGCTTGTTCAAGCGCTATGCCTTGGAGTCGGTACTGATGGCGAGCTTCGCGATCGCGGTGGTGCGCTTTCTGTTGATCGCCTGGGGTATCAATTTCCCTGAGCTGATTATATTGGCGCAGGTCCTGCATGCCGCCACCTTCGGCGCCTATCATGCCGCCGCCGTGGCGCTGATCCATCGCACCTTTACCGGCCGCCACCAAGCCAAGGGCCAGGCGTTTTATAACGGCATCTCGTTCGGTGCAGGCGGCGCCTTGGGCAGCCTCTACGCCGGGCAGGCTTGGGATAGCTTGGGCGCCAGTGGCACGTTCACGATTGCGGCGGGGTGCGCGCTGCTGGGGCTAGTGCTGTTGTTGTGGAAACTGCCACGGCAGGTTGGGCCTGACAATTAACTGGCGCTGCCATCGGGTATAATTGCCATTTTTCCCTTGGTTTTGGCTATGAGCGGGCAAACGCTGTACGACAAATTATGGAATGCGCATGTGGTGAATGTCGAGGACGACGGCACCACGCTGCTCTACATCGATCGCCATCTGGTGCACGAAGTCACCAGCCCGCAAGCATTCGAGGGCTTGCGTATGGCCGGGCGTCAGCCTTGGCGCCTTTCCGCCAATCTGGCGGTTGCCGATCACAATGTGCCCACTACCAATCGCAGCGAGGGCATCGCTGATCCAATCTCGCATTTGCAAGTGGAAACGCTGGATAAGAACTGCGATTACTTCGGCATTACCGAATTCAAAATGGGCGACATTCGTCAAGGCATCGTGCATGTGATCGGGCCGGAGCAGGGCGCAACACTGCCGGGCATGACGCTGGTGTGCGGCGATTCGCATACCAGCACCCACGGCGCGTTTGCCGCGCTGGCGTTCGGCATCGGCACCTCAGAGGTCGAACATGTGTTGGCGACGCAGTGTTTGCTCACCAAGAAAACCAAATCCATGCTGGTGAAAGTCGAGGGTGCATTGCCTCTCGGCGTGACGGCGAAGGACATCATCCTCGCCATCATCGGCAAAATCGGCACCGCGGGTGGCACCGGCTATGCGATCGAATTCGGCGGCAGCACGATTCGCGCCCTATCGATGGAAGGTCGCATGACCATCTGCAATATGGCGATCGAAGCTGGTGCGCGCGCCGGAATGGTGGCGGTAGACGAGCACACTATCGATTATGTGAAGGGCCGTCCTTACGCGCCGCAGGGCGCGCTCTGGGATCAGGCGGTCGCTTACTGGCGCACGCTGGTGAGCGATGCGGATGCAAAATTTGATTGCATGGTGGAAATCGATGCGAGCACGCTCAAGCCGCATGTCACTTGGGGCACGTCGCCCGAGATGGTGGTGACGGTGGATGGCTGCGTGCCTGATCCGGCAAAAGAACCAGACCCAGTCAAGCGCGAAGGGATGCAGCGCGCTTTGCAATATATGGCCTTACAAGCCAACACGCCCATCCAGCAGATAAACATCGACAAGGTCTTTATCGGCTCCTGCACCAACTCGCGCATCGAAGATTTGCGCGCCGCGGCGCAAGTGGCGCGCGGCAAGCACGTGGCTGCCAACGTCAAATTGGCGATGGTGGTGCCCGGCTCGGGTTTGGTGAAGCGCCAAGCGGAGCAGGAAGGGCTGGACAAGATTTTCCTCGCGGCCGGTTTTGAATGGCGTGAGCCGGGTTGCTCCATGTGTTTGGCGATGAACGCCGATCGTCTGGAGCCGGGCGAGCGTTGCGCCTCGACGTCGAATCGAAACTTTGAAGGTCGCCAGGGCCCGGGCGGGCGTACCCATTTGGTGAGCCCGGCGATGGCAGCAGCAGCGGCGATTGCAGGACATTTTGTGGATGTGCGCGATATTGCGCGATCGCCGCTCAAGGCGGCATAGTTTTTTAACTCAGTGAGGTGCTTATGAACAAGGTACTTGTTTTTATCGTCGTGATGCTGGGCGTGTTGGGTCTTTCTGCCTGCAATACCATGGAAGGTTTCGGCAAGGATGTGAGTAAGGTCGGCGATAAGATCGAACAATCGGCTGACAAACACAAATAGGCAATGGAAAAATTTACACAGCTTCAGGGGGTGGCCGCGCCGCTGGATCGCGCCAACGTCGATACCGACGCGATCATTCCCAAGCAGTTTCTGAAGTCGATCAAGCGCACCGGCTTCGGCCCTAACTTGTTCGACGAGTGGCGTTATCTCGATCACGGCGAGCCAGGCATGGATAACAGCCAGCGGCCGCTGAATCCGGATTTCGTGCTCAATCAGCCGCGCTATCAAGGCGCGCAGGTTTTGTTGGCGCGTGAAAATTTTGGCTGCGGCTCCAGCCGTGAACATGCGCCGTGGGCGCTGGAAGATTACGGCTTTCGCGCCATCATTGCGCCGAGCTATGCCGATATTTTCTACAATAATTGCTTCAAAAATGGCTTGCTACCCATCGTGCTGGATGCGGCGATCGTCGAGCAGTTGTTCCAAGAAACCGTCGCGACCGAGGGTTATAAACTGAAAGTCGATTTGGCGGCGCAAACCGTGATCACGCCCAGCGGTCAATCTATCGAGTTCAAGGTGGAAGAATTCCGCAAGTACTGCCTGCTGAATGGGCTGGACGATATCGGTCTGACCTTGCGCAATGTGGACAAGATCAAGGCTTACGAGGAACGGCGCAAAGCAGAAGCGCCGTGGATGTTCTGAATTTGAGGATTTGAAATGAAAATCGCAGTATTGCCGGGTGACGGTATCGGCCCGGAGATCGTGGCGCAAGCGGTGAACGTGTTGAAGCGCTTGGCCCAAGATGGCCTTAAAGTGGAAATGGAACAGGCGCCCATCGGTGGCGCCGCTTACGACGCGGCGGGTGATCCGCTGCCGGAAGCGACGCTGGCGCTGGCGAAGGCATCTGATGCCGTGTTGCTCGGCGCCGTGGGCGGGCCGCAGTACGATACCCTGCCGCGCGACAAGCGCCCGGAACGTGGGCTGTTGCGCATCCGCAAGGAAATGAATCTGTTCGCCAACCTGCGCCCCGCGCTGTTGTATCCGGAATTGGCAAGCGCCTCGACTTTGCGCCCGGAAGTGGTGGCCGGGCTCGACCTCATGATCGTGCGCGAATTGACCGGCGATGTGTATTTCGGCCAGCCGCGCGGCATCGAGATACGAAATGGCGAGCGCGTCGGCTTCAACACCATGCTCTATGCCGAATCGGAAGTGCGGCGCGTGGCGCATGTCGCGTTCGGCATCGCCATGAAGCGCGGCAAAAAATTGTGCTCGGTGGAGAAGGCCAATGTGCTGGAATGCTCCGAGCTGTGGAAGGAAGTGGTGATCGAGGTCGCCAAGGAATATCCCGAAGTTGCGCTGTCTCATATGTACGTGGACAACGCCGCGATGCAATTGGTGCGCAATCCCAAACAGTTCGACGTGATCGTCACCGGTAACATTTTCGGCGACATTCTTTCGGATGAGGCGTCCATGCTCACCGGCTCCATCGGCATGCTGGCATCGGCCTCACTGGATGCGAACAACAAGGGCCTGTACGAGCCGATCCATGGCAGCGCGCCGGACATCGCGGGCAAGAATGTGGCGAATCCGCTGGCAACGATTTTGTCGGTCGCCATGATGCTGCGCTACACCTTGAACCAGGAAGCGGTGGCGCAACGCATCGAGCGCGCGGTGAAAAAGGTGCTGGCACAGGGCTTGCGCACGGCGGATGTTTATACGGATGGCACGCAGAAGGTTTCGTGCAGCGAAATGGGCGACGCAGTGGTTGCGGCGCTCTAAACTAAATTCAAAGATGGATTTAAAGAGGAAGTGGAAATGAAACGTGTAGGTCTAGTCGGTTGGCGCGGCATGGTGGGCTCGGTGCTGATGCAGCGCATGCGCGAAGAAAAGGATTTTGAGGTCATCGATCCGGTGTTCTTCACCACCTCTAATCCTGGCGGCAAGGGGCCTGCTATCGGCAAGGACGTGCCTCCGCTGAAAGACGCGTCGAACATCGACGAACTGAAGGCGATGGACGCCATCATTACCTGCCAGGGCGGTGACTATACCCAGTCGGTGTATCCCAAGCTGCGCGCTGCCGGCTGGAACGGTTATTGGATCGACGCCGCTTCCACCTTGCGCATGAAGGATGAGGCGATCATTATCCTCGACCCCGTCAACAAGAACGTGATCAAGGACGGCCTCGCCAAAGGCGTGAAAACCTATGTCGGCGGCAACTGCACCGTGTCGTTGATGCTGATGGCGATCGGCGGTTTGTTCGACAAAGGCCTGATCGAGTGGATCAGCCCGATGACTTATCAGGCCGCCTCCGGCGCGGGTGCGCGCAATATGCGTGAACTCATCCAGCAGATGGGCGCGGTGAATAGCGAGGTGAAAGCCCTGCTCGACGACCCGGCCTCGGCGATTCTGGAGATCGACAGACAAGTGGCGGACTTCATCCGCTCGGACAAGTATCCGCTGGATGCGTGGCCGGTGCCTTTGGCTGGCTCCTTGATTCCGTGGATCGACGTGCAACTCGAATCCGGGCAGAGCAAGGAAGAGTGGAAGGCGCAGGTCGAGTGCAACAAGATCCTCGGCCGCTCCGCCAACCAGGTGCCCATCGACGGCCTGTGCGTGCGCGTCGGCGCCATGCGCTGCCACAGCCAGGCGCTGACCATCAAGCTGACCAAGGACGTGCCGCTGGATGAAATTCACGGCATCATCGCTGCGCATAATGCTTGGGTGAAAGTGGTCCCCAATGATCGCGAGATCACCATGAAGCAACTGACCCCGGCTGCAGTGACTGGCACGCTCACCGTGCCAGTGGGCCGCATGCGCAAGCTGAACATGGGCCCGCAGTATCTCTCCGCGTTCACCGTGGGCGATCAATTGCTGTGGGGCGCGGCTGAACCTTTGCGTCGCATGCTGCGTATTTTGCTAGAAAAGTAATTCAGGACTAAGTTTTTGCTGGTACGCCAGGCGGAATCATCCGTCTGGCGTTTTCATTTCGAGGTGCATACGAATGGCTGCTACTTTTAACGTTTGCGTGGTCGCGCCGACCACGCTGCTAGGCGAAACCCTGCTGGAAATATTGGAGGCGCGGGCCTTTCCGGTCGGCGAATTGCATGTGGCGGGGATGGTTGATTCGGATGAGGAGACGATTTCCTTTCAGGGTGAGGATCACACCATCCAGGATTTGGATAAATTTGATTTCAGCAAGTGCGACCTGGTGTTTTTCTGCGGCGACCGCGCTTTGTCCGAGGAATATGCGCCGCAGGCAGCGGAGTCGGGTGCGGTGGTGATCGACGATAGCGACGCATTCCGCCACGATCCGGAGGTTCCGCTGGTGGTGCCGGAAGTGAATATTGAAGAACTCGCGAATTATGAGATGCGGCGCATCGTCGCCAATCCTAACAGTTGCGTCATCATCATGGCCTTGGCGCTGAAGCCGATTTTTGACGCAGCGGGCTTAAGTCGGGTCAATGCGGTGTCGTTACAGTCTGTGTCCGGCGTTGGCCGGGCGGCGGTGCAGGAGCTGGCGCAACAGTCGATTGCGCTGTTCAATCAAAAACCGATGGACATTGAAGTGTTCCCCAAGCAAATTGCCTTCAACCTTTTACCGCTCATTGGCGGCGTGGACGATGCGGGCATCAGCGGCGAGGAAGCCAAAATCATGGGGGAGCTGAAGCGAGTGTTGCAAAATCCCGACATGGGGGTGAGCGTGACCTCGGTACGCGTGCCGGTGTTCTACGGCCATTCAATCGCGCTGCATATCGAGACCGAGCGCAAGCTTAGCCGCGAGGCGGCGAGTCAAGCGCTCGAATCCGCGCCAGGCGTAGTGCTTTTTGCCGGGGACGAGGGGGTGGGCTACCCCACTCCGCTGGTCGAGGCGGCGGCGAATGACCCGGTTTTTGTCGGGCGCATCCGGGAAGACGTCTCCCATGTGCTTGGCCTGGACTTGTGGGCCGTAGCGGACAACATGCGCAAGGGCGGGGCGCTCAATATGGTGCAGATAGCTGAAAATTTAGTTGAAAAATATCTAGGTTGAACGATAATGTAATGTGCAATCTCAGCTTGCATCTCTAACTATATGATGTTAAGTTGGTTATCCATGCTTAATAAAGTCATGAGGGTGGCATGAAACGCAAGAACTTATTCAATGCATTGCTGATCGCTGGCCTGTTAATGGCTGCGCCTTTAACTGTTGACGCAGCCGGTTTGGGGAAATTAAAAGTCATTTCCGCGCTGGGGCAGCCTCTGCGCGCTGAAATAGACCTGATTTCCGTGCCAAAGGACGAGATCGACCTGGTCACTGCCCGCATCGCCACGCCCGATGCCTACAAGCAAGCCAAGATAGAACGCCAAGAAGGCTTGACTAATGTGCGTTTCAGTGTGGCCAAGCGCTCAAATGGCGAACCTTATCTGGTCATTACCTCCATCCAGGCCTTTAATGAGCCGTTTCTCGATCTGCTGATTCAGCTTGATTGGCCATCCGGCCGCCTGTTGCGTGAATACACCATCCTGCTCGATCCGCCTGGATTTCAAGAGAAACCGGTCGCGCCCGCAGTCAGCGCCCCGGTGGCGAAGGCTGAGCCCGCCGTAAAACCAGCGCCTGCGCCAGTGGTGGAAAAACCTGTCGCCAAAGCCGAGCCCATCCCTGTAGCACCCCCGGCAGAGCCAGCTAAGCTTGAAAAGAAAGCAAAGCCGGAAAAACCCGTAAAAGCCGAGCCCGTAAAACCCGAAAAAGTGGCGCCCGAGAAAAAGGTCGCCGAGAAACCAAAAGGCAAGAAACCCGCCAAGCCCGAGCCCATCGTCAAGGCCGAGCCTGCGCCGCCGCCCCGGCAGTTGACGCCGGCCGAGCAGACCTTCCCCCGTTTTGAAGGCGATCGTGAATTGCTCCCCGCAGCGGAGCCGGCGGTAGCGCAAGCGGCGCCGATCACGCCGGCGCCGGTCGCCGCGGCTAAGCCAGCGCGGCAAGAACACGCCGTCAAGAAAGGCGATTCGCTGTCGAAAATCGCACGCGAAATGAAGCCGGAAGGCTATAGCCTTGAACAGATGATGGTCGCGCTGTATGAAAGCAACAAGAATGCTTTCGACGACAACAACATGAACCGCCTGAAGTCCGGGCAAATTTTGCGCGCGCCGGAGAAAGCGCAGCTAGATAGTACAGCCCAATCCGCCGCCGCCAAGGAAATCAAGGCGCACACTGCGGATTGGAACGCCTATCGGCAGAAGCTGGCGGGCGCGGTAGCCGAGCAGCCGCCGGCGAAAGAAGAAGCCAAACCGGAAGCCGCCGGCAAGATTACCGCCAAGGCCGAGGACAAAGCGGCCAAGCCGCAAGAACCGGCGAAAGACGTGCTCAAGCTATCCAAGGGCGAGACCGCCGATAAAGGCAAGGGCGCGGGTGCGGCAGGCAAAGGCGTTGGCGCAGCCGAGACCCGTGCGCTGCAAGAAAAGCTGACGGCCGCCCAAGATGATGCGGTAGCAAAAGAAAAAGCCCTCAAGGAAGCCAGTTCGCGCATCTCCGATCTGGAAAAAAACGTCAAGGAAATGCAGGTCTTGCTTGAGTTGAAGAACAAGCAAATGGCTGATCTGGAAAAGCAAGCCAAGGCGAAGCCGGTCGCGCCGCCAGTAGTGGCAAAAGTGGAACCGCCGAAGCCTGAACCGGCAAAGGTAGAGCCGCCTAAGCCCGAAGTGAAACCGGAACCGGTGAAAGAAGCCGCCGCGCCAGCCGCGCCGGAAAAACCGGTAGAACCTCTGGTGAAAGCGGTCCCCGAACAAGCTAAACCGGAAGAAGCGAAACCGGCGCCCAAGCCCAAGGTAAAACCCGTTCCGCCGCCCGAGCCGGAAATCTCCTTCATGGATACCGTGATGGGCAATCCGCTGTATATGGGCGGTGGTGCTGCCGCAGTGGTGGGAGCCTTGTTCGCGGGTCTGTGGGCGCTCGGACGCCGGCGCAAGAAGAGCTTGGCGAGTTTCGAAGACAGCATCATGACCGGCGGCGGCGATCTGAAGACAAATACCGTCTTTGGCAATACCGCGGGCGGACAAATCGATACCGGCGACACCTCGTTCCTGACCGACTTCAGCCAAGCCGGCATGGGCGCGATCGATACCAACGATGTCGATCCGATCGCCGAGGCCGAGGTGTACATGGCCTACGGCCGCGACGCACAAGCCGAAGAGATCCTGAAAGAAGCAATGAGCAAGGATCCGAACCGCCACGAGATTCAACTCAAGTTGTTGGAAATCTATGCCGGCCGCAAGAATAACGCCGCGTTTGAAACGCTTGCCGGCGAGTTGTATGCCGCCACCAGCGGCCAAGGCCCGGTATGGGAGAAAGCCGCCGAATTCGGCCGTGGTCTCGATGCCGCGAATCCCCTTTATGCCGCGCCGGAAGGCAAGGGCGAGGGGATTGGCATGGCTGCCGCAACCGGAGCCGCAGTCGCCGCAGCGTCGGTTGCGCCAGATCTCGATTTCAGCCTCGATCTGGATACCCAAGGCGGTGTAACGGGCGCCATGGCGGCGAACGAAGCCGTCGAGGCGCTGCCGGAAGCCACGGCTGAAGCCGAAGAGACCTTAAGCGATGCCCTCGACTTCAATTTGGATACCGTTGCCGGCCTGGCCACCGAAACTCCTGCCTCGGAAGAAACGCAAGAGATGGCGGCGCTCGATTTCAATCTCGACACCATCATCCCGCAAGCGGTGGAGAAGCAAGCCGAAGCACCCGCCGCGAGTGTCGATTTGGGTGGGGATACCTTGTCGTTCGACTTGCCGGAAATTGAACTGGAAGTTTCGCCAGAGGTTGTGAGCCTTGAAGCATTGAAGCCAGAGGAAGATACGCTCGCGCTCGATTTCGACTTCAATCTTGAGCCAGAAGCCGCACCCGCAACGGCCGAGCCGGTTGAAACCGAAGCTCCCATGATGCCTGACCTGGATTTGTCGGGAATTAATCTCGATTTGAGTGAGGCCGCCGCATCGCCCGCTGCCGATTTTGGCGGGACGGCTTTGGAAGAAGCCACCACCTTGGCGGGTGACAGCACCGTATGGGAAGAGGCTTCCACCAAGCTTGATCTCGCGCGCGCCTACCTGGAAATGGGCGATAAAGAGGGCGCCCGCGAAATTCTGCAAGAAGTGGTTGCCGAAGGCGGAACGGAGCAGCAG
>Ga0154780_1045_pt6 | contig 9395 bp, 12 predicted proteins | sample Rifle2008BG16ft_FD_105788 | JGI IMG/M metagenome (GOLD analysis project Ga0154780, IMG submission 105788) | Betaproteobacteria bacterium RBG_16_58_11
GAGCCATGCTGATTAACAATAATTCATGACGAAACGCCTTGTAGATATGAACATTTCGTTGCGGGGATAGTGAACTGGAATATTGAATATGAATAATCATTTGTTATTATGGCGCGCATGATGAATCCGAATAGCGGCCGCTTTCCCGATATGCGCCACATGCGCACGTTTGTCGCCGTGGTGGATGCAAAAGGTTTTTCCAACGCCGCCGAGAAATTGTTCATGACGCAACCCGGCGTGTCGGTGCACGTGCAGAAATTGGAAGAAGTGCTGGGGTATAAACTGCTGGAACGCTACCCGCGGAAGGTCATGCTCACGCCATCGGGCATGCAGTTTTATAAATTCTGCCTGAGCCTGTTCGATCAACTGACCGATACCGTGGAATCGATGGCGCAAGGGGTGTCGCAAGTGCATGGCTGGTTGAAGCTTGCTACACCGGGCAGCTTTGGCGGCATCTTGCTGCAGCACTTATCGCATTTGCAGGTGCAATATCCCTTGCTGCAATTCTCCGTGCACTACCAGCCGAATGAAGTGATTTTGCGCGACTTGTATGAAGGGCGTCTGGATGTGGGATTCGTGACGGAGGAAAGCCGTGATGAGTCTTTTTGTTCGGAAAAGATTTTAGAGGAAGAAGTGGTTATTTTCGCGCATAAACACCACAAGGCCTGCGCGATCAACACCAAGAGCGATATCGGCGAGATGCCCTTCATCGATTATCCGGATAGACGGCAGCTCTTGGATAATTGGCTATCCCACCATTTCGGGAAACACAATTTCAATCAAGATCAAATGCAGTTCAAATATTTCGTCAACAATTTGGAAGCGGTGATTCAACTGGTCGCCAAACAGCAAGGGTGTTCGGTGATCCCGCTCTCCGCGATTGATTCGCACGCCCTCAAAAACGAGCTGGTCATATTAAAAGGGCCGCGGCCGGACCCGTTAAAACAGTCGATTTTCTGGACGCTTCGTTCCAATCAATATATTTCGAAGCGCATTCACATCCTCAGAAATTCTTTTTTACCCGGCTAGCGGGTCGCGCCGCGCTGGATCAGCGCAACCAATAATCCAAAGCAATACCGGCGAAGATCGCCGCGCCGACCCAGTTATTGTGCAAAAACGCCTTAAAGCATTTTTCCGGTTCGCGGTTTCGGATCAGGGTGTAGTGATAGGCCATGAGCCCCGCCGCCGTGGCCAGGCCTAAGTAGTATGGCCACTTGAGATGCAGGTGCATTCCCACCCCGATCATGATGGCGAGCAACACGCCGTAGCAAAACATCACCGCCGCGACATCATATTTGCCGAAGGTGAGGGCGGAGGTTTTGATGCCGATCTTCGCATCGTCTTCACGGTCCACCATGGCGTATTCGGTGTCGTAGGCGATTGCCCAGAACATATTGGCGAGCAGCAAGGTCCACGCCAGCGCGGGCGCCTGCCCGGTTTGGGCGGCGAAAGCCATGGGGATGCCGAAGCCGAAGGCGATGCCGAGATAGGCCTGCGGCAGCGCAAAAAAACGTTTGGTGAAGGGGTAGCTCGCGGCCAGCAGCAGCGCCGGCACCGACAGCATCAAGGTCAGCTTATTGAGCGGCAGAATCAGCGCGAATGCGATCAAGGCCAAGGTGGAAGCCAGCGCCAGCGCTTCTTCCTTGCTGACCAGCCCCGCGGCCAGCGGCCGGTCTTTGGTGCGCGCCACCAGCGGGTCGATGTCGCGGTCGGCATAATCGTTGATCACGCAGCCCGCCGAGCGCATGAGCACGGCGCCCAACACGAAGATCCACACGATCACCCAGTTCGGATGGCCGTAACTCGATAGCCATAAGCCCCATAGCGTCGGCCACAGCAGCAGCAGGATGCCGATCGGCTTGTCCAGCCGCATCAGCTTTTCGTACACATTGAGTCGTTCGGTCAGCGTCATCGGGCACTCCAGGCGGGGTGCCTATTTTGTTGGAGCCGGCGCGGCGGGTCAACCCGGAACGCCAGATAGTTTCGCGATAAACGCTTCGCTCGGCATCGGGCGGCTGAAGTAGTAGCCTTGATATTCGTCGCAGCCGCGGCTGCGCAGGAATTGCAGTTGTTGTTCCGTCTCCACGCCTTCCGCCACGACCTTGATGTTGAGGCTGTGCGCCATGGCGATGATCGCGGTGACGATGGCGGCATCATCCGGGTCGGTGGCGATATCGCGCACGAAGCTGCGATCCACTTTCAGCTTATCCAGCGGGAAGCGCTTGAGATAGCTCAAGCTCGAATAGCCGGTGCCGAAATCGTCCACCGAAATTTGTATGCCCATATTGCTGAAGGTCGTCAAGGTGCGGATCGTGTCTTCCGGCCGCTCCATCAATAGCGATTCGGTGATCTCGATGCCTATTTGCTCCGGCGATAAATCGGCTTCTTGCAGGATGCGCCCCACCGTGGCCACCAGGTTTTTCTGCGCGAATTGGCGCGCCGATATGTTCACGACCATGCGGGTTTGCGTAATCCCCAGCGCCGCCCATTTTTGCCGCTCGCGGCAGGCATGGCGAATCACCCATTCGCCGATCGGCACGATGAGCCCGGTTTCCTCCGCCACGGGAATGAATCGATCCGGCCCAATCGGCCCGCTACTCGGGCTCCAACGCAGCAAGGCCTCGGCCGCGCCGACCTGGCCGCTGGCGAGATTCACGATGGGCTGAAAATGCAGCGTGAATTCGTTCCGCGTCAACGCTTGGCGCAGACTGCTTTCGATCTGCAGCCGCTCCGAGGCGGCCTGATTCATCTGCGGCGTGAAGAATTGGAAATTATTGCGCCCGGTGGACTTGGCGTAATACATCGCGATGTCGGCGTTGCGCATCAGCGTTTCCACGTCGGGGCCGTCGTCCGGATACACCGCCACGCCGACGCTGGCCGAGGTATGCAATTCCGCACCATCGATCGAATACGGCGCGGACAAGGAGACGATCAGCTTCTGCGCCACGATGCCGATATCCTCGAAGCGCTTGATGTTGGGCAGCACCACGATGAATTCATCCCCGCCCTGGCGCGCCACGGTGTCTTCGTCGCGCAGGCAAGTGCGAATGCGCAAGGCGACGGTTTGCAGCAGGCGGTCGCCGACATGATGGCCGAGCGAATCGTTGATGGTCTTGAAATGATCCAGATCGATGAACACAATGCCGACGCGTTGCTGCTGCCGGCTGGCTTGCATCAGCGACTGGCGCGCGCGATCTTGAAATAAATTGCGGTTGGGCAGATTGGTCAAGCTGTCGTTGTTGGCAAGATGAATGATGCGCGCTTCGGCCGCCTTGCGTTCGGCGATATCGCGCATGGCGCCGATGAACAGGTGCTCACCCGCGAATTTCACCTCGCCCACGCTCAATTCAGCCGGAAACGTCGTGCCGTCGCGCCGGCGTCCCACCACTTCACGCCGTCTGCCTACCGCATCCGATTGCCCCGTCTCCAGGTAGCGCATGAGATGCTGATTGTGCTGGCTGCCGAAGGGCTCGGGCATGAGCATGGAAATATTGTTGCCGACGACCTCCTCCGCGCTGTAATCGAACATGCGCTCGGCGACGGAGTTGAAGGTGCGGACGACGCCCTCGCTGGTGATGGAAATGATGGCTTCGTCCACGCGATCAAGCACGGCGCGTATGCGCGCTTCGTTGCGGCGCAGCGTTTGATTCAACTCGCGCGAACGCGCTTCCGACGCCACCACTTGCCGCAGCAGCGGCAGCACTTGCCAGCGCAGCAGCAGCGCAGCGCCAACCAGCAGCAGCAACAGCACCGGCAACACATAGCGCGCCTGGTCGCGGATGGGCTGATACAGTTCGGCGGCATCGATGCGCAACACCACGCCCAGCCCCAATCCGCCGACCGGCATATAGGCGGATGCGCCCATCTCGCCCTGGCTATCGCGGCTCGCCATAAAACCGCCGCCCCCCGCCAATGCAAGGCTCATGGGCGTGGACTGGCCGGCCTCCATGCGCGGCAGGTGCGTCACGATGCGCGGCGAATTTTTCGTGGGAAAGCACTGTACATATTGGCTGTCTTCCGCCGCGCACAAATGCAGTTCGGCGGATTCGCCCAGATTGCTCAGACCGGTGATCAGGCCCAGCATTTCCGGCATGCGCCTCACCGCTACCAGCGCACCCATCGGCTGCCCGGCTTTATAAATCTCCACCTTGGCCGTCATGAGCAAGCCGCCATCCCATTCGAGGCGGCTGCGATAGGGCAGATTCAGCGGCACGCTCAACTCGGGCTGGATATCAAGCGGGCCGGCGCGCACCAATTCGCGCCCGGAAAGGTCATATAAAACCAATGCATTGAAGCCCACCGCCAAAGCCGAGTACAGCGCCGATTCCAACCCGCGCAACGCAGACTCATCACCGGGCCGCTTTGTGATAACGGCCAATTGTCCTTGCACGGACACGCCGCTCGCCACAGCCGTGGCATCGGCGAGGTGCTGGCGGATGTCGCGCTCCATCATGCGCGCGCGCAACGCCAGGTTCTGCTGCAAGCTGCGGCTTAATTGCGCTTCCGCCTGCTTGTGCATCACGCCGTACACCGATAATCCGGCAGCCACGGTCAAGCTCAAGAGGATCGCGCCGCTGATTAGACTGATGCGCTGCTCATCTCGGGTTCGAAATAACATTGGAATAAAATGGGATATTGATCAATACGTTATCGTCACTTTCGGCGCTATCTTTAGCTGCCCGAGCGTGCGCCTTTCTTGTTAGAATGAACGCCCTTCGCACCATGAATCAGCCCCTCCCTCCCATTCCGCGCCCGATCCGTAGCTACGTACTGCGGCAAGGCCGCATTTCCCATGCGCAGCAACGCGCTTACGACAGCCTGCTGCCGCGCTTTGGCATCCCGTATCAAGCCGCCAGCTTCGATCCTGGCCAGTCCTTCGGACGCAGCGCACCCACCGTGCTGGAAATTGGCTTTGGCATGGGAGAGAGCACGGCGCAAATCGCGCAGAGCCGCCCGGATCTGGATTTCATCGGGGTCGAAGTCCACACCCCAGGCGTGGGCAGCCTGCTCAAGCAGATCGAGGAAAGCGGGCTGAGCAATGTGCGCGTGATTCAACACGACGCGGTGGAAGTCCTGCAACACATGATTGGAGAAAATACGCTGGCCGGCGCGCATATTTTCTTCCCCGACCCGTGGCCGAAACTGCGCCACCACAAGCGGCGCTTGATCCAGCCCGGCTTCGTGCGCCTCATCGCCAGCCGCCTGCAGCCGGGCGGATACCTGCATGCCGCGACCGATTGGGAAGCCTACGCCGAACACATTCTCGCCACCCTGTCGCAAGAACCGCTGCTGGAAAACACCGCCGACAGCTACGCACTCCGCCCCGCCTACCGCCCGCTCACCAAATTCGAGCAGCGCGGCCTAAAACTCGGGCACGGCGTGTGGGATATCGTGTTCCGCAAACGGGCTTCACCTTGACGCTAAAGCCCTTTTCGGGTGTAATGGCGCGCTTTCTCAAGCGGCTAAAATAAGTTTTTTAGCGCTCAAAGGCCAAGTAGCTCAGTCGGTAGAGCAGAGGACTGAAAATCCTTGTGTCGGTGGTTCGATTCCGCCCTTGGCCACCAGACAAAAAAATGGTTTGCGCGAAATCTCGCGCAAACCATTTTTTCTTCTAGGCAGCGATGGCCCTCCTTCACGGATACTCCCGAGCATGGTGCATGACACTCAGAACCACAACTGTCACACCATCCGGCTGTGCTTGAAAAATAATCGTGTAGGGAGTTCGCCGCCCTAGCACCAGCTCGCGCGTGCCGGGCACTCTCCCCGGTCTCCCGCTGGCGGGTAGCGTCGGGGCGATCAAACTCAGCGCTGCCTTGTTGATCTCTTGAAGCATCCGCCGCGCGGCATCCGGGTTTCTTTCGGCATAGAAAACCATGCCTTCCGCAAGCTCGGCCAGGGCGGTTTTCGACCACTCAAGCCGCTTTTTTCTTGCGGGCATGCTTCTCGATAGTGGCGCCGATCTTGTCCATGACTTGATCGTGCGGAATCACGCGGCCCGCCGCGATATCGGCAAGCCCTGCATTTACCGACCGGACAACCCGCTCCGAATACTCGAAGCCATCGCGCAAGACATGCTTGAGCATTTTCTGAGGAGTGCTGCCGGCTTCCGCCGCAAGCCTCTCAAGGCGCGCGGTGTCGGCGGCAGAAAGCGAAATATTGGACATGGCACGGTTCCCAACGGTCACTGGGTGAGGCCATTATAAGGTAGACATGGGCGCACCCCAACCCCAAACAGATGCGCATTAAGCCTCACTTGGGGCAGTTGGCTTTCTACAATTCGAAATGGGGCCGCGTGGATGATGGGTTTGCGGGATTGTCTGTGGATAAATCTTTCTGAATTGCAGTTTGATTTCCCGTTCGGGTAATTTTAGCAAGACTATGGCCTAAGAGAATACAACATTCCCGATCGGTAAATATAGCTTGCGCAGAGGTGGATTCTGGTCAATAATTTCCCGAACGGGAAACTCAGAAGACCATGACATCCATTCGATCACCTCAACAACTCGGCGATGCACTTCGTGCCGCCCGCAAGCAGCTCGGGCTGACGCAGCCACAGTTAGCGCTGGCATCAGGGGTTGGTGTGCGCTTCATCGTCGATCTTGAAGCGGGCAAGCCCACCTTGCGACTTGAAAACGTCCTGCGGGTCATTGATGCCTTGGGGGGAGAGATCCAGTTGAGCGGATTGCCTTCCGCTGCTGCTGAAGGCCAACGCGGGGGTAACAACCATGGCGCATGAATTGGACGTCTGGTTGTTCGCCGACCGCGTTGGCAACTTGGCGCTGGTCGAAGGGCGACTGAATTTTCGCTACACCCCCGGTTGGTTATCGCGACCAAACGCCATTGCATTGTCCGCCTCGCTGCCCTTGCAAGCGGATCCATTCGACGATCACAAAACCCGCCCCTTCTTTGCCGGCCTGCTGCCCGAGGGGGAGATGCGCCGCCTGATCGCGCAGCAGTTCCAGGTTTCGAGGCAAAACGACTTTGCGTTGTTGGACCACATCGGTGGCGAATGTGCCGGGGCGGTGACGTTCATGGAGTCCGGGCAGGCTTTGCCTACGCCAACCCAATGTGACGATGTTCAATGGCTGAGCGATGAGGAAGTCGTTGCCATCCTGGATGAATTGCCGCGTCGCCCTATGTTGGCGGGCAAAGATGGGCTGCGGCTTTCATTGGCTGGAGCCCAAGACAAACTACCGGTGGTTTTCGATGGCGCCCGCATTGGCCTGCCTCGCAATGGCACGCCCAGCTCCCACATCTTGAAGCCCGCTATCCATGCCGCCCCGGACAGTGTGGCCAACGAGGGTTTTTGCTTGTCGCTGGCCGATGCCTTGCAACTCAAGCCGGCGAAGTCAAAAGTTCACGCCGTCTTGAATCGCCCGTTCTTGCTGGTTGAGCGCTATGACCGGGTCGCGGATGCGCAAGGGAACCGGCTACGCATTCATCAAGAGGATTTTTGCCAGGCACTGGGTGTGGTGCCTGAAATGAAATACCAAAACGAAGGCGGACCGGATCTGGCGCAATGCTTCGATCTGGTACGCCGTGTCACGCGCCCCAGTGCGCCGCAGATCCTGCGCTTGCTCGACTACGTGATCTTCAATGCACTGATCGGCAATCACGATGCGCATGCCAAGAATTTCTCACTGCTGTACTCAGGCGAGACACCCACCCTGGCCCCGCTCTACGACACGCTCTCCACAGCGGTGTATCCAACACTGGCGCCCAAGATGGCGATGAAAATCGGCAGCAAGTACAAATTCAGCGAAATCCAGGCGCGGCACTGGGATCAGTTTGCAGAGAGCGCTGGGCTTGCCAAGGCACAGGCCAAAAGGCGCATTCTGGCGTTGGCAAAGTCACTGCCACCAATCGCTCGCAAGCTCCAATCCGACCCTGGACACGGCTTTGCTGGCAATGCGGTGGTTGAGCGAATCATTGCCTTGATTGAACAACGCAGCGCCCTGACGATTCGGCGGCTCACCGGCCCTGCTGCCGACGGTGAGGATGCTGCCGAGCCATCCTCTTGACCTACTGGACGGACACGGGTTCGATTCCTGATTCGGGAATTGAACCGGCTGCGGAAAGCAGACGAGGTTTGGCGCAGGCTGCCGCCCCACCACCAGACAGCGATGAGCATGCTTCTCGATGGGGGCGCTGATCTTGTCCATGACTTGATCGTGAGGAATCACGCGGCCCGCCGCGCTATCGGCAAGGCCTGCATTCACCGGCCGGACAACCCGCTCCGAATAATAGTCGCCGATACGGTAGCGCCAGCAGCCGGCAAGATCGCCGGTCAGGCCCTTGCCGTGTGATCGCGGATCTTCGGCAACACGATTTTCTAAATAGGTGACGATGCGGCGCTGAGCCGTCTTGTCGAGTTTGGCCAGTTGCTTGACGGCATAAGGCAGAAACTCGATCTTATAGGCCAAGGCGGCGCTTGACCTCGGGGAGCGAAACCGGGCGACCGCCCTCTTTGAGCGCGGCTTTCACGTCGCGCACGTCGGCTAGGTCTTCCAGGTAGGAGACAACCGCGGCCCGCACCAGTGCGGCGCGAGAGGTTTTCTTGCGGCGCGCGGCGCGGTCAATGGCGGCGCCCAGGTCTTCATCAAATTTAACGTTTAACACGGCGGTTTCCCCAAGGTGACTCTTCCGGGGAATTCTACGCCGCCGCGCGACCGGGATAAAGCGCATTAACGCTTCTTGATAAAATGGGCGCACTCAAAATAGACGCGCACCAAGCCTCACCTGGGGGTAATTGGCTTTTTCTATTCAACACGAAAATCCCCACCAAAAAACCGCTCAGGCCGCTGCCTCGAAATGCGCCACCAGCGCTTGCAGATCGTCGGCCGTTGTAACCAGTTCCTCGGTGGTTTTGGCCACTTCCGCGATGCTGGCGCCGTTCTGTTCGATGAGCACGGACATCTGTTCCATGTTTTTCGCCACCTGTTCGCTGGCCACGGATTGCTCGCTGGCCGCGCTGGCGATATGTTGCGCCATCGCGGTGACTTGCTCGCTCGCTCCGGTGATCTGACGGAAACTGTCGCTGGTTTCCTGCAGCAGCGTATGGCCTGCTTGCACCTCGTGCGCCGCCGTTCCCATCGAATCCACGGCCGATTGGGTATGGCCTTGGATTTCATCGATGATGCGGGCGATGTCGGCGGTGCTGGAGGCGGTTCGCTCCGCCAGCTTGCGCACTTCATCCGCGACCACCGCGAACCCGCGGCCCTGCTCGCCGGCGCGGGCGGCCTCGATGGCCGCGTTCAGCGCGAGCAGGTTGGTTTGTTCCGCGATGCCGGTAATGGCCTGGGTCACGCTGCCGATGCTTTGAATGGATTGGCTCAATTGGCCGATCATCTCGCCGGAACTGCTCACCGATTCCACGACGCGGGTGGTGGAGGCCA
>Ga0154780_1066_pt7 | contig 9185 bp, 4 predicted proteins | sample Rifle2008BG16ft_FD_105788 | JGI IMG/M metagenome (GOLD analysis project Ga0154780, IMG submission 105788) | Betaproteobacteria bacterium RBG_16_58_11
CAGACGCTCGCGCCGCGCGACAGAGTGGAGAGCACCGGCGTGGGGCTGGCGCTGGTGAAAAAGATCGTCGAGATGTACGGCGGCAAGATCTGGCTGGAATCCAAATTGGGTGCAGGCAGCACTTTTTTCTTTACCCTGCCCAAACATGGCCCGGGCGCGCCGGCAACAAAGAGCGGGTCACGCTAAAGGCCGCCAAGGTTCGCGAAGGCTCTTTTCATTACCCCCCTTGAGGGGTAAATTCAGCGTCCCCGTCCATCCATGTGAGCCCCATTTCCCCACCATGCCAAAGCAATAAGGGTTTGCAGGGGTGTGTACAATTCCTGGACGCCCGCATATGATTAATAGATGAATTGTCCCGCGAGTTTCTTAATGATTTTCTGCTCGGTTGCCGGGGAAAAGATTTGGTGAAGGTTTTAGAGGGAAAAGACCCGCTTTGGTTGCTGGGTTCGGCGGCAGACGCGATGTTCATCGCCGGCCCCGACGGCCGCATCCTGGCCGCGAATCGCGCCGCCGAGACGCTCTTTGGCTATGCCCGCGAAGCGTTGCTCAATACCCCTATCGAAAGTTTGATTCCCCCGCGCTTCCGCGCGGCGCATCGCGCGCAGCGCACGGACTACGCCGCGCATCCCGCCAGCCGCGTCATGGGCTCCGGGTTTGATCTCCATGGGATGCGCAAAGACGGGACGGAATTTGCCGCGGATGTCAGCCTGAGTCCGCTCGAAGACGGCCTGGTGCTGGCGACGGTGCACGACATCACGCGGCGCAAGCGCGCCGAAGAAGCGTTGTCCGAGCAGAGCGCGCGGCTGCGCGCGATTGTGGACACCGCGGTCGACGCCATCATCACCATCGACGAGCGCGGCACGATCGATTCCTTCAATCCAGCCGCGGAACATCTGTTCGGTTATGCGCCGTCGGAGGTGCTGGGCAAAAACGTTTCCCTGCTCATGCCCTCGCCCTATCATGAGGAACACGACGGCTACCTGCAGCGGTATCTCGCCACCGGCGAAAAACGCATCATCGGCATTGGGCGCGAAGTGGTCGCGCAGCGCAAGGACGGCACGGCCTTTCCGATCGAATTGGCGGTAAGCGAAATGCGGGTGGGCGGGCGGCGCTTGTTCACTGGTCTGGTGCACGACATCACCCAGCGCAAGCAGGCGCAGGCGCGCCAGGAAGAATTGATCCGCGAGTTGGAGGGCGCCAACGATGAATTGAAAAACTTCGCCTACATCGTTTCGCACGACTTGAAAGCGCCGCTGCGCGGCATCGGCTCGCTGGCCGATTGGCTGGTCGCGGACCAGGCCGAGAAGCTGGATGACGAAGGCCGTGAATACCTGCGCCTGATCACGCAACGCGTGCGGCGCATGGACGGGCTGATCGACGGCATCCTGCAATATTCGCGCGTCGGGCGGGTCAAGGAGACCCGGGTCGAAGTCGATTTGAATCAACTGCTGCGGGACGCGATCGATTCGCTCGCGCCCCCGGAGCATATCGCCATCACCGTGGCCGGCGCCTTGCCCACGATCCGCACGGAAAAAACCCGCATCCAGCAGGTGTTCCAAAACCTGCTCAGCAACGCCATCAAATACATGGACAAGCCGCATGGCGAAATCCGCATCGACTGCGTCGGCGCCGGCGAGGGCTGGGAATTCAGCGTCAGCGACAACGGGCCGGGGATTGAAGCGCGGCATTTTAAGAGAATTTTTCAGCTATTCCAGACCCTCGCGCCGCGCGACAGAGTGGAGAGCACCGGCGTGGGGCTGGCGCTGGTTAAAAAAATTGTCGAGCTATACGGCGGCAAGATCTGGCTGGAATCCAAATTGGGTGAAGGCAGCACTTTTTTCTTTACCCTGCCCAAGCGTGGGCAGAGCACACTGACAACAAGGAGGGGATCACAATGAAAGTGACTTGCAAATCGATCATGCTGGTGGAGGACGATCAGGTGGACACCATGACGGTGCGGCGCGCGTTAAAGGAGCTACACGTCATGAATCCGCTGCAACATGTGGAAAATGGCGAAGAGGCGCTGAATTTTCTGCGCAATCCCGCCAACCCGCGGCCGTGCCTGATCCTGCTGGATCTCAACATGCCGATCATGGGCGGCATCGAATTCCTGCAAATCGCCAAGCACGACGAGAGCCTGAAGGGCATTCCCGTGGTGGTGCTCACCACCTCGGAAGAGCAGGAGGACAAGGTCGAAAGCTTCCAGCTCGGCGTCGCCGGCTATATGCGCAAGCCGGTGGATTACCCGCAATTCGTGGAAACCATTCGAACCATCGACGCTTATTGGACCATCAGCGAATTGCCGCAATGAGCAAGCAGCGCATCCGCCTATTGATTGTCGAGGACGACACCGTCGACCGCCTGGCGTGCCGGCGCGCATTGACGCAGCACCCCTTGTTCGAATTCGAGTTTTTCGAGGCGGAAACCGGGCGCGAGGGCTTGCAGTTGGCAGCGGCGCACCACCCGGACTGTGTTTTGCTCGACCATCATCTGCCGGACTTGACCGGCATAGAGTTTCTAGCCGAGTTGGCGGGCGAGGCAGGCGCCCTCCCGGTGCCGGTGATGATGCTCACCGGCGCGGACAATGTGGGCATCGCGGTGGAAGCGATGCGCCGCGGCGCGCGCGATTACCTGGTGAAGGATGTCGATCGCCTGTATCTGGAATTGCTGCCCGCGATCATCGAACGCGTGTTGAACGAGCAGCAGATGCGCGAGCAAAAAGTATTGGCGGAAACCAAATACCGCACGCTGGTGGAGCAAATTCCCGCCATCGTTTATATCGCCGATCTCGCCACCCCCGGCAAGCTGTTGTACATCAGCCCGCAAGTGACGATTCTCGGCTTCACGCCCGAGGCGTGCCTGGCGGAGATCGGTTTCGTGCGCAACCGCATCCACCCGGAAGACCGGCCACAGGCCATCGAGCAATTCGACGCGATGCGCGGCAGCGGACAGCCGCAGCGTTGCGAATACCGCCTGCAGGGGCGCGGCGGCGCTTACCGCTGGTTCCTCGACGAAGCGGCCATAGTCAAAGACGAGCACGGGCAAGCGCTGTTCCTGCAGGGAATCTTGGTGGACATCACCGAGGACAAGCACCTGCTGGAAGAGTTGGAGCAGCACCGGCGCCGGCTCGAGCATCTGGTGGCCCAGCGCACCGCCTTGCTGGATAAACGCACCGCGCTGCTCGAAGAGGCCAATACCCGGCTGGTCAACGAATTGAGTGAGCGCAAGCGCGCGGAACGTGCGCTGCGCGACAGCGAGGCGCGCTTCCGCCTCCTGCTGGAATCCGCCGGCGAGGGCATCTACGGCATCGACGCCAAAGGCTGCTGCACCTTCATCAACGACGCGGCGCTGACCATGCTGGGCTACGATCGGGAACAAGTGCTCGGCCTGCCCGCGCACGACTTGCTGCATCCGCGCGCGCCGGATGGGACGCCGTTGCCGGCGGAGGCCTGTCCGCTGTGCGCCGCGCTGCGGGGCGGCGAGGCGAGCAGCGGCGCGGTCGAGTGGTTGCTGCGCAAGAATCGCGAAGCCTTCCCGGCGGAGCTTTCCACCCAGCCGATCCGGGAGCGCGGCCAGATCGTGGGCGCGGTGGTGGTGTTCCACGACGTCACCGAGGCGCAGGCGATGAAGCAGCAGTTGTTTTATCAGGCGACGCACGATGCGCTGACGAGTCTGGTCAATCGCAAGGAATTCGAATGGCGCCTGGCGCGCGTGTTGGAAAGCGCGCGCACGGAGCGTTCCGAGCATGCGCTGTGCTACCTGGACCTGGATCAGTTCAAGGTGGTGAACGACAGTTGCGGCCACGCCGCCGGCGATGAGCTGCTGCGGCAGTTGAGCGGCGTGCTGCAAAAAAAACTGCGGCAGCGGGATACGCTGGCGCGATTGGGCGGCGACGAATTCGGCGCGCTGTTGGAGCATTGTCCCTTGGATCAAGCCTGGCGCATCGCCAGCGATCTGCTGGAAGCCGTGCGGGATTTTCATTTTCATTGGCGCGACAAGACCTTTTCCATCGGCGTCAGTATCGGCGTGGCGCTGCTGACGGAAGCCACCGAGAGCGCGGCGGCGGCGCTCAGCGCGGCGGATGCCGCGTGTTACATGGCCAAGGAAAAGGGCCGCAACCGCGTGCATGTGTACGAGCCCACCGAAGCCGAGTCGGTCGAGCGCCACGCGCAATTGCAGTGGGTGGTGCGCATCAACCAAGCATTGAATGAAGACCGGTTCCATCTCTGCTACCAGCCCATCACCCCGCTTGCCGTCCATGCAACCGGGCGCATGCACTACGAAATCCTGTTGCGCATGCTCGATGAGGACGGCCAGTTGATTTTGCCGGGCGCGTTCCTGCCGGCGGCCGAGCGCTACCATATGCTGGCGGCGATCGATCGCTGGGTGGTGCGCCACGTGATCGCCAGTTGCGCCGCGCGGCATGGCCCGGCCTACGGCGAGGCCCCTCCGCTCTACGCCATCAATCTATCGGCCGCCGCGCTGGAGGATGCCGGCCTGGTCGAGGCGATTCGGCAATGGCTCAAAGAATATAGCGTGCCGGCGCACATGCTGTGTTTTGAAATCACGGAAGCCACCGCCAACGCCAATCTGCTCCGCGCCGCGAACATGATCCGGCAACTCAAAAATCTTGGCTGCTTGTTTGCCCTGGATCATTTCGGCGCGGGTCTTTCCTCGTTCGAGCAAATCAAAGAGCTGCCCTTGGATTTCCTCAAAATCGACGGCGGCTTCATCAAGCGCATCGCCGAAGATCACATTCATCGCGCCATCGCGGAAGCGATCAACCGCGTCGCGCACGTCATGGCGATCCAGACCGTGGCGGAATGCGCGGAAAGCCAGAATATTTTGGATATCCTCAAGGAACTGGGCGTGGACCATGCCCAGGGCTACGCCATCCAGCATCCCCAGCCGCTGGAAATGCTGGATGCCCCCAGCGCGCGATTGCCTGCGCAGCCGGCTGGGAGGTAGCCCATGGGGTGTCAGTAGGGGCGAGGCATGCCTCGCCCGGCATCGAAAGCGGACCCCTACGGGCAAGCGCATTGCGCGCTTCCAGCATCACGTATTTTATCCACCGGCAGCGGCAGCCCGGCTGAGCAGGAAATCGTGCTGCACTTGGCCTGCGCTACCGTTAGGCTAATTGCGCTTCGAGCCTGAATTGATTCGCGGCCACGCTAACTTCCTTCATCCGGCCATGCCCAGGCAAGGTTTTAGGCTCCACGCGCACCAGTCCGACCTTTTCCAGTTCGTCCACGTCACGTTTAACCGCGCTGCGGTCTCGATGCAGCCGTTCGGCCATATCTGTAATTGAACCTGGACGCTCCTTTATGGCGCGAAACAGTGCAAGCCGCGCTGTCGTCAGCAGCCTTAACAAGTCGGCAGGGTCTTCAAAGCTAATGATTCGCTCATCCGTCAGGTGAGCGCCGAGATCGGCGAGTTTCGCCACTTTGCGCCCACGCTTGAAGAAATCTTCTTCCGTTCCTGTCTTGATAATTACTTTGCGCATTTGTCACTCCTCAATGCTATCCAGTCTTGCTCAAACCGTTCCTCGATGTCCTCAAAGCCCGCGAAATTGACCGGCTCAACATTTCCAAAATAATGTCGATGGTGGTGGCCATTCACCCTGGTAGTACGAAACAGCGGCACTTGAGCAATCAGCCTGGAAAAAGCAGTTAAAGACTTAATCAACCACCATCTCCGGCAATACCACTTCCCACTCTGCAAGCGCCATACGCGACTGCCATTCTTCTGTTGTGACGTCCCGCAATCGCCTGACGCAAATGGCCGCCACGCGCGCAGTAACGATGCGCCCGGCAGGCGGCGCGTAAGTCTGAGCGGTACGGCCGACCATTTGGCCTGCCGCGGTTCGAATAGCCCAGCGCTGCTGCCCTGGCAGCGGTTCGATTACCAGCTCGTCGCCGTTTTTCAATTCCGCAATCGCCCGCCGAACTGCGGCATCCTGGCTGCGCCCGGCAAAATCCATGTCCACTTCACCTAGACCGAGCAACTCGAAACGACGCGACAACCCCGCTGGCAGTTGATCCATGAAAATCGGGGAACGAGCCAGCACGGCAGGCAAGCTGGCTAGTTCATCCGCGAAAGACTTATCAGCCATGCGGCACAGCGCCAGCGTCTGGCGCGCCCGCGTCATCGCCACATAGTACAGGCGGCGTTCGGCCAGGGCCTCCGATCCGTTTTTACGCCAGCCCCCGTCGAGCACCACAACATGATCGAACTCAAGCCCCTTTGCGCCATGGGCAGTGGTGAGACACATGCCATCCCCAGACCGCCGGTCCGCCTCGGCCAGAAATTCATAAGCGGCATCCAGTACCACCGCAATCGGATGCGCCCCCTCGCCGACCGCCGAATCAAAATCCTCCAGAAATTCCATGACCAGTCTGTTGCCCGGTGAATCGGCTTCATCGCCACGCAGATCGGCAACCAGTGCTTGCAGTTGCGGCAGAGGCATGAGTTCGCCCAGACGCTCATCCAGCAGCCGCAGGAAGCGCGCCACCTCGCGCAAGCGCACGGTCGGTGGCGCACGCTCACGGCGTCCGGCGAAGTGGCAAGGAATATTCAGCAACTCGCAGCCTGCACGCACGGGTTCCAGTGCCCTCCATTCCCGTGCAATTACCGCTACCCGCGACCAGTCCCAGCGCGCATCAAGATCGGCCAGTCGGCGCAGTTCATGAAGCGCAAGCCAGCCTTGCGCCTGGTAATCGGCGCCGGCATCCAGCACCTGTACGCGGCCTTCGCTAACCGCCGCGTCGAGTCGCGCCCACATGCCCCCCGCCGCTTCCTTGCGCCGGCCAGCATTGATGGCGCTGGGATGTTGCACCTTGAGCCGCTCAGGATGTACGTCAATCAATGCATTGGCTGCGGCTATGATGTTGGCGGTGGAGCGGAAATTTTCCACCAGGTAATCGACCTTGGCGCCATAGTCCTGCTCGAAGCGGCGGATAAATTCCACTTGGGCGCCAGTGAATTCATAGATGTTCTGGTCATCGTCTCCCACTGCCAGCAGGTTCAGCTTGCCTTCCTTGTCCTGCAACGTTCGCCCGGCCAGCGCGGAGAGGAACTCATATTGCGGCCCGTTGATGTCCTGGTATTCATCCACCAGCAGCCAGCGCGATCCTGCCAGCAGTCGATCCCGCAGGGTATCGGGTGTTTCCCAGACCGCTACGGATTCGCCTTTCAAAAGACGGGTGGCATCAACGAGCATTTGCTCGAAATCAAGCGGCATATCTGGATCACGATTGGCCAGCGAGGTTCCCGTCAGGCGCAAGGCCAAGCCGTGATAGGTATGCACCGCCACGCCGAAGGCATCGTTGTCGATCAGTTCCCGCAAGCGCCGCCGTACTTCAAGCGCCGCATGGCGGTTGAAGGTCACCACCAAAATGCTTTCCGGTCGCTCCCGCAGCACACGCACCAGGAAAGCCACTCGATGGACGATGAGCCGGGTTTTACCCGAACCGGGGCCGGCCAACACCAGCCGGTTCTGCGGACGTTTCTCGGTGACGATGCGCTTTTGCAGCGGCGAAAGCCCATCGCTGATCCGATGCCAGGATGCCTCAGTGGTCGCCCGTTCCAGCATTTCCTTCTGTTGCGGAAAATAGCGGGCAAGGAAGGCTTCTTCTCGCAAGGTGAAATAATCACTCACCAACTTCAACGCCTCGGCGACCTTACCCAGGCCGATTTCCGCATAGCGGATCATGACGTGAATCTGACTCACCCGCTGGGCGTAGTGATCTGCCAAAGGCTGATAATCGTGGCCTGCAAAGCCGCGTTTCTTCTCCTCCGGATAAAGCCGCAGTGTCATGGCTGAGCGAAATACCGATAAACCTTGTGCCAGCGTCAAGACGCCCTGCTCGTGCAGGTAGAGCAGCGCCGTCTGCACAGCGGTTGGCACATCCCGCAACTCGGCGGCGATGGCAAGATCCCCCTTCAGCACTTTACCAATCTGCCCCAAAGTGAGATCAGCCTCCAAATCCTTGCCGCGTGCACCTTGCGGCAAACGAGCCAGGAATGCCGTCAGTACCACTTGGGCGCAGGCACGGCGCAAACGCGCCAAGGCCTCGACCTCCTCCCATTGCCGCTGCACCGCCACCTGATAGGTCTGCTTATCCAGCCGACGCAGACCAAGACTACCGCGCCCACCCGGTAGCGCGCGACCGTCTTGACGGAGCGTTTCCAGCAATTGGCTAATGCGCTGAGGCAGAATATCGGCGAAGTCCTTGTCCTCGTCCTTCAATCGTTGCGCCAGTGCAGGCAAATTGAGCAGCACCGGTTCCATAGCTGAACCGGCATCCGGTGCGGATTCCCGCAGCAGTGCAAGCAACGCCGATTCCAGCCGACTCAGCGCTTCCAAAGTTGGCATCGAAGCGCCAGGCACACCGACGCGCAGATAAGCAACGATGCGACTATCGTTCTCCAGCAATCCCATCGTTTCCAGATCATGCAGCGCACGACCGACTTCCGTCGACGACAAGCCCGCAGCCAATGCCAGATCATCGGTCGATAGCCCATCCTTGGGATCGGCCTGGAGGATGGCGCGCAGCAACGCCAACAATTGTTGACATCGTTTCTCGGAGTAGGAAGCCCCCGCCAGCTTCTGTCGCGCTTCATCCAGATGCTTGAACCGTAGCGACGCGGGAAAAACCTGGGTACGGTTCTCATTGCGTTCCAGCAGAGCGGCATTCTCCAACCATGCCACGGCGGTCTTGACGCGGGCATCGCGGCCACGGTCGGCGGGATCGAAATCCAGTTCTAAATCCTCCGTCGTCAGTAGCTCCCCTACCGTCATCACCACGTTGCCTTCCTTGTCGGCAGGGCGGCGGCGCAAAGCGTGGAGAAGGTTCTGAATGTCTTTGGGTGTCAGCCGGCTGTTCATGGTCATGCTAAATTGACGCTCGGCATCCTTCTCATCGTAGAACAGCACGCAGCACGCCGCCGCTTGGTCGCGCCCGGCCCGCCCCGCTTCCTGGATGTAGTTTTCGAGCGAACCGGGAATATCGGCATGAACCACCAGACGCACATCCGGCTTGTCGATGCCCATGCCGAAGGCATTCGTGGCGGTGATGATCTTCAGTTGCCCGGCAATGAAGTCCTGTTGGCGATCCTTCTTGATATCGGGCGGCAAGCCGGCGTGATAAGCGGCAACCGGCCAGCCCATTTGGGCCAGATAGTCG
>Ga0154780_1148_pt6 | contig 9074 bp, 8 predicted proteins | sample Rifle2008BG16ft_FD_105788 | JGI IMG/M metagenome (GOLD analysis project Ga0154780, IMG submission 105788) | Betaproteobacteria bacterium RBG_16_58_11
GCCCACCAGCGCGAGCTGATCGAATCGGCTGCGACCCTGTACGCTGTCCAGAAGATCTACGGGGACAAGGTGCGAGAGCAGTCCAAGGCGGCCTATCGTCGACTGGTCGATGCCCACCTTCTGATAACGGGCGTGCTCGCTACCGGGCTGCTGCGCACCAACGGGAAGATCACCCCGATCACGGATACCAGCGAAGAGCGCAATGCGCTTTTTGCGTCCTACGTCATCGGGATGGAAGTCTGCGAGCGTGCCATTGAAGAAGGGCGTTATCTCCAAGCGCATGCACTGTTGCGGCAGGGGATGGAGACACTGGCCCAGCTCAAGGCGGTGACTGCGGGCAAGAGGAACGAGAACCGATCTCCGAATGTCGCTGTGTTGGAAAAGTCGCTAGCCCGCCTGTACGACGGAATTTCAGCCGCCGCGCATGTCTCGAAACATCATATGGTCCGAGCTGCCACCGAGTGGGACGTTTCAGGCGAGAACTTGCCGGGGCCAACCAGCGGAACACGGTACTTCCCTGCCTTCGTCGAAGAATTGGCGCGTCGATCCTTCGGCCTGCATCTGATGCTGACCATACGACTCATCGAGGAAATGAGCATCGACCTGCATGAACAGCACGGTGACGACGGTTTCACCGAGCGCGAGGTCGAGGCAGTAAATCTCGCGGTGCAGTTGATGATCTCCGAGGGCGTGCTGGAGCAGGGTTGCTAAGCGAGGTACGAGTCATTACGTCAGTGAGCTGCATGCGAGGCCCAGCTCTTGCATTGCAACATTTGTTGGGTTTGTCTTAGCACTCAAAGCTAGAGAGTCGGCACGATTAACGCCACATGGTTGCGGCAGATATTAGCGCGCGCCGCCTGCCTGTCTCGCCCCATCCAACACCTTGCATAACATTTCCGCGCCTTGCAGCAGGCGCGGCGTGGGGCGGTTGATGTAGTCCGAGGGGATGAAGTGCAACTGATCGCGCTTCGCGGCGCGCAGGCGCGGCCAGCGTTTCCAGTCGTCGAGCCAGACCGGGCGGCGATTACCCATGCCGCTGGCGACGATGACTTCCGGGTCGGCTTGCAGCACGGCTTCCAAACTTACGGTCGTGGTGAGCGTGGGCAGGCTGGCGAAAATGTTCTCTCCACCGCATAGGCGAATCGCGTCGCCGATGATCTGGTCGCTGCTCACGGTGATGAGCGGGCTGTTCCAGATTTGATAGAACACGCGCACCGGTGGCCGCCCGGCGTAGGTGGCGCGTAGTGCAGCGTGTTGCTGATTGAATTTGGCCACGGCCTGTTGCGCCGCATCGCTGTTGCCGGTGAGTGTGCCGTAGCGTTCCAGCGCGCTGGCGATGTCGATGATGCGTTTCGGTTCGCTCAGATAAATCGGCAGGCCGAGTTGCTTGAGTTTTTCCACCTGCGCCGGTGTGTTGCCGCTGGGCCAGGCGACGATTACGTCGGGCTTGAGCGCGGCGATGGCTTCCATGTCCAGCGAGCGGTAGCCGCCGACGCGGGGAATGCGTTTCGCTTCTTCCGGATAATCACTGTAGGACACCGCACCGACGATGCGGCTGCCCGCGCCGACTTCGAACAGTAGCTCGGTGGCGTGGGGGGCGAGGCTGACGATGCGCTTGGGGGCTTGGGTGAGACGCAGGGTTTGGCCGGTGTCGTCGCGCACGGTGATGTCGGCGTGGGCGGGGGTGGTTTGGATGGAAAAGCAAAAAACTTGAACCGCCAAGGACGCGAAGGTACGCCAAGGAAACCCAAGCCCTTGCTTTTGCATTCCTTCGCGTACCTTCGCGTCCTTTGTACCCCGGAGGGTAGGCTGCGCGCCGGTGAAAATGATTTTGAAATTCATGTTTGATTCCCCAGCGCAATTTCCAGTCGATTCCATTCGTCCTCCGCACCCGGCAAGCCGAAGCGCAAACTTGCTGTTTTAGTAAACAGGCGCGTAAGGATTCCCTGCCGCGCCAGCGTTTCATGCAGCGCAGCGGCGCGATCCGTGCATATCCATTGAAACAGGGCTGTGCCGCCGGCCGGTGCGAGGCCGTGCCGGGTGAGTAGTGCGGCGAGGCGCGCGCTGTCGAGTTGCAACCGTGCGCGGGTGTGCTGCTGCCATGAGCTGTCTTGCAACGCGAGGCACGCTATCGCGCGGGCGGGGCCGTTGATGCTCCAGGGGCCGAGGACTTCCTGCATCTGCATCAGCAGTGCGGGCCAGGCGGCGACGAAGCCCACGCGCGCACCGGCGAGGCCGAAGAATTTTCCTAGCGAGCGCAGCACGATCAGGCCTTCTGCTCCGGTGTGGCGCACGATGCTGAGTTGCGGCTCGGCGTCGATGAAAGCTTCGTCCACTACCAGCCAGCCGCCGCGTGCGGCGAGGCGTGTGCGCCAAGTCAGAAGTGTTTCGGGCGCGAAGCGTTCGCCGCTGGGGTTGTTGGGGTTGCACAGCAGCAGCTCGTCAAGCTGGTCGAGCTTAGATTCGATTTCATTGCTGTTGAGCGAGATCACGCGATGCTGTTTCGCCCAGGCGTGGGCGTGTTCGCTGTAAGTGGGGTGCAGCATGCCGACGCGCCCAGTTGCGCGCAAGGTGGGCAGCACTTGAATCGCCGCTTGCGAGCCGGAGACGGCGAGCAGATGCGCTGCGCCATAGTAGGCGCGGGCGGCGTCGATGAGGCCATCGTTGTCTTCCGGCAGGCGGCGCCATGCGTTAGCGGGCAGCGCGGGCACGGGCCAGCCGATGGGGTTGATGCCGGTGGAAAGGTCGAGCCAGGTTTCCGCCGGGATGCCATAGCGTTGCGCGGCTTGTGCGAGCTTACCGCCGTGTTCAAGCATGAAGTGATGCTCCGACAAAAACGAGCACGACCCACAGCCACAGTCCGCGCTGCACCAAGCTGATCGCGCGCGCGATGTCTGCTGCCTGCGCCGGCTGTCCAAGGCCGAGGGTGGGGCGCTCCTTGGCCGCGCCGTGATACCTGGCCGCGCCGCCGAGCACGATGCCCAGCGCGCCCGCGCCTGCGGCCATCACAGGCCCGGCGTTGGGGCTGTACCAGAGGCGGGCCTGTGCGCGCCAGCATTGGAAGGCGCGGCGCGCGTTGCCAAGCAGGGCGTAGGTGAGCGCGGTGAGCCGCGCGGGAAAGAAGTTGAGCGCATCGTCCAAGCGCGCCGCCGCCCAGCCGAAATAAAAATAGCGCGGCGTGCGGTAGCCCCACATGGCATCCAGGGTGTTGGCGAGGCGATAGGCCACCGCGCCTGCGGGGCCTGCCAGCACGAACCAGAACACCGCGCCGAACACGGCGTCGTTGCCGTTTTCCAGCACCGATTCGATGGCGGCTTTAGCCGCGTCTTCGTCTTGCATGGCGGCGGTGTCGCGGCTGACGATCAAGCCCACCGCCGCGCGCGCGGCGTCGAGGTCGTTGGAATCGAGCGCGTTTTGCACGGCGCGCGCGTGTTGCGCGAGGCTGGTCATGCCGAGGGCGAAATACAGCAGCAGGGTTTGCGCGAGCCAGCCCCACACGGGAATCTGCGAAACAAAATAACTGGCGGCGGTGAGAGGCACGAGCAGCAGCAACATGGCGAGCATGCCGAGGATTCGGCAGAAAACAGTTAACCGCGGAGGCGCGGAGGCGCGGAGAAAAGCAACGCCTGGAACCTGATTTTGAGTATAGGTTTTAACCTCTGCGTCTCTGCGCCTCTGCGGTGAAGGGTTTTCTGTATGTAGGTTCATGCCCGCTTCCAGCCACGCCGCGATGCGGCCGAAGCCGGCCAGCGGGTGAAAGCGGCGCGGGTCACCGAAAATTTTATCGAGCAGCACGGCGCACAAAAGAGCGCCCGGCATCATGAGATAATCCGGGAATGTCATCGCGCACCCTCATGATTCAGGGCACCACTTCCGATGCGGGCAAGAGCACGCTGGTCGCGGGCCTGTGCCGCGTGCTGTATCGCCGTGGCATTCGCGTCGCCCCGTTCAAGCCGCAGAACATGGCACTCAACAGCGCGGTGACGGTGGACGGCGGCGAGATCGGCCGCGCCCAGGCGGTGCAGGCCATGGCCTGCGGACTCGCGCCGCATACCGACATGAACCCAGTGCTGTTGAAGCCGTGCTCTGACACTGGCGCGCAGATCATCATCCAAGGAAAAGTATTCGGCAATATGGGTGCGGTGGAATACCACGCGTATAAACCGCAAGCGATGGCGGCGGTGTTGGCATCTCACGCCCGCCTCGCGGCGCAATATGAATGCGTGGTGGTGGAAGGGGCGGGTAGCCCGGCGGAAATCAATTTGCGCGAGCGCGACATCGCCAATATGGGCTTCGCCGAGGCGGTCGATTGCCCGGTGATTTTGATTGCGGACATTGATCGCGGCGGCGTGTTCGCGCATCTGGTGGGCACACTGGCGCTGCTGTCCGAATCGGAGCGCGCGCGGGTGCAGGGTTTCGTCATCAACCGCTTTCGCGGCGATTTGAGCCTGTTGCAAAGCGGGCTGGATTGGCTGGAGCAACACACCGGCAAGCCGGTGCTCGGCGTGCTGCCGTATCTGCACGGCTTGCATCTGGAAGCGGAGGATGGCTTCTTCGGACAAGTCGAACCAGCCCAGAGCGACGGCGCGCGTTTGCGCGTGGTGGCGCCGCGGCTGCCGCACATCAGCAACCACACCGATTTCGATCCGCTGCGTTTGCATCCGCAGGTGGCCTTCAGCTACGTCGGCGCGGGCGAATTGATCCCGCCCGCCGATCTGATTATTTTGCCCGGCAGCAAGAACGTGCGCGCCGATTTGGACTGGTTGCGCGCGCAGGGTTGGGAAGCGGTCTTGCGCCGTCACTTGCGCTACGGCGGTAAGGTGATGGGCGTGTGCGGCGGCTTTCAGATGCTGGGCCAGGAGGTGCGCGATCCGCTGGGGCTGGAAGGCCCGGCGGGTGACAGCGCGGGTTTCGGCTGGCTCGACATGGAGACCGCGCTCGCACCGGAAAAACAATTGGCGCGGGTGGAAGGCATGTTGAGTTGGAGCGATGCGCCTGTCACCGGCTATGAAATCCACATGGGCGTGAGCAGCGGCCCTGCTTTGGAACGACCAGTAGCGCATATCGACGCGCGCACCGACGGTGCGATCTCCATTGATGCGCGCGTGCTCGGCACGTACTTGCATGGCGTGTTCGACCATCCCGCCGCCTGCGACGCACTGCTGTCCTGGGCGGGTTTGAGCGCGCCCGCCACGCCGGATTACCGTGCCCTGCGCGAGGCGCATCTGGAGCGGTTGGCGGATGCGGTGGAGGAACATTTGGATTTTGAAAAACTCGCGCAATGGTTGCCTGTTTAGATAAAAATTATTTCACCGCGAAGGACGCGAAGGCCGCAAAGGAAAACCAAACCCTGAATCGATCTTTGCATTTTGCTTTCCTTCGCGAACCTTCGCGTCCTTCGCGGTGAAATAATTTTTAAGTTTTAAGCGGATACGGTAGCCCCGCCACCATCAACGTGACGCGCCCGCAAATTTTCGCCGCTTCCTGATTCAGCCAGCCCGCTTCATCGCTGAAGCGCCGGCTCAATTCACCCATCGGCACGATGCCCATGCCGACTTCGTTGCTCACCAGGATGATGCGCCCCGGCAGCGTGGGCAGGGTTTCCAGAAACGCGGTGCGTTCGCGCTGAAATAATTCCTCGTCGTTGGCGCACAGCAGATTGGTGAGCCACAGGGTGAGGCAATCCACCAGCAGGCAATGATCGGGTGCGGCGTGTTGTTGCAGCGCCTGCGCCAGCCGCAGCGGTTCTTCGACGATGCTCCAATTTACAGGCCGGCGCGCTTGATGTTGCGCGATGCGCGCCGCCATTTCACTATCTCCGGCAGTGGCGGTGGCGATATAGCTGACCGCCAGGCCGGATTCGCTGGCGCGCTGTTCCGCCAACGAGCTTTTGCCGGAACGGCTGCCGCCGAGGATGAGTTGTTTCATTGGGGGTGGTAGTCGAAGCCGATGAAGACATTGCGATCCGGTGTATTGTAAGTCTGCGCCAGTTCGTATTGCTTATCGAAAACGTTATTGAGGCGCGCCACAAAACTCAACTCCTTGCTATACGTATATCCCGAATACAGATTGAACACGGTATAGCCACCCAGACGATTGACGTTGTTAGCCTTGTCGTATCGGTAGCCAGAGGCAATCACACCCATGCCGGCAGACCATGCGCCAAATGAACGGTCGATTCCGGCGGTAGCGGTTTGTTGCGCGCGCCGCTGCAAGATAGTGTTGTTACTCTTGTCGATGGGGTTTTGCCAAGTTGTGCTGGCTCGCACGTTGAATTCTTCCAATCGACCATTGTAGGACAGCGTAGCGCCAGTGATATTGGCGCGCTGGGTTTGCGAGACAACGCTGCCTGAATTGATTAAGTCGGAAATTTGATTGTCGAAATACACCAGGCTGACATGCTGCGCAGCATGGTCGTAGTGAATTCCAACTTCCTTGTTGAGTGCCCTTTCGGGGCGCAAGGTCGAAATGCCATAGTTGGGGTAATACAGCTCGTTGAACGTGGGCGCACGAAACGCGGTACCAATACTGGCGCTCGCGCGCCATGCGTTCGTGAGCTGATAGCCGTAAGCTGCCGAGCCGGTAGCGTGGCTCCCGAACTGCGAGTTGTCGTCGTTTCGCGCGTTGAGTTGTACGCTGTGTGCGCCGAACCTGCCTTGATAGCCCGCGAAATACGAGTGAACCGCACGTTTGTTGACGGTGTAACTGGTGGTGCTGGTCACGTGTTGCCAGTTGTGTTCCGTGCCCAGCGTGAAGCGTCCAGCGCCGGTCTCCAGATCGTTTTGCCACGAGACTTGATCTTGGTCGGTGCGAAACTTGGTCCAGGTGGTAGTACTCAAGCTACGCAAATCGTCGAAAGATCGGCCAATTCGTATCTGGCTTTTCCAATCGGGCAAAAAACGATCTTGGCTGTAGAAGCCATAAGCGGCAAGCGTTTGATTGTTGCGCGAGTCGTAAGTGCGTGAACCGTCGAAATGCCCCTTGCCATTGCTGTAGAACCCCGTGGCGCCGAACTCATGCCGGTCATTCAGGCGATAACTGAGTTTGGCGTTCGCGCTGGTGTTGCGATATGGATCGCTGTCGGGGTTGTAAGAGCTGCTCGCGGGGTCGCCAATGGCGGAGAAACTGTCGGTGCCTTCGTGCGCTACTTCAAGATTAAAACTCACCTCGCCCAGTTTGCCGTTGCCGCCGGCATTGGCTTGGTACAGACCGCGCGAGCCAGCTCCGCCGCCGAGGTGGAAGCTGGGCGTAGCATTGCCGGACTTGGTGAAAATCTGGATTACGCCGCCGATGGCCTCGGAGCCGTAGAGTGCGCTCCCCGGCCCGCGTAGCACTTCGATGCGCTCGATCTGGCCCAAGGGGATTTTCTCCAGCGCCGTCGTGCCGCTGGTAGCGGAATTGATACGCATGCCATCCACCAGCACCAAGGTGTGTTTGTCATTCGCGCCGCGAATGAACACGCTGCTGGTGGTGCCCGCGCCGCCGTTGGCGCTGAATTCGATTCCCGGCAGGGTGCGTAGCAACTCCGGCAATGTGGTCTGCCCAGCGCGTTGAATCTCTTCCTGCGTGATGACGGAAATGTCGTTCAGCAACTCGCGCACCGGGGTCGGGGTGCGGGTGGCGGTGACTACGATGGTGCCCAGATCGAAGATGGCGGGCGTGTTCTCGGCAAAAGCCGGGGCGATGGCGCAGGCGATGGCGCCGGTTAAGATGGTTTTTTTCACAAAAGCTCCCTGTCGTGTGCTGTCCCGCACGCGGTTTTGGGTGAGGAATTGAAATGCCGACAGGGAGCGAGATAGACGATCAATGACCGGCCCAGCCGCAACCCCGCGGCGTTTCACCAAATTCCAGGCCGGTCTCCGGGCTCGCGATTTACAGGCCGCCGCCTTCCCAGGTTTCCCCAGTGGCTTTTTGGCGGCCAAAAAACTCGCATACCGTTGCGGGTGCAGCGCAGGATTTGGTCAGGCGGCGGGCTTCAGGCGCCAGGCGTCAGTGAGTTGCGAATGAAGCAGCGCATTTCCCTGACGCCCGACGCCTGACCCCTGACGCCTAAACGTACCTGACTTCCCAGTTTCACCCCTTTGCCGGATGGCGTCAGGGGAACCTGAAACAGGCGGAATTTTACCTGAATACAGCGTGAACTTGGTTTGATCTTGTAATGTGAGTGCTTGCTCTCGACGGGATCGCTATTTGGTAAAGATATTGTGTGATTTTGTCGAGCAAGTTGAAGGGGGTGTTGGGTCCGTGCTGGTTACCGCCGTTAGGATTAAACTACTTTCAAAAGAATACGTTAGCATTTGACTTTACAGTGATTTCAAACTTATAGTGTGGCCATGGATAACGAGCTAAAAAGCCTCGAACAGAAGATTTCCCAGCTCGTTGGGTTTTGCCATCGCTTGCGCGAGGAGAACCACGGCTTGCGCCAGCAACTCGTGTCCGAGCAGAACGATAACAAGCATCTCAACGACAAGCTCAGCGGCGCGAAAGGCCGGCTCGAAAGCTTGCTCACCCAACTCCCCGAAGCCTAACAGTCATGGCAAAGGCCACCGCAGAAAATGAAATTCGCCATGACTGTTTCCCTCTCTCCCAACTCTCTCCCGCAAGCGGGCGAGAGGGACTCAGGCTCGCTTCGCGAGTTTCAGGTTAGATATGGCGTCTGACCCAAAAAGCTTGGATGTAACGATCATGGGCCGTGCGCTCCGTGTAGCGTGTCCGCCGGAGGATCGTGCCGGCTTGCTCGATGCGGTGGATTATCTCGACCGCCGCATGCAAGAAATAAAAGATGGCGGCAAGGTTGCCAACCTCGAGCGCATTGCCATCATGGCCGCGCTCAATATCACGCACGAGTTGCTCACCACCCGCGTCGGCGGATTTGATGTGGGGGACTTTAAGCGTAGAATTAATGACATGAATAAAGAGATCGATCAGGTCATGTCAGACAGCGGCGATCTGTTTAAATAACACCCCAGTTAATAAGTTAATCCCCTGCGGTGTTTGTTTTGGGCTAAACATTCCTTGAACCAATGAATCATCCTTGGTTGCGGCAAATCAGGTGCTTTTGTGCGCGTCCTTCG
>Ga0154780_1006_pt2 | contig 9011 bp, 8 predicted proteins | sample Rifle2008BG16ft_FD_105788 | JGI IMG/M metagenome (GOLD analysis project Ga0154780, IMG submission 105788) | Betaproteobacteria bacterium RBG_16_58_11
CTCCGGCGGCATGAACGCGCTGCGCCTGCCCGGCTTCTTCGAGAACCTGGGCCACGGCAACGTGATCAACACCGCCGGCGGCGGCGCCTACGGCCACATCGACAGCCCGGCGGCCGGCGCGGTCTCGCTGCGTCAATCGTATGAGTGCTGGAAATCCGGCGCAGACCCGATCGAGTTCGCCAAGAGCCACAAGGAATTCGCGCGTGCGTTCGAGTCCTTTCCGGGCGATGCCGACAAGATATTCCCCGGCTGGCGTGACAAGCTGGGCGTGCATAAGTAATACGCAAGCCCAACGCGGTAAAGAATGCCCCCACCTTGTTGGGGGCGTTTTTTTCCGGGGCGCAATAACCTTTTTCACGCCCTGGAAAAGACGATTAACCACGGGGGACACGGGGATTACGGGGAAAGCAATATGCCAATAAACCCAGGGACTTCCCCGTGTACCCCGTGATCCCCGTGGTTATATGCCTTTCTGCAATGCAGGAGATTTCGATGACCGATAAAGACCAATACAAAATCCGCAAAGAGCCGTTCTATCAGGCTCAAGGCAAGGAAATCGCGCTGTACGAAGCGGCCTACGCCGCGCGTCTGCCCGTGATGATCAAGGGCCCGACCGGTTGCGGCAAATCGCGCTTTGTCGAATACATGGCTTGGAAGCTAAACAAGCCGCTGATCACCGTGGCCTGCAACGAAGACATGACGGCCTCCGATCTGGTCGGCCGCTATATCCTCGAAGCCAATGGCACGCGCTGGCTGGATGGCCCACTGACCACGGCCGCGCGCATCGGCGCGATTTGCTATCTGGACGAAATCGTCGAAGCACGCCAGGACACCACGGTGGTGATCCACCCGCTGACCGATCATCGGCGCACCCTGCCGCTGGATAAAAAAGGCGAGCTGATCGAAGCGCATGCGGATTTCCAGATGGTGATTTCCTACAACCCCGGCTACCAGAGCCTGCTGAAGGATTTGAAACAATCCACCAAGCAGCGCTTCACCGCATTCGAGTTCGACTATCCCGATGCGCAACTGGAAACCGGCATCGTGGCCAAGGAAACCGGCACGGACGAGGCACTGGCCGCAAAGCTGGTGAAGATCGGCGCGACCGCGCGCAACCTCAAAGGCCACGGCCTGGACGAAGGCATTTCCACACGGCTCTTGGTGTACGCAGCCACCCTGATCAAAGGCGGCGTTGAGCCGCGCGATGCCTGCCGCATGGCGCTGGTGCGCCCGATCACCGACGACGCGGATATCCGCGACACGCTGGACCACGCCATCGACGCGACATTCGCCTAGGGCCTGCAAGCGTGTCTGAAGCACCCACCGAATACGAACACCCCCTAATGAAGGCTTACCGCGAGCAGCTTGGCTGCGGCTTCCCGCAGGTGGCCGAGGTGTTCGAGGACTGCATGGCCGAGGCCTTGTCGGTGCTATCCAGGGAGGGCATCGATGCCTATCTGGAGTACGCGCACTTTCTGTGCAAGATGGGGCGCGGGGTCGAGCCGGTGCTGATTTTTCTGGAAGAGTGGCCGTCGATCGCGACCACGCTGGGCGAGTCGGCCTTGCCGGCCATTGCGGATTTCATTCGCAAGATGTGGAAATCGCCCAATGGCCGCGCCATCGTGCCGTTTCTGCAATCGCTGGCCGCCACGTCGCGTCGGCTGCATTCGCAGGAGCAGATGCAGGATTATATGGATCTGGCGCTGGCTTTCATGGAGCGCACCACCGGCTCGATTCATGGCATTCACACCACTTTCGCCAGCCCCGGTCTGCCGGAATTTTTCAAGCAATCGCCCTATTTGTTGAATCAAGTCTCCATCGCCGGCCTGAAAAACTGGGTGGAATACGGCATCCGCAACTACGGCGATCACCCCGAACGGCAGCGGGATTATTTCAGCCTGCAATCGGCGGACAGCCGCGCCATGCTGCAAAAAGAACGTCACGGCACGCTGCTGGTCGACAACGAACGCAAGCTGGATCTGTATCTGCGTGGCCTGTGGCGGGAAGATGCCCGCTTCGTGCCGTACTCGCTCAAATTCGACGAGCTGCGCAAACCGATTCCCTACTACGACAAACTCGGCATCCGCCTGCCGGATGTCTTCGATGATAGAAATGGCGTGGCGGGCATCGACCGCTACCGCGCCGTGCTCGCGCACATCGTCGGCCACCGGCGCTGGACCACGGCGATCTTTGCCGACAACTACAGCCCGTTCCAGCGCATGACCATCGAGTTTCTGGAAGACTCGCGGGTTGAGTATCTCGCCATGCGGCAGTACCCCGGCTTGCGCCGCATCTTCATGGCCTTGCACCCGGCCCCCGCGGAAGACGCCTGCGACCCGGAAAAGGAATCGGCGGTGCGGCATCGCCTGGCCATGTTGTCGCGCGCCATCCTTGATCCGAACCATACCTACAAAACCCCGCACATTATCGAATTTGCACAGCGCTTCCACGCCTTGATGGCGCAAGGAGAATCCAGCACGCAGGCCATGGCCGAACTGGCCGTCGCCTTCGGCGCCAAGACGCGCCGGCAAAGCGATCAGTTGCCGAAGATCCACTTCAAGGATACCGAAGTGGATTACCGCGACGACAACCGCCAGATGTGGAAATTCATCGAGGAAGGCGACGAAGAAGAAGCCTTCGACCAGCAGCGCAAGATCGAGCTTGAAGAAATCACCGGTCTGCCGCCGCGCCATTACGCGGAATGGGATTACAACAGCCAGACCTACCGCCCGGATTGGGTCAGCGTGTATGAGGCCTTGCATCCCAAGGGCAATCCTGCGCATATCGACCAACTGCTGATCAAGCATGCCGCCTTGGCCAAGCGCCTGAAGCGCATGCTGGATTTGTTGAAGCCGCAAGACAAAGTGCGCATCCGCTACCAGGAAGAAGGCAGCGAGCTGGATCTGGATGTAGCGCTGCGCTCACTCATCGATTACAAGAGCGGCGCGACGCCCGACCCGCGCATCAACATGAGCCACAAGACTAGTGGCCGCGACATCGCCGTCATGCTGCTGCTGGATTTGTCCGAATCGCTGAATGAAAAAGCTTCGGGCCCAGGCGATGCAAGTGGGCAGACCATTCTGGAACTGAGCCAGGAAGCGGTGTCGCTCTTGGCTTGGGCGGTGGATAAACTGGGCGACCCGTTCGCCATCGGCGGCTTCCACTCCAACACCCGGCACGATGTGCGCTATCTGCACATCAAGGGCTACAGCGAGCGCTGGGACGATGAAGTCAAAGGGCGGCTGGCCGCGATGGAGGCGGCCTACTCCACCCGCATGGGAGCGGCCATGCGCCACGCCGCGCATTATTTGCAGGCGCAAAAAGCCGACAAGAAACTGATGCTGATTCTGACCGACGGCGAACCCTCCGACGTGGATACCAAGGACGAACGCCTGCTGATCGAAGATGCGCGCCAAGCAGTAAAGGAACTGGATCAACAAGGCATCTACACCTACTGCATTAACCTTGATCCCAAAGCGGATGAATACGTGGCCGACATCTTCGGCAAGCAGTACACCGTGATCGACAACATCCAACGCCTGCCGGAACGCCTGCCGCAGCTATTCATCGCGCTCACAAAATAAACGTAGCGCCGGCATCCCTGCCGGCATTCCCGCTGGTGATTGCCGGCAAGATGCCGGCGCTACAAAACCCACCCGCTGCCGAACAAGTTTGGAGATACCGTACTTTTCGGCGAAAATAGCGCTTCCCCTTTCCCCCTTTCATTCGAGGCTTTACATGAGCCAAGCTTTGTTCCAATCCGATATCAAAAGCCTGAAGCTGCTCAACCGCGGCAAAGTGCGCGACATCTACGAGGTGGATGCGCAGCGCTTGCTGATCATCACCACCGACCGCCTCTCCGCCTTCGACGTGGTGATGCAAGACCCGATCCCGTCCAAGGGCTTCGTCTTGACTGCCGTGTCCAATTTCTGGTTCGAGAAATTGAAACACATTCTGCCCAATCAATTCACCGGCGATGCGCCGGAATCAGTAGTCAAACCAGAAGAAGCATCGCAGGTAAAAGGCCGCGCGCTCGTAGTCAAAAAACTGAAGCCGCTGCCGATCGAAGCCATCGTGCGCGGCTATCTGGTGGGTTCGGGCTGGAAGGAATATCAGCGCGACGGCAGCGTGTGCGGCATTGCCCTGCCTGCCGGGCTGCGCGAGGCCGACCGCCTGCCGCAACCGCTGTTCACGCCCTCGACCAAAGCCGAGATCGGGCAGCACGACGAGAACATCAGCTTCGAGCAAACCGTGAAACTGATCGGCCAATCCCTCGCGCAACAAGTGCGCGACGCGGCGATTGCCTTGTACCAAACCGCCGCCGACTATGCCGCCACCAAGGGCATTATCATCGCCGACACCAAATTTGAATTCGGCCAGGACGATGCAGGCAAGCTGTATCTGATCGACGAAGCGCTCACCCCGGATTCCTCACGCTTTTGGCCGGCGGATCAGTACCGGCCGGGCAGCAACCCGCCCAGCTTCGACAAGCAATATGTGCGCGATTATCTGGAATCGATCAAGTGGGATAAAAAACCGCCCGCGCCCAAGCTGCCGCCGGAAGTGATCGCGAAGACCAGCGAGAAATATCAGGAAGCGTTGAAGCGCATTACCGGCTGAGGCAAAACGCCTCCTCACGGCATGATTTCCACATACTCATAGACCTCGCAATCGCGCAAGGTCTTCTGCACGCCCAGCGGGGCTTTCGCGTACCAAGCGTGAGGATCGTGACGATCCACTTCCCTGCCCAAGAACCTGACCAGCTCGCAGATCGGCTCGACGACCTTGCTGCGGTAGTGGTCGTCGCCTTTCACGTAAGCGAGGTAGAGGTTTTTCAAGCAATTCCCCCTGCACCATGCCTGCGCCTCGCACGTCCCGCACGGCATGCTGGCGTGCGGCTGCAGCGGGCTGGGTTTGAGCCAATTCGCCAGCACATCGCCTTGCAACATCTCGGGCACATACATCATGTCGGGGCAGGGAAAAATTTTGCCATCCGGCATCACGTTGAGAATATGCGTGGACACCCGGCATTGGGTTTTGCCGTGATAAAGCTCGGTCGCCCGCGAGGGCAATACCTTGTTGCGCACGATCCCCATGATGGGAATGATGGGGTACAAAACATCGCTGGAAAAGAATTTGTCCACCAGCCGCGTGATCACGGCTTTTTTCTTCTCCATCGCGGCGGGGGAATAAGTGCCCTCCCCGGCGACGAATTGGAAATACACATAATCGAAAGTATTCGCCAGCTCGTCCAGTTCCTCGAATGAAGTTTCCTCGCTGCTCCAAGTCACGCGCGCCGTGAGGGCGCCCGCCATCCGGTCACGCACCGCCTGCGTATTCTTGATCACCTGCCGGTACACGCCGCGCCCCCGAAAGCCGTCGGTAATCGTCTCGCCGCCGTCTATGGAAAGCAGAATATTGGATAGCTTTGCGAGAACGCTCTCCGGCAAGTCGTCCAGCAGCGTGCCGTTGGTCTGAAGCTGGAAGCGGAAAGCGGGATAACGCGCCATGACTTCTCGTATGAAACCGAGATTCAAGGTCGGCTCGCCGCCGTAGAAAGTGACATACACCTCGTGCTCGGCGAGATGCTTCGCGATGAAGGCATCCAGCGCATCCAAGGTATAGGAAACCTTGCCTTGGGAGCCGACCATATCGCCCACCCCGAGCGAACAATAAGTGCATTTCAGATTGCACTTCAAGGTGGTGAGCAGTTGCAGCTCCACCCGCTTGCCCACGATGGGCGAAACCGCCGGCGCGTCCGAAGGGGAGAAAAGGGGGTAATACGTCATTGGCGTGGACATGATTGGATTTCTCTTTGCATTTGAATTTTCTGGAAAAAACAAACCTGATTGGCGGCAATCTTTCAGCCAAGGCAGGCTACCGTTGCATTTTAAACCTGCTCAGTGTGCGCCGTGATCTCCGCGGCTAACGGTCATGGCAATGGCCACCCCCGAAAATGAAACTCGCCATGACCGTTTCCCTCTCTCCTAACTCTCTCCCGCAAGCGGGAGAGAGGGACACAGGCTCGCTTCGCGAGTTTCACGTTAAAGCTTGAAGTATAATTTCAATATGACCCAACGTAAAACCATCCCGATCCAACCCGACACCCCCGCCGGCAGCAGTTGCGATGACGCCGAGCCGTTCGCGCTGATGGTGCTCGACGATGTGATGGAGCCGGAGTTTCAGCACCGCGACATCATCGTGTGCGAGCCGGAAGGCTTGGCGCATGACGGCTCATTCGTGGTGGCCAAGATCGAAGAGGAGTTTTATTTCCGCCAGTTGCAGATCATCGATGGCGAGTGGTTGCTCAAAGCGCTCAATCCGAAATACCCGACACTAAAAATCACCGGCCCCGATGCGGTGAAAGGGGTGGTCGTGCTGAAGAAAAAACCCGGGCGGCGCAAAGAGCAGAAAAGCTATGCCTGATTCGAATGGCGCTTACTTAGACCAAATGTAGGGTGGGTTAGCGTTTTTTGCGTAACCCACCAAGCGTTGCGTAGCAACACAAGGCATTTTTTAATGCGTGCCTGGCGGCACATCTGGTGGGTTACGGCACAAACTGCGCGCCTAACCCACCCTACATCAATTATGGAACCGCTTAAGCAAGCGCCATTGACGCCTGATTCCTCTCATCGCCGCCCGCTTCACATCGCCTTATCCAAATAGTCCTTCACGTATTTCACCAGCGCATCATCCTGGCCGGTAAAGAAGTGATCCGCATTCGGCGCGCGGGTTTGCCGGGAAGCGGCTTTGCCTTTTAAAGTGTCTGCGCGCTTCTTCGCATTCTTGCGCACGGGCGGATTGTCTTTCTCCCCATATAGATCATAAATCGGCGCGTTGATGCCGGCATAGCTATCATCCGCCATGCCGATCGCCACCCATGCCGCGGCCGGCGTATCCGCATTGGCCTTGAAATAGGCATGACTCATGCGCGAACCCAAGCTGTGCGAGACGACAGCGATTTTTTTGTGGCCCTTGCTTTGCAAAAAACTCACCGCCGCTTTGATGCGCTCCACTGCTTCCGGCATGAGCGGGCGATACGCATCCGATTGCGCCTCCACCGCCAAAACAGGCATCTGGATCGAGAGCGTGGTATAGCCCTCATCGGCCAAGCGGCTGCGCAGTACGCCGATCAAGCCGTGTTCCGGATGTACGCCGATGCCGTGCACGATGACCAAGCCTGCTTTGGCGTTGGCCGTTTCGGTATAGAGGGTGAGGAATTTATGCCCTTTAGCTTCCAAATAAATTGCATCGCCCACGACGATGCCGGGGGTGATTTCATCCGCCCATTTCTTTTCGCGCGCATAATCCGCGCCGGCAAATGCGAGTTGCGAACACAGCAATGACAAGAAAAGAATAAAACGCATGTTTTTCTCCTTTGTTAGAACAGACTAATCAACATTCGAATACCCAAAGTATAGAGAAGGATTGCAAAAATGCGTTTCAGTTTCGCGACCGGCAAGCGGTGCGCGGCTTTGGCGCCCAGCGGCGCGGTCAAGACGCTCGCCGCGACGATGGCGGCCAAGGCCGGCAAGTAGACGAAGCCCAAGCTGTGCGGCGGCAAGTCGCTCACGTTCAGCCCATTCGCGATATACCCCACCGCGCCCGCCACCGCGATGGGCAGGCCGATGGCGGCCGAGGTGCCGATCGCCTGATGCAATTTGATATTGCACCAAGTCATGAACGGCACCGACAGCGTGCCGCCGCCGATGCCGACCAAACTCGATACCGCGCCGATCACATTGCCGGCGGCAAACATGCCGGGCAGCCCCGGCAACTCGCGCGAAGGTTTGGGTTTGATGTCCAGCAACATTTGGGTGCCGACATAAAACACGAATACGACAAAAAACGCTTTGAGAAAATACGCCGAGAGATAGGCCGCCAGCACGCTCCCCAGCAGGGTGCCGGTCACGATTCCCGGTGTGACTTCGCGCCATATTTTCCAATTCACCGCGCCGTGGGCATGATGCGCGCGCAGGCTGGAGATGGAGGTGAAAATGATGCTGGCCAGCGAAGTCCCGAGTGCTAAGTGAATCACATATTGATCGGGGAAATGCTGCGCGGCGAAGATGAAGGTCAACACCGGCACGATGATCAGGCCGCCGCCCACGCCCAAGAGCCCCGCGACAAAGCCGGCGAATAGCCCCAGCGCGAGATACGCCGCCCATTCAAGCATGGATGGAATCCATTACAAAATGGACTCGATGAAAGCCCACTCTTTGGGATCCACCGGCGTGATGGAGAGTCGGTTGCCCTTTTGCAGCGTGCGCATATTCGCTAACTCGGGATGCTCGCGCATTTCCTTGATCGGCAGCAGCCGGATTTTTTTCACCAGTTTCACATCGACGTTAAACCAGCGCGGGGTTTCGCGCGTGGCTTTGGGGTCGAAGTAATGATTTTTTGGATCGAATTGGGTTTCATCCGGATAGGCGAGGGAACTCACCACGGCGAGGCCGGCAATGCCCGGCTCTTCGCAATTCGAGTGATAGAAAAACACCTTGTCGCCCACTTTCATCTGATCGCGCATGAAATTGCGCGCCTGATAATTGCGCACGCCATACCAGGCCACCGATTGATTCGGCAGCTTGGCCAAATCATCGATGCTGACATCGGACGGCTCGGATTTCATTAGCCAGTAACGCATAACCAGTCCCAAGAAGTCCGAAATTGTCTTTTTAAACATTGATTAATAAGAATATTATTTAAACTCATGTCTTGTATCGTCCCATAAAATTTGACATAATTTCACTTAAATTCACACTCGATTTCACACGTTTTTTACACACGAACAATATATGGCAAAGCTAACAGATCGCGCATGCGCGACCACCAAACCAAAACCGACCGGCAACATCCTGCTCGGCGATGGGTATGGTCTTTGGTTGGTAATCCAGCCAGGCGGCACACGATCCTGGATGATCGACTACCTTGTCAAAGGTAAACGCCGGAAGGTAACCATTGGTAATTATGATGGCAAGGGTGGGAAATCCCAAGATTTAAACGGTCTTTTG
>Ga0154780_1092_pt5 | contig 8776 bp, 7 predicted proteins | sample Rifle2008BG16ft_FD_105788 | JGI IMG/M metagenome (GOLD analysis project Ga0154780, IMG submission 105788) | Betaproteobacteria bacterium RBG_16_58_11
TCGCGGTGCCAATGTGCGTGCCAAGGCGAATCGGGGTTACGAGCCGATTCACTGGGCGGCGCTGAATGGTTATGAGCGCGCGGTGAAATTTATCATCGACAAGGGTGGTAGCGTCAACGCGGAAACCGAATATGGTTGGACGCCGCTGTTGCAGGCCGCCAGCCGGGGGCATGCGGGGATCGCGCGCATGCTGATCGATAAGGGCGCGCTGGTGAACGCCAGCGAGCATGAAGGCTGGACGCCCTTGCACAAGGCCTGCGCCAACGCCTATGTCGAGATGGTGCGATTGCTGGTGCAGCGCGGCGCGGATACGCGTCAGCGTTCCGCCTCGGGCATCACCCCGTTGGAACTCGCCATGAAAGCACAAGACTTTGATCTGATCGAGGCGCTTTCCGAAGCGCCCTTGCCGCCCGCCCCCGCATCGACTTCTCCGTTTGATCTGCATCACAAGTAAAAGCGCCATTCCAAAACGGATTTAGCCGTCTCAGAATCTGACGCGGCTGCCGAAAAATGAACGGCATCCGCTGTCAGTGCTTCAACAGCGTAAAAAAATAATAAGCGTAATCAATAAGATGTGAATTCCACCCGGCTTGGCACGGAAGCTGCTCATAGGTTTATCAAGACCCGCTGAACCAATAACCTATGGGAGACACAGCATGGCTCTGACGACGCAAGAAGTGAGATTTACGATTACCCCCCAAAGCTGCGGCGAGGAAGGGGATTGCATTCAAGTGCAGATTTCCGGTGAGCAAAGCATGGTGCTTTGCTTGACCCCGCAGCAAGCGCGAGCGCTGGCTTCCGACTTGATTCAAACCGTGTATCGCGCCGAAGTGAAAAACAGCCTGCAAAGCGGCCAGCGCAGATCGGCCGTCACTACATTCGATACGGCCGCCGACAATTATTCATTGCATACCCCGCACGCCGCGTAACGATGTTTTAGCCAGCGCGCCGCCGCATCCTTGTGGCGCCGCGATGGTGATCTCCCCGACTTTGGCAGCCGCAAGGCTGCCACTTTTTTGCCTATCGGTCAGGTACGCAGACTCGCTTCGCGAGATGCGCGTTAACCTTGGCGCGGCCCGGCACTTAGGCGCATAATTTCGTATTTTTCCCCGGCACGAATAGCCATGGCCAATAAACTCGCCATCATGTTGCTCACCATCGACCCGGACTATCCGCATTTATGCGGCACGCCGTTCTTTCAAGCGGCAACCGCGGCCGCGATGGATTTCGAAGTGGAGGTCTTTTTCGCCAGCCGCGCCGTGCGCTTGCTGGTCAAGGGCGTGGCGGATCGTATTTACCCCTCGGATAACCGTGCGAAATCGGTTTACGGCTTCATGCAGGAAGCCGCCCAGCTCGGCGTGAAATTCTATGCCTGCGGCGGGGCGATGGATGCTTATGCGCTGAAGCCCGATAGCATGATTCCCGAACTGGCCGGGGTTGCGAATGCCACGACTTTCATCGGGCGGGTGATGGACGATGAGTGGCGGACGGTGAGTTATTAGGATTCAGGAAGCGCGCGCAAAGGTTTTTCTGAATCCCGAATCCTGAATCCTGAATCCTGTTCCCTGATCTCGATTTCGTTTACAAAAGCCCAGGCGCGGATGAAGGCCGGCTCCAGCTCATCCATGCCCTCCTGCACTTTTTCCCAGTTGTCTACTTTGGCGGCGTGTTCCATGTTGCGGGCGATTTCCCGAATTTCATGCGCGCCGATATAAGCCGAGGCGCCTTTGATTTCATGGGCGCGGGCCACTGCCTTGGCGCATTCCCGCGCGGCGCATGCAGCGGTGAGCTGCTCAATCAGGCTTTGCGTGCTCGATAGGTAGAGCGCGAGCAACTCGCTCTGCGCCTGCTCGTCGTTGTGGAACATGCTTTCGACTTTGCGCATGTCGATCGGCGGGTTGTCGCCGTTCATTGCGCGCTGGGTCTCAACCGCGATTTCCTCTTGCGCCGCCGCGTAGCGTTCGGTAAAGCCCGGCACCCAGCGCTTGAGCGCGCTCTCCAAGTCTTCCACCTTCACCGGTTTCACCAGGTAGTCATCCATGCCGCCGCTCATCGCGCGTTCGCGGTCTTCGATGCGCGCGTTGGCGGACATGGCGACGATCGGGGTGCGCTGCGCGCGGCCGCTCATCAGCTCATGATGGCGAATTTCAATGCTCGCTTCAAAGCCGTCCATCTCCGGCATTTGGCAATCCATCAATACCAGGTCATAGGGCAGGCGCTGTAGCGCATCGAGCGCTTCCAGGCCATTCGCCGCCACATCGGCGCGGATGCCCAGTTTGCGCAGCATGTAAATCACGACTTTTTGATTGACGACGTTGTCTTCGGCCACCAGCACGCGCACCGGCAGGGTAGCGAGCCGCAGGCCAGGCGCGGGGACGCGCATATCCGGTTGCGGGGCAATGCCGAGCGCGCCGGCGAGGACGTTGGTCAAGCGCGTCAGCCTGATCGGCTTCGGGATTTGCGTGGCGATTCCCGCCGCCGCCAGCTCATGAGCATTCAAGCGCTGCGCCATGCCGGTGAGCAGGACGAGATGCGTCTCCTTGAGCGCGGGGTCGAGTTGAATGGCTTTGGCCAAGCTTAGGCCTTCGTCCTCGGTGAGCCGGTTATCGATCAGCGCCAAGGAGAATGCTTGGTGCTTCGCTTTGGCGGCGCCCAGTTTGGCGAAGGCTTCGAGATGGTTGGCGGCTTCCTCCGGCTGCATGCGCCACGCGGCGAGCTGGCGTACCAGACATTCGCGCAGCGCAGCGCTGCTTGACGCCACCAACACCCGTGTGCCGCGGAACGCCTCGACAATCGGCAGAGGTTGGGGTTGGGGATGCGCATTTTGCTTTTGCACCCGCGTGGTGAACCAAAAAGTGCTGCCCACGTTTGCTTCGCTGATGACGCCGATATCACCGCCCATCATCTCCGCCAATTGTTTGGAGATCGCCAGCCCCAGGCCAGTGCCGCCGTATTTGCGCGTGGTGGAGCCGTCGGCCTGAGAAAAGGCTTGGAACAGACGCTGCTGGCTTTCCGGCGCAATGCCGATGCCGGTGTCGGTGATGGAGATGTGCAGTTGCGCATTATCTTCATCCAAGTCGATCAGCCGCACACGGATGACGACCTCGCCATAGTTGGTGAATTTCACCGCGTTGTCGATCAGGTTGGTGAGAATCTGGCGGATGCCCCCCGGGTCGCCCAAAAGCGGCATGGGCATGGCGGGCGGAATGTCGCACACCAACTCCAGGCCTTTGCTCTGCGCGCGCTCGGCGAGCAATTCGGCGGCTTCTTCCACCGTTTCGCGCAGATTGAACGCCACGATCTCCAGGCGCATCTTGCCGGCCTCGATCTTGGAAAAATCGAGAATATGGTTGATGATCGCGAGCAGCGATTCGGCCGAGGAGCGCACGGTCTCCGCGTAATCGCGCTGATCAGGGTTGAGCTTGGTATCGAGCAGCAAGCCCACCATGCCGATGATGCCGTTCATCGGCGTGCGAATCTCGTGGCTCACATTGGCGACGAATTGCGATTTCACGCGCGAGGCCTCCATCGCGGCTTCATACGCAGCCTTGAAACGGTCTTCGTTACGCTTGCGCTCGGTGATGTCGCGCATGATTGCCTGCACCACCACTTTGCCGTCGAGCAGCATGGAGTGCAGCGCGATCTCGGTCGGAAATAGGGTGCCGTCCTGCCGTTTGCCCAGCCATTCGAATTGGCAGTGACCATGTTGCATGGCTTGCCCCATGTGCTGCGCCGCATATTGATCCGATGGCATGCCGTTCGGCTGCGCCGGCGGTCCCAGGTCGGCCGGCTGGGTGCGGCAGAACGCCTCCACCGTGGGGATTTGAAACATCTCCAGCGCGGCCTGGTTGCAGTCGATGAACCCTGTCTCGGTGAACAGCACGATGCCATCCGAGTTGGTGGTGAAAAGCGTCTTGTATTTGACCTGCTCGCGCTCGACCTGCAAAGTTTGCAGACTGGCGCGCCGCAGCACGAAGGTGGCGATGCCGACACCCAGCAGCACCAACGTCGTGCCCAGCAGGATCATCAGCCACTGGGTATTACGGTAAGCTACAGCGGCTTCTTCCACGGCAAGCCTGCTCGCTTCGCGCTGAAGCGCAAGCAGGGCGTCAAGCTCGACCACGAGCCTTTGCTGGGCAATCGCTCCGTCGTGCAAGGCTTGGAGCGCTTCCGCGCGCCGGTCGTCCATGGCCAGCTCGATGACATAGACGACTTTGGGCTGCGTTTCGAGGGTCAGGCTGCGGATGCGGTTTATGACCGCTTTTTCCTTGGCGTTGGATAGCATGCGATCAAGTTGCTGGCGCGCATTGGTGAACTGGGTGCCGTAGCCGTAGAAGGATTGCAGCTCTTCGTCCTTCTCGAAATTGTCATGCGTGTTGACGATGGTGTGCATGGCGATGATGCGCTGGCGCAGCGAGTCGCGCATCACGCTGGCGAGCTCCACTTTTTTGTTGTTCTCATTCACGATGCGCTCGAGCCGGCCGTTGATGGAGGACATTTGCGTCAACCCCACCACCGCCAGCGAAACCATCAGCGCCAGCACCAGCCCGAAGCCCGTGCCGACAGATAACATCATGTGTTTGGAAAACATGGATCGAAACCGAAAAAAACGATAAGCGGGAATTTAATACCCGTTGCGGGGAAATGACAAGTTGAGCCAGGGAAAGCGATTAACCACGGGGGACACGGGGGTCACGGGGAAACCAAGCAAGTGCAAGATTGAACCATTACACTGCTTGGGTGAAAGAATTCAAGCTCAACAGCCTTTTGGTTTTCCCCGTGCCCCCCGTGGTTCAAAAGTCTTTTGGGGATTAGCGTCGCGGAAACGCCACCACATGATCGACGATCAGGCGAATGCCGATTTTTTCGCCTAACGCGTGATTGTGATGGCTGGGCACCAGCGAGAGCACGCTGCCGCCGCCGGGCAGGCGCAGCGTGTAGAGAATATGCGCCCCACGGAAGGCCTTGTGCATCACTTGCGCGAGCATGGGGCTGGCGTCGTCATGCACGATGTCGTCCGGCCGCAAAAGCACGTCCACCGGGCAGCCGCGCTGGCATTCGGCGGGGAAATCACCTTCCAGAATGCCGAGTTCGATTTCGATTTTGTTCTGGTTCAACACGGTGCCCGGCAGCAGCACGCCTTGGCCGATGAAATCGGCGACGAAGCGGTTCGCCGGCTGATGGTAAAGATTGTAGGGCGTGTCCCATTGCTGGATGCGGCCTTCGTGCATGATGCCGATTTCGTCGGCGATGGCGAAGGCTTCATGCTGGTCGTGGGTGACCAGGATCGCGGTGGCGCCTTCGCGTTTGAGGATGTCGCGCACTTCCAGCGACAGGCGCTCGCGCAATTCCACATCCAGATTTGAAAACGGCTCGTCCATCAATAGCAGGCGCGGCCGCGGCGCCAGTGCGCGCGCCAGGGCCACGCGCTGCTGCTGGCCGCCGGAAAGCTCGTGCGCAAAGGCATGCGCCGATTCGGTCAGATTCACCAGCGCGAGCATTTCTTCGATGCGCGCCGCGCGCGCGGCGGGGGCCAAGCCATGCAGGCCAAAGCCGATGTTGTCCTGCACATTGAGATGCGGGAACAGCGCGTAATCCTGGAACACCATGCCGATCTGGCGCTGCTCGGGGGGTAGGGTGCCGCCGCGCCGGCTCACGATATGCCCCGCGATGCGAATTTCACCCTCGGACAGTTCGTCGAAGCCCGCGATCAGGCGCAGCACCGTGGTCTTGCCGCAGCCGGAGGGGCCGAGCAGGCAGCCGATCGCGCCTTGCGCCAGCTTGAATGACAAGCCATCGACCACGGTTTTGTCGCCAAAGCGTTTCACTAAATTTTCGATTTCGAGCAGCATATTTGAACCGTACTTTTTATCGCAAAGATTTTTTAGCCGCGAATTAACGCGAATTGCCGCGTATTAAATTGAAAACAATTTGCGTAAATTAGCGTTAATTCGCGGCTAAGCCTTTTAATTTTTTTCCGAATGCCGGACCAGCATCACCACCGGGATCAGACCGGCCACCACCAGCGCCGCCGCCGGCAGCGCGGCGCGCTCCCATTCGCCTTCCGAGGTCATTTCAAAAATGCGCGTGGCGAGCGTATCCCAGCCGAAGGGGCGTGTCATCAGGGTGATGGGCATTTCTTTCATCACATCGACAAACACCAGCAGCGCGGCGGTGAGCAGCCCCCCGCGCAGCGCGGGCAGGTGAATCCGCGTCAGCACTTGGCGCGTGGTCAAGCCGAGGCTGCGCGCGGCGTCATCCTGGCTCTGCGTGATGCGCTGCATGGCGGCTTCCACCGGCTGGTGCGCTACCGCGAGGAAGCGCGCGAGATAGGCGGCGAGCATGGCGACCAAGGTGCCTTGCAGGATTTGTTCGGCGTGCACGCCGGTTGATTGCATGAGGGCGATATAGCTATTGTCGAACCAGGCGATCAGGCTGAAGCTGCCGATGGCGAGCACCGCGCCCGGCACGGCATAGCCCAGCGTGGCGAGGCGCGTGGTGAGTTTCATCGCGGCATCGCGATGCTGGCGCGCGGCATAGGCAAGCCAGGTGGCGACCCAGACGCAGAGCAGGGCGGACAGCGCGCCTAAGAGCAGCGAGTGATAGGCATACGAAAAGTAGCGCGCATCCAGATCCTGCGCCCACACGTTCCACGCCCAACGCACGAGCATGCCGACCGGCAGCGCGAAGGCGAGCAACAAAATCAATGCGCACCACGCCGCCGCCAGCCATTTTGTCTTGCCATGAAGTGTGATGCGCGCATGCCCGCTGGCGCGGCCGGTGGGCGTGTAGCGCATGCGATTGCGCGAGTATTGCTCGAACACGAGCAGCACGAATACGCCGACGATTAACAGCGAAGCAAGCTGCGCCGCGGCGGGCAGCGAGAACAAGCTGAACCAGGCTTTGTAAATGCCGGTGGTAAAGGTGTCGTAGTTGAACACCGCGACGGTGCCGAAATCCGCCAGTGTTTCCATGATGACCAAGGCAACCCCGCCGGCGATCCACGGGCGCGCAAGCGGCAGCGCCACGCGATAAAAACCTTGGCGCCGATTCAAGCCGAGCGACTGCGCGGCTTCCAGTGCGCGCCGGCCCTGGGTGAGAAAAGCGTTGCGCGTCAGCAGGTACACATAAGGATAAAGTGCTAACGTCATCGCGAATGCCACGCCCGCGCCGGAACGGATGGGCGGAAACCAGATCGGACCGAACGCCTCGCGCAGCCCGGTCTGCACTGGCCCGGTGTAGTCGAACACGCCGATCATGACGAAGCCGGTGACATAGGCGGGCAGCGCCAGCGGCAGCATCAGCGACCAGGAAAAAAACCGCCGACCGGGGAAATCGCACACTGCCGTGAGCCAGGCCAGCGAGACGCCGATGAACGCCGTGCCGGCGGCGACGCCTAGTGCGAGCAATAGGGTATGGGTGATGTATTCGAGCAGGACAGTTTGTTTGAGGTGTGTCCAGACATCGGTATCAGGGGCGCCGAGATAAGTGAAAACGACGATGACGGGTGCTAAGGTGAACAGGGCAATCGAGAGCGCGGCCAGACGCCAGAAGCCCCATGTGCCGGGCCTTAAAAACGCAAAAGCGCCTCGTGGCGCTTCTGTTGTTAATGAAGTCGCAGGGAGCGTCACTTATAACCCGCGCGGTCCATCAGTTTTACCGCAGCCGCTTGCAGTTCGCCCGCTTTGGTAACATTGATCGGGTTTTGCTTGAAGCTGCCCCAGGCCGCGACCACCGGATCGGGTTTCACCAAGGGGTTCGCGGGGTACTCCAGATTCACGTCGGCAAACAGATTCTGTGCGTTTTTGGAGGACAGCCATTCCAGCAGCTTGACCGCGGCTTGCTCGTGCTTCGCGTGTTTGGTCACGCCCGCGCCGGAGACATTCACATGCACGCCATTGGCGGATTGATTGGCCCAGAACAGGGCGAGCGGCAGTTTGGGGTTTTTCTCGATCAGGCGGCCAAAGTAGTAGGTGTTGACGATGCCCACGTCGCATTGGCCGGCGGCAATGGCTTCCATCATTTTCGTGTCGTCGGGGAATACGTCCGTCGCGAGATTGGCGACCCAGCCGCGCACGATCTGCTCGGTTTTTGCCTCGCCATGCTCGGCGATCATCATCGCCACCAGCGACTGGTTATAGACTTTTTTCGAGGTGCGCAGGCAGAGCCGGCCTTTCCATTTCGGGCTGGCCATATCTTCGTAGCTTGTCATATCTTTCGGTTTCAACTTTTGCGTGTTGTAAACCATGGTGCGCGCGCGCACCGAGAGGCCGAACCACTGATTGCCCGGATCGCGCAAATAGCCGGGGATATTGCCGCCCAATATCTTGGACTGCACCGGCTTGAGCAAACCTTCCTGCGCGGCTTGCCACAGATTGCCCGCATCCACGGTCAGCAGCAGGTCGGCGGGGGTGTTGGCGCCCTCGACTTTCAGGCGCTGCATCAGCGGGCCTTCCTTGTCGGTGATGAACTTGATTTGCACCCCGGTTTCCTTGGTATAGGCGTCGAACAAGGGCTTGATGAGCTGTTCGTTGCGGGCGGAATAGACCACGACTTCATCGTTAGCCCGTGCCGCACCGGCCGCCACCAGAAGCGATACCGATATCGCGGCAATCGCTCGGATGAGTTTTGTGTTGAACATGCGAATCTCCAGCAAAAAGGGTTTAAACAAATTAAAGCGTTTATTGAATCTCAGCTTATATCAGATGAGAATGATTATCAACAGCTTTACTTGTTATTTGAGAACGATTATCATTTGCCGAATACTTTTTCGTTA
>Ga0154780_1154_pt2 | contig 8769 bp, 7 predicted proteins | sample Rifle2008BG16ft_FD_105788 | JGI IMG/M metagenome (GOLD analysis project Ga0154780, IMG submission 105788) | Betaproteobacteria bacterium RBG_16_58_11
TGGCGGTGGCCAAGGCCACGGCCGAAGCTTGATCGTTGCCGGACTTCTTGTGCACCAGGCTTTCCATCACCGAGGCGGTGAAGTTGACCTCGGGCGAATTGTTGAACGAGGTGCGCGCATCGCGCAGCGTACCCAGCGCCTCGTTCAGCTTGCCGCGCTCCAATTGCACGCGCGAGAGATTGGCAAAATCATCCGCCGCGCGAAAAAATGAGGTTTTGCCCCGTTCCACCACGGTCGAAAAAGCTTGTTCTGCGGCCTCCATGTCGCCGTTGCGCATTGCCAACTGCCCCATCTCCTTTTGCCGGTGCATGGTGTAGGGCGATGCGGCCACCGCGCGCTCCAGCACTTGCTGCGCGCGTTCGGTTTTGGCCTGCGCTTCACACACCTTGGACAGCAAATCGTAAGCCGCCATGTACTCGGGCGCTTCTTCAAGGACTTCTTCAAGCAATTCTTCCGCCTCGCGGTGATTGCCCTTGCAGTGGAACATGGTGGCCAGCCCCATGCGCGCCCACGGCACCGCGCGCAGATTGACCACCTGCTGATAAATCTTTTGCGCTTCCTCGACATTGCCCTGTGTGACATACAGCTCCGCCAGCAGCCGCAACACGTCGATGGTGTATTTGCTGTTGACCTTGGAGAGTTCTGTGCAAACCTGGGTCGCCTCGGCCAGCCTGCCGTCTTCGATCAGGCGATAGATAGGTCCGAACGCCAGCTTCTTCAGCATCACCCGCTCCAAGCGGCTTTTCAGCACCTCGGCGGTGAAAGGCTTGATCAGATAATCGTCAGGCGCCAGTTCCACTGCCGACACCACTTTTTCGTACACGCTCTCGGCGGTGACCATGATGAATACGGTGGATAAATTAATGAGTTTGTTGTGGCGCAATTGTTCCAAAAGCTGCTGGCCATCCGAGCCATCGCCCAAAAAATAGTCGCAAATAATGATGTCATAAGGTTTGGCCTGAAGACGCCGGATCGCATCGTTGGCCGTGCCCGCCATCTCCGAATACACCACGCCGAAGGTGCTGAGAATGGTGCGCATCGACGAGCGCATGCCTGGGACATCGTCGACGATGAGTACCCGTTTTTCTGCGAAATTAATATCCATGATCCGTATCTGAAATGATCTGCATCGCGCGACCGTCGCGGCCCTGCGTTAAATGCTATAGCGGCACGAATGGGGGAAAGTTTGAGGAGGTTTGGCCGTAGTTGGCTACAGCCAAGGGGCACAAGCTACGTATAGCTTCGCGCCAACTCGATGTAATGCGCCGCCGAGTAATTGAAATAAGCCAGCTCTTCCCCCGTCAAAGGCCGCAATTGCTTGGCGGGGCGGCCGAGATACAAGTAGCCGCTTTGCAGCGTTTTTCCTTCCGGCACCAGCGAACCCGCGCCGAGCAAGACGCGCGGTTCGAGCACGGCTTTGTCCATGATGATCGAGCCCATGCCGATCAGGCATTCATCGCCGATGGTGCAGCCGTGCAGGATGACGCTGTGGCCGACGGTGACACGCTCACCGATGACGAGCGGCGCGCCGTTCGGGTCGCTGACGCTTTTGTGCGAGACATGCAGTACTGATAGGTCTTGGACGTTGCTGCCGGCGCCGATGCTGATGCTGTTCACGTCGCCGCGGATCACCGCGCCGCACCAGACCGAAGCGTTTTCGCCGAGCGTGACCTCGCCGATGATTTGCGCGCTGGGGTGAACGTAAACGCTGGCGGGAATAGTGGGATGGATGTCGTGATGGGGGATGATGTTCATGGTGAAAAGCCTTGAGTTTCGTGGCGCTAACTGACGCCTGACCCCTGACGCCCGACGCCTCCGTTGATGGCTAGTATAATGGCGCATTGATTTCCTCGAAAGATAACCATGAACCCCTTACTGGATTTTTCCGGCCTGCCGCGCTTTGCCGAGATCAAGCCGGAGCACGTCAACCCGGCGATCGAGCAATTGTTGGCAAACAATCGCGCGCTGGTTTCGACCTTGACCGCCGATGCGAGCGCGCCGACTTGGAAAAGCTTCGTGCTGCCCTTGGAAGATTCGAATGAGCATCTATCGCGCGCTTGGTCGCAGGTGTCGCACATGAATTCGGTGGTGAATAGCCCCGAGCTGCGTGAGGTCTATAACGCCAATCTGTCGAAGATCACCGAGTACTATGCCGAGCTGTCGCAGAATCTAAAGCTCTTTGACAAATTCAAGGCGATCAAAGCTTCCTCCGAATTTGCGCAACTAAGCTCGGCGCAGAAAAAGATCATCGAAAACGAACTGCGCGATTTTCGGCTCGGCGGCGCAGAGTTGCCGGAAGATCAAAAAGAACGTTTCAAGGCGATTCAGGAGGAGTTGGCCACGCTCTCCGCGCGCTTCGAGGAAAACTTGCTCGACACCACCAACGACTATGCAAAGTATGTCGAGCACGCAGTCGACGTCGCCGGTCTTCCCGCCGATGTGTTGCAAGCGGCGCAAGAAGCAGCCACCGCCGATGGCAAGCCGGGCTGGAAATTCACGCTGCATGGGCCTTCCTATATGCCCGTGATGCAATACGCCGAGCACCGCGCCCTGCGCGAGGAGTTGTACCGCGCTTATGTGACGCGCGCCTCCGAATTCGGCAAAGCCGAGTGGGACAACACGCCCTTGATCGGGCAGATTCTCGCGCTACGCCAGGAGGCCGCGCACCTGATCGGCTACAAGAGTTATGCTGAAGTTTCGCTCGCCACCAAGATGGCTGCGACACCGGCCGAGGTAATGGATTTCCTAAATTCCCTGGGACAGCGCGCCAAGCCTTTCGCGCAAAAAGACTTAGATGAAGTGCGCGCCTTCGCTGCGGAAAAATTCGGCATGTCTGAACTAGATGCCTGGGACATCGGCTATTACTCGGAGAAATTGCGCGAGGCGCGCTATGGTTTCTCGGATGAGGAGGTGAAGCAATATTTCCCCGAGTCCACGGTGCTACCCGGCATGTTTAAGCTGGTGGAGACGATATACGGGCTGAAGATTCACGCAACCCACGCGCCCACTTGGCATGCGGATGTGCGTTTCTTCTCCATCACTGATCACACTGGGCAACTCGTCGGTCAGTTTTACCTCGACCTGTATGCGCGCAAAAACAAGCGTGGCGGGGCTTGGATGGATGATGCGATCACGCGTCGACGCAAAGCGGAGAAAATTCAAACGCCGGTGGCTTATCTCACCTGCAATTTTTCTGCTCCGGTCGGCGGTAAACCGGCGCTGTTCACGCATGACGAAGTGATCACCTTGTTCCATGAGTTCGGCCATGGCCTGCATCACTTGCTCACCAAGATTGAAGACCTAGGCGTATCCGGCATCAACGGCGTGGAGTGGGACGCGGTCGAGCTGCCCTCGCAGTTCATGGAAAATTTTTGCTGGGAATGGGATGTGGTGCGTCACATGACGCGCCATGTGGAGACGGGTGAGTCGTTACCGCGCGCGCTGTACGACAAAATGCTGCTGGCGAAAAATTTCCAAAGTGGCTTATTCACCATGCGCCAAATCGAATTCGCGCTCTTCGATATGCGTCTGCATGATGACTTCGATCCTCAGGGGGGGCGCAGCGTGTTGCAATTGCTGGACGAGGTGCGCGCGCAGGTGGCGGTGATCCGGCCGCCGGCTTTCAATCGCTTCCCCAACAACTTCTCCCACATCTTCGCCGGCGGCTATGCCGCGGGTTATTACAGCTACAAGTGGGCCGAGGTGCTGTCGGCCGATGCCTACAGCCTGTTCGAAGAAAACGGCGTGTTGAGCGCCGAGGTGGGGCATCGTTTCTGGAGCGAGATATTGGGGCGGGGCGGCAGCCGGCCGGCCTTGGAATCATTCGTCGCATTCCGTGGACGCGAGCCGACCATCGATGCCCTGCTGCGCCATTCGGGTATGGTGGAGGCATAAAGCCCTTGATTTGGCCCGGCGCGTATGATATTACATGAAGAAATTCACGTAACGAATTGAGCCAATGAAGGTTTTAATGCTTCTTTTAGGGCTGATCTGGGCCTTGCCCGTGTTGGCGGATACCGCCACCGTGGTGGAAGGCACGCGCGTCAATCTGCGCAGCGGCAAGCTGGATACTTATCGCGTGGTCAAGGCTTTGGAGCCGGGCACTGAAGTCGAGGTGCTGCGCCAGGAGCAAGCCTATGTCCAGGTTAAAACCCATGAAGGCGACGTGGGGTGGCTCCCGCTGCGCTTTGTGAAGATTACGCCCGCGTCCGCAAAGCAGACGGCGCCGAATCCCTCGCTGGAAGAGTTAAAAGCGGAAATTGCCAAAGCCCAAGCCGAGCTCAAGCAAAGCCGCAATCCAGGAGAGGCGGCTTCGATGGGGATGTTCATTGGAGCTGGCCTCGGCGGATTGGCGCTGGGCATCCTGCTTGGCATGGGCGGCTTGCAGGCTTACTATCGAAAGAAGCTGAACGGACTGAGGATATAAAATGAAAACGCCCATTTTTTTATTGATACTGATGCTTTTATTTGGCGCGACCGCGCAAGCGGAAATGTATCGCTGGGTGGATAAGGACGGCAAAGTGCATTACACCGATCAACCGCCGCCGCCCAATGAAGCCAAGAAAGTGGAAGAGAAAAAATTCGGCGGCAACCTCATTCAAGGCGACCTGCCCTATGCGACGCAGCAAGCCGCAAAAAATTTCCCGGTGACGCTCTATACCGGCGATTGCGGCGAGGCATGCACCCAAGCCAAAGCCTATTTGGCCAAGCGCGGCATTCCCTATAGCGAGCGCTTGCCCGGCAAGAACCCGGCCGACGCGGAACTTTTCAAAAAGATTACTAAGGATAGTTTTATTCCCCTGTTGCAGATCGGCAGCACACAGCTAAAAGGCTTTGACGAATCGGCGTGGGCCGTAGCGCTGGATCAAGCCGGTTATCCCAAGAGCAATCCCTTCCCCCGGGGGCAGCAGCCGAAACCGGCCGAGCCGGGCAAAGCCGAAACGCCGCCCGCCGCCAACACCCCCGCCAGCCCGAAGCCTGAAGACGGCGGACGAAAAAGCTACTAAATCGGATCGAAGTAAAAAAGGCACCGTTGAGCAGGTTGCGCGCTGGCAAGAATTTTTTAGGTTGAAGCAATGAAAATCGCGACTTGGAACGTCAACTCGCTCAAGGTGCGATTGCCGCAGGTGCTGGAATGGCTGGCGCAAAATCAGCCCGACGTGTTGTGCCTGCAAGAAACCAAGCAAGAAGATAAAAATTTCCCGCTTGCGGAATTGAACGCCGCCGGCTATCAGGCCAGCTTCTCCGGGCAAAAAACCTACAACGGTGTAGCGATTTTGAGCCGTGTGCCGCAGCAGGATGTGCAAGTGGGCATCCCCGGATTGGCGGACGAACAAAAGCGTGTCCTGGCCGCCACCGTGGACGGCGTGCGCATCGTGAATATCTATATTCCCAATGGCCAGAGCGTCGATTCCGACAAATACCAATACAAGCTCGCTTGGCTCCAGGCGCTGACGGCTTGGCTGGAAGCCGAGTTGAAAACCCACCCCCCACTTGTGCTGCTGGGCGATTACAACATCGCGCCGGAAGATCGTGATGTGCATGACCCGCAAGCCTGGGCGGGTCAAGTGCTGTGCTCCGAGCCGGAGCGCGCGGCGTTTCAAGCGTTGATCCAACTCGGCTTGCAGGACAGCTTCCGCTTATTCGAACAAGCGGAGAAATCGTTCTCGTGGTGGGATTACCGCATGAATGCCTTTCGCCGCAATAGGGGATTGCGCATCGACCATATCCTGGTTTCCGCGCCGTTGGCCCCGGCCTGCAAGACGGCGCGCATCGACAAGGAAGCGCGCAAGGCGGAGCGGCCTTCGGATCACGCGCCGGTGTTGCTGGAATTGGAGATTATGAAAGAGTAGGGAGCAGCGGCAGCCACGCCGCAGCCGGCGCGACGCCATACCAGGTCCAACTCTTGGCCGCTTGCAGGGCGATGCGCTGAATGCGCTCATGCACTTCTTCTTCGCGCAAATTCAAGAGCTGGCCGATCTCTTTGTAATCGTCCGGCAGCGCGGCATCGAACCAATTGTTTGCGGAATGCCTTGCCAGACGGCAGGCGAGCGCCACGTTTTTTGAGCGTGGCTGATTCGCGTGCTCTTCGTCCATCAGCAGTTGCAAGAGCTTCGGCAAGTGCCAGTGTTCGGCCAAGGCGAGTTGCAGCTCCTGGCCGCGAAAGCCAAGCACATGCTTTTGCACATCAGAGCTGCGCAACCGTGGATTGGCCTGCATCAAGGCGCGGATTTTAAGCATGGGCTCCGGCGCAAAACACCACATCAATATTTCGGCCAGATCGCGCAACAGCGCGGCAATGACGACTTCATCCGATTCCATGTCATGCCGCAGCATCGCCCAATCCTGTGCGTACAGCGCGGCATGGCGCGCGCGGCTCATGCTGTGCATCACCCCGAGCAGCGCGTCCGGATGATCCTTCAACGTGGATTCGATGCTGGGCAAACGCGCGAAATGGCGAAAGAAGGGCGTGGTGCCGAGCATCATCAAGGCGTGCGCGATGGTGGTAATTTCCATCGCCTGCCGCTTGCTGCGATGGGTGTGCAGATAACGCAGCACCCTTAAGGTCATCAGCGGATCGTGCATGATCGCATCCGCCAATTCGCGCCCATTCAGATTGTCCTCGTTGTCCTTGAACTGGACGAGCGCCGTCTGGGTGCGGGTGAGCACCGGAATGTCCGCTTGGTCAAAATACGCGACCCAAGCGGCGACATCTTTGAGCGGGCGCGTAATCATGGCTTGTGGCTAGATTAACGGCGGATAACGCGCTGACTTTATGGTGATTTTGTAGCGCCGGCATCTTGCCGGCATGCCGCCTGGAAGCCGGCGCTACGAGGGGCGATCAAGCCACGGGCATGCTTACCGTCACCACGACTCCCGCCCCATCCTTGCGATTCTCCGCACGGATGCCGCCGCCGTGATATTCAGCGATCAGGCGTGCGATGTAGAGGCCGAAGCCCAAATGCGGCTCGTCGTCTGTCTGGTGCGGCCGTACCGAGACCATGGATTGGAATAGTTGCCCCGCCATCTCCGCCGGCAGAGGTGGGCCTTCGTTCGAGAGTGTGAGCACCGCCTGTTGCTTGTCGCGCGCGAGTGCTAAGTCGATCGAACTTCCCGCGCGGTAAAAATCCACCGCATTCGAAACCAGCTTGTCCAACATCTGCGCGATCAAGTCGGGGTCACCGGACAAGAAAATCGGCTCCGACGGGATGCGCAAATTGAAAGTCACGCCAGGATATGCGCCGCGATAGCCTTCCATGCAACCGGCGACTACCGGGGTCAGATCAAATGATTCGCGCTCGGTACTTTGCAGTGCCTGCTCCAGTTGCTGCGCCTCGGTCATGCGGGTAAGCAAGGTATTCAGGCGGCGGATGCCGTCCTGCGCGCGTTCCATATAGATCCGGGCCTCATCCGGCACCGGCTGTTGCGCCAGGTTGTCGAGCGACGAGCGCACGACCGCGATCGGCGTGCGCAATTCATGCGAGAGGCGCGAAGCCATATTCTCCAGATAGTGGTTGTACTGCCCGAGCCGTTCCAGCACGCTGGAAAAGCCGCGCGACAAATCGCCGATCTCATCCGTGGCCGCAGCGCTTTGCTTCAAGCCGCCCAGCACGCGCCCCTTGGCGTCGATCGCCGCCTCGGCCTCCAGGCTCAATTTGCGGATGCGATAGGACAAGCGCGAAGCGAAGAGCAGCATGCCCAGCGCGACGATCAAGAACACCGCCAACACGCTGGTAAACAGTTTTTCCAGCGCTTGGTTGCGCAGGGTGAGCACGCTATTCGTGGTTTCCTCCGACACCGCCGCGCCGATGATTTGATCCTGCACCCAAATCGGATGCGCGCTGGAGACGATCACCGCTTTACCATCCAGCGTTGCGCGCCGCCCGGTTTGCGCCACGCCGCGCAGTGCGCTCTCGATTTCGCGGGTCTCAAGGCGCGGCGCTTTCGCGGTGTCGTCAGTAAAGGCGTCGGTGGGCTGTTGCAGCAAACGCGCATAGATCGGCCGCAGCGTGTGCGCCTTGATGCGTTCGAACAGCGACGGTTGTGCTGGGGCCAAGGCTTGCTGCGCCTGCTTCAAGCTGCCCATTTCCGCGATCACGCGCTGGCTTTTATCCACCACCCGTATCCGGCTCGTCGCGCGCCCCAGGCCTTGCACCACTTGCTGAATCTCGGGCGAGGGCACGATCAAGCGGCCCATGCCTTCGCGTTGTGTCACAGTCGAGGTATTGATCCACACGCTGATCCCAGCCTCCGGCGCGCTCACATCCGCGCTGGCGAAAGCCAGTTTTTCGCCCAGCAGCGACTGCGGCAAGGACAGTTCCACGTTGTAGCCAATGGGCGTTTCGCGCCACACCGCCGTGATGCGCGGCTCGGGCTCGCCCAAGGCAAGTTTACCGCCCTGAAATTGCACCGCATGCGCCGGGCCGGTGCCGGGACGCACGGTGCTCACGCTAAAACGCTTGAATTCTCCCTCGGGCGTGGTGAGCGCAAATTCGATATGGTCGGCTTGCTCGATCAACCGGCTTTGCGCCGCGCGGTAATGCACTTGCGCATCGCTTACTTCGATCAGCGCATAAACATACGCGCCATGCTGGCCGAGGCGCAGTTTGAAAGCGGCGTTGCTGGCCGGTGTGGAATCAGAAGCGGGGGCGAGCGCGTAAGTGTGCGCAGACAAACTGGCGGGCCAATCGGATGCCGCGCCATCCACCTCCAGGGCCGATGGCAGCGCAAACAGATACAAATCACCCGGCTCATGCCAGGGCGAAGCGT
>Ga0154780_1130_pt4 | contig 8708 bp, 7 predicted proteins | sample Rifle2008BG16ft_FD_105788 | JGI IMG/M metagenome (GOLD analysis project Ga0154780, IMG submission 105788) | Betaproteobacteria bacterium RBG_16_58_11
TCTTGCCGCCTTCGACTTTTTTATCCAGCCCCATCAGATCAAGGTATTTATCAAAGCCCAAATCGGGGGCAAGGGCGGGCAGCCCGGCTTTGAGAATCAACGTCCGGGCGCGCGCCACGTCCGCCTCGGACAGCCAGCCCAGGCGGCGCGACAGATCGGCCGCCATGATCATGCCCGCGCCCACCGCCTCGCCGTGCAGCCAGGCGCCGTAACCCATGCCGGCTTCGATCGCGTGGCCAAACGTATGGCCGAGGTTGAGCAGGGCGCGATTGCCGGCTTCGCGCTCGTCCGCCGCGACCACTTCCGCCTTGTTTTGGCACGAGCGGTGGATGGCATAGCCCAGTGCAGCGGGATCGCGTGCGAGCAGCTTTTCCATATTGGCCTCAAGCCATTCCAAAAACGGCAAATCGCGGATCAAGCCGTATTTGATCACTTCGGCCAGCCCGGCACAGAGCTCCCGGTCAGGCAGGGTGTTGAGCGTGCCGGTGTCGGCCAGCACCACTTGCGGCTGATAGAACGCCCCAATCATGTTTTTGCCCAAGGGATGATTGATGCCGGTTTTGCCGCCGACCGAAGAATCGACCTGAGCCAGCAGGGTGGTCGGAATTTGAATGAAGGGCACACCGCGTAAATAGGTTGCTGCGGCGAAGCCGGTTAAATCACCGATGACGCCGCCACCGAGCGCGATCAGGGTGGCTTTGCGTTCCATGCGATGGGTCAGCAGCGCATCGTAAATCTGGTTGAGCGATGCGCTGTTTTTATAAGCTTCGCCGTCCGGCAGCACGATCGGCACCACCTTGATCCCGTTTTGCAGGAGCAAGCCTTGCACGCGCTCAAGATAAAGCGGGCCGACCGTGGTGTTGGTGACAATCGCCGCTTGCGGAATTTTCAAGTGCGGCAGGAGCAGTTCAGGCTGATTCAGCAGCCCGCCGCCGATGTGTATGGGATAAGAGCGATCGCCTAGGGCGACGGTGAGGGTTTGCATGGAAGAAGAGTATAACTTATGCGCTGGTTTCGCTTAAGCGGCGCTCTACTTCGCGCACCGCGTGGTGCACGTTTTGCTGGCCGGAAGTGATAATGATGTCGGCGATTTCCCGATAGAGCGGGTCGCGCTGCCGATACAATTCGTCGAGTTTCGCCTTGGGATGGGCGGTCTGCAACAAGGGTCGATTTTTGTCGTGCTTGGTGCGCGCGTACAGGTCTTCAACCCGCGCATTGAGATAGACCACGGTGCCATTTTGCGCCAGCGCCGCCCGGTTCTCGGGGCGCAATACCGCGCCGCCGCCGGTTGCCAGCACCACGTCCTCGCGTTGGCTCAGTTCCTGGATCAACGCGACCTCGCGCTCGCGAAAACCGGCCTCGCCTTCCAGCTCGAAAATCAGCGGGATTTTAACCCCGGTGCGATGCTCCAACTCGTGATCGCAGTCGATGAAAGTCTTGTGCAAGCGCTTCGCCAGCAGCTTGCCGATGGTGGTTTTGCCCGCGCCCATGAGGCCGACCAAAAAAATATTGCCCGTCTTAGACATAAGACGGGCAATTTTAGCGGAATTACCGCTAAGCCGCGATCGCGGCTTAGCGCAAGTTCAAGGTATCTTTGAGAATGCGCGGCGTGACGAAGATCAAGAGTTCGGTCTTGTCGTCGCGCTTTTGCGTATTCTTGAACAGCGGGCCGATGAAGGGCAGATCGCCGAACACCGGGATCTTGGTTACCGTGGTGCGCTCATCCTCGGTGTAGATGCCGCCGATGACCACGGTGCCGCCATTTTCCACCAGCACCTGGGTGGTGATCTGCTTGGTGTCGATGGCCGGGCCGGAAACGGTGTCTGCGCCGCGGCTGTCCTTATTGACTCGCAGATCCATGATCACGTTGTCGTCCGGCGTGATTTGCGGCTTCACTTTGAGGCTGAGCACCGCTTTCTTGAAAGAAACGCTGGTGGCGCCGCTGCTGGTTGCTTGCTGGTAGGGAATTTCCGTGCCTTGCTCGATGGTGGCTTCCATCTGATCGGCCGTCACCACGCGCGGGTTGGAGATGATTTTACCGCGGCCGTCGGCTTGCAAGGCCGAGAGCTCCAGATTCAGGAATCGCCCCAATACGGATTTGAACAGGACAAAAGACAGCGCACCGGAGCGGAAGCCGCCGATGGCGCCGGCAGCCATGTTTACATTTAGCTGCTGTTCATTAAAAGTCGGCACATCCGCCGCCTGGCCGGTATGGTAGCCAGGATCTTCAATTTGACCGCCGAATGACAGGCGGGTGCTGCCGCCGCTGCTGACAGGATAGCCCGTGCCACCGGAATCATGCAGCCCAAGCCGGATGCCCAGGTTCTTGCTGAACGAGTCGGTGGCCTCGACGATGCGCGACTCGATCATCACCTGCTTCACCGGCACGTCGATTTGGGCCAGTATCAAGCGAATCTCGTCCATCTTGGTCGGGGTGTCCTGAATGAACAGGGTATTGGTGCGCGGATCGATCACCGCGCTGCCGCGTTTGGACAGGATGCGCTGCTTATCGTCGGTCAGGACCTTGACGAAGTTCTCCGCGCGCTGGAATTTGAGGTGGAAGGTTTCCGTACGCAGCGGCTCCAGATCCAGAATCTGCTGTTTGGATTCGAGTTCCAGCTTTTCTTTGGTGGCCAGTTCATCCGAGGGGGCGATCCACACCACGGTGCCGTTCTTGCGCATGGAGAGGCCCTTGCTTTGCAGGATGATGTCGAGCGCCTGATCCCATGGCACGTCCTTCAAGCGCAAGGTGAGGTTGCCGGTGACGGTGTCGCTGGTAATGATGTTGAGCCCGGTGAAATCGGCGATGACTTGCAGCACCGCGCGTACTTCGACGTTTTGGAAATTGAGCGAGAGCTTCTCGCCCGTGTATTTCTTGGCGCGGATGGCTTTGGAAGGATCCTCCACGAGGGGTTTGATGTCGACGATAAATTGCTTGTCGCTTTGGTAGGCCGAATGCTCCCACTCGCCCTTCGGCTCAACCGTGATGCGGGCGTTCTTGCCTTGGCTAAACGTATCCACGGTCAAGACCGGCGTGCCGTAATCGGTGACGTCCATGCGCCGTTCCAGGTTGCGCGGCACGGCGGTATTCAAAAAGTCGATGACCAGGTTCTTGCCCTGCTGCCGAATGTCGATGCCGGTGCTGGTGTCGGAAAGATCGACCACCACGCGCCCCTCGCCGTTCTTACCGCGGCGGAAGTCCACATCGCGCAAGCTGTGCGTGGCGGCGGTGTCCTTCGCTTCGGCAAACTGCGCGGTATTGTTGGCAACCACCGCCGACGCTGTGCCGCCTTGGAGGGAGATAATAAATTGATTGCCTTCGCTGCGGGTTTCATAAGCCGTGGGGCGCGAGAGATTCAGCACCAAGCGGGTGCGGCCGCCCGATTGCACCACGTTCACGCTGCGCATCGCGCCTTCATTGATGACGAGGCTGTTTTTGCCCCATTGATTTGCAGTATCCATGAAATCAAGGGCAATGCGCGGCGGGTTGTTGACAGTGAACCCGGCCGGGGGGGTTTGCAACGCTTGTTTCAGGCCCACCGTAATGACGACTTTGCCCCCCTGCTGAACGGTGTAATCCACCCCGGTTATCCCGTTGTTGGGCGCAGTTTCCTGCGCCGAAACGGGTAGCGATATCGCCACCATAAGCGCGGCCGCGAAAATCCGGATGAAGGGGGTATAAAGTTGTTGGGTAATATTCATGGCGTACCTCTGCTATTTCTTCGGAGCCTGCTGGGCCGATGGTTCAGACATTTCGAGCGTGGTTGCGCGCTCGGTCCAATCCCCACCGCTGTCTTGGACGATTTCGGTGAGCTTGATCTCGGTGTCGGTGACTTGGGTGACGATGCCAAAGTTCTGGCCCATGTAGTTGCCTTGCTTGACGCGATAAAGATTGTTGTCCGGCGTTTTGACCAGCGCGAAAGTCATTTTGTTTTGCTGCAAGGTGCCGACCATTTTCAAGCCTTCCAGCGGATAATTTTCCAAAATTTGCTTGGCATGGTCCCGCGGGGGTTGAATGCCGCCACCTTTTCCCTCGCCCGGTGGGGGGGTAAGCTTGCGCGGCTTGAAAGGGTCGGGCAGGTCGGTCGCGGCATAGGTGAAGGGCTCATACGGCTTGACTTCGGGCAGGGGCTCCACCTTGCCGCGCAAATCCTTGCCAGCGCCGGCGACAAAGGCGCGCGGATCGTCGCCGCTGCCGCAAGCCGCGAGCAGGCTAACCAGGGTCAATACGGCGAAATTTCTCACTTCTTGGCCCCCTTGTCTTTCGCGGCCTTTTTGGTCTTCGCGATTTCTTCTTCGTCCAGATAGCGATAGGTCATGGCGACGGCGTCCAGCGCCAAGACGCCATCCTTGCCTTGGGAAATGGCGAGATTATTCAGCGTCACAATGCGCGGAAGCTGCGCCACATCACTCACGAACCGGCCCAAGTCATGATAGCTGCCGGTAATGCGCACGGTAATCGGCAACTCGGCATAGAAGTCCCGCATCGTTTCCGGCGCGGGCTTGAACAATTCGAATTCCAGGCCGCGGCCCAAGCCGGCTTGGTTGATATCGGTCAACAGCGCGTCCATTTCCGATTTGTTCGGTAGCTGGCGCACCAAAGCGCCGAACGCCTGTTCGATTTCCTTCACTTGCTCGCGATACAGGTCGAGGTTCAGCGCCTGTTTTTTCTTGTCGAGAAACTCCGTGCGCAGCTTTTGCTCTTCTTGCCGCGATTGGTCCAACGCCTCCATTTGATCTTTCCAGATAAACCAATAGCCGGCGAGCAGCAAGGCGCCGAACAAGATCGCCATCGCCGCCACCTTGAACGGCGCGGGCCAAACGCCCATGTCCTTAAAATTAAGCTTATTGATATCGTCGGCAAGGCTCATGATTTCTTGTCCTTGGGCTGCTTGGCGCTGGGAATCGCTTCCTTTTGCGGCGCGGAGATTTTGATGTTCAAGCTGAATTCGTTGGCGCGCAAGTTGTTCACCGTTACCGCTTTGATTTCCACTAGGTCGGGCGTTTCCAGCCAGGGAGACGCCTCCAGGTTGCGCATCAGGGTCGAGACCCGCGCATTGGACTGGGCATAACCCTGAATATTCACCACCTTGCCATTTTGCTTGACGCCCTTCAAATAAATGCCTTCAGGCAACAGCCGCACCATCTGGTCAAGCAAGTGCACCGCCTCGGCGCGGTCGGCTTGCAGATCTTCGACCACTTTTTTCCGGTCCAGCAGCGACCGGGTCTTGTCCTTCAGCGCCTTGATTTCCTCGATTTCCGTGTTGAGCTTGGTGATTTCAGACTGTAAATACTGGTTGTTGCCATTTTGATGATCGATCAAGCCGGCAATGGCGATATAGCCGAGCAGCACCGACAGCGCGCCCAATACCGCCACGCCGCCCGATATGAACAGCATTTGCTGTTGGCGCGCTTTGCGCTTTTCCTCGCGGTGAGGAAGCAGGTTAATGCGGATCATTTGTCGAACCTCCGCATAGCCAGACCGCACGCGATCAGCAGCGCGGGGGCGTCCAAGGTCAATTGCTTCGGTTTGATGCGAGAAGACAAGGCCATGCTGGCGAAGGGATTGGCGATCATGGTGCTGGATTGCGCGCGGGTGGCGACTATTTCGTCCAAGCCGGGGATCATGGCGCAGCCGCCCGCCAACAAAATATGGTCAACCCGGTTGAATTGGCTGGAGGAGAAGAAAAACTGGATCGCTCGCGCGACTTCCAAAGCCAGCGTGTCCATGAAAGGCTGCAAGACTTCGGCCTCATAGTTCTCGGGCAACCCGCCCTGGCGCTTGGCAATCTCGGCTTCGTCCGAGGACAGGCTGTAGCGGCGCTGAATTTCTTGCGTAAGCTGGTTTCCGCCGAAACTTTGCTCGCGCATATAAATGGACTGGCCATTGTGCAGCACATTGATATGCATCATGGCGGCGCCGATATCGACGACCGCCACGGTTTGGTCACGCCCGGCGTTGGGCAGTTGCTGCGACACCAATTCGCATGCGGTTTGCGTGGCATAAGATTCCACATCCACCACCACCGCTTTGAGGCCGGCGCTTTCCGCCGCCGCGACGCGGTCTTCCACCTTTTCCTTGCGCGAGGCGGCGATCAGCACTTCGACATCTTCCGGGCCGCTGGGCGACGGGCCAAGCACTTGGAAGTCGAGGTTCACCTCGTCCAGGGCGAAGGGGATGTATTGATTGGCCTCGGTTTCGACTTGGGCTTCCAGTTCGTCCTCGCGCAGGCCGGCGGGAACAATGATTTTTTTGGTGATGACGGCGGCGGCGGGAAGGGCCAGGCTCACGTTCTTGATGCGGGTGCCCATGCGCTTCCAGGCGCGCCGCATGGTTTCGGCCACGGCTTCCAGGTTCATGATGTTGCCATCAGTCACCGCGTCCTTGGGTAGGCTTTCGATCGCATAACGCTCGACCCGCAGCAGGTTTTTGCCCGCCTGCTCAATTTCCACCATTTTTACGGCGGAAGAGCTAATGTCCACCCCGATAAGCGGGGGCGACTGGGACTGGAACAAGTTGGCTAGCAAGTCAAAATCCCTTTCTAATCGGGCTGGTTAGACGATCTTAGTATAATTTACGTTAAATCCTAGCAACAACCATTTATCCTGTAAAGCGTTTTTTTCATATCGTCCGGTTTCTTCTTAACGGCTATAATGGCTCAACTTTGATGCCGGCGGCCAGAGATAAAGAAAATTTAATGCCGTACGAGTAGCAAAATGCGCAAATCGGCGATAACAAATTGGCGCCGGCTTTATCCCCCGGTTTAAACTTCAGGTTCTACCCAATTTAATAAGGCGAGCCCCGCCTCAGGGCTTAAACACTTTCATGACGCACCGCTGGTGGTTATTGCCGGTCAAGCTGGTATTGCTGTTAGGTACTATTTTCTTCCTCATTGCAGCCTTGGCGGCGGTGTTGGTTTACCCGACGCTGCCTTCCTTGGAATCTTTAACCGACTATCAACCGAAACTCCCGTTGCGCATCTATACCGCGGACGGCGCCCTGCTGGGCGAGTTTGGCGAGGAGCGGCGCTCGGTGGTGAAAATCGAGGCGGTGCCCAAAAAACTTATTCTGGCGATCCTGGCGGCGGAGGACGACCGCTTCTTCGCGCATGGCGGGGTGGATTACATGGGCGTGGCCCGTGCCGCCTGGGCCAATGTGAGCCGCGGTGGCGCGCGCGAGGGCGCGAGCACCATCACCATGCAGGTGGCGCGGAACTTCTTTTTATCCCCCGAAAAGACCGTCACCCGGAAATTCAATGAAGTGCTGATGTCATTCAAGATCGAGCACAACCTCAATAAGAACCAGATTCTCGAGCTTTACATCAACCAAATCTACTTGGGGCAACGGGCGTATGGCTTTGCCGCCGCCGCCCAGATTTATTTCGGCAAGACCCTGGATAAGTTATCCGTGGCCGAAATGGCCATGATGGCCGGCCTGCCCAAGGCGCCCTCGCGCAACAACCCGGTGGCCAACCCGGCGCAAGCCGGCAAGCGCCAGCATTATGTGCTGGGCCGCATGCATGACTTGAAATACATATCGGATGCGGAATACCAGGCAGCGCTGAAGGAGAAGCTGCACGTGCGCCACGACATAAGCATTTCCGAAGCGCCGGGCGAATACGTGGCCGAAATGGCGCGGCTGCTCATGATCGAGCGCTATCAGGACGCCACCTATACCAGCGGCTTTAAAATCTACACCACCCTGCGCAAGCTTGATCAAGAGGCGGCCAGCGAAGCCGTGCGCCAAGGCGTGCTGGATTACGACCGGCGCCACGGTTGGCGTGGGCCCGAGGCCCAATTGGTGTTGCCGCCTAAACCCAGCGAAGAAGCGCTGGACGACTTGTTGCAAGATTACGACGAGGCCGGCGGCCTGATCCCGGCGCTGGTGCTGGCGGCCGATTCCAAGCAGGTCAAGGTATTCGCCAAGAATGAAGGCTTTCTCGATTTGAGCGGCGAAGCGCTGGCTTTTGTTCAGAAAAGCCTGCAAGACAAGGCAAAGAGCAAATTCAAGCCGGGCGCGGTGATTCGGGTCGCCAAGGACAGCAAGAGCCGTTGGCAAGTGGCGCAATTGCCCCAAGTCGAGGCCGCGCTGGTCGCGATGAATCCGGTCGATGGCGCCATTCGCGCGCTGATTGGCGGTTTCGATTTCGGGCGCAACAAATTCAACCATGTGATTCAGGCTTGGCGCCAGCCCGGCTCCAGCTTCAAGCCCTTCATTTATTCCGCCGCGCTGGAAAAAGGCCTGACCCCGGCCACCATCATCAACGATGCGCCCATCGTGCTGAGCCCCGCGCAAACCGGCGGCAAATTGTGGGAGCCGAAAAATTACGACGGTACCTATGCCGGCCCGATCCGCATGCGCACGGCGCTCACCAAGTCAAAAAACCTGGTGTCGATCCGCATCCTGCAAACCATCGGCACGCGCTACGCCCAGGACTACATCACCCGCTTCGGCTTTAACGCCGAGCAGCATCCGCCCTATCTCACCATGGCGCTCGGCGCGGGTTCCTCCACGCTGTTTCAAATGGCCAGCGCCTATAGCATCTTTGCGAATGGCGGCTACCGCGTGAACCCGTATTACATCTCGCGCATCCTGGATGCGCGCGGCAAGGTGCTGGCGCAGGCCAACCCGGTGCGCGCGGGCGAGACGGCGGAGCGCGCGATCGATGCGCGCAACGCGTTTATCATGACTTCCATGATGCAAGACG
>Ga0154780_1072_pt9 | contig 8515 bp, 6 predicted proteins | sample Rifle2008BG16ft_FD_105788 | JGI IMG/M metagenome (GOLD analysis project Ga0154780, IMG submission 105788) | Betaproteobacteria bacterium RBG_16_58_11
CATTCGGCAGGTTTTTATTCAGCCACTCATGGCATTGCGCAAACGATTGGGCATGGGAATAGAGCTTGGTCATACCCTCCATGCTCTCCCCTTTGCGCAGCAGGTAATGGTGAACGCGCACCACGACTTCGCCACAAATCATCAAGGGCGTGTTGAGCAATAAATCCAGGGTGCGGCCGATGGCGCCCTCGGTCGAGTTCTCCACCGGCACCACTGCGTAACTTGCCATGCCGGCCTCGACTCGGCGAAATACCTCGTCGATTGATGCACAATCCGTGGTTTCCGCCGCGTGGCCGAATTGCTTGATCGCCGCCGCTTGGGTGAAGGTGCCTTGCGGCCCCAGATAGGCGACCGTCAGCGGTTGTTCGAGGGCGAGGCAAGCCGACATGATTTCGCGGAACAGTCTGGCGGCGGTTTCGCCCGAGAGCGGGCCGGGGTTGGCTTCTTTGATGCGGCGCAAGACTTGCGCTTCGCGTTCCGGCCGGTAGATATTGCCTTGCTTCAAACGACCGATGGTCTGGGCGATCTGCGCGCGCCGGCTGATGAGTTTCAATAACTCATCATCGATTTGATCGATTTCAACACGGTTTTTTTGCAGATCGTCCGACATACCGGTTCACTAAAGCGAGCGCACCATCAACACCCCCTTGATCGCGGCGATCTTATCGATCACCGCCTGCGGGGGCGCGCTGTCCACATCCACCAAGGTGTAAGCCATCTCGCCCTTGGATTTGTTGACCATGTTATGAATGTTCAAGCCGGAATCGGCCATCGCAGTCGAGATCTGCCCCACCATGTTCGGCACGTTGGCATTGGCCACCGCGATGCGGAACGGCGCTTCACGCGGCATGGACACATTGGGGAAATTCACCGAATTGAGCACGTTGCCGTTTTCCAGATAATCGCGCACTTGGTCGGCGACCATAATGGCGCAGTTATCTTCAGCTTCCTCGGTCGAGGCGCCGAGATGCGGCAAGGCGACCACTTTCGGATTACCTTTGAGCGTGTTTGACGGGAAATCGCACATATAGCCGCGCAACTGGCCGTTGGCCAAGCCTTCGACCACGGCTTTATCGTCCACGATGCCTTCGCGCGAAAAATTCAGCAGCACCGTGCCGGGTTTCATCAGCGCGATGCGCGCGCTGTCGATCAGGTTGCGTGTCGAATCGAGCAGCGGCACATGCAGCGAAATAAAATCGCTGTTCTTCACCACTTCTTCCACGCTATTCGCCTTGCGCACCGTGGACGGCAAGCGCCATGCCGCTTCGACGGTAATTTCCGGATCGTAGCCCAGCACATTCATACCGAGCTTGATGCCGGCATCCGCCACCAAGGAGCCGATGGCGCCCAGACCGATCACGCCCAAGGTGCGGTTGGGCAATTCGATCCCCGCGTAATTTTTCTTGCCCGCTTCCACCGCTTTGGAAATCGCCGCATCTTCGCCCGTGAGGCTGTTGGTGAAATTCCAGGCGGGAATCAAGTTGCGCGCGGCCATCAACATGCCGGCGATCACCAATTCCTTTACCGCATTGGCGTTGGCGCCCGGCGCGTTGAAAACCGGCACCCCGCGTTCGCTCATTTTGGCCACCGGCACATTGTTGGTGCCGGCGCCGGCGCGCGCGATGGCTTTCACACTCGCCGGAATCACCATGTCGTGCATCTTGAATGATCGCACCAGAGTCGCGTCCGGTTCGGCCATGTCGTTGCCGATCTCATAGTGGTCGGCCGGCAGGCGCGACAGGCCCTGCACGGAAATATTGTTCAGCGTTTGAATTTTGAATTTCTTAGCCATGCTGTTTCTCGAAAGCTTTCATGTGTTCCACCAATGCGCGTACGCCATCGATCGGCATCGCGTTGTAAATCGAAGCGCGCATGCCCCCTACCGAACGGTGGCCCTTGAGTTGCACCAGGCCGCGCTCTTTCGCGCCCTTGAGGAAAGCTTCATCCAGCGCCGCATCCTTCAGGGTGAAGGGGATATTCATGCGCGAGCGGTTTTCCTTTGCCGTCGGGCAGTGATAAAAACCCGTCGAATCCAGATAGTCGTACAGCACATTGGCCTTGGCGATGTTGTGGGCCTCCATCGTGGCCAGCCCGCCGTTGTGCTTCAACAATTTGAACACCAAGCCCGCCATGTAGATGCCGTAGGTCGGCGGCGTGTTGTACATGGAATCGTTGTCGGCATGTATCTTGTAGTCGAACATGCTCGGCGTGCCGGCGAGCGTTTCGCCCAGCAAATCCTCGCGCACCATCACGATGGTCAGGCCGGCCGGGCCGATGTTTTTCTGCGCGCCGGCGTAGATCACACCGTATTGCGACACGTCGATCGGCTTCGACAAAATATTGGAAGACATGTCCGCCACCAGCGGCACATCCCCCGTTTGCGGCACCCAATGAAACTCCACGCCGCCGATGGTTTCGTTCGGCGTGTAGTGCACATAAGCCGCGTTGGCGTCGAGCGACCATTTATCCTGGGTCGGCGCATAGGAGAAATTCTTGTCTTCGGAACTGGCCGCGACATTCACGGAACAAAACTTCTTCGCTTCCTTGATGGCCTTCTTTGACCATTCGCCGGTATTCACATAGTCCGCGCTGCTTTTGCCGCGCAGCAGATTCATCGGTGCCATGGCGAACTGGCTCGATGCACCACCTTGCAGGAACAGCACTTTGTAGTTGGCGGGAATCGCCAGCAGCTCGCGCAGATCGGCCTCGGCCTGGGCCGCGATGCCCATGAATTCCTTGCCGCGATGACTCATTTCCATCACCGACATGCCGCAGCCTTGCCAGTTGAGCAGTTCGTCGCGCGCCTGTTCGAGCACCTGCTGCGGCAATACCGCCGGACCTGCGCTGAAGTTATATATTCGTTCCATACCATTAACCCCTAAAAAAACAAACCTGATTCACCGCGAAGGACGCGAAGGACGCGAAGGTTCGCCAAGGAAAAACCAGGCTTTGCCTTCCTTCACGTTACTTCGCGTCCTTGGCGGTTCGAGATTTTTTACTCGACATCTTCCCCCGCATCGCCTTCTACATCCGTCTCGACGATGCGCTGCAAGCTGACCAGCTTCTCGCCTTCTCCAGTATTAATCAGCGTCACGCCCTGCGTGGCGCGTCCCATTTCGCGAATCTCTTTCACCCGGGTGCGGATCAGCACGCCGCCGGTGGTGATCAGCATGATCTCGTCGGTTTCGTCCGCCAGCGTCGCCGCCACCACCGGGCCGTTACGCGCGCTGGTTTGAATCGCGATCATGCCTTGGGTGCCGCGCGCGTGGCGGGTGTATTCGGTGATCGGGGTACGCTTGCCGTAGCCGTTCTCCGTCGCCGTCAATACGGATTGGGTTTCGCTTTCCGCCACCAGCATCGAGATGACTTTCTGTCCTTCAGCCAGTCGCATGCCGCGCACGCCATGCGCGCCGCGTCCCATCGGACGCACGTCGGATTCCTCGAAACGCACGGCTTTGCCGCCGTTGGAGAACAACATCACGTCGTGCTTGCCGTCGGTGATGGCCGCGCCCACCAGATAGTCGCCGTCGTCCAAGGACACCGCGATGATGCCACTGGTGCGTGGACGCGAGAATTCGGTGAGCGGTGTTTTCTTCACCGTGCCCATGGCGGTCGCCATGAACACATAATGCTGCTCGTCGAATTCCTTCACCGGCAACAGCGCGGTGATTTTCTCGCGGTCTTCCAGCGGCAGCAGGTTCACAATCGGCTTGCCACGCGAAATGCGGCTGCCCTGCGGCACGTCGTACACCTTGATCCAATACACGCGGCCGCGATTGGAGAAACACAGAATGTAATCGTGGGTGTTGGCGATGAACAGATTTTCGATGAAATCGTCTTCTTTGGTGGGGGCGGCTTGCTTGCCGCGCCCGCCGCGCTTTTGCGCAGCGTATTCCACCAAGGGTTGCGCTTTCATATAGCCGGTGTGCGAAAGCGTCACCACCACGTCTTCCGGCGTGATGAGATCTTCCATCGAGATGTCTTGCGCATTGTGCACAATCTCGCTCTTGCGCTTGTCGCCGTACTGCGCTTTTACCTGTCCCAACTCGTCGGTGATGATTTGGGTGATGCGCGCCGGCTTGGCGAGGATGTCGATGAAGTCGGCGATCTTCTCCAGCACGTCTTTGTACTCGGCGACAATCTTGTCCTGCTCCAGGCCGGTGAGGCGCTGCAAACGCAATTCCAAAATTGCCTGCGCTTGGGTATCGGAAAGACGATAGCCTTGCGGCGTCATCCCGAATTCGGCTGAAAGCCCTTCGGGGCGGCTCGCTGCGGCATCGGCCACGGCGCGCGCCAACATGTCGCCCACCAGCGTGGAGGCCCAGGTTTTATCCATCAAACGTTCTTTGGCGATCGCGGGCGTTTCAGACGCTTTGATCAGGGCGATAATCTCGTCCACATTGGACAGCGCCACGGCCAGGCCTTCCAGGATGTGGCCGCGCTCACGCGCCTTGCGCAATTCGAAAATCGTGCGCCGCGTCACCACCTCGCGCCGGTGGCGCAAGAAGGCATCCAACATTTGCTTCAGGTTCAAGAGGCGCGGCTGGCCATCGACCAGCGCGACCATATTCATGCCGAAGGTGTCTTGCATCTGGGTGAGCTTGTACAGATTGTTCAGTACCACCTCAGGCATTTCGCCGCGCTTCAACTCGATCACCACGCGCATGCCGGATTTGTCCGACTCGTCACGCAGGTCGGAGAGGCCTTCCAGGCGTTTTTCGCGCACCAACTCGCCGATCTTGATCAGCAGATTGGCTTTGTTCACTTGGTAGGGCAACTCGTCGATGATGATCGACTGGCGGCCTTTATCCAAATCTTCGAAATGCGTGCGGGCGCGCATCACCACCCGGCCCTTGCCGGTGCGATAGCCTTCTTTGACGCCCGCGGTGCCGTAAATGATGCCGGCGGTGGGGAAATCCGGCGCCGGCACGATCTCGATGAGTTCGTCGATGGTGATGGCCGGATTAGTAAGGATCGCCAGACAGGCATCCACCACCTCAGTCAAATTGTGCGGTGGGATATTGGTCGCCATGCCCACGGCGATGCCCGACGAACCGTTCACCAACAGGTTCGGCGTCTTGGTGGGGAGCACCGTCGGCTCCATTTCCTTGCCGTCGTAGTTGGGCACGAAATCGACGGTTTCCTTGTCGATATCGGCCAGCATTTCAGACGCAATGCGCGCTTGGCGGCACTCGGTGTAACGATAAGCAGCGGGGGAATCGCCGTCGATCGAGCCGAAGTTGCCTTGGCCATCGATCAGCATGTAGCGCATGGAGAAATCCTGCGCCATGCGCACCAGCGCATCGTAGGTCGCGGTATCGCCATGCGGGTGATATTTACCCAGCACGTCGCCGACCACGCGCGCGCACTTCACATAGGGCCGGTTCCACACATTGTTCGACTCGTGCATCGCAAACAACACGCGGCGATGCACCGGCTTCAGTCCATCACGCACATCGGGCAGGGCGCGGCCCACGATTACGCTCATCGCATAATCGAGGTAGGAATTGCGCATCTCTGCTTCGAGGCTGACCGGAATTGTCTCTTTTGCGAATTGATCCATATTTATCAGTTACTTATATTGTATCCGCCAGGGCGGCGGAGGGACGGAATCAAAGTTTAAGATTGTAACACGAGCCCCCCTCCCCAGCCAGACTCCCCCTACCGGCTCAAGTTTCGGCGCGAAAACCCGTAAAGAAACCCGTACTTGAGTCTTGTAATTACAGCACTATATGGTTAACATCCGCTCAAGCGTTCCCCCCCCCGGATTTATAAAAGAAAAGAAAGGTGACAACATGACGACTTCCCCTACATTATTGAAGATTGCTTCCAGCCTCCTGCTCGCCCTCGGCTTGGGTCTGGGTGCAGGCGTAGCGACAGCCCACAGCGACGGCAAAGTCATCCCCGGTTATTTGCAAGACAGCAACAAACACCTCGTGAAAAACAATTTCGGACAATGCTGGCGCACCGGTTCCTGGACCCCGGCCATGGCCATCGCCGAATGCGACCCCGATTTGGTCAAGAAAGTGGTCCCGGTCGCCAAGAAACAAGACACCGTTCCGGCGCAACCCTTGGTGCCGCCGGATCTCGGCCCGGCCAAGCCTGCTTTTACCAAGATCAATCTGCAAGCCGAAACGCTGTTTGATTTCGATAAAGCGGTTCTGCGCGCCGACGGCAAAAAAACGCTGGATGATGAAGTCGTCGCCAAGATGAAACAGTATCCAGAAGTGGAAGTGGTGCTGGTCACGGGTCACGCTGACCGCATCGGTACGGAAAAATACAACAATGATCTTTCCGATCGCCGCGCCGCCGCCGCTAAATCTTACATCGTTAGCCAAGGCATCGATGCCAAGCGCATCGAAACCGTGGGTAAAGGCGAAACCGAGCCGCTCGTAGACTGCAAGTCTGTGAAAGGCGCCGAAAGCGGTAAGAACAAGAAGCTGGTTGAGTGCCTGCAACCCAACCGTCGCGTGCTGGTTGAAGTGAAAATCCAGGCGCCCGCCAAGTAATCGCAACCCAAGCAATCCAGCCCCGCCATTGCGCGGGGCTTTTTTTTGAGTTCGGCATGAAGACCCCCATGAGAACACCCATGAGAACAATTGACACGCTCATCAGCGCCCGCTGGATACTCCCGATCGAGCCCGCCGGCATCGTGCTGGAACATCACAGCATTGCGATCGATGCCGGGCGCATCGTCGCGCTCTTGCCCACGATTGACGCCGCTATCGACTTCGCCGCGCGCGAGCAAATCGAACTCAATCAGCATGTGTTGATGCCCGGCTTGGTCAATCTGCATACGCACGCCGCCATGACGCTGATGCGCGGCCTGGCCGACGATCTGCCGCTGATGACCTGGCTTAAAGATCACATCTGGCCGGCGGAAGGCAAACACGTCGCGCCGTCCTTCGTGAAAGACGGCACGCTGCTGGCCTGCGCTGAAATGCTGCGTGGCGGAACAACCTGCTTCAACGACATGTACTTTTTCCCCGAAGCCACGGCGCAGGCGGTGGATGAAGCGGGCCTGCGCGCCACGATCGGCATGATCGCACTCGAATTCCCCACTGCTTATGCCGCCGACGCCGACGACTATCTGCGCAAGGGCTTGGAAGTGCGCGACGCCTATCGCGACCATGAGCGCATTGCCTTCAGCATGGCGCCGCACGCGCCCTATACGGTGAGCGATAAAACCTTCGAGAAAATCCTCACGCTGGCCGAGCAACTGGAAGCGCCGATCCACATTCATGTGCATGAAACGCAGGACGAGATCGACCAGAGCTTGAATGACCATCAGCTACGCCCCTTGGCGCGGCTGCAAATGCTCGGCTTATTGAGCCCGAGCGTCATCGCGGCGCATATGGTGCATTTGACCGAGGACGAAATCGCGCTGTGCGCGGAGCGCGGCGTCAACATCGCGCACTGCCCCGTCTCCAATCTCAAACTCGCCAGCGGCATTGCGCCGATTGCCCAACTCATCGCCAGGGGTGTCAACATCGGCCTCGGCACCGATGGCGCGGCCAGCAACAATCGCTTGGACCTCCTCGGCGAAATGCGCATCGCGGCCCTGCTCGCCAAAGGCGCCAGCGGGGACGCGACCGCCCTCCCCGCGCACCAAGCGCTGACTATCGCCACCCTCAACGGCGCAAAAGCGCTGGGGCTGGAGCAGGAAATCGGCTCCCTCAAGCCGGGAAAGGCTGCTGACATCGTGGCCATCGATTTGTCCGCACTGGAGACCGCCCCCCTCTATGACGTCGCCTCGCACCTGGTGTACGCGGCGGGGCGTGAACAGGTCACCGATGTCTGGGTCGCCGGCAAACGTCTATTGAGCAGCCGCATGCTCACCACACTCGATGCGCATGAGATCAAAGCCAAGGCTGCGCATTGGCAAGGGATATTGAAAAGCTAGTCGCATTTACAACCAACTTGTATTATCTCGCCATGAACGTTGACGAACTCGAACTGCAAAAATTTTCCGCGCTGGCGCATCGCTGGTGGGATCCGAATAGCGAATTCAAGCCGCTGCACGACATCAACCCGCTGCGTTTGAATTACATCGACGGGCTCGCCCATATCGCTGGGAAAAAAATCCTTGATGTCGGCTGCGGCGGCGGCATTCTGTCCGAGAGCATGGCCGCGCGCGGGGCCGAGGTGACCGGCATTGATCTCGGCGACAAGCCGCTCAAGGTCGCCAAGCTGCACTTGCTCGAAACCGGACAAAAAGTGGATTACCGCTTGATCGCGGCCGAAGACTTGGCCGCGGAGCAACCCGGCCAATTCGACGTCGTCACCTGCATGGAAATGCTCGAACATGTACCCGACCCGGCCAGCATCGTCCGCGCCTGCGCCACCCTGGTCAAACCCGGCGGCCAGGTTTTTTTCTCCACGCTCAACCGCAACCCCAAGTCGTATTTATTCGCAGTGATCGGCGCCGAATATCTGCTCAAGCTGCTGCCGCGCGGCACGCACGACTACGCCAAATTCATCAAACCCTCCGAACTCGCGCGCTTTGCCCGCAATG
>Ga0154780_1080_pt1 | contig 8466 bp, 9 predicted proteins | sample Rifle2008BG16ft_FD_105788 | JGI IMG/M metagenome (GOLD analysis project Ga0154780, IMG submission 105788) | Betaproteobacteria bacterium RBG_16_58_11
GCCCATTGAGTATTTGCGCGTAGCCGCCCAGCGGCGTTTGGCAGCTTCCGGCCAGACGGCGGCTCATGGCGCGCTCGGCGGTGACGCAGGCGGCGGTATCGGGATGATTGAGCGGGGCCATGAGTTCGATCAAATCTGCGCGTTTCGCCAAGCACTCGATGCCGATGGCGCCTTGGCCCACCGCCGGTAGGCTATCAGATGGCGCCAGGGTGGAGGCGATGCGCGCGCTCAATTCCAGGCGCTTTAATCCCGCCGCGGCGAGCACGATGGCGGCGTATTGGCCTTCATCCAATTTGCGCAGCCGGGTTTGCACGTTGCCGCGCAGCGGTGCGATGACCAGATGCGGGTAATGCGCCTTGAGCAGCGCTTGGCGGCGTAGGCTGGAGGTGCCCACCACTGCGCCCGCAGGCAGATCGGCAAGTTGTTTGTAATCGTTAGAAACCAGCGCGTCGCGCGGATCTTCTCGCTCGCCGATGGCGGCCAGGGTAAAGCCTTCGGGCAGATTCATCGGTACGTCTTTCATGGAGTGCACGGCGATGTCGGCGCGCCCGTCCGCCATGGCGACTTCCAGCTCTTTCACGAACAGGCCCTTGCCGCCGATTTTGGCCAGCGGCGTATCCAGGATTTGATCGCCGGTGGTGGTCATGCCCAGGATGGAAACCGCCAGCTCCGGGTATAATGCGCGGGTTTTGGACTGGATGTGCCGCGCCTGCCACAGGGCAAGCAAGCTTTCACGCGAGGCGATAACGAGTTGGGAGGGTCGGCTGGAACTCACGGGCGGTCTTCTGTCTTAGATTAAGAATGGCCGCATGCGCGGCGGAGTTGAAAAATGAATCGACTAAAGTTCGGAATTGGCTTATTTGCGGCTATTTTAGCATGCTGGGCGCTCGCCTCCGCGCACGCGGTGGAGCGCGGCAAGCTGCCCATGGCAACCGACTTATCCAAGGAGGCCAAGCTGGCGCGGGAAAAGCAGATACCAATTTTGATCCTGTTTTCCATGCGTGGCTGCCCTTATTGCACCCGGGTGCGGGAAGAAATTTTGATCCCCACCACGCTGAATGCCGAATACGACAATAAAGTGATCCTGCTCGAAGTCGATTCCAGCAACCACGCCAAATTGATCGATTTCGATGGAAAAGCAACCACCCAAGCCGATTTTGTCGCAAAAAACCGGGTCGGCCTGAGTCCAACGGTAAAATTCTTTGATCCCCAGGGGCGCGAAGTGGCGGACCCGATTGTGGGCTTGGTGACGGTGGATTACTACGGCGGGTATCTCGATCAAGCGATCGATACTTCGATTGCAAAGATTCGGGGGGCGGTTCCTGCGAATTAACTAAAAAAGACCATTGAACCGCCAAGACGCCAAGAGCGCCAAGCAAAAAACTTAGAGATTGAAGCGGCAGCATCTATTACAGGGGTTTCTTGGCGTTCTTGGCGTCTTGGCGGTTAAAATGTTTCTCACCGCTTAAATTCCTTAATAATGTGCTGCTGGCGCCGGCTCACCGGCAGCCGTTCCGCCATCCCTCTGATCCGCGCCACCCAGCCGCTGCCGGCGCCTTCGCCCTCTTCCGGATCGTGATCCACGCGCTCGAAGCCTTCGATGTAATCCCGTGCGAGCAGGCAGTTGCGGTGAATGCGCACGAAACGCTCGGTAAATTCTTGTTCCAATTTCACCAGTGATTCTTCCAGCAGGTACTCTTTCTCCAGCGTGCGCACGGTGACGTATTTCAGCTCGGCTTTCAGGAACACGACATCGGCCAGCGGCACCAGCAGGATACGGCCCCGGTCGCCGATGGAAATATGCGTGCGCGCCTTGCCTGCCGCGCTTTTCAGCGCTTCCATGCGGGTGGCGGTGAGGGCGCGGGCCTTTTGCAGCGCGGCGATCAGGCGTTCGGGGCGGATCGGCTTGAGCAGGTAGTCGATGGCGTTCACTTCGAACGCTTGGATGGCGTAATCGTCATAGGCGGTGGTGAAAATCACCGCCGGGGCGGGTTCCAGCTTGAGCAAATGCTCGGCGGTTTCGATGCCGTCCATGACCGGCATGCGAATGTCGAGCAGCAACACGTGCGGCTTGCTGGCTTCGAGTTGGGCGATGGCTTCTTTACCGTTGCTCGCCTCGCCCACCACGGTCAACGGCAAGGCGGCGCTGCTGTCGGACAGCACATCGCGCAGGCGGCGGCGGGCCGGCGCTTCGTCGTCCACGATCAAAATGCGCAAAGGGGTCTCGCTCATGGCGCCTCCGCTTTCACGTAGGGAAAAGTAATGTGTACCTGGTAGTGGCTGCCTTGCACTTCACATTTCAGCCGCGCCTCGGCATCGAAGTGCAGTTGCAGCCGCTCGCGGATATTTTGCATCGCCATTTTGTTGCCGGCATGGTGCGAGCCTTCTTTCAGGTAGGGGTTTTTGATCACCAGATTGACCTGGTCGCGGCTGTGAAAGATGTTGACCGAAATCTCGCCCGGCTCGGCCGCCGGCTCGATGCCGTGGTACACCGCGTTTTCCAGCAAGGGTTGCAGGATCAGGGGCGGCACCATGGCGTCTTTTGGCATTTTGTCGATGTGCCAGGCGATTTGCAGGCGATCGCCCAAGCGCAGATTTTCCAGTTCCAGATACTGCCAGCACAGATTGACTTCATCTTCCAGCCGCACCAGTTCGCGGTTTTCCTTCATCAATACCCGGAACAAATCGGCCAAATCCTGCAAGGCCCGTTCGGCGCGCTGCGGCTCGCTACGCACCAGGCTCATCACGGCGTTGATGCTATTGAACAGGAAATGCGGGCGGATGCGCGCTTGCAGCGCTTGCAGCCGCGCCTCGCCGATGGCCGGGGAGAGGATGCGGCTGCGCATATTGAAATACACCAGCAGCGTGGCGGTTGTTAACACGGTCAGCAGCCAGGCGCGGTCGAGCCGGCCCGCGCCCTCAAACATAAAAATCCGCTTCAGCAGCAGCACATGCACCGCCGTGACACAGGCCAGCGCAATGGCCAGCACCGCCGCCACGCCGTAGTGATAGGGCAGTCGCAGCAGTGGTTTTTTGAGCCCGCACAGCAGCGCCAGACATAAGAGCAGCGCGGGTTGCATCATGAGCGAGACCTGTTGCAACTCGCCCCATACCGCGGCATAGCCCTGCACCCGCACCAGCGCCGCGGCCAGGCCCATGAGATTGACGATCACCAGCACGCGCAGCATCACGCCCAGATTGCAGAAGTCCGGCAGCGTGACGGGGTAGGCATTATTTTGATTTATACTTGGCATCTGTCTATTGTGGTTAAGGCCTATTCCCGATGCAAGAAAAACCCGCGAAAGAAAAACAAAGCGGCGGCGCTTGGTCCGGGCGCTTTAGCGAGCCGGTGGACGAATTGGTGAAACGCTTTACCGCGTCGGTCGCCTTTGATAAGCGGCTGGCGCTGTTCGACATCCAGGGCTCCCTCGCGCACGCGCAAATGCTGGCCGAAGTAGGCCTACTATCAGAGACTGATCTCGGGAATATCCGGCTGGGCATGGAGCGCATCCGGGGCGAGATCGAGTCCGGCAAATTCCATTGGTCGGTCGATCAAGAAGATGTGCACATGAATATCGAGCGCCGGCTGACCGAGCTGGCGGGCGATGCGGGTAAGCGCCTGCATACTGCCCGCAGCCGCAACGACCAGGTGGCGACCGACATCCGGCTTTACTTACGCGACGCCATCGACCGCTTGCAGGATCGCATCCGCGCCTTTCAGCTCGCGCTGCTCGACCTGGCCGAAACGCACGCCGCGACCGTGATGCCCGGCTTTACCCATCTGCAAGTGGCGCAGCCGGTCACCTTCGGCCATCACCTCATGGCCTATTTCGAGATGTTGAAGCGCGACGCAGGCCGGTTGAGTGATGCGCGCAAACGCGTGAACCAACTCCCCTTGGGCAGCGCGGCGCTGGCCGGCACCGGCTACCCCATTCAACGCGAGCGGGTGGCGGCCTTGCTCGGCTTCGACGGCATATGTGAAAACTCGCTCGACGCCGTTTCCGACCGCGATTTTGCGATTGAAACGGCCAACGCCTGCGCCATGATCATGATTCACCTCTCGCGCTTTTCCGAAGAGCTGATTCTGTGGATGAGCCCGCGCTATGGTTTCATCCGGCTCGCCGACCGCTTTTGCACCGGCTCCTCCATCATGCCGCAGAAGCGCAATCCGGATGTGCCGGAATTGGTGCGCGGCAAAACCGGGCGCGTGATCGGACATTTGATGGGCTTGTTTACCCTGATGAAAGGCCAGCCGCTGGCCTACAATAAAGATAACCAAGAGGACAAAGAGCCGCTGTTCGATACCGTAGATACGGTGCTGGATAGCCTGACCCTGTATGCCGACATGATGGGCGGCCTCACGGTGAACGCGGAAGCGATGCGCGCCGCGGCACGCGAGGGCTTCGCCACCGCGACCGACTTGGCCGATTATTTGGTGAAAAAAGGCCTGCCGTTCCGCGATGCGCACGAAGTGGTGGCGCGCGCCGTGCGCCATGCAGAGGAGCAGCACTGCGATTTGGCGGATCTGCCCTTGGAAACGCTCAAGCAATTCTCGGATTTGGTCGGCCCGGATGTATTTGAAGTCCTGACCCTGGAAGGCTCGCTGGCGAGCCGCAGCCATATCGGCGGCACCGCGCCGCAAGCGGTGCGCGCCGCCATTCAACGTGCTCGGGAAGCGTTTCAGTAAAGGGAAAACATGGAATTTTTTACACAATCATGGGTTGAAGGCTTCGCACAAAAGTGGAACGCCGATAGCGAGATGGTCAAGCCCTTGGCTGAGACCAGCTTCTCCGCCGTGATCGCTTTTGGCTACCCTGGGCAAGCAGAGCCCAGCGTGATGCTGGAAGTCGTCAATGGAAAAGTGGAACGCGCCGGACTAGTGAATAAGGTCGCGCAACTGCCGGCCATCGATTGGGATCTGCGCGCCCTGCCCGAGCAATGGCTGATGTGGCACTCCAAGCCGCTCACGCTCTCAGGCCTGGGGGTGGCGGTGCAAAACGGGCAATTGCTATTCAAGGCCGGGGATTACCGCAAGATGATCCGGACACCGAGCTTGGCCAGTCCTTTTTTGCGGTTTTTTAATCTGTTGTAACCCTATTGCGGCGTGTGCAGCCGGCAAATCTGCCGCGTTTCCGGCACCGCTAACCGATCACCCGACAGGCCGCAATTGTAAATCCGGGCACTTTCGCGCTGCAGATGGACGCAGGTGTTGCACACGCCAAAAGGCCGTTCATTTTGCATGGCTTGCAAGTTGCGCAGCGTTTCCAGCAGCACCAGCACCGTGGTTTTGACCCGCGCCGGGCTCACGTTCGCAGCGGCGGTTTGCCACACGGGGGCAAGTTGGGCGTCTTTCATCAGGCGCTTGCCGGCGGCGGAAAGCTTGAGCCGCACCACCCGCTTATCCGCCTCATCCACATAGCGCGCGACCAAGCCTTTCCGATACAGCAAGAGCAGGCTTTGCGAGACCGTGCCCTTGGTCAGGCCCAGATATTCGGTCAGCGCTTGGGGGGTATTGCTGTAACGGTTGGCTTGTTTCAGATAGCTCAAAGCTTGTAAATGTACCGGGTGCAGCCGGTACGTGCTGCCCACGCGGCGCATTTCGGCGCGGATCACGTTGCCTAAACGTTCGGTCAATTCCAGCAGGGTGAAAGCGTTCTTGCGCATGGCCTACTCCTGAAACCTTGCCTGAAAATAGGTTTCGTGACGATACCATATTAGACGTCAGGCGTCAGGATTCGGGGTGAGGACAAGCAAAGACTGTTAGCCGCGAATTAACGCCAATTAGCGCGAATTAAAATCGAATTCGTCGCGCCAGCTTTGGGTTTTGTTCGCGTTAATTCGCGTTAATCCGCGGCAAAAACGCCTTTCGCCACTACTTGATACTGATCACTTCCCCCGCCTGCTGGCTGGCGTAGGCGGAGAGCGATTGGAACAACTCCGAACCATCGCGCGTGTTGCGCCAGGCGGCGCCGTCCCAGCGGTAATGGTAGCCGCCCGATTTGGCCGCGACCCAGATTTCTTGCGTGGGGCCTTGGCGGTTGATGATGATTTTGCCGCCATCCTCGAATTCGAGGCTGAGGATGCCGCCCGCGGTTTCGTAGTCGAGGCCGGCATCGCTCGCATCGAGCGCGGCCTCGATTTTGAGGAAGGTGGCGTCGACAAGCTGGTTGAACTCGGTTTCGGTCATGAATTTTCCCAAAAAATTTGAAATGGAATTAAGATGCGGGTTCATTTTGATTGTCGTGAACCCGATGCGCACTCTTCTCATCATATTGGCCCTTGGCCTCGGGCTGCAAGCTTGCGGTTTAAAAGGCCCGCTGGTGCTTCCCGCGCCCGCTGCGCAATCCGCGCCGAGCAGTCAAACCACCCCTGCCAGCCCATCTGACTCCGCTCAGGATATAAAGAAGTGAATCCGTTCGAGTACCGCGCGGGACGCCTCCACGCGGAGGATGTCCCCTTATCCGATATCGCCCAAGCGATCGGCACCCCGGCCTATGTTTATTCGCGCCGCGCGCTGACCGAGGCATTCCAGCGCTTCGATTCGGCCTTCGCCAGCCAGCCGCATTTGTTGTGCTATGCGGCCAAGGCGAATTCCAATCTCGCCATCCTCAACCTGTTTGCCCGTTTAGGGTCAGGGTTCGATATCGTCTCCGGCGGCGAATTGCGGCGCGTGCTGGCGGCGGGCGGCCAGGCGAATAAAGTGGTGTTCTCCGGCGTGGGCAAGACTGCGGACGAAATGAAACAGGCGCTGGAAGCGGGCATTCTGTGCTTCAACGTCGAATCGGAAGCGGAATTGGAACGGCTCAACCAAGTCGCGGGAGAGGTTGGCCGGCGCGCGCCGGTCTCGCTACGGGTCAACCCCAATGTCGATCCGAAGACGCATCCGTATATTTCCACCGGACTCAAAGAGAGCAAGTTTGGGGTTGAGTACGGTGCGGCATTTGATCTTTACCGCCGCGCGGCTGCGATGCCCCATATCTTCGTTACCGGCATCGACTGCCATATCGGCTCCCAGATTACCGAAGTAGAACCCTTCATCGACGCCTTGGACAAAGTGCTGGCCTTGGTGGATCGCCTGACTGAGGCGGGTATCGCGCTCGCGCACCTGGATCTGGGCGGCGGTGTGGGCATCCGTTACCGGGACGAGACGCCCATCGATCTCGATCATTACGCCCAAGCAATCCAGTCGCGCTTGGCCGGACGCAGTTTGAAACTGCTGCTCGAACCCGGTCGCGCGCTGGTCGGCAATGCCGCCTTGTTGTTGACCAAGGTCGAATATCTCAAGCCGGCTGACGGCAAGCGCTTCGCCATCGTCGATGCCGCGATGAACGACCTGATGCGCCCGGCGCTGTACGATGCCTATCACGACATCCTGCCGGTGGCGCCGCATTCCGGCGCCCAGCGCGCGTACGAGGTAGTCGGCCCGGTGTGCGAAAGTGGCGATTTTCTCGGGAAAAACCGCTATCTGGTGCTGGAAGCCGGCGACTTGCTGGCGGTGATGTCGGCCGGCGCCTACGGCATGAGCATGAGCTCCAACTACAACGCCCGGCCGCGCGCGGCGGAGGTGATGGTGGACGGCGAGCAGCTCTTTTTGGTGCGCCGGCGCGAAGAAATCGACCAGCTCTACGCTTTGGAAGGTGTTTTACCCCCCGCTGCGTGAAAAAAATGTTGCATTCCCGCGACAAATTTATTTTTTCATCGGCAACCAGTATCGACTCAAAACCGTCTCTCGAATCCCGCGCTGGATGGGCAATTCGAGACGATGCCCCCTCCCAATAATTGGTTTCGTATCAATACTAAAGTTTTTAAGCCCTTATCCGATAACAAAAAAGTGCGGGGTATCGCACAAAAGCGCTTGTGCGCGATTACGGTGTGCAATACATTTCGCGTCACCAAGTGGCATTGCTCTCAATTGAGTCACGAAAAGTAAGAGTTGCGCGTGAGTCAATTGCGGGTCAAGGCAGTTTAGGGTGCCACTGCGGGAGTGCAGACCTTGTGGTTGTGCGCATTAATTGCTTCTCGTCACTAACTGAAAAGGAGTTTGACCATGGCAACAGCAAAACCAGCAGCCAAGAAAAAGCCGGCTGCGAAAAAGGCAGCAGCTAAGAAACCGGCTGCTAAAAAGAAGCCGGTAGCCAAAAAAGCGGCTGCCAAGAAGCCTGCTGCTAAAAAAGCGGCTGCCAAGAAGCCTGCTGCTAAAAAGGCTGTTGCGAAAAAGCCCGCAGCAAAAAAGCCCGCTAAGAAGGCCGCCGCTAAGAAGCCTGCTGCTAAAAAAGCTGCGCCAAAAATGGCGGCACCCGCTCCGGCTCCTATCGCTCCGGTTATTCCGAAGCCGATGGCAACCGTGGCATCTCTGCTTAAGTAATACTAAGCGGGTTCAAGCCTTCGGGCGGATGGGGGAACCCATCCGCTTTTTTCATTTGTGCGGGGCTAAATTGATCGGTGTGATGGGCGTGGAGGGCGGTG
>Ga0154780_1147_pt4 | contig 8448 bp, 6 predicted proteins | sample Rifle2008BG16ft_FD_105788 | JGI IMG/M metagenome (GOLD analysis project Ga0154780, IMG submission 105788) | Betaproteobacteria bacterium RBG_16_58_11
AGCGGGGGCAAGGGGCGGCAGGGGATGCCGGGATTACGGCGCCGCGCTTCTCGGCGATGTCGGCGGCAGGAAGGGCGAGCCGCGTCAATTCCGGGCTGGGCGGCCAGCGTTGCGCACTGGGGCCAAGGTTAGGAAAAAGCCTTAAAGAACCGTTTTTTTAAGCCGCTAATCCAATTTCGAATCAAACAGATGGGTAAGCTGCATCGTCATAGGCCCTTATCCGGCAAGCAAAATGTTATTGAGCCGTTTACAAACTTCCAGCCTGCGCCTACGGGTGCTGCTGCTTATTTCCGCTGCCGTGCTGCCTTGGCTAGGGGTCACGGTGGAGCATGCTTTCAGCGAGCGGAAACTTGCTGTCGAAGCATCGCAACAGCACATGCTGTATCTCACTCAAATTATTTCCAGCGGGCAACGCGAAGCCATTGCCGGCGCGCAGGGGTTTCTGCAAGTCCTCGCGGCGATGCCGGAGGTGGCCGAGGCTGCCCCGGCGCACTGCCGGGCGCGGCTGAAAAACGCGCACCTGAACAGCCAAGGCTATGCCAACATCGGCGTCACGGATGGCGCCGGTACGCTGTTATGCGATGCCCTGAACAGCGCCCCGGAGAATTTCGCCTACCGCAAATGGTTTCGGGAGGCGGTGCGTCTGCGGCATTTCGCGGTCGGCGACTATATCATCGGCCGCCTCAGCGGCCGGCCCGTGCTGGTGGTGGCAACGCCCATCCCGGAAGCATCGCCGCACCCTTCACGGGTAGTCTTTGTAGCGATTGAGGTGGGCTGGCTGGAGCGTCTGCTGGCCGAGGCGAAATTGCCGGTGGGCATGATGTTCAGCATCATGGATGCGCAAGGCGTGGTGTTGGCCCGGTTTCCCCAGGAGGCCGGGCGCGTGGGCAAGCCGAACCCTATTCCCAAGATTAACCAAGCCATTCGCGCGGGCAGCGCCGGCGGCACCGGCGAGGGCATCGGCGCGGGGGGGAAAGAGCGGCTGTTCGCCTTTGACCGTGCGCTGGGCAGCGCCGGCGGCGGGGCGGTGTACGTGAGCGCCAGCCTGGCCAAATCCCAAGTGCTGGAGCAGAGCCATCGCGCCCTGCTGCGCCAGCTCGCGGTGCTGGGCCTGCTCACCCTGGCCATTTTCGTCTTCGCGTGGTTTGCCACGGAAAGGGTGGTGCAGCGGCGCATTCATTTGTTGATTGAAGCCGCGCGTAAATTCGAGCGCGGGGATATGACGATCCGCGCGAGCGTCGGGCGCGGCACGGGCGAGCTGATCGAACTCGAGCGCGCCTTTAATGACATGGCGGCTTCGGTCGAGCGCGCGTTCAATCAAAACGAAAAAGTCATGCAAGTGGCCTCGGAATCGATCATCGTGACCGATAGCCGCGGCATCATCGTCAAGGTGAATGCCTTCACCGAAAAGCTGTTCGGATACCAGCGCGACGAATTGCTGGGGCAATCGATCCAGGTGCTGGTGCCGGTGCATCTGCGCGAGGCGCATCAGCGCGATATGGAGCGTTACCAAGCACAGCCGGAAGTGCGTTCGATGGGCGCGCGCCAGGACCTCACCGCGCGGTGCAAGGACGGCACGGAGATTCCGGTGAACATCAGTTTGGGGCCCTTGGTGACGGAGGAAGGGCGATTCACCATCACGGCGGTGCGCGATATCCGGGAAAGCAAGGCCTATGAAGCGCGCATTTTGCACCAGGCCACGCATGACGCGCTGACCGGGCTGCCCAACCGGGCGCTGTTTCTGGATCTGCTGAACCGCGCCATGATTCAGGCGGAACGGGAAGAGTGCCTGCTCGCCGTCGTGTTTCTCGACCTGGATGGATTCAAGAATATCAACGATACCCTGGGCCACGATTGGGGCGACCAATTGCTCAGGGAGATCGCGCAGCGGATCAGCTCGGCCGTGCGCCGCAACGATGTGGTGGCGCGCCAGGGCGGAGATGAGTTCACGATCCTGCTGCAAGGCGTCCAGCATGTGGACGATGTGCTTGGCGTATCGCGCAAAATTTTGACCGCGGTGAGCGAGCCGATATATCTGCGGGAAATGGAGTTCCATGTGACCGCCAGCCTCGGCATCACCATCTTCCCGCTGGATGATACCGATGCGGAGCATTTATTGCGCAACGCCGATACCGCCATGTACCGCGCGAAAGAAGCGGGGCGCGACGGCTTCCAGTTTTACACCGCCGAGATGAATGCCCAGGCGCAAGAGCGTTTGGCGATTGAAACTGATTTACGCCGCGCCATCGCGCAGCAGGAATTCGTACTGCATTATCAACCGCAGGTGGATATAGCGAGCGGCCGCATCATCGGCGCCGAAGCGCTGCTGCGCTGGAATCATCCGGAAAAAGGCATGATTCCGCCGGCCAAATTTATCCCGGTCGCCGAGGAATCCGGGTTGATCGTGCCGATTGGCGAGTGGGTGCTGCGCGACGCGTGCCGCCAGTTGCGGGCGTGGCAGTTGTCTGGTTTGCCGCCGTTGCGCATCGCGGTCAACCTATCGGCGCGCCAGTTCCGCGAACCCAATTTGCCGCAACGCATCGCCGAGATCATGGCGGAATGCGGCCTGCAAGATCGCGGCGTGCTGGAAGTGGAGATTACGGAGAGCCTGCTGATGAAGAACGTCGAGGTCGCGCGCGACATGCTCAAGCAACTGTTTGACATGGGGGTGCGCATCTCGGTGGACGATTTCGGCACCGGCTATTCCAGCCTGAGTTATCTTCAGCATTTTTGCCTGCACGCGCTGAAGGTCGATCAATCGTTCGTGCGCGACATCACGACCGGCGCGGACGGCGCCGTCATCGCCGGCGTGATCGTGGATCTGGCGCACAAGCTCAAACTCAGCGTGATCGCGGAGGGCGTCGAAACCCTGGGCCAGCTAGAGTATCTGGAGCAGATCGGCTGCGACGAAATACAGGGCTTCTATTTCAGCCGCCCGCTCCCGGCGGCGGCGTTCGAGGCGCTCGTGCGGCAGGGCCGCGAATTGCGCCAAGTGGCTTGATACTGAAAAAGACCTTTGAACCACGGGGCACACGGGGCACACGGGGAAACCCATATATTGTTTGATTGAACCTTGCCCCCAGCGGGTGAAAGATTGCTAGCGCGTTTGTCTTTGGTTCTCCCCGTGTTCCCCGTGCCCCCCGTACCCCGGAGGGTAGGCTGCGCGCTGGTTAATCGTTTTTTCTAGCGTTACTCCACCAAGGCAGCGGGAGGATGTGCCTCTTCTTGTTGCTGCAATGCCCACATATGGGCGTACACGCCGTTCTTTTCCAGCAATTCGCGATGCGTGCCCACTTCGGCGATGCGGCCGTGATCGAGCACCAGGATTTGATCCGCTTCAATGACGGTGGAGAGGCGGTGCGCGATGATGAGCGTGGTGCGGTTTTCGGAGATTTGCTTCAATTCGGCCTGGATGGCTTTTTCCGATTTGGAATCGAGGGCGGAGGTCGCCTCGTCGAAAATCAAAATATGCGGGTTTTTCAGAATCGCGCGCGCGATCGCCACGCGCTGCTTTTCGCCGCCGGAGAGCTTCAAGCCGCGCTCGCCGACCATGGATTCGTATTTGTCCGGCAGCGACTCGATAAAGTCGTGGATATGCGCATGCTTCGCGGCTTGCAGGATTTCCTCGCGCGTGGCGCCGGGCCGGCCGTAAGCGATGTTGTAATAGATCGTGTCGTTGAACAGCACGGTGTCCTGCGGCACGATGCCGATCGCGGCGCGCAGGCTGGTTTGGGTCACATCGCGAATATCCTGGCCGTCGATCAGGATGCGCCCGCCGCTCACGTCATAGAAGCGGAATAAAAGCCGGGACAGCGTGGACTTACCCGCGCCGCTCGACCCCACTACCGCCAGCGTGCGTCCGGCGGGGATTTCGAAGCTCAGGTCGAACAGGATTTGGCGCTTGGGGTCGTAGTGGAAATCCACCTGCTCGAAGCGGATCACGCCGCCGGAAATTTGCAGTGCTTGGGCATCGGGCTTGTCCTGCACCTCGGTGTTGACTGCGAGCAGGGTAAACATCTTTTCCATGTCCGCCAGCGAATGCTTGATCTCGCGGTAAACAAAGCCCAGAAAATGCAGCGGCAGGTAAATCTGGATCATGTAGGCGTTCACCAGCACCAGATCGCCCAGGGTCATGGTGCCCTGGGTGACGTGATGCGCCGCCAGGAACATGAGCACGGTGACGCCGAGGGCGACGATCAGGCTTTGCCCGGCATTCAGCGCGGCGAGCGAAGTCTGATTGCGCACCGCGGCTTTTTCCCACACTTGCAGGCTGTCGTCGTAGCGCCGCGATTCATAGGTTTCATTGCTGAAGTATTTGACCGTCTCGTAGTTGAGCAGGCTATCGATGGCGCGGGTATTGGCCTTGGAGTCGCTATCGTTCATGGTGCGCCGGAACACCATGCGCCATTCGGTTATGATCAGGGTGAAGGCGACATACACCGAAAGCGTGACGAAGGTGACGATCGCGAACCAAGGGTCGTAGTAGAGCAGCAGAATGGCCGCGACCAGGCCGATCTCGATCAAGGTCGGCAGGATGTTGAACAGCATGAAATTCAGCAGGAAACCGATGCCGCGCGTGCCGCGCTCGATGTCGCGCGACACGCCGCCGGTTTGGCGTTCCAGATGAAAGCGCAGGGAGAGCGCGTGCAGATGGCTGAATACCTTGAGCGCCACACGGCGGATCGCGCGCTGCGTGACCTTGGCGAATACCGCATCGCGCAATTCGCCGAACAGCGTGCTGGCGAAACGCAACAAGCCATACGCCAAGAGCATCATGACCGGCAGCGTCAGCATGGCCTGGGTCGGGTCGAGCGAATCGACGATTTCTTTCAGCGCGAGCGGCACCGCGACGTTGGCCAGCTTGGCTGCAACCAGCAGCATCAGCGCGAGCGCCACCCGGCCGCGAAACTCCGCGAGATAAGGCAGCAGGATGCGAATCGTCTTCCAGTCGTTGCGTTGCGTCGGCGCGGGGCCGTGATGGGTGATGCGCATGTCGGGAATTGGTCGTGGATGGCCGGGAAGATGCCAATGGCGGGCAGGTCCGGCGCTAGCCTGCGCACCTTAACATAGGCCAAAACCCGCGTCCATCGCGGAATAGGGGTGTATTGCCGGGGTTGGGAACGGAATTTGCTTTAGGTTAAAATCAATTAAAGTCGATGTCCGCCAAGGCCGTTAATGAGAAGCAGTGACACATTACCGCAAAGTAGGTGTTGTTCCCCCCAGGGTTGGCATAGAATGGTCAGCGGATGCGTTCGACTCCTGAGTAATTCAAATGTGGGATAAGCGAGCATGGCATTTTTAGACGAGCTAAAAAAAGAGGCGGAAGCCCAAAAACTGCAAGAGCAGACACAGACCCAGTCCAAGCTGGCGGCGGTCAGCCAAAATTTCCTGCTGGTTCAAACCAAGTACAAGGAAATTCACCATTACCTGCGCGAGCTGGCCGATCAGCTCAACGTGCTGAATCAAGATATCAAGCGCGCCTACATGATCGAGGGCTTCGGCATGATCGACGACTTTCGTCCGCGCGACTATGCCTTAAGCGTCGATTCGATCCGCATCGGGCAGAAGGATTTCGCCAACACGATGGTGTTTCGTTTCAAGTGTGCGACCGAGAAAAATATCAGCTTCGAGCGCCACATGCCAAACCAGATCGATAGCTTGAAAGAATATCTCTGGCAAAACAATCTTAAATACCAATGTTCCGAATTCAAAAATGACCGGGGTATTGTGGCGCGTGCGATATTTAATGTGGCGAATGAAATTCCCGTGACGTTTCGCTTTTCCGCCGATTTCGAGAATGCGAAGATTTTTTTGCAGGTTAAAAACTTCAGTGGGTTAACCGTAAATGAATATGTGTACGACGCGAATGAGTTAAACACCGGTTTGCTCGATGAATTGGCCAAATATATTTTAGGAAAACCCAGCAAGTTCAGCGAGCTTGGCCGGCATCAGCAAGCGCTTCGCGAGAACGCGCGCCAAGCACAGAAGCAGAAGGAAGCGATCTCTCGGCAAACACCGCCTGAGTCCGAGCTGGAAGATGATGCGGCCAAGCCGGGCGGGTTCTTCAATCGCTTGAAATCGATTCTGTCTTGAGCAGGGCAGCGCGCGCGGCTGCTTTTCCAGTACACTAATCCCCATGGATCTCACTCAATTATTTCGCTTGATGGCGGAGAAGCGCGCCTCCGACTTGTTTTTTTCCGCCGGCGCGCCCGTCTATATCAAAATTGAGGGCGATATTCGCCCGGTCAACCAGCAAATTCTCGACCACAACGTCGTCAAGAAAATCGCATATGCCTTGATGTCGGAAGCGCAGATCACGGCCTTCGAGGGAGCGCTGGAGATGAATTTCGGCCTTTCTGTTCCAGGCGTGGGCCGCTTTCGCGTCAATGTGTTTCGTCAGCGCGGCTCGGTGGCGATGGTGATTCGCTATATTACCGATGTGGTGCCGACGCTGGAAAGCTTGCGCTTACCGCCGGTGCTGAGCGAATTGGTGATGCATAAACGTGGGTTGATTTTGCTGGTGGGCGCCACCGGCTCCGGCAAATCCACCACGCTCGCGGCGATGATTGACCACCGCAACCGGCATTCCACCAGCCATATTTTGGCGATCGAAGATCCGATCGAATTCATCCATCGCCATCAGCGCTCCATCGTCAATCAGCGTGAGGTGGGCATCGATACCCATTCCTACGGGGCGGCGCTGATGAATGCCTTGCGCGAGGCGCCGGATGTGCTGCTGATTGGTGAGATTCGCGATCAGGATACGATGCGCCAAGCGATGGTTTACACGCAAACCGGTCATTTGTGCTTGGCGACCCTGCATGCCAACAACGCCTACCATGCCATGAATCGCATCATCGGTTTTTTCCCGGCCGAATCGCAGGAAGGCTTGCTGCTCGATTTGGCGATGAGCCTGCGCGCGGTGGTCAGCCAGCGCCTGGTGCGCGGCGTGGACGGCAAGCGCGTGGCGGCGGTGGAGGTGTTGCTGAACAATATGCATATCGGCGAGCTGATTCAGCGCCGCGAGATCGACAAGATCAAGGACGCCATGGAGCAATCCATGCTGGAAGGCTCGCAGACCTTCGAGGAATCGCTGCTGGATTTAGTGCTGGCGGGAACCATCTCCAAGGAAGAAGCGCTCGCCAACGCCGATTCCCGCACCAATATCGAATGGCTGCTCGCCAATTCCAGCAAGCATCAGGAAAAACGCGCCAAACAGCGGCAGAGCTTTAAGGTCGAAGACAAAGTGGCGGAGGAGCAGGATGAAAACGTGCCGTCGCTGCTATCGATGGATGATCTTTCCAAGATTGGTATTGCCTCCGCCAAGCGCTGAAAAATCCCCTCCCCTTTCCAAGGGGAGGGTGGGGATCAGGAATTTCTCACCCCCATCCTAGCCTTCCACCCGCGAGGAGTACGCCGGTGGGTATCCCGCTGCTTACCCCCGTAAAGGGGACGCCGCCAGACGCTCGCCCTGCGGGCGGTCATGGCGCAGGCAGCGACCCTTCCGCAGCCCCTGCCAGGGGGAAGGAATATGCCGGTAGCCTGCTTTGTCTGAAGATCGTTGCTAATCAGGAAACTTAATTTGTCGCAGAACGAAAAAACCGGCTTACGCCGGTTTTTTCGTTCTGCATTGAGCTGATTTAACGCGCGGCGAGATATTGCTGAAATTCGTCGGAATTCATCTCGCGCACCTTCATCCCGGATTTGGCGGTGAAAGGGTAGTAAAAGGTGTAGTGATCGTTGATGCGCACTTTAATGATCACGGTGTCTGAGCCGAGTACTTTGCGCGAACGGAACAGACGGTTGGCTAAGCGTTTAAGCATGATGTTGCTCCTTTGTTAGTCCTTGTGCTTAGCTATACAGCAAGGGCTGTGCCAGTGGCGGGAAACGGCCTGGAATCCGCGTGCAAAACGGCGCGGATTCGTTAAAAAACCATTGAAAAACAAAATGTTGAGAATTCTGCTTAGCGGATGAATACCGCTTCGTGCCGGCAGCGGCGGCATAAATAAACCTTCCCCCCTGCGTCACGTTCGTGGAGAAAATGCCAACGGTGCCCAAAAATTCGACAGAGCAGCCGGGTAGAGAGTTTGGAGAGCATTTTCATAACGATTTTTTGAATTTCCTGGTTTTATCTCGACTGATAGCAATTTAAAGGCCAGGAAACAGTAAATCCAATTTAATCAAATTATTGCCGTATAAAAATGAGCCGCACGGCAATGCCGGCGGCCCTCAGCGTAAAATTTGCCGACAGGGGAGGCTATTCAGAGGGCGGCTGATCGGCGATGTTCAGCCCGCCCTCGATTTCCGCGCGGCTGAGCAAGCGGCGCTCGCCCACCAGGAAGGTGTACATGGTGGGGATGACGTACAGCGTGAACACGGTGCCCCCCGCCACGCCGCCTACGATCCCCCAGCCGATGGCCTGGCGCGATTCGGCGCCGGCGCCGGCGG
>Ga0154780_1011_pt2 | contig 8417 bp, 10 predicted proteins | sample Rifle2008BG16ft_FD_105788 | JGI IMG/M metagenome (GOLD analysis project Ga0154780, IMG submission 105788) | Betaproteobacteria bacterium RBG_16_58_11
GCACGTCCAGCAGCCGTGCGACAACCGTTAAATTAGCTGCTTTCCCCTCGTTGTTCGGCGAGAATCGCCAACCCGCTAACCCTTATCTGCTATTGCCCAAGGTGTCGTCCGAAAATCGGCTGTATATGCCGGTCGGCTACAGTGGCCCAGAGGTCATCGCTAGTGGAAGCAGTTTAATAATCCCAGATGCCACCCACTACCATCTTGGCGTGCTGCAATCCGCCATGCACATGGCCTGGATGCGTTACACCTGTGGGCGCTTGGAAAGTCGATATCAGTATTCAGTCAGTGTCGTCTACAACAACTTCCCCTGGCCCGACCAACCTACCGGCGCTCAGCGCGAGAAAATCGAAGCCGCCGCCCAAGCCGTGCTCGACGCCCGCGCACAATTCCCCGATGCCACGCTCGCCGACCTCTACGACCCGCTCACCATGCCGCCCGCCCTGGTGAAAGCCCACCAAAAACTCGACGCGGCGGTGGACGCCGCCTACGGTAAAAAGAGCTTCAAGAACGACGCCGAGCGCGTGGCATTTTTGTTCGAACTTTACCAAAAATACACATCGTTATTGCCGGCAACGGTAACCAAACGCATGCGTAAACCCAGCTAGGATTCGATTCGATGCCCGTCCCGGCCAGGCAGCTTCTCTACACGTCAGCACGAATCGAGACCAGAAATTTGGATGGTAGTAGCGGCACGGGAACAAGTTTTGTGTTTAAAGACGCAGCGTCTCCTCCGGGGCAGCAACTCTTCCTGGTGTCGAACAAGCACGTCGTATCGGATGCTGAAAGCGGACTCATCTACTTTACCGAGCAAGGCCCGGATGGGCTGCCGATGTTAGGGAAGACATTTTTTCTTCGAAATGACGGTTTCGCTCAACAGTGGCATGGGCACCCTGATGAATCAGTCGATATCGCGGTTATGCCGCTTTCGTGGCAGCTTGAACTTATTGGTAAGGATGGTAAGAAAGCGTTCTTGCACCCCGTTTCCCTTGACGATGTCGCGTCACCAGACGTATTCGAAAATCTGGACGTTTCTGCACCAATCCTATTTGTGGGGTTTCCAAATGGGATGTTTGACGAAAAGCACTACCTGCCTATAGTGCGGCGCGGATATGTGGCCACCTCGCCTGATCTAGATTTTAATGGCGATCCAGTTTTCTTGATCGATGCCTCGGTGTTTCCAGGCTCTAGCGGCAGTCCGGTTTTCACCGTTGGCGACAGCCAGATTGGCGGAACTCCCGCCCTAAAGCTACTGGGCGTTATTTCAGCCGTGTACACGCAATCTACGGATGGTTGTATTTCCTGGAGGCCAGCTCCCACCAATCAAGTACCTATTCCCACGATCGAACAGATGATTGATCTTGGTGTTGTCTATAAAGTTAGATGCATCCGAGAAACTATTACTCATTTCTGGAGGCAGATCGCGTAGGTTGGGCTGAACTTGAGAAGCCCAACGCAATACCGCGTTATATGTTGGGCTTCCTTCGTCAGCCCAACCTACGGGCTGCGAAATTCTATCGAAGAAGGTAGTTCATCTAAGCGCATCTTTGGACGTCATCTACATCAGGCTGGTGGTTGCATTGCAAAATAGACTCCTATAGCCAACAGGGCAGGAAGAATCATAAGCGCACTTCCAACCAGCGCCCTATACCAAAATTGAGAACCAATCGTTTTCGATATACCCAAGATGAGTAGTGTCACTTGAAATAAGGCAGCGAAGTAAAATGGGGCGGGAAAATCACTATCAGCCATGACCGCCAATAGCCCTTCAAACGGAGTTAGCATCATCAAATTTCCAACGGTAAATCGGCAACATCTTCATATGGGCTAGCGCTGATTTTTAATGAGGCTGGTAAAGCTCAAAAGCTTGTGAAGCCCCACAACCCCAGCAATATAAATGTACCCAATAACAGAAGTTGAAATTGTTACAAGCAGGAGGGTCAATAGATCAAAGTTGTCGCGAATAGCAGCCGCTTTGTCGTAGTCCATAATTACCCATGCGGCAAGCGCGAATGGAATTATTGTGATTGGAGAGAGCCAGACGGCCCGCATAAAATGCTGGTGATTTTTATTCACCGTTGTCAGTGTGAACAATATGATGAAAACGCAATAGGGTAACAGCCCAAGATAAAGCGGCAAGCCAAGATGCACACCAAATTCATCTTTCCGTTGAGGCATTGCCCACTCTGGGCCAAGCACTAACAAAATGGCCGCTACGGGAGCGAGAGACATTAGGCGGTAGTAGGATTTGTAATTCATGCCTATCTCAATCACTTGTTAAACTCCATGAAGTTCCACGCCCTACCTACAAACTGGTGTAAGAAGTCAGGTGAACTAAAGCCTGATCTAAGATTTTTGTAGCTCCATTTGTCGCCGTTTCTGGTATACAGCGCCTCACCAATAATAGGCAGACCTTCATATCCTTGTGCTGCAGGGTTGGCAACAGAGTGATCCTTGCCGCCCCCCAATTTTTTGGATAACCAATATAGGACCCGATAGGGATACTTGTACTCCTGATTGCCTTGAATGACGCGAATTGTGCTGCCATCGTTTTGGATGACTACTTGTACGTGCCGTGCCGTATTTTTTTCATTCATCTGTGCGAGGAGGTCGCCCGGCATAACAGCATCGTTGTTTACTTGTTTAGTATTGCCAAGATTAAGCATATCCGGCGCACCAAAGGTCAACATAACCATCCCACTGAACCCATACTTATTCGACGCATAGCGATCATGCTCGCCCGCATCGTAAAGCTCCATATTCCGGTAGGTGCGAACGCCCGTCGTCAGCTTTACAGGCAGCCCCTTGGTCGAGGCGTATTCGCACAAAACGCGAATCGCAAAATCTTCGCAGGTGAATTTGTTGCTGCGAATGTCGCCATCTTTGTTCCAATACTGTTCCTGGCGCAGCCGTTCGGCGATTCGTGGCACGCTTTGCCGAAAGTCGGCAATATCGGCAGCCTTCCATTTTTGGGTGGTCTTCCAAAAAACCTTTAGTTTCACGACATGGGGGGCCGTGTCGGCCTTGGGCGTGAGCGGGGCATGGATGGTAACTGCGTTCATACATTCGCCTCTTGAAACAAGACCAGGGTAGCGGTCTCGCCGTCGTTACCGGATACCAGCGGTGATTTACCCGCCCCATCGGTTTTAATCGTGGCGGCTTGCTTGTTTGGCGCGGCCAAATCTACGGCTATGCCATCCACGGGGCGGCCATCCTGATCGATCAACTGAAACTGTCTGTCGAAATCGCGCAGATCGGCGGAACGCCCCGCCTCCCCGGCGAAGCCGCTGATAGCGCCAGCCGTGCCACCACTCGCCGCTCCCTCGCCCTCAAAACTGCGTGTCAATTCGCCGCACGATGAGATAAGCTCAGCCCCGCACGATGTTTTGCTGATTCCTTGCAGCGCAACCGAACGGCCATCTATTTTCCAATGCGGGTCGCCGCCGACAATTTGGCAATTGCCGTGGCCTTTGATCGGGCAGGTGCAGGAATCGCCCTCGCGCGCGACATTTTTACCCATGATTTTGTAATTACCTGCAGCGCTTACTACTTCGCCGCCGTGCGTGGTTTTATCGCCCAATCGAATTACACGAAACATGTTGAATCTCCTTAAGATAAATATGGGGGAGGTTGTCACTGCCGCCATTGGTCTAAATGACGGGCGCATTATGCCTTTGTTCTTGAGCCAGGGCAAATTGAAGGCGATATCGCCATGGAAAACTGGAATCTGACCGGGCGCATTTTCCCGGACGGGCATTGGTCGCCGCAGCGAATGGCTTGCCTATTCGAGAGGCCGCGTAGGTTGGGCTGAACATGTGAAGCCCAACGCAAGGCCGCGTTATATGTTGGGCTTCCTTCGTCAGCCCAACCTACGGACTGACCTAGAGTTTGATCTGGCTGATTGTGCCGGCAAGCGTAACCGAGAACATTGCCGGCGGTTTCGTGGCTTGTGCCTTGCGGATGAGCTTGGGGTAAAGGCGGCTCACTAACGCGGCAGTATCGGCGGCTGAGGCGTCTCCTGCGGTCAGTACGAAGACGATCACGCCGCTATCTCGGAATGCTTGTAGTTCATTAGGTCGGCGGCGGATATTTTTGTCACGAGTCAGCACAACCCAGCGCCGTTTTCCAGCTTCCTTGAGCCACACGTCATCGGGGGTATTTTGCGGGAAGTGCTGGTTTAGCGCGACGAATGGCGCGCCAAGTTCGGTTAATGCTTCGCCCAGCCGGTGGCTCCAGGCACAAATGTCGATGAAGAGTGTCGGAGCGTCAGGCGGTACGACGCTGTTCGAACCGGAGCGCTTCTTCGATTTCTTTTTCGTCAACGCCGTAGTCTTTCGCCATTTCCGCCATGGAGTCGCCCGCGCGGAATCGACCCACGATTACATCGGTACGAACCGCCACACTGGAAAGTACCGGGCGCCCAAACGACAAGCGCGGATCGATGACGATGGCTTTGGGTTGTTCCTTGGGGCCGTCGGATGTGCGGCTGAACGGAAACAGTCGAATGGGTGCGCCCTTGCGGTCGCGTTCGATGCGGGCCAAGGCCAGTTCGAAATCTCCACGTAGCGCTTCTTGCCCTTGTCGCGAAACATTCAGCAGGTGGGAGGCGTGTTTCACGAAAAGATCGATACCGTTGGTGTGAAACTGCCGGTCAATCAGCGGCCTGTCCGCGTCTAATTTCGAGCGCAGGTAGGTCATGCTTTCGCGTACTTTGGGTAATGAAATCTTGTGATGCCGGCGGATGGCGGAGAGCACGTGCAGCTCGCACAGATTGGCGAAGGAGAGCAACTTGCCCTTCATGTCGGCGGGCTGTATTACGGGTTCGAAACGCTTAGGCGCGCCCGTTGCCGAGCGGTAATTTTGGCCGAAACACCATGCCCGTATCGTGTTCACGGAGATGTTGAGAATGCACGCGGCTTCGCTGGCGGAATAAGCAGGGGTATCGAAAACGGATGCTCGCTTGTCGCTGGGGTGAGTCATGCGCGAATGGTAACTGGAACACCTTGTTATTGGAAGTAATTGCGGTGAGTTAGGGCCGGGTTACTTATCCGAATTCTTATAGCCAAACTCACCCACCCACTCGCCCTTCTTGTTGTCAATGCTTAGCCAATGCGGAACGACATTGCTACGCCGCACGATAGGAAAATCAACAAGGGGCGATTTGCCATGCACTTCCCCTACGTCACAGCGTTGACTCATGACCGGCCGGAACCGGATAGATAATCGGTCCGTAACCGTAGTGGCGGCGGGCGCGGCGTCTGCTTCATAAAAACGCACCCGCATTCGAATCAAGCAGGAAAAATAAAGCTCCATTTCTGCTACTAAAGGCGTTACCCGCGCGGCTAGTGCACGCTTTGCGGCGTTACTCAATAAAACCCGCACCCGCCTTCCTTCCAGGGTGGCATACAGCGTGGCGTTATCGGGTTGCGATCGTGGCGATGAGAACATGGCTTCACTCTCCTGTGATGCGTGCTATGGGGGGGGGAAAGGCTTAATCGCAAAAGTATACAGACTGGCGTTCAATCGCGACCCTGAGCGTTTTAGAAATTTTATTTTTATAAAGCATGAGTATATTGGCCAGATGTTTGTCGAAATTTTTTACACAAAATACAAAAGCATGTTAACTATCATCGCGCATGATTTTGTAACTTATTATTTATAAAGATATTGTTGATTTGTGGTATGATTTATGCATATTGTTTGTTGACTAAACTTGAGTAAGGAAGAAAGCAAATGAAACATCAAAAAACCTTGGCAACTATGGCGCTGATCGTGGGCTTCTTGGCCAACAGTGGCGCCCAGGCTTCGATTTACAGTCTGGGGCCGTTGACCGCGGCCCCTACCATCCAGTTTGTTCAAATAACGCCAGGCATTTTCACTGATACGTTTAACTTCAGCATCAGCACCGTCAGCGATCTTGCGGCTTCCGCGACCAATCATTCGTTGTATTTTGGAAGCTGGACCCTGATGGATATCTCGGGGTTCTCCATGTCGATATATGGCCCGGGCGGTCTGATTAGCGGCCCAGCCGGTTCCGGGATCAGCCTTGCCGGTCTCAGCCTTCCGGTTGGATCTTCCTATTATGCAGAGGTAAGCGGCACAGCGACTGGCCTATCCGGCGGCGCATACTCGGTTGCGATGCTTGCATTACCCGTTCCCGTGCCTGCCGCAGTCTGGTTGCTTGGCTCCAGCTTGATCGGCTTGGTTGGTGTGGCACGCCGCAAGAAACAAGCCTAGTACCTGGACCTATAAATTACGAAACATCCTCCGCCGATGTAGGTTAGGTTAGGCGCAGTTCTTTGCGCCGTAACCCAACAAACCCAATCTTCACAAAAGTAGGCGCCTCCAGACAACCCCGACAGGTAGGCAAAACACATCAACATCGGCGTTTAGAAGGATGATTAGGTTTTGTTGGGTTACGCGATAAAGCCGCTAACCCAACCTACATGAACCCGCTGACTCCAAACAAAATGTTTCGTAATTTACGATTTGCAATACTAGTTGATGTGTCTGGGCTTTGGTTAAACCCGCACCTGAAAGCGACACTTTCAGGTGCGGGTTTTTTGTTGGTGCGCCCGGCAGGACGCTCAACCCAACAGCGCTCGATCAAATCGGCGCGCATGTCCGGCGATGATGTATTTCTTACGATTTCCTATAAATTTCCGCACCCTGCTTCACGAACTCCACCGCTTTCACCTCCATGCCCTTGGCCAGCGCCTCTTGCTCGCTCACGCCTTGGCTGGCGGCGAATTCGCGCACATCCTGGGTGATTTTCATGGAGCAGAAATGCGGGCCGCACATGGAGCAGAAATGCGCGACCTTGGCCGAATCTTTGGGCAGGGTTTCGTCGTGGAATTCACGCGCCTTGTCCGGGTCGAGGCCGAGGTTGAATTGGTCTTCCCAGCGGAATTCGAAGCGTGCTTTGGACAGCGCATTATCGCGAATCTGCGCGCCGGGATGGCCCTTCGCCAAGTCGGCGGCGTGGGCGGCGATTTTGTAGGCCATGATGCCCACTTTCACGTCGTCCTTGTCCGGCAGGCCCAAGTGTTCCTTGGGCGTGACGTAGCACAGCATGGCGGTGCCGTACCAGCCGATTTGCGCTGCGCCGATCGCGCTGGTGATGTGATCGTAACCAGGCGCGATGTCGGTGGTGAGCGGGCCGAGGGTGTAGAACGGTGCTTCATCGCACCAATCCAGTTGCAGATCCATGTTCTCTTTGATGAGCTGCATCGGCACGTGGCCCGGGCCTTCGATCATGGTTTGCACATCGTGTTTCCAGGCGATTTGCGTGAGCTCGCCCAGGGTCTTGAGCTCGGCCAGTTGCGCCTCATCGTTCGCATCGTAAATGCTGCCGGGACGCAGGCCATCGCCCAGGCTGAAGCTCACGTCATAGGCCTTCATGATTTCGCAAATGTCTTCGAAGTGCGTGTAGAGAAAACTTTCCTTGTGATGCGCCAGGCACCACTTGGCCATGATGGAGCCGCCGCGCGAGACGATGCCGGTCATGCGCGTAGCCGTCAGCGGCACATGCGCCAGCCGCACGCCCGCGTGGATGGTGAAGTAATCCACGCCTTGTTCGGCCTGCTCGATCAGCGTGTCGCGGAACATTTCCCAGGTCAGGTTTTCTGCCTTGCCATCCACTTTTTCCAGGGCCTGATAGATGGGCACGGTGCCGATGGGCACGGGCGAGTTGCGGATAATCCACTCGCGGGTTTCATGGATGTTCTTGCCGGTGGAGAGATCCATCACCGTGTCGCCGCCCCAGCGGATGGCCCAGGTCATTTTTTCCACTTCTTCCTGGATCGACGAGCCGAGCGCGGAGTTGCCGATGTTGGCGTTGATCTTCACCAGGAAATTGCGGCCGATAATCATCGGTTCGGCTTCCGGGTGGTTGATGTTGGCGGGAATGATGGCGCGGCCGCGCGCCACTTCATCGCGCACGAATTCAGGCGTGATCTCTTCGGGCAGCGCTGCGCCGTAATTGTGCCCACGATGCTGGCGGCCCAATAGTTCGGCCATTTTCAGGCCGGTGGGGCCGCTGTCTTTGAGCGATGCGATATATTCGCGACGGCGCAGGTTTTCGCGGATGGCGATGTACTCCATCTCCGGGGTAATGATGCCTTGGCGCGCGTAATGCATCTGCGTGACATTCTTGCCCGCGCGGGCGCGGCGCGGCTGGCGCACCAGGCCGGGAAAGCGCATGGCGGTGAGCGATGCGTCATGCAAGCGCGTCAGACCGTATTCGGAGCTAAGCCCGCTCAAGGCCTCGGTGTCGTTGCGCCCCTCAATCCAGACGGTGCGCAGTGCGGCGAGTCCCTTGCGGATATCAATCTGCGCTTGCGGGTCGGTATAGGGGCCGGAGCAGTCATAAACGTAGATCGGCGGGTTGGGTTCCGCGCCGAGCGTGGCGGGGGTGT